>QGNH01001384.1_pt1 | contig 31074 bp, 33 predicted proteins | sample 1735481 | NCBI WGS metagenome assembly QGNH01 (sample SAMN09239004, study PRJNA386568) | Viral metagenome, whole genome shotgun sequencing project. | reverse complement strand
TTCCGTGGCCTGTAACAACCATACAATTTCGCGCGTTCCGGCGCAAGATGCGGGTTATACGCATTCCGTGATTTTTTCGCGGGGGGTGGCATGAGCCGCATACGATCGATCAAGCCTGAGTTCTGGACGTCAGCACAGGTCATAGACTGCGCGCCAATCACCCGCCTGTTTTTTATCGGGCTCTGGAATTTCTGTGATGATCACGGCCATCACCCAGCAAACGAGAAACAGCTTAAGGCCTTAATTTTCCCTGGAGACGATATTGATCTGCCAGCCATAAGGAAAATGGTTGATGAACTTTTAAGAGCCGGACTTCTAACAAAATATGACGTCGATAACAAAGCTTATTTGTTTGTAACAGGTTGGCATCATCAGAAAATAGACAGGGTGCAGCCTTCTAAATTCCCGTATCCAGACGGTAGCATTCGACGTTCATTCGACGAATGCGCAGCGAATGGTATCGACGGAAGGGAGGGGAAGGGAAGGGATCTTACCAGCCAAGAGGAAGATAAGATAGATAGTTACAACCTAGCTATGGAGTTAGAGAGTAGTAGCGACGGAAACCACGCTAAAAATGTGTTGTATCTGAACGGGGGGAAACGCTAATGGCTGATTTGTTCCCCCTTCGCCCGTTTCCGCTGATGCCCGCTATCATGGCTAGGAGGCTCGCTGACGGCAATCGCGAGTTATGGCTACCCATGCATATTGAATTACGGAACTGCCAGTCTACGAGCGTCCTAGGCCAATTAAAGGGCCTATTTGTCGGAGGTGTCCGCTGATGGCTGAGAAATCCCTTCGCCCTCACCAAGAAACCGCGATTGCAATGCTTCGCGCCTCGCTGGCGTCTGGCAAGCGTCGCCCGGTGTTGGCGCTCGCGACGGGCGGGGGAAAGACTCTGGTTGCAACTAGAATAATTCAAGGCGCTCGCGCCAAGGGCAAGCGCGTGACGTTCACGGTTCCGGTTCTCAGCCTTGTGACGCAGACATTCGAGAGTTTCGTTGAGAATGGCGTTGATCCTGGCGAGATTGGCGTGATCCAAGGCGATCACGGATGGCGAAGGCCACATGCTCCAATCCAGATAGCCAGCGTTCAGACACTCGCGCGCCGTGGATTTCCCGAGACGGACTTTGTCATTTGCGACGAAGCGCACCTCAATTTCGAGGTAATCCATAACTGGATTAAGGACAGCGAGAACAAGATTTTCATCGGCCTATCCGCCACGCCATGGTCCCGAGGCATGGGAGATATCTGGGACGATCTGATCATCCCGACGACGCTTTCGGAATTGATCGAACTCGGCTGGCTGTGCAAGTTTCGCGTGTTTGCGGCGGCGACAAAGGCTGATTTAAGCGGCGTCAAAACCGTGGCTGGGGACTACCACGAAGGCCAGCTTTCTGACGTCATGTCGAACAAGGTTATCGTGGCGGATGTCGTGTCAACGTGGCTAGAAAAAGGGGAAAACCGGCAGACGATCTGCTTCGCCGTCGATCGAGCGCATGCCGCGACACTCCACGAGCAATTCGAGGCCGCTGGGGTCGGAAGCGCGTACATTGACGGCGAAACGCCATGCGAGGAACGGCAGGCGATCCTAGAGCGCTATAAACGCGGGGAAGTGAATGTGATCTGCTCAGTCGGGACGATGACAACCGGGGTCGATATACCCTGCCAATGCATCGTGGATGCTCAACCTACACGCTCGGAAATAAGGCATTGTCAGAAAATCGGGCGAGGTTTGCGCAACGAGGAAGGAAAAACCGACCTTAAAGTTCTGGATCATGCCGGGAATTGCCAGCGCCTCGGAATGCCAACGAGCATAGGCCGGACCACGCTGCGCACGGCGGCGACGGATGCTAAGGAAGCCAAGGAAGGCGAGACGCTTTGCAAAGAGCCGTTGCCACGCGAATGCCGGTCCTGCAATGCGCTCGTGCCTGCCAAGACGCGCGTTTGCCCGTCGTGCGGCGCGGAAATGAAACGACATTCCAATGTCGAGACAGTGGATGGCGAGCTTGTCGAATTTGGTTCCGCGCCCGTAAAGGGCGGAAAGAAATCCGCGATCGATCGGTTGCGCGACCAAGGCAAGCAGGCGATCTATTCGCAACTCTGGGCCGAAGGCAAAGGCGAAAAATTCGTTCTGGCAAAATACAAGGCCATTTTTGAGACATGGCCGCGCAACCTAGTCCGCATGCCGCTCGAGCCGAGCGCGGAACTTCGCTCTTGGCTTCACAGCGAGAGGATCAAATGGGCCAAGAGCAAGCAGAACACCCGTAACTCTGGATCGGCTACGGCTGAGGATTCGCGAGGGCTGGCGAATGTCGATTAAGCGCTTCGATGTAAAGGACGCTCAAGGGCGCTGGCGTGGAATTCTTTCCGCACTTGGAGTTTCACAGAAAGCGCTAAGTTCGAAACACACAGAGTGCCCGATTTGCCAAGGTGGCCCCAAATCCGACAGTTTCAGGTTTGACGACAAAGACGGTCGAGGGACGTGGATTTGCACGCACGATGGAGCTGGCGACGGCTTCGCGCTCGTCATGAAAATGCGTGGCGTCGATTTCAAGGGAGCATGCGAGATCGTGGCGCCGATTGTTGGTTCCGTCGCTTTCGAGCCGCCTAAAGCTAAGACAGACACGACGCCAGAGGCCAAGGAAGAAATGACGGCGCTGTGGCGGCGCGCGAGGCCGCTGGACGGGAAAGACCTAGCTTCGCGCTACCTACAAGGCCGTGGCATATCTCGCGAGGCATGGCCGGCCGCGATGCGCTTTATCGACGAACTGCCGTATTCCGAGGGGGATATTAAACGGTTTTTCCCGGCAATGCTGGCGAAGTTTTCCGCACCGGATGGCAAATCAGCGTTGTTGCATCGGACATGGCTTGACGAACCCGGCCACAAGGCGAACGTTGACCCGTGCCGCAAGTTTTTCCGAGGCTCAATCCCGGCCGGCGGTGCGGTGCGGCTTTCCATGGTTGCCGAATGCATGGGTGTCGCTGAAGGAATTGAGACTGCACTTAGTGCAACCGCCATCGCGCAGATTCCGGTATGGGCGGCATGTACAGCCGGCGAACTCGTCAAGTTCGTCCCCCCCGTCGAGTGCAGGCATTTGATCATTTTCGCCGATAGCGATCCGAGTTTCACCGGGCAATTGGCCGCCTATTCCTTGGCGAGAAAACTGGTCGCGGTCCCGGTCGCAGACCGCATTGGTGTGGAGGTCAGGTTCCCACAGTTTTATGATAATGGGGAAAAATGCGATTTTAACGACGTGCTCTTGCAAGAGTTGGAGGCTGCAAAATGACCGCTAAACTCGCCAAAGATTTCCCTCTGTCCCTAGCTGAATTATATGTCCTCGAATATGTGGCGTCAGATCAATTCGCGTGGCGAGGAATCCGATACGCAGCGCGAATACTGTTGGAATTACAGGACCGTGGCTTGGTCAAAGCTGGTCCAGTAAGTGATGGCGAAACGGCGTGGGTTTTAACGGAGGACGGGAGAAAAGCACTGGATAGAACGCCATGACGCCGACCCTCGGATACCCCAGCCGTGGTGAAGCCGTCATGGCGCTGACCGCGCAAGGCATGGATCGCTTCGAAATCGCGGCCCGTATCGGCATCAAGCCGGGCACGGTTGCGGTGCATTGGCATTACGGCAAGCGCGGTAGGAGCGCCCGTGGCAATCCAAAATTTGCGCATGTCAGGATCACGCGAAAAGCCTTGACGACCCTAGCCTCGCACGCAGCCAAGCGTGGAGTGGCTGTTGACAGCCTCGCCCGCCTCATCCTGCAAGCCGTGGTCGAGGGCAATCTCATGGACGCGGTGCTGGACGATGGGGATGGGAAATGACCGACCCTGACTCNNAACGCGCTGGCGCGGCGCATCCTGACGCTCGTGGCGCAGGCGGACCTCGTGGACGCGGTGCTGGACGACGGGGAGGGGAAATGACCGAATCCGACGATGAACCCTCGCGCGTCGTTTTCGGCGGCTCCGAGGCCGGTCTGCGGCGAACTCTGCCAATGGACGAGCCGTCGTTCGAAGCCGCGCTTGAGACTGTTCGCGTCGCCGCTGAGCGCTCGTTCTCCCCAGATGAAATCCGCGCGATGGGGATCGTGGCGAGGCGGGCGATGGTGAATGCGGCGGCGCGGGGGCAGCGGTGAGCGGTCTGTATTTCAACGAAATAGACCCATTCGCCTGCGCGGTGCTGCGCGAGGCGCACGGCGGATTCGTCGACCAGCGCTCGATCAAGGAAGTGAACCCTGATGATGTCCGAGGATATGAGCGAGCGCATTTCTTTGCCGGCGCAGGACTCTGGGAGATCGCCGCCGACATGGCCGGAAAGCCTCGCGAAGGTCGCCCCGTCATCGACTGGGAGGCCATTGAGCGAGAATTCCGCGCCGGGCAGCTTTCGGTCGTCGAGATCGGACGACAGCACGGGTTGAGCCACACCGCCATCAACAAGCGGGCCAAGCGTGACGGGTGGACCCGCAACCTCGCCGACAAGGTTCGAAAAGCGGTTTCAGCGAGACGCCCTGCGGGGAAGAAATCAGTGGACTGGAAGAGGATTGGGGCCCAATATCGCCCTCGGAAAACCCAGTGCGACGCGCGCGAATCTATCATCAATGATTATGCGGCAAAATTTGCAGGAACTGCGGCGCTCGCTGATGAGATGGGATGGCCGAAAGCTAGTAAGGTTATATCGCAAGTGAAAGTGGGAGGGGCAATCGTCGACGTGATGATTAAACATGTCGACGGGTCGATAACCATTATCGAGGTCAAACGTGCCGGTCTGGGTTTGAGAGACTATTGCTGTGGAATTGGCCAACTTATGTATCAAGTGCAGGCCGCAACTCTCGAATTCCGGACGCTTAATGTCCGCGCAGTGCTGGCGTTGCCGGGAGCCCCTAGTTTCCACTTAATTCTGGCTGCGATGCGCGCCAACGTCGAAATCCTACCACTGCCAACCGCGCGCGAATGGAAATCTTCGATGGAGTATGCCTGTGGGGCGGCGAACGGATATTGACTGGCAGGCGATTGAACGAGACTTTCGACTAGGACAGTTCACTCTCCGTCAGATCGCCCATAAGCACAAAGTTAGCGCCGGCTCTATAAGCCGGAAGTCTGAAAAAGAAAGCTGGGTTCAAGACCTTAGCAGGGAGGTCAAGGAAAAAACCCAAGCAGCGTTGCTTTCTAATGCAACACAAAGCAACACAGAGGCGGTCGAAGTCGCGGTTCAGACCAATGTTGCTTTGGTGTTGGAACACCGGAGTGATATCCGCGAAAGCCGATCCATTACAAAAGCCATGTTAACCGAACTGCGCGAGGCAACCGAAAGCAGGGAAGATATCGTCGAGGCTATCGAACTCGAAACAGCCGATGACAAAAACACAAAGCGCCGAGCGATGATGTTGAGGGCCGTCGCCCTCCCGTCGCGGTCCAGCATCATCGTAAACCTTTCGTCCGCGCTCAAGACGCTGGTCGGGTTAGAGCGCCAAGCGTTCAACCTCGACGCGCCGCCCGAGGCTCAAACCGTCCAGGTCAACAACACGACGAACATATTGCACGTCGGCGGAATGTCGGTTGAGGAACTTGAAGCGCTTGAGGGCGCGTTGGTTAAGACGATCGAGGGCGAGAAAGCGGAATAATTTCGTCTCACGCCCGCTGCGGCCCTTGAGTTTTGTCCCAAGCCGAGATAGTTTAGTCTCATGAGCGACAAAACCAAAGATCCATTCCCCGAGCTACCGCGTCGAAAACTGTTCAGTGCCGAATCTATAGAGACAATGTGGACACATACCACAAAAAATGGCGTGATTTTACAGCCGTCGGATAAGTCGGAAGAAGAAGCTGATGCAAGGTTTGCTAAGTCAGGGGGCTTGCGTGTATCTCCTATCCCATCGAACGGACCGATAGGCGACGGGGTAGAGTTGACCTCGATGAGCCATCCGATAGCTCCCAAGCGTAAGGCCGGTCGGCCTAAGTCCGACAGCTCCTATCCTGGGCCGTCTTGCGGCATGTCTCGTGCTAAGTGGTATCGCGAACGGAAAAAAAAGCCCCATGATTAACTTCCCCAAAGCGTAACTTGTCCACCATAAAGCTACCTCGCAAGATCGATCTTCATGCTCAGCGCCGCGCAGTTGAAAAGGAACTGTGCGAGCGCAACCTTTCCGCGTTCATCCGCCGCGCGTGGCATGTGATAGAACCCGGGCAGCCTTACGTACACAACTGGCACATTGACCTGATATGCGCGCACCTCGAAGCCATTACGGATGGCGTCGTGCTTGAGGACGGCTCGCCTTATAACCGGCTGCTTATCAATGTGCCGCCTGGCCCGATGCGCCACGACTCGGTCGTCGAAACCGCTCGCGGCCAAGTTGCGCTCAGCGACGTTCGCATAGGCGACTTCGTACTGACGCATATGGGGCGATACCGCGAGGTTTCGGCAGTCCACGACCAGGGCATTTTGCCTATCCTGCGCATCGTGACTAATTCGGGGCGCGTCACCCATGCCGCGCCATCGCATCCGTATCTTACGCCGTGCGGATGGGTAGACGCCAAAGACTTGAGTGTTGGCGACGTGCTAGCCGCAGTGAATCGCCATGAGGATAGACCGGGCGTTCGAAGTATCCAGCCCGAAGAAGCACGCCTTCTTGGCTACCTCATAGGCGACGGCTCATTAACGCAAGCGACGGCTGGTTTTACGAATGCCGATCGGGAAGTAATTGACGACTTCCGCGCTTGCGCCACTGCTCTCGGTTTTGAAACAGCCGAAAGTTGGCGCAATTCACATTGGCATGTTCGTTTGAATGGGCGAACGCGCGTCAAGGCGTGGCTTGCTGATCACGGACTTGTCGGCGCGAGTTCTTACACGAAACGGATTCCGGCCGCAGTTATGTCGGCATCCGTCGCAACCTTGCGCGAATTTCTCGGCGCCTACTGGACTTGCGACGGGGGTTTCGACGTTAGGCCCATTGGATCGCGCGGATCAAAGTTCCGCGCCTATGCTACGACGGTTAGCGAGGGGCTTGCGGATGACCTCGTTGCCGCGCTCGGCCTTGTCGGCATCGAGTCGCGCCTACGCCGTAAGGCGCGGCCGCTTGAAACTGCGTCGCAACCCGGCGGCGTCTATCGTTCATTCAGTATCGAAGTTCAGAACGAGGCCATGACCGCGCGTCTCGCTGACTTTGGCGGGTTGTGCTCGCGCAAGCGCGCGCTCGCGGAGCAATGCCGGCGCGGGTTCGATCGCCCGCTATGGAATGATGAAATCGTATCCATCGAGCAATCCGATCCATCTCATTGCCTTTGCCTGACGGTCGAGGAGGACCATTCCTTCACATGTTCGGGCATTGCCGTAAAGAACTCGATGAAATCGCTAATATTGAATGTGTTTTGGCCTGCGTGGGAGTGGGGACCGCGCAACATGCCGCATCTTCGGTATGTGTGCGCCGCGCATTCGCAAACCTTGGCGGTGCGCGATAGCACCAAAATGCGACGCCTCGTCCAGTCGGACTGGTATCATGGATACTGGGGCGATCGCGTCAAACTCATGGGCGATCAAAACGCCAAAACGAAATTCGAGAACAGTGCGACGGGTTTCCGAGAGGCAATTGCGGCCGGTTCCATTACCGGCGCTCGCGGAGATCGGATTCTTTGTTTCCCGGCTGACGAACTTGTCCACTCCGAAGGAGGCTTATTTCCGATCGGCGCTCTTGTGCGCGATAGGTCAAAGGTGAAAGTCTGGTCTGCCGATCCGTTGACAGGGGAAACGACGCTAAAACGCATCGAAGGCTGGCATATAAACCCCGCCTCCGATCTTGTCGAAGTCACACTATCCGATGGCTCGACGTTTCAATGTACGCCAAATCATCGGATTTGGACGCGTTCAGGCTGGGTTGAGGCTGCGCTTTTGCAACCCGGTCACCGAGTTCCACGTTCGACCATCCCGGATCATGGCGATGGATTTCTTGTCAACGCCATATCTCCTAGCCAAAGCGCGTTGGCTTTCGGAACTAGAAAATATCTCAAGGACTTGGGTATCGTTGAGCTTGCTATTTCGCACTTCCATTCCTTTGTGCATATAGCTAGTCTGCCTAATCCCTTCCGTTACGCTTTTCCAAGTTTTGCCACGCCTAATTTGTTCAATAGTTCCGCATTTCACACCGTATCTTTCCGCAAGTTCGTTGGCGTTGGCTCGGCTCGCGGCGATCGCGGCAGCATGCACGCGCGTAAGGATAGCGCCCGGACGCTTTTCAAGAAGCGGGAACGTTCCGTGTCGTTTGGCGTCCGCAATGTTCTGAGCGCGCGTTCCATATTCGAGGTTGTCAAGGCGCGCATTATCTCGTGTCCCGTCTCTGTGACAAACCTCTTGGCCTATTGGACACGGCCCTACAAAAGCGCGCAAAACCTCTTGATGGACAAAGAGTTGCGTAGCGTGTCCAGCCCAACTGGCATTAAAACGCGGATATCCTTTAGTTTGGCTCAGTTTAAGGATTTTCTCGGGAATAGTAAGCGTTCCTCTCCCAGTTCGGTTAACGACGCGAGCATGGCTTTTGACGCGGCCAAGATCACTTACGCTGTAAAGCCCTTCAAAACCCTCGATAGGAATCCAGTTCTCGTTAGGAAGATCGGTCATCGTGCTGAAACCTTCTGCTTGACGGTACAGGACAACCATACATTCTTTGTGGGTAATGGGGAAGGTGTTCTTGTCGCCAATTGCGACGATCCCCATTCGGTCGAAGGCGCGGCGTCGGACGCCATGCGAAATACAACACTGGAATGGTTCACCGAGGCGGTCCCTACCCGTCTGAACAACCCCGCGACGTCCGCTATTGTCGTCATCATGCAGCGGCTGCATGAGGAGGACGTGTCTGGCGTGATCCTGGAGCGCAAGGGCTATGCGGGGCTTTGGGACGCCATCATTCTCCCGATGCGCTTCGAAGTGTGGCGGAAAAATCTCCCGACGAAACTCGGATATGTCGACCCGCGTGAAGTGGAAGGCGAGTTGCTATTCGAGGAGAGATTCAGCGAAAAGACCGTCACCGATCTTGAGAACTCGCTAGGCCCTTATGCTACTGCCGGCCAGCTTCAACAAACGCCAATGCCTCGTGGCGGCGGTATCATCAAGGATGAATGGTGGCGGAAATGGCCGGATAATCAGGAATACCCGCCATGTGATTATATTGTCGGTTCACTTGACACCGCATATACTGAAAAGCAGGAAAACGACTTTTCTGCGATGACGATATGGGGGGTTTTCACGACTTCGTCAAAGGCTACTCCAACGAAGGTTATCACGCGTGAGGGGCAAATCCTCTCATTCCAAGAGCGAGTTTATCAAGAAGGCGCACCGAATGTCGTCATGATATATGCTTGGCAAGAAAGGCTGGCATTTCCAAATCTAGTCGCTAAAGTTCTAAAAACATGTCGAGATTGTAGGGTCGACCATCTGCTTATAGAAAACAAAGCAGCTGGAATAAGTGTCGGGCAAGAGTTGCGCCAAGCCCTCGGATCGGGTTCATTCGGCATACAGCTTGTCGATCCACGCGGAGGCGATAAGGTCGCGCGTCTTTACAGCGTCCAGCATATTTTCTCGGAAATGATGGTTTGGGCTCCTGACAAAGAATGGGCGGAAATGGTAATAAGGCAAGTGTCGACGTTCCCGAAAGGAAAACACGACGACCTTGTCGACAGTTTATCACAAAGTTTACGTTATTTAAGAGACACTGGCATGTTAACGCGTGCCGTCGAGCGCATGGACCAGATCGAACAGGACAGGATTTTCAAAGGGCGCACTCCTGCGCCGTTATATCCGGGGTAAGTGACAACGCGTGTATTTTCCGCTATTGAGATGCAGGATAGTGCCGCTAAGGGTTAGCAATGGGCCTCGTTCCAGATCGGGTCGACACAATACGGCAGGATGCGCCGCCGCAACAGGTCTTCAATGGCGGCGGCGTCGAGGTCACCCTTGGGGATATTCTAGGCATCGGTGACGGCGACACGCCAGAGACCAATGAGCGCGGCGATGTCATCCGTATCCAGCATGGCGATGGATCGGTAACGGTCTCTCTTGACGGGAACCCCCTTCAAAAAGCCGCCAATGAAAATCAAAACGGCTGGTTTGATAATCTGGTCGACAAGATCGATGATGCGGAACTGTCGCGCATCTGCGATGATCTGCTTCGCGGGATCGAAGAGGACCAGAATTCCCGCAACGATTGGCTAGAGGAACGCGCACAAGGCATTCGCCTACTGGGCTTGAAAATCGAAATCCCAGGTATCCAAGGCGCAAGTGATGGCGCGCCGATCGAAGGCATGAGCAAGGTGCGCCATCCTCTTTTGCAGGAAGCTGTTCTACGTTTCCAAGCCAATGCGCGTTCTGAATTGCTTCCGACCGATGGCCCCGTAAAGGTTCGCAATGACGATAACAACGCCGATTTGAGCGAGGACACGTTAGCCGACGATCTCGAAAAGGACGCGAATCATTACCTAACGGTCACGGCTACAGAATATTACCCGGATACGGACCGGATGCTTTTGATGCTCGGATTTGGGGGGACGAGCTTCAAGAAGGTGTTCTTCTGCCCTCTACGCAATCGGCCCGTCTCGGAGAGCGTCGACGCCGAGGACCTTATTGTCAACAATTCCGCAACTGATTTGGCTAATGCTCGCCGCATTACTCATCGCGTGTTCATGCGACCAAGCGTCGTCAAGCGACTGCAAATCCTGGGGGTTTATCGTGATATCGATCTTTCGACGCCATTAGCCCCAAAGCTGGACGTCGCGAGAGAAGAAAGGCAATCGCAGCAAGGCATTACTCCGAGTGCAATGCGGCCTGACGATCGGGATCGCGAGATTTACGAGTGCTATTGTGAACTGGACGTAAAGGGACTTGAGCACAAACGACGTGGCAAGGAAACTGGCCTAGAAATCCCGTACCGGGTTACTATCGACCTGTCCAGTCGTCAGGTTCTATCGATTACACACAACTATGATGAGGATGATAAGGATCTCCCGACCGCAAAAACGGTATTCGTCAAATATACATTCGTTCCTGGCTTGGGTTTCTACGATATTGGTTTGCTTCATATATTGGGGAACACGACGAATGCTCTAACTGCCGTCTGGCGGGAATTGCTTGATGCTGGAATGTATGCGTGCTTTCCAGGATTCCTTTTCGCCAAGAGCGGCTTGAGGCAAAATACCAACATTTTTCGCGTTCCGCCCGGCGGCGGCGCTGAGGTGAATACAAACGGTATGCCGATCAGCGACGCTATCATGCCGTTGCCGTACAAAGAACCGTCGCCGGCTCTCATGCAATTGTCCGAAAGCATGGCCGAAACCGGGATGCGCGTGGGAGGGACGGCAGAGGCGCAAGTCGGCGAAGGTCGCGCGGATGCGCCGGTAGGCACAACGCTAGCCATGATCGATATGGCGACGAAGGTTTTGAACGCCGTCCACAAACGGATGCACGCTGCGCAAGCCGAAGAATTTCGTTTGCTGCTACAATGTTTTCGAGAAAATCCGTTGTCGTTCTGGCAGTCTAACAAGCGGCCAGCGCGAAAATGGGATGAAGCCACATTCTTAAAGGCGCTTGAGGATCACGAATTGACGCCGCAAGCCGATCCGAATACGGCTAGCCATACGCAGCGCGTGATGAAGATCATGGGATTGAAGCAACTTCAAGCGGCGAATCCGAATTTGTATGATCCCGTAGCTGTCGACAAAGCCGCGCTCGGCGCGCTCGGATGGAGCAACCCCGAGCAGTTTCTTGCCCCTCCGCAGGCATTGCAGCAGAAGCCGCCAGAGATGCAACAGAAAGAGGCGGAACTGGCAATCAAGCAGCAAGATGCTAAATCGAAGCAGATGCTTGCTCAGGCCAAGGTCGACGAAGCTAAGGCGCGGGTTAAGACCATGGAAACAAAGGCTCCCGAGGCGTCTGGTAAGGGGGAAGGTAAGGGCGGCTTGATGCCGGTCGACGTTCTAAACGCCCGCACGGATGCACAGAACGCGGACACAAAGGCGCATGATGTCCAGATCAAGGGCGCTGACATGCTTCTGCGCGCGAAGAACGATGCCGAGGATCGCCGCAGCCGTGAACAGCTTGAACTCTTGCAACTCGCCAAAGAAATCGTGCTTCACCCGCAAGACCAAGAAGCGGTAAGCCCGATTGTAAAAAAAGCCGAAAAGGAAGGGGACAGCAAATGACCCTAATAACAGCGAGCGCAAGCCCCGTCCTTCATGGCGGGGATAGCGAGCCTTGCAATGTTTGATGAAACCGTTTATATAGATCGGGCCGAAGCGGTGTTATCAGCACGCGCCCCGGCCCTATGCGAGAGCCCGATGAAACCGGACAATGCGCCTGAGACGCATATACAGCGTCAGACCATTACTTTCAAGTTTCGTTTGCGAGATAGGCACGCCGCCGAACTCAATCGGCAAGCGCGGGCTGTGAACTATGTCTGGAACTACGTCAACGAGACGCAGCAGAAAGCGGCCCGCGCGCATCGAAAATGGCTAACCGCCTTCGATCTTCAGCGTCTCACCAACGGCGCGTCGAAGGAACTCGATATCCACGCGCACACAATCCAGAGGGTATGCCGCGCTTACGACGACGCGAGGAAGACGCACAAAAAGGCGTGGCTGCGCTGGCGTGGCCGGAAGTCGCTCGGCTGGGTTCCTTTCAACACCGGGCACGTCAGCTTCGATGGTGCGGACTTCAAGTTTCGCGGCGTCGCCTACACGCCTATGCACTTGCGCGACCTTAAGCCGGGCGTGAAGATCGGGGCGGGGTCTTTCAACCAAGATGCGTGCGGCCACTGGTTTCTGAATATTCCGGTCGAAGTCGAATGCGCCCTGAGCGCTCCGTTGTCCAGCGTTGGCATAGACCTTGGCTTGCACACGATGGCGACGCTTTCGACCGGGGAGAAGATCGAAGCGCCGCGCTTGTATCGCGCGTCCGAAGAAAAGCTAGGAACAGCACAACGGGCTCGCAAAACGAAACGCGCGAGAGCTATCCACGCCAAGGTCGCCAACCGCCGCAAGGATTTCCTTCACAAGGCGTCGGCAAAAATAGCCAAACAATTCGGGCTCATCATAGTCGGTGATGTCAGTCCGTCGAAACTCGCGAAGACCAACATGGCAAAGAGCGTGCTCGATGCCGGATGGTCGGGTTTCAAAAACATGCTCTCGTACAAAGCGAATTATCGCGGCGGGGCCATGGTTGAAGTCTCTGAGCGATATAGTTCCCAAACCTGTTCGGCGTGCGGATCACTTCCGCCGTCGAGGCCGAAAGGTATCGCAGGGCTTGGAATAAGGCGCTGGACTTGTGACGAATGCGGCGCGATTCATGATCGCGACGTAAACGCTGCAAGAAACATCGTCCGTGCGGGGCTGCGCACGCTCGTAGGAGGAGCCCATGTCTGAATCTGGGAAGCCCCGGACTTCAGGCCGGGGAGCAGTCACCCTCGTTCTTCGGATAGACAAACCTCTGCAAATATCCGATAATAAGCGCGGAAACCAAGGACTTGCGCCATGAGCGAATACGCAGACGCACACCGATCTAAAGATGCCAAGGCCCGCGTCGCCAAGTACCTGGGAAAGCCGGCCGGAAATATCGACGCCTCGGGATGGCGGGAGAAGACCGATATTGGGACCCCGCATCAGACCGGTAAGGCCCCTGAAAAGCGAGCCTTCAAGAAAGGCGGTAAAGTCGAAGGGAAAAACGTTCACCATCATGCTGGCCGAAAAGCTCGCGCAATGGGCGGCCCCGACGTTGAAGTTCCCGCGCCTCAGAATGCCGGTCCTCTTGGTGGCGGCCTTTATGGCATGAAGAGCGCCCCGGTTCGCAGTCCGGTGCTCAAGGATGGGGGCAAAGCTGAACGCAAAGGGCGTGCTGATGGTGGGGGCATGGAAGATGGCATGGCTCCAAAGGCACCGGCCACGCCTTCATCTGGCCCGTATCAGATTGTCCACCGAGAGACTGGTCGCGTTGTCGGCAAAGCAAACACGCTTAACGGAGCGAGGGCGTCTCGGGATAGAAATGACAACAAATACGGTTCTTATGCTCACAAGATTGTTGACCTTTCCGATGGCCGATCAAGGTTGAAAGACGGGGGAGACGCGGAACGCAAAAGCCGCGCATCAGGCGGAAAAGCGTCGAAGGGCAAGATGAACGTCAATATCATCATTGGCGGCCATGATGACAAACCGCCGATGCCCCCGATGATGCCTCCCCCCGGTCCTCCTCCTGGAATGCCGAGCGGATCTCCGCTTGTTCCCCCCGCGCCGGGCGGCATGCCTCCGCAAGCCCCGCAAGGGATGCCAATGCGTCCTCCGGGCCAGTAGCTCCGAATTCTATCGTTTGGTCAGCGATGGGATTTGTCGAGGCGCGCCGTCGTGGTTTCCCCTTCCTGCGACGGCGCGCGATTTATCGAGGGGAAGGGGAAATAAATGAACACCCGCGATTTCATCGAATACCTGCACAAGAAGCTGAATTTGGCGATCCTAGACAAATCGACAGATCTTGCAATGTTGAACGGGGCCATTAGCTTTGAAGATTACAAGCTGAAAGTGGGATTTATCGCTGGATTGAGGATGGCTGTAGACCTCATGGCAGAAGCCCAAGACGAAATTCGTAAGGGCGAACTGAACGAAGGAAAAGAAAGGGCGACGTTTTGAACTACACGGTTGAGGAAGCTGCCAAAATGGCGGCAAATATCTTTGAGCATTTGGGCGACGTCCCAAATCATCGGTTATTCCGCAATCAAGTTCTGGTAGCTATCGGCGTCCGGTCAACTGAAAAGGTGCTTGCAGGCGGCCATAAGCTGTATCTGCCCGAAAAAACCGCCGATGAGGACAGATATCAAGCCAAACCGGGTTTGATCATCAAACTTGGGCGCACGGCTTTCGTGGATCAGACCGGCGAGTGGTTCGATGGTGATGCGCCGCGCGTCGGAGAATGGGTTTTTTACCGCGCATCGGACGGTTGGAGCCTTGATCTCTACGGGAATGACCGGAAAACGCGCATTGCATGCCGGATTTTGAACGATACCGACCTAAAGGGCGTCACAACCGATCCTGGAAGCATTTGGTAAGGGCGTAAACCCATGGCTGATGAGAAAAAAGACGATATTGAAGTTACCGACGCACCCGAAAAGGCCGAAATCCTTACGGCATCCGAGGGTATTGAGGACTTAAAGCGACAACTTGCCGCCGAAAAATCCCGCGCCGCAGAAGCCGAACGCCGCGCCAACGCTGCGGCACAGACCGCGCACGCCGCGACCGTCGACCAAGCCGACACGAACCTGAAATTGCTCGAAACGGCTATCGAGACGAGTAAAAACAATTCGGCCGCTCTTCGCGCCGCGTATGCGGATGCGGCCCGAGCCAACGATTTCGACAAGATCGCCGAAATCCAGGAGAAGATGACAGCAAATCAGCTTCGGCTTCAACAACTGGAAGCTGGCGCTGAGCAGATGCGCAATGCGCCAAAGGCAAAGCCGCCAGCCCCTATCGTGGTCGACCCTGTTGAGGCCATGGCCGTGCAATTGACGCCTAGATCCGCCGCTTGGATTAGGGCGCATCCCGAATATGCGCGAGATCAGCGACTTTTCAACAAAATGGTCGCAGCGCACAATCTCGTTATAGCTGATGAAATTCCTGTGGATAGTGACGAATATTTTTCGTCTGTCGAAAAGGCGCTTGGGTTTGATCGCCGGCAAGAACCGGAGACCGAGCCTGAAGAAAGCCCATTCTCGGACGCTTCGGCTCCGACGCGCAAGACGACGCCTGTCGCCGCGCCGTCTGGACGAGGGAGTTCGGCGGGGCGATCTGGCGCGTCGTCGAATAACGGTCGCTCTGTCCGGCTTACGGAAGCCGAACGCGAGATTGCGCGCATGAATCAGATGACAGACGAGCAATATGCACAGGCCAAGGTCGCGCTTAAGCGAGAAGGAAGGTTGAACTAATGTCCAACATCTCAACCGATACCAAAGGCCCCGTTCGCCCTCCTATCAAAACGGAAAACCCTCGCGAGCGCGCCGATCGCCGAAGCGCCGAGATTATGGAACACATTGGAAATGTCGACCTGGGAACCGACAAATTCCATATCCCGGAGGGAATGGTTCCGGAGGGCTGGGTCTATGAATGGAAGAGATATTCCATCCTGAACAAGGAAGACCCTCATTATCAGATTTCCCTCCGGCATATGGGTTGGGAATATGTCCAGGCCGAACAGGTTCCGGAGCTTGTCCCGATGGGAACGACGGGGCAAGTGTTCCGGGACGGGATGGTCCTGATGGAACGACCAAAATCAATCAATGATCTGGCAAAAAAGCGCGATCTGAAAGAGGCTCGCGATCAGGTCAGAATGAAGGAAAACCAGCTTTCGACGCCGCCAAAGGAAGGGCAGTTCGAACGCGATAATAAGGGCGGCACTCTCGTAAAAGTAAAGAAATCCTGGGAACCGCTCAAAATCCCTGATTAAAACAAGCCTTGGCTGGGTATCGGTTATTCCCAGCCTCTTTACTTCAAGAGAATGTTATGTCATAAGCGTGCAACCTTTCGTCCCCGGCGGATGAAATTCAAGCATTTTCCGGCCCTAATTCGCCCCGGCGCGCGATGACGAGCCTCCCGCAAAGGGAGACGCCGTTATGGCGAACACCAACGCGCCCACGGGTTTTAGCCAAAACAACGGCGTTGCTTCTCAGACCTATGAGATGGTCCAAGTTGCGATTGCCTCGACGAATACCTCACCGATTTTTGCGGGCGACCCGGTAGCGCAGCTTTCGACCGGGTATATCGGCGCGCTTCCAGTTTCGGGAACCTCGATTACGGTCACGGGCGCATCCGGAACCGGCGCGGTTGCCACGCTGACTTACTCGTCTATCGCAGCGGCGAATGTTCCCCCGGTGGGTTCAACGGTCGTCGTTTCGGGATTGACGAGCACTGGTGTCGGATACAACGGCATTTGGACGGTCACTGCGTCTTCGCAGACATCGCTTTCCTACGCCTCGGGGGCGACGGGAACTTATGTCGCAGGCGGAACAATCGTTGGATATGTCCCGATTCTAGGCGTTTTTGTGTGCTGCGAATATCTTTCGACCTCGCAAAAGAAAAAGGTCTGGAACAACTATTGGCCCGGTGCGGATGCTGCGGCGGATGTAACGGCGTGGATCATTAGCGATCCGGACGCTGTCTATTCTGTCCAGACGGCGAATTCGAACACGACGGCGACGGCAGTTGGTCTCGCCAACATCGGCCAGAACATCAATTTCAGTTATGGGTCGGGCGGAAATACCGCGTCTGGCCTTTCTGGCGCATATGCCGATCAATATACAATCGCGACGTCGCCCTATCTGCCATTCCGCATCATTGGCCTTGCGAACTACACACCTGGGGGCGTCACGCCGTTCCTCTCGATCAGCGGTAACGACTACACGTCCGCTTATAACAAGATTTTGGTTCGCGCGAACTACGCCATCCAAAATACCCTCTTTGGCATCTAACTGAGAGTTTATGGAGAACACTAATGGCCATTGCTCTCGGTGCCATCAAAGACCTTCTACTTCCTGGCCTCAGGGGTATCGAGGGCAAGTACGAGATGATCCCATCTCAGTACGACAAGATTTTCACCAAGCACAATTCAAACCTTGCTCTTGAACGCACTGCCGAATTGCGGTTCCTTGGCCTAGCGCAACTCAAAACGGAAGGCGGCCAAACCTCTTTCGACAACGGGGCCGGCGAGCGGTTTGTCTATAACCAAGAACATACCGAAATCGGCCTTGGGTACGCTATTACCCGCAAGGCGATCGATGACAACGTATATAAGACGCAGTTTCATCCGTCCAACCTTGGCTTGCTCGAGAGTTTCCAGCAGACCAAGGAAATCTATGCCGCGAACACTCTGAACACAGCGACGACCTATAACGCCGCAGTCGGCGGCGACGGCGTCGCGCTCTGTTCAACCGCGCATCCGATCGATACTGGCACCTATGCCAACACGCCGACGACGCAAGTGGACTTGAATGAGGCCACGCTTCTGAACGGCATGATCTCTATCCGAACCAACTTCAAGGATCAAGCCGGCCTCAAGGTCTTTGCCCGCGCTCGCAAACTCATTGTCCCGCCTGCGCTTGAACCGGTCGCTATTCGGCTCACCAAGACGGAACTTCGCCCCGGCACCGCGAACAACGACATCAACGCCATCCTGACGACGGCGGGCGGCCTTTCCGAAGGCTACATGGTCAACGACTTCCTGACGTCATCCTATGCGTGGTTCCTGCTCACCAATATCGACGGGCTGGCCTACATGGAGCGCATAAAGTTCGAAACAGACATGCAAGTTGACTTTATCACCGATAATTTGCTGGTGAAAGGGTACGAGCGCTATAGCGTGTCCTATTACAACCCTAGAGCAATTTGGGGAAGTTTCCCGACCTCGTAATGTTTCCGGTTCTCACAGCATCGGGTGAATAATGGACATCAACGGCGGTCAATTCGTCAATCCCAACGGGAGCCCGATCGGCCCAGGAACCCATGTCGACGGCCCTTGGCTGGCTGGCGGCGTCATCCATAGCGATGGCTCGGGGACTCTTGCGGCGCTTGGCGGAACGACTGGCACGGCCAATGTCGGCTATTGTGTCATGGCTCAAGCCAATGTCGTAACGCAGGCGAGCGGCGCGACGACTATCGTCATTCCCGCGCAGAGCCAAATCCTCACCATTTCCATGATGGTGACGACGATTTGGTCTGGCGGCACGACGACTTTCAGCGTTGGAGCGACGGCGGGGATGACGAACGCGACGGCATTCTCGGCGACGGGTATTGCAGGCGGCACGGCGGGTCTAGTCTCGATTTCTCCGTCGACTGCGGCGCAATACGCGAACTGGGACAACATCTCGAACGCGACGTTCCAGACGGGAGGTCCTGTCGACGTGCAAATCCTAGTCACTTCTGCCAATACCGGGACCGGCGTTGGAACCCTCACCGTCACGTATATCCAGGGAATTAACAATCTCTCGTAAGGAGCGATCCCATGAAAGGTCATAAGATTTCCGGCGAGACGCACAAGCGGATCGAGGCTCACATGCGCAAGCACCGGGCGAGCGGCGGCAAGACGGCGATGCACGGAAAGCCGGAAAGCGCTGAGAGTGGCGACGATGACGCCGAGAAGGACTTGAAAGACAAGCCGGATCGGTACGATAACGCTCCCAAGGTCGAAGATGAAAGCGAGCGCAAGGCCGTCAAGAAGGGCGGCCGGGCGAAACGCGCGTGTGGCGGCATGATGAAAAAGATGGTCGGAAAGGCTACCGGCGAGAATGCTCGTCATCATGCGGGGCGCAAGCATCGCGCGAGCGGCGGCGCGGCTGAGGATCATCCGTTCACGGGCGCGAACAAAGGGACCGGCGGTCACAAGACGGAACGTGAGACGCACGGGCGAGATGCCTGATGAGAAACATATCCGCCACGGTCGGGCCTCTCGTTTCGGGCGTGGCGACACTTGTTTCCGCGTCGCAAACCGTGGGAGCCGCACAGGGCGTCGCGTTCAATGGTTCCGGCGCGACGTTCGTCGCGGCTAATATCGCCGCTTCTCAGACTGTTGGAGCGGGGGGAGCGGTAACGCTTGTTTCGGGAATAGGGCCTTCGGCGACGCAGCTTGTCGGGGGCGGATTGCCGACGACGACAGTCGGTCTTGCTACGTTCAGTTCTCAGATCGTGATTTCCGGGTCTGGAAATAGCAGCGGGACGCTGTTCACCATCGTCGGGGTTAATGATGCTCATAAGCTTGTTACTGACGTAATTCCTGGCCCGAATAATGGCGTTTCAGCGACGGTGAACAGATTTCAATCGCTTGTGCGGATTGTGGCGAATGGCGCATCGTCCGGGGCAATCACGATCGGAACCGCAACCCCTGTTACGCTGGACACGACGCGGCAAATCGCTATCGCCTCGAATGGCAACGATAGCGGCATAACTTTCACTGTCACTGGTCTGGATTTGGTAGGGAACACTATTACCGAAGTGATACAGGGGACCAATGCGGGAACCGCGGTATCCGCGCTCGATTTCTACGTCGTGGGGAGAATTTACACGTCCGGGGCGACCGCGTCGACCGTGACGGTTGGGACCAATGGCGTCGCCCGTACCTCATGGATTTGCATGGATACGTGGGCTGGCGCACAGTCGACCGTGACTGCTGACGTAACGGGGACTGTGAATTACACAATCCAAGCGACAAACGACGATCCTAATTCGCCGACAAACCCAATTACGGCTCCGAACATGACATGGCAAAGTGTCGGTGTTGTGGGTTCGACCACGCCGTCTCTCACCAATCTTCCGGCCATTCCGGCATATGTACGCGGGCTATTGAACAGCGGGTCGGGTTCGGTTACAATCGGCGTGATCCAAGCTCTTAATGCGCCGCTCTAAACCCGAGGTTGACGATGCAACGTGCGCTCGTGATATTGCTGTTCGTGATCGGGTTGATTACGGCAGCTTATGGGCAGGGCGCGGCACCGCAGTTGGGTGTTCAAGATGGTGGAACGGGCGCAAAGACTGCTGCTGCGGCTCGCGCAAATCTTGGATCGGCTGCGTCTGGAGCAAATTCCGACATTTTCACGCTACTAAGTCTGACCTCAATAAGCTTTGACGCGTTGACACAAGCCGCGCCTTCCGGGGTAATTATCGGTGTAGCGGGGGCTATAACGGCCAATTCTTCGTCTTTTACGGATGCCGGAACTACATTCACGAATGCCAATGTTGGGCAGACCATTGTCGTGGCCGGGGCCGATTCTAAATCTGGGTTGAAATCAGTTGCGGTAAGCGCGGTTGGCGTTGGATATACGCCGCGTCAGATTATTACCGCAGCGGGTGGAACAAATACAACGCCATCGCTAATAAAAATCGACACGACGACGTTGGTCGGGACGACAGCGACGCTGGGTGGAACTTTGACCGGATATACCAACGGACAGACCGTCACCCTTTACGAAGCATATCCAAAACAACTGCAATACTATGCGCCCGGAACCGAACCGCAAACCCTGACACCGCCGCAAATTCGAGTGATTGTCTCGGGCGGCATAGTTACGGGTTATACGATCCTCAACGGCGGCGCGTTTATAATAAATCCAGTGAAATTGATCGACGTGGCTGGGGGTAATCTTACGCTTACAGGGACGTTGCCCTTAATGGGCGCGGCTTCGGCGCATGTCTTAGACCCTGGCGTCTATTCCGCGACTGCGGGCTCGCTGACGCAGGCGACGGTGAACACCGGGAGTGGGACGGGAGCGACCTTCACGCCGACGTGGTTCCCTTATCCTTTAACGACGACGATTAGGGCCGTCGTTTCAGCAAATACCGTCACATTGGCGGCTACGGCATTAAATACAATTTCCGGAGGGTCTTGGTATGCTGGGCCAGACGCGACCAACGCACTTCAAGCTTGCATCAATGCAACGATATCGGCCCCGTTGACAGAATGCGCGCCCCCGTCACGTAGGGGCTACCTAATTAGTTCCACGTTGACATTATCGCAAAGTTTCCAGCGATTGAGCGCGGCACCGGGCGGCGCGGGTTTCCACGTCGTTTCCAGCGTTGTTAGCTTGTCGTCTAATATCGCGCTTTATTGGGCCGGAGCGCCTGACGGAACTATGGTTTCGGCTGCGCAGCCATCATCAGGAGGGGCCGCAATCGGTCTTTCGCTTTCAGGCGACGGCGTGCGCGGATGGACCTTCAATTGTAATGCTGGATCAAACGGATACGCCGGAATTGGCCTCTATGTCGCAGGCATTGTAGACGGATATTTCGAAGATATGGGCTTCAATGAATGCCAAATCGCCGGAATGTATGTATCTTCTGTTCCTACATCGACCGATGTTTCCGATACATTGCATACTATGTTTCGCTCCATCTCCACGGTCAACAATCTGACCTCAGGTTACGGGGTGGAGTTTGCGGGCTTGCCCACTGGTGCGGGCGATGTGACTTATGGTTTGATTGAAAACTTCATTATGGCGTTTTGCAACGCTCCGGCGCTTTATGTCGGCAATGTCGATAATGTCGTTTTTGATGACATGCACTCTGTAGAAAGTACGGGCTGCACAAATCCCGTGGGATCGGAATTTGGCGGTAACGGCGGCCGTGACGCGCGGTCAATTTTGTTTTTACATCCGTCGCTTGCTGGATTTCCCATGATTGACGGAACGGCTGCAACTGGAGCCCCACACGCCGCATTCTCAATCCAGTTTGTCGGCAATGACACCGACAATCATGGCCCTAGAATGCCGTTGCTTGATAATGGTACGCAAGCTTCGGTCATCGACACGTCCGGTGCTCAATACGGCGCACAAAATATCCAAGGTTCGTTCGGCGAAAACGCGCTTGACGGCGTGCTGGGCTATAATTATCTTGCCAACGGCACGACTTCCATATTCGTTAACCAAGCGCAATTGCCTTTACAGCATTGGTGGGATGGTTCTTTTGATTGGTATTGGACTCTTACGGGGTCAAATACGTTGACACTCACAAATACCGAACCCGGTCACGGGGCAGGGATAACAATAGGTGCGGCCTCAATAGATTTCCCGCCCGGCACCGTGACGGCTCCAGGCATCACACTTGGTGATACGACAACCGGCCTATTTAGCTCCGTGGCTGGATGCTCGAATTTTGGTTCGGCTTCGGCGGTTGTTGCTTATTTTTGTGGAACATCCGGAGTTAGCAGCATATTCGCTCTTAATGCGATACCGCTAAATGGCACAGATTTTGCCATTTTTAAGAACGACACTAATGCTACGCACAGTGTGACGATTGAGGCGACAAGCACCGGGCCAGCCGTAGCAACAGCGCTTTATCTTGGCAACAGCGGAAATTCTTCCGAGTTTGGAATTACTGTCAACGGCGCAAATAACACGACGGGCAACGGTGTAAATTCAACGACGCTAATAGCCGCAAACGGAATGTGGCTTACGGGGTCGACCACGGCAGGAACGGGGTTGAAAGTAGACGCGACCGGCACGACAACAGTGCTAGGCACCCTATCCATCGCAGCCGGAAGCGCGAGCGTGCCAGCCATCAACTTTGGTACAGCCAATACCGGCATATATGGCTCGTCGACTTATGTCGAGACGACGGTCGGCAACACGAATGTCCTCTACGCGGGGTTGAATTCTACTGTCCCGTTTGTCGGCATTGGGTCTGTCGGGGCGATCAATAATGACGTCTTCGCGTCGGACTACAACGCCAACGGAGCCTGGGGGGCAACCCTCAAAAATACTTCCACAGGTACGAGCGCGCAGACCGTGTTCGACTTTGGCAACGGTACTTCTTCCAACGAAGCCTACATTCTTCTCAACGGGATAAACGTCACAGCGCAGAACGGCGCAAATGCGATGGACATCGTTGGCAAAGCTGGGGTATGGATTAGCGGGTCGGCCACGGCAGGAACGGGGTTGAAAGTAGACGCGAACGGCACGACAACAGTGCTCAACGGATTAGTCGGGGGCGGACCATCCCCAACGGGATCGACGGGATCATGCGTGGCGTCAGGTTTCACGGGCGGATCATTGGTCGGAACGTTTTCTGCCGCAGTATGCGTTGCAGGAACTTTCATTCTCTCTGGGATGCCAACTACTCCAAACGGCTATTCGTGCTCTGCCTATGATCGAATAACGCCTTCTGATACAGTTGTACAGACCGGTTCAACTGCGACAAGCGCCACATTCAAAGCGACAACAGTCGCTAGCGATGTTGTTCAATTCAACTGCCAAGGATATTGAGGACATTACATGAAACTTGCAATTCTTTCGCTTGTTGCCATCTTGCCCGCATCGACCGCTTTTGCCCAATCGGTGCCGACGCCCGATCCTATCCAGTCGTTTGCGGCGCATTTTCAAGAATTCGCCACCTCTGCCAATGATGTCAATATCGACGCAAAAGCCATTGTCAAAGAGTTGACTGCCCTTCGTGCTGAAAATGATTGGCTCAAAGCGGAAAACACCAAGCTAAAAGCCGATGCGGCGAAGACCGCGCCGGCTCCCGCGTTGACGCCAAAGCCCAATTGATTTAGGACAAATAAGGAAACGGCCATGTCCGACCACTGCCTGTCGCGCGGCGCTTTCGCTTGCCTCGCGCTGCTTGCGTCACCGGCCATCGCCGACACGTTCACTGATGCTGGCGGAACAATTTCGCCTGGAGGCGTAGATGTTTCGCGCACCGCGCACGCCCACGTGCAATGCACGCTGAACGTTACAGCTACGGCGACGCTGTTGACGTCGCTATGGTCTACAGCCTCATGCGCAAGCTTTCCGAACGCCCCGCAATTCGCCTTCGTCGAACCCACGGGCGGCGCGGTCTGGTATCGCACCGACGGAACCGCGCCGACATCCTCGACCGGCATGGAAATCTTTCAAAATCAGGCGTGGCCAATCGAGGGGCGATTGTCCGTCAATGCTCTGCAACTGATTTCCGGCACGGGCGGCGGCGTCGCGGTCAATGTTGAGCTGAGGTATTGAGCCATGAAGCGCCTCGCCTCGATCGTTCTCACGGCTTTCCTTTCGCTTTCGCTTGCGTCCGCGGCGCCGCTCATTCCTTCCGTCCCGACGACGGCTTCCACCACCATCGCGCCCAACGGCGCGTCAAACCCCTATACCCTCGGCGCGCTGAATTCAGCGACCAACTACCAGGTCCCTCGCACCCACATCGGCGTCTGGAAGCCCTATGGCGAGGCCCAGTCGATCGACACCGGCGGCTCGCTGAACGGCAAAACGAGCTACGGCCTCGTCGAAATTCCCGCCGACGCAACGCAGGTGCAGTTCGTATTCGGCAATGCCGGAAACAATGCCTACACGATCAGCGCCGCTTCCGCCTGGGGCACGTCGCAGGTCGCGCCGGCGGGCTCGTCGCTCGCCACGCCGGGCATTTCGCTCTACGACCAGAACGGCAATGCCCTGACCGGCATGGCGTTGCTGAGCTTCGGCAATGGCGGCGCGGATTCGTCGCCGGACTTCGGCTGGTCGCAGAGCGTCCCGGCCGTTTCGACTTCGCTGACGACGGCGTCTTCGTCGCCCTCCGGCGCCACTTCGATCAATTTCGCGACCAATTTCACCTGCCCGGCCAATGGCTCAAAAATCCTGATTATCGGGTCTACTGGGACGAACCCGGTTCTCTATGCCCAGGACTTCGTTTCGTCTTGCGTCAGCGCCACCGGCGTATTAACGGCGACCAAGAACAACAAACAGACCATTCCCTCGGGCACGACGGTCTATTTCGAGCCGCCGAACTTCACCGTTCCGGCCAATGCCGCCGCGCCGGAGACCGCGCTGTATTTCTCTGACTGGTCGCCGGTTCAGACCTATCCGCGCCTCGACGGCCCGATCCGAACCGGCGAGACGATCCTCGTCGGAGGTTCCCCGATCTCGGGCACGGTTTCGTCGCTCGGGGCGACCTCCGCGACCTTGAGCGCCAATCTGGCGGCGGACATTCCCGCCAAATCGACAATCCAGGCCTGCCAAGTCGGCGTCACCACGGCGACCGTCACGCCGAATACGCAGATCGTGTTCAACAGCAACACGGCGATCGTCTCTGGGATGATCTTTGCTCCCGTCGCGTTTTACAATCCGGCGAGCGGCGTCTCGGGGGCTTTCGATTGGCTGCCCAACACTGTCGCGTCCGTTTCGCAGAGCGCCCAGACCACCGTAACGGCGGCCAATCCGATTTCGGCGGCCAATGCCGGAACGAATTGGACGTCCGGAACGACGTTCTATTTCTTTGTGCCCGGCGTCACAGTGGCCGCCAATGCGGCGGCTGGACAGAACCAATTCACAGTCAATTCGACGACGGGCCTTTCCGTCGGCATGACCGCGTTTTCCTCAGCAAACAACAACACGCCGGGAACAATCTCCGCGATCAGCGGCAACACCATCACCATGTCGTCGAACCTGACGAACGGCAATGGCGTCAACGGGGTTTTGGCTGGAGCGCCGATCGTTTTTTACACCACGGCGACCGTCAACACGACGTCAGTCCAGAACATCAACCTGACGTTTTCCTCGACGCCGCCGAACACCCTCGTCGGAATGCAAATCGTCGGCGCGAACATTCCCGCCAATGATACGGTCTACAGCGTTAACGCCACGACAATCACTCTCGACTATCAGCCGTCGGCGACGCTCAATTCCGGCTCGACCGTCTATGTCTGCGAGACGATGACGACGAGCGCCGATAGCCCGGCAGGGCAGGCCAACATCAGTTTGCCCTATACGACTTATCCGAACAAGTTGCTCGCGTTCAGGATGGATCATACCGGCAGCTATACGAACGACTGGAACAACGTCGGAAATATGCCGTCGGCGATGTACAACATGCAGTTCGCGAACGGCAGCAATCCGGCGTTCGTTTATAATTCCGAGAGCGTCTATGCGCCGACGCGGTACGTCGTCTTGGGCGGAAATTGCGCAACCGAGGGCGTGCTAAACTACTCTGGAATCGGGAATGGTGCAGGAGGCTGTGGCAATGGATTTACGATCGTGCCTTATGCGATCAAGGTCTACTCTCCGGCACGGGGCGTCGTCATGCAGATCGTCGGCGACAGCCATTTCGCCGGAGACACCACGCCGGCCACCGCCAATGGAACCTTCGTCGGCCAAGCCGCCGACTATTTCCGCAACACCACGACTCTGCCCGTTTACTATCTAAACTCGGGACGCGGCGGCCAGCCCTCGATGGTTTATTTCAACGACGCCGTACAGATGACGAAGTCCTTGCATCCTTCCATCGTCGCCATCCAGTACACGACGCCCAACGACGACGGTCAGGTCTATCTGACCGACGTATCGAACATGACGGGGCAGGCGATCGGCCTCGCGTCGTTGGTCCAGCAATATGGCGGCTTGCCCATCGTGGTCTCCGATTATCAGCGCCAGGCGATAGGGATCAGCAGCGAATCGACCACCTCTCAGACGTTCCGCCTCTACGGAGAGACCCAACTGAACAATGACGCCGCCGCGGGGTTCCCGACGATGGATCTTTCGGCGATCACCGGCAACGCCACGTGGGGGCAATTGTACTTCTGCGGCTATTGCTCGCTCGACGGAATCCACAACGACACCTACGGCCATGGGCTGATAGCCCAGTCGCTAGAAAAATTGCTCGCGCCGTATTTGCGCAACTAATCGCGCTTCCCGATTGCCGCAAGGAACCCCCATGCGAGGCTAAGGACTCTCAACATGGTCGCTCTTTCCACACCAAAGCCCGGAATGTATCATATCACGGTTTCCGGCGTTTCAACACTAAAAAACGGAAAGCCAACAAATCGAGGCCTGAAATCGCATACGGTGAGCCATTTAGAATTGCTGTTGGCTAGCCTCCTAATTCGTGATAAATGAGGCGTCATGGCAAGCTCGGGGACATACGCCTTTAACCCGTCCATTGGCGAAGGCACAATACATGCCTTTGCCATGTGTGGCGTCCGAGCCCCGTCGCTGCTTCAAGAGCACATGGAAAGCGCGCGGATGGCGGCGAATATGCTGCTATCCCGATGGAGCGCCCAAGGCGTAAATTTGTGGAAAGTGGAACTGGTAACCATTCCACTTGTCCAAGGTACAGCGACCTATTCCATTCCGTCCAATGTGATTGTGATCATGGACGGTTATGTGACGGTAAATTCAGGCGCTACGCCGATTGATCGGTATATCATGCCGATTTCTCGCTCGGAATATGCTAGCTATTCGAACAAAAGTACGCAAGGGTTCCCCACAACCTACTGGCATGATAGGCTTATCTCGCAGACAGTGACATTATGGCCCGTTCCGGATGGGAATGAGGCCAGTTTCAGCTATTATTGCGTCCAGCAAATCCAGGATGCTGCGTTTACATCGGGTCAAACCGCCGATATCCCGTACTATTTCCTCGAGGCGTTCGTTCTAGGCCTCGCGCATAGGCTCGCAATCATATGGGCCCCTGATAGAGCGCAGGGCCTCAAGATGCTTGCCGACGAAGCCTATCAGATCGCATCTGAGCAGAATATCGAGACTGCGCAACAGTATATTTCGCCGATGCTTCAGTCGTATTGGTCAAACTAAGATGACTTGTAACTTCTACGTTTACGAGCACTGGCGTCCTGATCGGGACGAATGCTTCTACGTGGGTAAGGGAAAAGGTAAGCGCGCTAATAATATGGATAATAGAAATATTTTCCATAAAGCCATACAAGGCAAATTAGCTCGGTTAGGAATGGCTGTTGAAGTTCGAATGGTTTCTGTAGGGATGGACGAACAATCTGCGCTTCTATTGGAAATAAAACGCATCGCGTTTTGGCGCGGTATTGGAATTGATTTAGCGAACATAACAAATGGCGGAGATGGAGTATCTGGCGTCCCGGCTTATAATCGGCGACCCGTGTTGTGTCTCGAAACGGGTGAGTTATTTGTAAGCGCCACGCACGCCGGTGTGGCCCATAAAATCAACCCGACCACGGTATCTGACGTTTGTCGAGGGAAGTACCGTTTTAACGGTGGATATCATTATGTATATGAAAACAATGATATGGGGAAAAAAGAACGGAACGAAGCGATTAAAAAAATAGAAGAAACACACGCGAAAAGAAGAAAAAGAGTTGATGTAAATAAGTCCTATGTAGGCGTTACGGATGGAAAAGACGCCATAGGTAGAAGCGCGGCAGGCCCATCTGCAAACAGCAAAAAAGTAATATGTTTAGATGATGGGATGATGTTTCCGTCGGCTAGCGCGGCGGCCAGAAATTATAACATAGCACGAAGTTCAATTATCGAAATGTGCTTGGGAAGGAAATACCGCGTTACCGTTGGCGGCAAAAAGTTCAAATATTATACGGAGGACGTATAAGTGGGCTTTTCAAGTCAGAGCGGACATGCCCGAACAAGCTCGCGCAATCCGCAGGCGTTTTCCGTATGCGACCGTTGCGGGCAGTGGCACAACTTTGTCAACCTACGCTGGCAGTTCGACTGGAGAGGCGCGTCTTTACAAAACCTCCGCATTCTAGTCTGCAAACGTTGCTACGATACGCCACAAAATCAACTTCGCGCAATTGTCCTCCCCCCAGATCCGCAACCGATCATCAATGCGCGCCCTGAGATCTTCCCGAACGACGAATCCGATTGGCTGACGCTGACGCCTTCCACTATCGATCCGACGACGGGGCTTCCGGTCCCGAACACTACCGTCATGGCGTTGACTGATGGCGTCACGCAAATAACGAAGGTTCCTGTTGGCGCGCCTTTGGGTTACAGAGGGCTTGAGCGCGTCACAGGCGTCACAGAGTACATGACGGTCACGCCTCCCCCCAGCACTACCAAAATGGCGCTGGTCAACGGTTCTACCGTGATGACAGAGGTTCCTCTGGTCAACATTCCCTATCTTTCGATTAATGGGAATGGAACGACAATTGTCAATGTGACGTGCTCGCAGGCGCACAGACTTTCGACAAACGATCAGATTTACGCCGAAGGGCTTTCACAAAAGAACGCTTGCGGAATGTGGTCGATTACGGTTACGACCGCCACGGCTTTCACCTACACGGGCAATACGCCCGTCGTCTCAGGCTCGCTTTTGACTGGAAACGAGTTTATGGTAGCAACAAGTATGGGCTTGCCCTACGGGTATTTGCAAATTCCGCATACGGGGGTTTGAATGGCGAACCAGACAATTCCCGGCTTGCCAGCTGCGACGGTCATCAATGGTACAGAATTGGTTTGGTGCGTCCAGAACGGCCAAGACGTAAGAATTACGACAGCAATGCTCGGTGCTCTTGCGTCGTCACTAGCTAATCTTCCAGTTCAAACGGGGGCCTCAGCACCGGTTCCGACCGGACAACCTTTCATCAACTCATCTGGTTATATTGTCATAGCGCAATGAACGCAACCCCAAACCCAAACGAGTTGACGTACAACGGATTTGTGACGCAAATCTGTACGATGGCTGTGGTAAATTTTTCCACGATTGCTGGGATTGTTACTCCGACCGATATTGCCGTTCAAAATATTATGCCATCGATGCTGAATTACGCCGAGCAGCGAATTCAGCGTGATTTGGACCTCCAGGCCGCACTTACCTCTAGCGCTCCCGGCGCTTATACGCTGGCGACCGGAACGAACGTGTTGGCGTTGAACCCGAATGACTTTATCACGGTCGAAAGCGTGTCTCTTACGATCGGCACGGCCAATCTCCCACTTCTCCCGGTTTCGAAAGAATGGCTTCAAAACGTCTATAACGACAGTTCGTACATTGCGCCTCCGCAGTATTTCGCTATGACGGGCGGCGATCCGGCAACGGGAGGCGTGACAGCGAATAATATGATCGTAGGGCCATATCCAGATGCGGCATATCCAGTCATCTTGACGGGCGTGCAATGGCTTCCGAGCCTGTACGCGTTCTCAGGAAACCAGACGCAAGCGTCCGCAAGCACTACGTTCATTTCAGCAAACCTGTCCGATCTGCTTATCATGGCTTCGATGATTTTCGTATCCGCATATCAGCGCAACTTTGGCCGGGAGAGCGATGACCCGCAGATGGCGCAAAGCTATGAAAATCAGTACCAGACTTTGCTAAAGTCCGCCATGCAACAAGAGTATCGCAAGAAATTCGCCGCGTCGGCGTGGTCGTCATCGTCGCAGCCTGTCGTGGCGACGCCGAACAGGTAAGGTCACAGATGCCGCGAAACGCAGTCAGGATCACGTCCGGGGTTACGACGAACGAGACGCCAGCACTGAATGAGGCTGGCATAACGAACTGCAACTTGATCCGGTTGAAGTATGACCCACAAGGCTTGATACTTTTAGAAAAACTTGGCGGATGGGCGCGGTTTTTTGCAAATCAAATCACTGGCGTCATTCGCTCGCTCTGCGCTTGGCAAGACCTGGATATCAACAAGTGGTTAGCTTATGGGGCGGTATCTCCGAATACCGCGCTCGTTGCCATCAATTGCGCGACCGTCAATGGAACCACGACGGGACAGATTGCAACGGACATCACGCCCTATTACGGGTCGACAAGCTCGACCATAATTTTCAACCCGCAATCTTACGTCGCTCAGGATACGGTAGCCGATCCGACTATTTT
>QGNH01000148.1_pt3 | contig 31242 bp, 44 predicted proteins | sample 1735481 | NCBI WGS metagenome assembly QGNH01 (sample SAMN09239004, study PRJNA386568) | Viral metagenome, whole genome shotgun sequencing project. | reverse complement strand
CGGTGATTCTCCGGAGGCGGTATCCTTTAAATATTTTCACGACAAAAGGAATGTCGTTGCATGACAATAGGAACTTCCCTTTAATCTTGCCGAGCAGCTCGCGGATCGATGCCCATTCTTCCAGGCTCAAAAGATCGTAGTTCCCTATTAGGTCCTCCCACCCGTAATAAGGAGGATCCAAATAGAAGAACGTATCCGTCTTGTCATATCGATCGATAAACTGTTCGTAGGGTTTATTCTCGATATAAACCCTCGCCATGCGCAGATGAACGGCGGACAGTTCTTCCTCTATGCGGAGCAGATTAAGCCTTGGCTTGGCGCTTGTGGCCACAGAAAAGGATGGATTCTTGATCCGCGCTGCATAACCTGACTTCAGTAAATAATAGAACCGAACCGCTCTTTGAATGTCCGTCAGTGAATCCGGCGTCTCAGCTCTGAATCGCTCAAACTCCTCTCTGGCCACGAGTATCCATTTAAAATATCGGATGAACTCCTCCAGGTGGTGCTTTACGACTCTGTAGAGGGTCACCAGATCAGTGTTAATATCGTTTATAATCTCGACGTGGGATGTCATTTCGTCCTTTTTAAACAGCAGCCAGGCTGCTCCCGCGAACACCTCGCAATAACAATTGTGCTCAGGTATTTTCTCGACGATTTTACCAGCTAGCAGCGACTTTCCGCCCATGTATGCCAAGAAGCTCTTCATACTAACCTCCCGTTGCAATGAGGGAGCAACCCTGCTATGAATCTATCCGTTCGGTCGAGCGGATGGTAGCGGGTTATCCCGTCCGGCGTTTACTCGCCTGGTCTGGGGAGGTCGCACTCCCTGGAATGCTGTCCGCGTTCTTATTTAACGATTTTCGTTCTCGCCGCCTGTAACTCATTTGGGAATGTCGGATCTATTGCTTTTGGTGCAATTTACCCCTTTTTAGCCGCTATCAAAACGCACTTCACTGCCCCGGAAGACGGCGCAGATTGATAATTCCACGTTCCTGTTCCTCCACTAACCGCACCAATCAGAGTCACATAATGGTAGCCGACCGCCAAACTGACCGGACATGAAGCTGATATTTGTTGGTTGCTCGTAACGCTTGAGAGTGTAACGGCCTCCGTTCCAGATTGTGCCACGCTTGTACTGTCAATGGCGACGGCGGTCACGGTTGAGTTCAATGGAGTCCCATTACTCGCACCTCCTATAAACCCAACCCAGACAGGGTTTTCGTTATTACCCATCACAAACTTAATTTCAATTTCAGTACCTATCTCATCATAGGAAGTGTTTGACGGAGAATGATTATTGCTGAATAAACCCACCATCGGCCGATCAACTCTATTGTATTCGTTTTCAAGATACCGCAATACCACTGAATCTGTGGTCGTGGTTGCCGAAACAGGGATGAAGCATCCCAGATACCGGCGGGTAGGCGCCCCCGATTTAACTTTCACGCCATCCTGAAGNNCGTGCCGGCCGCGCACTTGTCGTTCACGGCGAACTCCAGAACGTCGCCCTTGCCGTCGAGCTTGACCAGATAAGAAACTCAAGGGTTGGAACTCCTCCGTTGTCATAACAGAAAATGTCATAAGGGACATTCGAGCCAAATGTCAAACCGCTTAAGGCAAGAGAGACCTCTCCAGATGTATCGATGACCCACTTTGTCCCGTTATAAAGCGAGATTCTGGTGCCCTTGTAGGGTGTTAAATAAATGTTTGTGGCACCAATGACGTCACTCGTCGTCACGGGGGTTCCGCTGGTTAAGGTCAGGCGGAAATCATCGATTGAATTGTCTATGGTAACTGTTGTCTTATGCGTCCCGTCGGCATTGTGCTCGACCAGCACCAGGCGGTTAAGCGTGTCCGCCTTGGTGGGGTGGTTCGCCCCGACCATATACTCATTGTACTGGATACGTTGATCCGCCGCCATCAGCGCGGCTGCGAATGTCAGGACAAGCAGCCCCACGAATATCCGCAACATTCTCTTTTTCATGTTCTCCTCCTTTAGTAAATGGCGCTCAAGTCCTTCTCTCCCCCGGCCATGACCGTTCCATCGGCCAGGTACGTTCCATCGGCCAGATGAGCCCTTGTGAGCGCCGCACCGGTATAAAGCAGACGGAATACCATCTTGTTATTGATCGGATCCGGCTGCACGCCGATAACTTTCCATAGATTATTGTAAAGCGGGTTTCCGTCGCTGCCGTAGAGTCGGACGAGCGAGCACAGCAGAATATCTGCGATATCCGCCTGCATGCATTGCATCGAGTACTGCGTCGCAGTTACCTCATAGAGCGGTTGCCCAAATTTCGCGACGATGATGTCCTGCATGAGATTCACTGATGTCAGGTTTCTACACCAATTGAAGCTGTATGCCGCCGACGGCTTCTGCACGCCGAAGGTGCTCTGCGACAGTAAGTTTGCGTGACCAATATCGTCTGTATGCGCCTTGAAACCGCCATTGACATAATCTGCAGCGTAGTCCGCCGGGCACTGATTAACGATATTTGCAAGTAGCATCTTCTCCGGGGCGAAATCGGCGTCGGACCGCATGATCACTCCGGCGAAAGTGCCATCGCTCACGGCGCCCGTGTCAATATCCAGACAGAGATAGCCTTCCCCGTTGATATAGATCGATCCTATAAATGATGCCATCATCTGCTGCAGGAGTTCCCAGTAGACTATATCCGCTGCGATGACGCCGGCCGCCTTGTAACCCTGCGATGCAAAATTCTGCCAGGCACGCGTCTTTGCGGTCGTCTCGAATAGAGAAGAATCGAATGAATTGACGGAGGCGAGAAAATCATAGACTTGGTCGATGATGTTTTCCATCAGCACACCCGCAGATGGTTTCCCTTTGCCGCGTGCGGTAATTTTCTTGTTTGTCTGATCCATCCCGAAGGTGATCGTCGCAATGTTTCCTTTTCCTAAATAGTCGTCCGATTCGTTGAAAGTGTAACCTCCGGACATCAGCACATCATCCGCATAGACGGTCACCATATTGCCGGCCGCAACCGAAAGGACCGAATGCGCCGCGAAACAGTAGACGAAATTTAACGTATCGATGCACGGGCACTCCCAGTTTCCGCTGACACTGTCTGTGAGATCCCCGTACACGATGGGAAGCACATCACCGCTATTCGCTGGATTTGGATATATGCCAGCACGTGGCGCATAGTATGTGTCGGTAAGTCCATTTAGCTTCTCATCGGCCTCGACGGTGAATACATCGCCCGGCGTGATCGAGATGATGGTACCCCTGAAGAGACAGGTCCAACTCGTGAACGAGAGCGCTTCGAATCCTACGTAGACCTGCACGTCTCGGCCTAAGAACGGCTCCTTGGCGATAATCTTAGAAAGATATCCGTCCATATTGTCAAGATCGAAAGAAATGTGCTGGAGATCCTTCCTCATCCAGGAGATATAATATGATCCCTGCGGCTGGAGAGTCCTCTCGAGACCGGAGAGATCGAGTAGGCGCCCGCTCTTGTCAATGACGGTCAGAGACCCAACGCCTGCGTAAAGGGAACCATCCGCGAGAAGTGTCCCGTCCGGGAGATCTGTTCTCGATGGATCAAAGAGCACTTTGATTTCCTTTGCGGCATACGCGCGATATCCCAGGTGCGTGTTTATCATGACGGCGGTGATCGGCTTCTCGCCGTTCATCAGTCGTTGATGGGCATCTATGGTTATTCTATACACTGGCCACTCTCTCCGTTAAGGATATCGGACAATCGAAGAACGTCCGCATATGATGATTTTCCGGCAGGGCATATATGTCCACCATCCACATCTTGGTCGTGTCCGATGAATCCTCGTTGAACCAGAAGGGGTTGAGGTTGCCCGTGTCACGGCTCGTTATGGCCGCGAGAAATTGCTCGAGGCTGATGACGTCGGTCGATCCGGAAAGCGCGGTGAAAGAATAATCGAACTGCCTCTGGAGATTGTAGAAACGGTTCCGTGTTGCCCCATATTTATTCTTGTTTTGGTCATAGAGCATATTGACTCCGCGTTTGAATCCGACCGAGAAATTCTTTGTCAGTTCCAGGTATGAGCCGAGATACAATTCTCCGATCTCAATATACCCAGCAGGATTCAGAGCATCTGTAATTTGCAACTGCCAGAATTCATAATTTTGCGCTGACAAAAGATAGTAGAGGATTGAGCCGTTAGCCCAGGGAATGGCGACTGAAAATGCCGGCGCGCCCCACGTGTTTGCCGCATTGCCGCACATGGCAATCGTCGCGGCACTCGTCAGATTGTGGTCCTGGATAATCAGGGCGGCTATCTGCTGGGCGGTCCCCAGATCAACAGTAATCGTGTTCGGGGTACCAAGTGCCGCAGATCTATAGCGGTGATCGCGGTCAAGGTCTATCATGGCGCCAGCCTTGAAGAGATTGATCACCTTGAAGTACCATATGTCTCCCACCGCAAAATCTGCACCGGTTCCTGATGCGAATTTCACATACACTCCCGCCTCAAGGAGAGTGCCTCCCGTCGACGTGAGTATGCCGCTCGCATTCCACGCGTCTCCTCCGTTGCTCCATTGGAATGTAGCCTGCCCGACTTCCGCTCCCCCGGCGATCGAATCGATCTGCACAATGTATTCTTTGTCAGTCGTTCCGCTATAGTCCCCGGAAGGTGTCATCGAGGCCGATCCCAGCCCGGTCTTCTTCGCACTCGTGACGATTCCGAGCCGCAACGACGAGACGGAGAGCATGCTCTCCGCGGTGATCAGATTATTATAGAGGAATCTTGCTTTTCCCATTTTTAACTCGTGCCGATCCGGCGCCTGTTGTGCTCATCCAGCGCGGCCTGAATTTTTTTGGTAAAATCATTGAATGTGCGCGCGTCGCCGATGACGTTGCCGCCGATATTTATGTTGATATCCCCTCCGCCGTATGATGCATTCTCCTTACGTGAAAGAACCCGTTCGCCTTTCTGCAGGATCGCTGGAAACTCATCCGGCGCGAATCCTTGATGAAGGCGTGGAGCGCCTGCGAAGGCGAGAGAGGGAATGCTGCGCGTAGGGGCAGAATCTGTGCCAACGATGCCACCTCCGTGAAAAATAGAAGTTACCGCGTCCCAAGCGGAACTTACTGCATCTCCCACTGAACTCGCGGCGTCACTGACCCCGTTCCAGATCGAGCTACCGACATTCATGATTGCCGCCATCCCTTTGCCGCCAGTCATCTTGTCGAGCATCGTCGCGGCGAGTATTGCCCATCCCACAGGGCCTGATGCCGCCTCAGCACCTAAGAGGGCATCTTCGCCAGCATCTAGACCGAGGTCTGACATTGCTGCCGCATAATCCGCCGAACCGTAGGTCAGCGCAACGCCCGAACCGGCGTCAGACAGAACTCCTTGTGCGGCAAGTTCCGATGTAGCTTCATCTATACTCCCGCCACCTAAACCGAGCTTTCCGAGGAGGCCAGCGCCGCTTAGAATGCTGCCGCCGCTACTACCGACACTGCCGCCACTACCGCCCATGCCAGGCAGATTGATGCCCATCATCTCAGCGGCCTGGAACGTCATCCATTGCACGGCCATCTGTGCGATCATGTCTGTGAATTTCTTGAGCATGGCATCCGTGAATGTCGTCCAATAAGAGCTAAAGCCTTGCAGTTGCCCCTTCCATCCATCGAAGAGAACCGTACTGAGAGTACTCGAGGCATTGGATGAGAATGCTGTCACACCGGCAGTCATCGCCTTGCCGGTGGTCATCCAATCTGCCTGCATTTGATAGAGTCCCTGCCGCCAACCCCCAACAAAGGTGTCGTTATATTCCTGGATCATGTCCTTCAGCCGATCTATCTCATCATCCTGGACAATCTTTCCTGTGAGCATCTCATATTGCGCGATATCGTCAATTGCTGCCGTCTGGGCTGCAAATTTCTTATCCTGGACGTCCATATAGTTCTGAGCGTTCTTCACAGTCATGTCCTGGAGCCACTCATAATGAGTCAATGCGAGTTGTTGCTGCTTCGCGTAATAGTCTGCAGTGGCCAGATTCTTTTGTCTCTCAAGGTCATTCTTCTTATTGGCGACGTCTGCCTCGAGTGCTTTTATTTTTTCGGCGACTATCGTGGCATCGGAGACTTTCTGCCTGTCCATATCTGTCCTGGCCGCCGCCTCTTTCTGGAACATGTCAACCTGGGCGTCATAGTACTCGTCAAGGAGCGCTTCCCTCTCGGCGATGCTCTCCATTGCGATCGCATACGTGCTCTGCTGGTAGACTTGATACAGAGCGGCATTGTATTTGATTCTCGACTCCTCGTCATCGAAATAGGCCTTATTAGTAGCCTTGAGAGATTCGATGGCAAGTTTCTGGGCCTCCACCTGACCGAGTCGCGCTTTGGCATCAGCCGTTAAAGCGTTGCTGTATTGCGTCGCTTCGGAGACGTCCCACTGCTTTTTCGCCTCAGCCGAGACTTCGCTCGTCGTAGCCAGGTCAGCATTGATTCGCTCAAGGACCTGCCCGAAGTTCTTTAATCCCTCGTCACTGGCCATTTCATTAGTGAGATCTATGATTGCCTGCGACCCAACAGTGTAAGCGAGTATTATCTGGCCGAAGGCTTCGGCCATCTCGCGCATATCGGCCCTGAAACCCTGGACTTTCTCCGCTGCATTTTGGGTTGTCTCGCCATATTTAGCTGTCTGTACCGCCGCATTTGCCATTGCGAAGTCATACAGATTGATATCGGTTATGCCAGCGGATAACGCCTGTTGGACGACCATCATCTGATCTTTCGTAACAAGACCATACTGCCGCAGAGATCGCGGCATCTGCGTCGAAAGGGCATCCGTGATATTTTCAAATGTCGTCTGGACGTCCTGGCCGGTCACGCGTGCCGATACTCTCGCAGTTTCCATGATGCTGACGAGCTGATCAGCAGAAAAGTCCAGTATCATGCCTTTGACGGCTTTCTGCATGATCGCTGAGTCTTCTATTGTTCCGCCGGATGCTCGATGCATGGCCGCGACGAGCTGATCGGCATTAATATTGGCAGAGTCCGCCATGATACGGAAGGAATCGGCAGCTTGGAGGGCACTCGCCCCCATCGCCGCCCAGTTGATGGCCTTCTCGGCTGCTAACCATGCAACAGCGACGGCCGCGGTCATCTGCACAAAGCGGCTCTTGAAGAAATCCAGGCTGTCCCCGGTTGTATTGATAGATTGCTGCTGCTGATCGAAGGACTGCTTCACATTGTCGCCAAATTGCTTGACGACGACGCTCCCTTTATCGTCAACGGCTATTTCGACTGTGAGTTGTGTTGCCATTCTCTACTGTTTCTCCGGCTTTTTTCAATCCGCATTTCCTGCATCATCCGATAGCGTCGCATGGAAGAGGCTTACAACCTTCTCGAAGCATTCCCGCTGATTTTCAATTCCATATATATCCATGCTGCATTTGATTGCCTGGTGGTTGATATCGACTATCTTTCCTCTGGGCCCGGCGGCGATGACCTGCCTGCGGCAGATCAAAAATATTTTCCCCGCGTCAATATTCTCCGGAAGAAGCGGTTCGATGCAGGTCTCGCATGGCGGCGCTTCCGGAGGAGATCGTTTTGCATAAATGGTCTTGCATCCTGGGCACTCCGGAGCGTATTCGTCCATCCAGTGTACCCAGTCGATCAGTTTTTTTCCGCGGCCTCCCGTGCCTTTAGACCCGCGCTTGATAGTAGGCGCAGACCTCTTCCGATGAATCGGTCGAATACAGGGAGCGCCATAAGTTTGATCTTGTTCTCTCTCGTGCAGGGAATGGGATTACCGTCGGGGTCCTCGAATCCCGTGAAATCGACGATGGCATAGTCCCAGATATCTTCCCGTTCTATTTTAGCGGCCTCCGGCGTAAGTTCCTCGTAATAACCCACTCGCTCCATTGAGCGCGTTGTCGGGTTAAGCACAAATTCGAATTTGCGTATCCTCTGCGCCCGCAATTGTTCCATCATGGAACTTGGACTTCGCAGGCACACTCGCCCCGCATCGGATTTCGGTTCGTCGTAGACGACTTCTCCCTTTTCACTGATGCGTGATTCAAAGAAAGCAAACCAGTCGCCCTGATCTACATTCAGATCAATAATCATATACTCCTCCCGAGACACTCTCCTGCCCCCTCGAAAGAGGCAAAGTGGCGTCGCTTTTATTATCGATTTATGTTCCGGTGCCGATCTGCTCCATCGCCGCTGCCGAGGGCTGGCCTTCGAAGCTAATCTTTCCAACCTTGCTTCTCTGCATCTGCACGGCATCGCATTTGGTGACGATGATATTGCCGCCGGCGGCGATTCGCCAGAAGGTGCTTGTATTGACGTACAGATATAAGGTTGTTAACTTTACGCCGGTCTTACACTGAGTGGCAAGCGCCTGTTGTCCGGCACTGTCAGTCGGGTCATAATTCCCACTGAAGGTGATCTTTCCCGCATCACCGGCGTCGCTTAACTCGTATCTCTTCACATTGTCACCGAAAGAGGTGACTTCCTCTACGGACTGGACGTAGCCGGAGAGAGCCCATGCGACCTGCTCGGCGATGGTTACGGCGCCATACATTACCTTTGCATTCTTTCCTGTGATTACTGTCATTTTGTATCCTCCTGTTTTCTTCTTTTATCCGTTAACCTGCAGAGTCCTCGGATCCAACTGTCTCTTTCGGCACTTCAAATACAGTTGAGTCAACCCGGCCTGTCTGTTTGAATCTGTCATGCAGCCACTTGTAGTTTTTTATGAACGATTCGTCAGGGATCCACGTGAACGGCCTCATGCAATAGTGCTCTGCAAAAGCATCGATGATCCAGGCGGTACCTCCCCGCTCCAGCACCTGATGGACGCAGAGCGTACCGTAGAGGTCGAATCCGTCGAGAGTCTCATCAAAGCGAAACCCTCTTCCCAGGTTCACGATAATGCAACACTCATCGAAGCAGCCGGCTGCCTGCGGAAATTCGTGGATATCCCACGTGTTGAAATGCTGAGGAATTCGCATATCGTGAAGTTTCCCGCATAGTCTGCCGTCGCGATCCTTTCCGATGATCCCGGCGACGATCCATGATTCGGGAAGCTTTGCGATCTGTTCTTCGACTTGCGGAATCCATCCCTTCCGGTAGAACATGTCCTGATGGGTCAGTACGGCGATCCTGTTGCCTTCCGTCTCCATGATACCGAGAAGCTCATTCAGTCCCTTCGTGGCCGATTTAGGAAGTGTTATTGTGTGGCATGGGATCTCCGGATCGAGTTCCGACTGCCTGAGGACCATGTCCAGACGCTGAATGTCGTTGACGAGTACCCCGAAGGCGATGGGGTGTGTCGCCTTGTCCCATCGTCCGGGTTCAAAATAGTTGAACAAGGCGTACAGGTCTGGTTCGTACCTGATCGGATAATTACTCTTAAGATGCATGGCGAGGAGGCCGTCTGCGACCAGGCTGGATTCATCGAGTCGGCATATCTTCGCTACCGAGCCGCGCATGAAGTATTGTTCTCCGCTGATTGATCCGATGACAACATTCTCGGGTTTGGCGAAAAGTGTCGTTGGGGGATATCGCCTGTGGGGCGGCAAGCCTTCCGGGATACGATGGCCGCGCTTCAGGGAAATGAAGATAACTGGTTCATCCATCTCTCTGATAGCATCAAAGACGTCGGGCTCAAACATGTCATCGTCCGCTGCCAGAGCATAGTAGTCGTTGTCGTCTATGAGATAATTTTCGAGGAAGTGATTTGCCTTCCTGGACCCAATAAGAAGATCCGACTGCGGCGAGTCGCCTGGCATGACGCACGGTTCTATCCAAGGCTCATGAGAAGCAGATTTTGCGGCTTCGTCCTCGAACATTATCGGATGGAGGATCACGTTCATCGGCCGGTAATGCTCGACGAGGGTATTCCAGAGATAATGTCTCGAAAAAGGCATAATCAAATGGATCGACTTTTCTTTCCCGGTTGCCATGTCAGTCCTTTCCCTCACGGTTGCTCCTGCGCATATATGTGGATCTCCGCATAGTGACAGAGTACATTACCGAAGACGCGATTTTCGATGACCTCAGCCTGCGGTCCTGAACATCCGCTTAGTGATTGTCCTTCACCGATATCAGAGATCGTGAGACACGTGCCATTTAGCGTGTCATGTGCTTCAAGTCCGTCGCAGATATCATCGACCAGCTGCTGAAATGTTATCTCCGATGCAACGTCGTCCTTAAGACCCATGACCTGGCGAATTACAATCTCGTGCAATCTGATCGTCACGTTGTCAAGCGCCAGCTCGAAGGTCTTGCGGGTTTTCCTCGTAATCATGGCGCCATTGATGATTCCCGTTGCCTCGACCTTGAAAAAATTGATGAATTTCCCCCAGTCCACGGCCCAGCGGTTGTAGTCGTGGATGATGCCGGTTCCAGAAACGCCGGAAAGAATGGTTCTGACCTGTTCTCTTATGGCAGGATAACTCATGAGCTGAGCCTCCTCACAATGTCCTCGGGGATCTGGTTGAGGATTGTCATGATATAGGGCTCGCTGTAGGCGATGCCTTTCTCGAACATATGAGCTCCTGGCGTTCCTCGTCTCGATATCGCCCTCGCGATGCAGAACGCGACTCCTTTAGCCTCGCTGCCAGTGATTCCCAGCACCTTTTCCACCCAGAACTGGATCGGTTCGACTGGCGGGAAATGTGCGACGGTGCCATACTCGAGCGATTCACCGTAAATAGCCGGCGTTCCGAACTGCCCGTAGACCAGGTTGCCCTGCATCAGGGTGCGCCCGAACATAGTGTCTCTGATGTGTATGGGACCTGCGCCCTCCGGGGTAATCTGCTTTATGATGCTCTCGAGTACCTGAAGCGCCTCCGTCACTCTTGCCGTGCGAGCAGCCGTGGATGCGTCGGGATAATTCACGATCATTTTGTCCAGATCATCCAAATGCGATATTATCTTCAGCTCGTACATTTTTTCTCCAACTAACTGCAAAAATTGCATCAGTCTGGCAGCGTGGGGATTATCTTTTCCGCCTCGCCCAACTTGGATGCGTCAGTCTCTCGAGACCGCCTGGATATCTTTCCTGGAGACTCACGACGGCCGTGGCGGGAGAAGCTGTATCGCCGTCTTTCAGGTCCATGTGACTCGTGTATAAACTGCGATATTGCTTTGCCCTGGCTGCGTAATCGCGCGACTTGTTTTTATGGTCCACACTGTCCGCCTGGATCGTGCTGTCCTGCGTCTGCGCAAAATAGGTTGAGAGCATATCGCAGAAGAACGCCGCCGCAAGCATCTGCACGGCTTCATCGTCGCCTGCAGCCACGCTGGACGCGGCGTCTGTGCATGTATGGGGCGCCGTATAACTGACACGGAAAGATTCTCCGGTCGATGGCGTCGCATTAAGAAAACGCATGAAGTTCCCCGTCGGCTTTGAATATATCTGCCAGGCATCCCCGTCCAGTATGTTCGGGATTGGCAACCCCTCATCGACGGGATACTCGATCTGAGTAATGTCGGAGAAATTCTCTGACCAGGAACTGAGGAGTGAGATAGCATAATCGAAGTCTCCGGTACCGGATTCGTCCTCCGTAACGACCACCGGCCGGTGTTTGGAATGCTCATCCAGCGCCTGGCTGACAGCCTTGATTCTTTCCGGATCGCCGAGGGGAAATTCGCCCTGCACCATCGTTGCGATCGCTGTTATGTAATCCTGCCTCGTCATATTCCGTCTCCTCTGGGTCAGTTCTTAAATATCCCCGATATGTCGAAAACATAACTTGTGACACCCACAACGTAGCTTATCCGGACATACTTCCCGAAATTCGTGATCGCCTGCCGATACTGCCCGGTAGCCGTGATCTGCGTCATGGCCGTATGCGTATACCAGGTCAGATTATCCGGAGATAACTGGATGCTAATGTCGAGAGTCGAGGATCCGTTTTTCGTTGTCACGTTGACGAAGATCTGTCCCTCCGTGTACGCCGAGACATCGAATGCCGTAGACTGCGCCGTGCCGACCGTGTATGTCCCGCTGGAGAGGAAACTGATGAATCGCGTCTTCCGATCATCTGCTCTCGCCGGAATGGCGGAAAACAGATCTGCCAGGACTATCACGGCCAGAATGGACATAATCGCCCAGAGTATACTGCGTCTGATCCGCTTGATCTTGTCTTCCCTGTCTCTCATCTTGATATCCTCCAGATTTTGCCCGACCGTTTTAAATCGCCCAGGATCGACGATCCCCGCCCTGGCATGCCTCTACGCTTGATAGAACGCCCGTTCTCTCAAACGTGCCCCTTTTCTGTCGATTCCTGTGCCACATTCCGAGCCATGCGCACCCCAATAATGCCGTTGGCGGGACGTGCATGCAGAAGAAGCCGAAGCAACTGACCATGAGTGCGGCCATTCCCATCGATTCGATGGTAGACGCCTTTTTTCTGTAGATCGTGACAAGCACGACAGCTTGAAATATTAACAAGAGTGCGAGGGCCTGCAACCCCAGTTCAAATGTCATATGAACGTTTTCATTATGTGCCTGGGCGATAATCCCCTCCGTCTGCATTCTCTTATCACCGGAAACAAGAAGCGGAAAAATCCACTCCCATGTTCCCAGTCCTCTGCCGAACGCCTCGGACCTTAAAGACCAGGCCGCATGTTTCCAGACCTGCCATCTGATATTGTTGGTCATCGATTCGATGGGTTTTACCTGCCAGAACCAGAAGCCGGCCAGCATGACTACGGCCAATATCGCCACAGCCATCTTCCTCCAGTCTTTCAAAAAATACCAGGCCGCGACCGTCAACACAGCCGTCGCCGCGAACCAGCCAGTCGTCGATCGGGCGAGGACTAAACCCCCAAAGATGAGTGGAATGATCAGCAGACGCCATTCTCTGCGCCAAGGGGCGAGATTTATAGTACGATATGAAAAGGCGGAGTCGAAACTGAACCGCCATTTACGGAAACAACCGGACAGGCAGAGCGCCAGGAAAACCGCCGCCGTGTCCGGATTCAATAATCCGGTGACAAAGCATGGAGGCGCAATTCCGAGTATCTGCAAGGATATCCAGTCAAGGAATGCAAGGGCCGCGACGCACATAAAGTCCATCGTCTTTTCCCTGTCGATCCGGCTGAATCCCTCTGCACATACCAAGAAAACGGAGAGCGTCAGGAGCGAAACATATTCATCATATGCCGGCGGAATGCGCGTCGCTGTCCGGAAGAGCGCGAGAAGTAAAAAAAGCCGCCACCACCATGAGGAAAGTATGACGCATGTCGCTGCGCAGGCGACCCAAATAGAGACGAGCTGCCAGGAGAGACGGAGAGGCATGCCGTCCACCGGGATGATGCAGAACATCAACCCAGGGACGGCCGCCAATAGAATTATTTGATAGATCTTCTTCACAATTCAACTCTACTTAGAATCCAGCTCCGCCAGTGGGCAACGGGTAGATCCTGACATAGTATGTTGTCGATCCGCTCGTGGTGCCTGGCAGAACCCATCCGATCACCTGCTGATAAGTGGTCGGCGCCGATGTCGTAAATGCGCCGCCAATCGTCGCGTAGAGACGTGCGCCTGGAGATGCCTTTGTCATGCCGGTGATAATTCCGTCAGTAACGATCTCAACGGTCTTGCCTGTGGCTCCTCCTTTGCCTACTACGCCTACGATAGGACGAAGTACTGAGTTCGATGGATCCCCTTTATATGCCAGCCCATCGGTTCCTTTGATGCAGACGACATCGCCGGTGGCAAGAGTTTCTCCGGCAGTCGCCGAGAAACGCATGTTTATCTGCGACCACTGGATCGCCGCCGAGGCGGGTGCCACGGTCGCCAACAGGAATATCACGCAAATAAATATCATCAGAAATACTTCTGTTGCCTTTCTGAAATATCTCATGTTTTGTATCCTCCTTGTTCAATTCGATGGAGGCGGCACTTGCGGCCGTCTCGATTATTTTATTCCTTATCCTGCAACTACGGATTTATCGAATCCGCGGTAGTCGACTATTTCCCATTCATACTCGTGGCGGATCTTGTACTGGACCTTGTCGCCCATGAACATCTGACCCACGAGTGGATTGTCAGCGACGAACAGTTCCGGCTGCTCCTGGCCATTCAGGAAGGCCACCTCCAGGAGCTCCACGTCGTTTGGATCGGCGACGAGTACCCAGTCATTTGTGTCCGTGGTGAGAAGCATCGTGATGATGTTCTCATGATTCACACCGAACCGTCCGGCGTGGGGGTTCCCACCGGCGACTCCCGGCCAGGGCGAGTTCAATCCCTTAGCGATTTCCAGGTATGCCCGCGGGACGCATAGATACTTGGGTTCGAGACCCAAAGTTGCTCCTGAATCCTTTTCCGACTGTGTGTACATGGCGATAAGCCGGTTCGCAAGCGTCGTGATGCCCGTCGCATCGTTGGTCAGTGCCACTGAACCGAGGTTCCCATGACCGACCGTGAAGACTGCGGTGCTGTCGCCCTTGTACGTCGCATTGCCTACAATCTTGGCCCAGCCCCTGTTCGAGAACGTCCTCTTGGCGGCCCGTCCGATGTGCGACACCGTTTGCTGCACCGTCCTGAGATCATCGTTGATGATGACTTTCCTGTTTACGGAGAAAATGGCTCCTTTCTGATTGAGGTTGTAACTGACCTCTTCATCGGTGACCATTGGGATCTCCTGATAGTCCGCGGTCTCCGGGTCGACGTCTGCGATATCTCCGAAGTAGCCGATCCGCACGGACTCGAGCGTCCTGAAGTCACGCGCATTTCTCTTGAAAGAGATCAGTATGTCCTCTCTCCATTTGGGGACGTTGTAGTCCTGGATCAGACGCCTGTACATGGTATTCCCGAGGGCATAGGTGAAGGTGGACGAACTGTAGGCGGCCGGCAGCTGCATATATGCCATGTACGCTTCCCCGAATCGCACGCCGTCACGATTCGGAATGCCGCGAACGTCCGGATCTCCCGTGATCCGCGTGTAGGCGGATCGAAGGGATGTAAACGCGGGGACGTCCTTGAACTTGTCATCGACTACGACCCCCATCATCTTATCGAATGCCGCCTGTACCCTTTCCGGTTCCTCAGTGCCAGCCCTGACCTGTCCTGATCCCTGTACGGATCCTGAGCCGGTGAGTTTGTCCACATACTCTTTTTCTTCCTTGATCGCGGCGTGGAGAGTCGCAATCTCGAAGACCTTGCCTTCAAACTGCTTTTTGACCCGCACCTGCGAGAGTTCCGGCAGGAGTGACTCCTTCAGTTCGGAGTTAAGGGTCGTGCCGCAGGCGACGATCCGGGCCTCGGTCAGAAGCTTCTGCACCTCGGCAATGCCGCCGTCTTTTCCGATGGCCTCTTTCACTGCCGCCTGGATACGGGCGTCAGCATCTCCCGGAGGAGTCAAACCCCTCGTGAGAAGTCCCATCACTTCATCCTCGGTTACGGTTTTGCTTGTTACTTTTCCCTCGATGGTCGCATAGAGGTCGGGCCTCTGCGCCTTGAGGGCAGCCAATAATTTCTCGATCATCTGCTCCTCCTTCCGGCCCGCCGTTCTGGCTGCGGCCATTCTTAAAAATTTCCCACCAGCGATGGGATCATAAACAACGTCAACGGAGTCGACCTTTATGATCTTCTCCACTTCTATCCTTCCATTATTACCTTTCTTGTATGCAGCCCGGACATCGTGCGACAGGCCCACAAGATCCTTTTTCCCGCGGTCCCATGCGTCGACGACCATGTCTCTCAGCCACTTAGCGGTCTTGGAAATATTAAACATGCCCTGAAGTCCCGTGGCGCTTGCCTTGCAGTCGGAGATCCAGCCGACGAGATCGCGCACGGATTTGCCGTAAGGATTAGCCGGGTCGTCATGTTGCCCCTGCGTAAGCGCAAAGACCCGAGCTCCGTCATAAACCGGTACTGCGGCCTGCAATACCGCGAGCGGATAATTTGCTATGCCCTGCTTATCCGGCCCGGCTTCCGCGATTTGCACCTCCCATTTGTAACCGTAGTCCGGGCTTGTCTTATCAAGACCGGACGCCGTAATCCGCGCCGCCGCCTCCACCTTCACGTACTGGCGCTCGACCTCGGCCTTTTCACCGAGAACCACCTGGTCGCCGTCTGCGGATACGGTATAGGGAATTTGCCACATTTCATCGTCGTCCACGTCCTCTGCGATGACGTAGCCTGGGAAGATGTCGACAATGTACATGTCCGGCAACGCATTATTGAGCAGGTCGCGGATGTCACCGAAACTTAGAACTTCCCCTGTTGATGTCGCGCCTTTTGTGGTGCCGGTACCGATCTTGAATTTTTTCTCGAACGTGGCCAGGCGACTCCCAATGACCTTCTGATCCGCTTCGGAGTACTTGGCCTTGTCCTCGGCTTTTCCCCAGTAAGATGCGGCCGCCCTGGTCTGCGCCTCATCGGGGCACGGATATGCGTAATTGACAGGATCAAGCCACTGTGAATCCGGGACTGACGCCCATTGCGAGGGCTTTGTCACATTGCCATCGTCGCGGACAGAAATGCCGTACTTCTTCGATCGCGCCGCCTGTGCATCTTTTTCGGGAGACGTCGCGGCGGCCAGGAGTCTCACGATATTTTCGTTTGTCTTTTTCATTTTGGATCCCTCCACGTGCGCACTTTGTATCGACGTTTATGAGGCACTGGCCTTTTTCGCCAGGTCGACGAGATCCGCCTTTTTCGCGTCCTTCGAGTATTCGATCTTTTTCTCATCGAGGAGCGCCTTGATATCCGCAACAGTCATGGACCCGACGGGATCTCCGTCGGCCTTCTTTGGAACCGTGATCTTCTGTCCATCCGCGGTCACGATTACCACCTTGTCTCCGCAATCTTTCCAGTCGAGGACATCGTTCGCAGTCAGCGCCCTTTGCTGAGGTATGTTCGTGACCACCTCGCGGCCATCCTTGTTGGATTTCCTCTGTTCCGCGAAATTGAATTTCAAACCTTCCAGGTACTTTGGATCGATTCTTTCTGCCATTGTCGTATCCTCCTTGTTTGTCATTTCCGTATTATTGCGTCATCCCCTCGAAGGAGGGGATCCTGTTCTCTCCTCGCTCATCTCCGTCCTGCCGCAACCTGCTGGTCCACGTCCTGCGCCGTTACACCCCAACTGGGATGATAAGGGATCGTATATCAGGAACAGTTAATCGTATTCTCCGGAGACCCTGCAGGATCGCGCGGATACATGAGTTGCTCCCCACCAACGTCGAACGGCTGATCGACGTCCCTGATCTGTCCGTTCGCCGCGACGTGCGTTATTCTCGGAACCTTCGACGTATTCCCGTGAAGCCACATCTTCTGCAGTCCGGGCACCACTTCAGCCGCCTTTTCTTTTCTGGCCTGGCTCGCCGCCTCCAATATTCGTCCACCTTCAGTGCGCGTTATCGTCTCGGCGCGGGATCCGATGGACGTGACGATTGATTTTTCCTTTAAATTCACTCCGATGCTCTTCATCACGTCGAACGGCGTCTTCTGTCCCAGGAGTCCCATAGTAATTTCCTGCGTGACTTTTTGCGCCAGGTCCTTACCGAGTACCTCGGCCAGCGATTCGCCGTAACCCTGCAGTACTCCAAGCATGGTCGTGTCAATCGCCGGTATCGCCTGCCAGATTCCGACAGCGCGGAGTGGCATATCGACCATATCTACACCTTGATTCCAGAGGTCTCTCTGCGCCGGGCCGAGAACGTCTTTATACTGGCGCACAAAATCATCGGCTGCACGATTGACCGCGTCTTTTAACTGTTTCAGGTGATAGAGTTCCCAGGGCGTCGAAGCGACCGTTGCGGCGATTTCTTTCCGGGTGCTCTGCAGGATCGCGAGTACCTTTTTAACCTCTGTCTCTTCCATGCTCTGGGATTGCTTGACCAGGGCCGCTACCTTCTTCTGGAATTGGTTTGTTTGGGTCGCTGTCGCCATTATTTCGCCTCCGCATCCTTGGCCGGCGGTGGGTTAACTTTATAGTCTGCAACGGCCGTCGCAGCGTTCTGCTCGGCGATGGCCTGCTTGATTGCTTCGAAGTCAATGTCGACTCCCGTGAAATTCGTGACGGCGATGAAGATCTTGCGGGCGGTGTCCTTGTCGATCCACTCCTGGTTCTCAGCAGTCATAAGCGCCGTCGCCACCGACTGTACCAAGGTTCCGAGTTTACCGACGTCCTTCGTCTCCATCTGAGGCGTCAAAATGGAATAGTTATCCGCGTCTTCATTAGACACGTTGATATAGCGGGTCTTCCGGGACTGTCTGATCTGATATTTGAACATGTCTTCAAGTATGTATTTAACTTCGAGCTGCTTTGTGCCGAGCATCTTTAGTGCCGGCGCCGCCATTTCTTCCGCCGTGGCACGGTTCACGTCTCCGCCTCCGCCATACCAGTGCTCGGGATATCCGAAACGCCCCATGATGTGGTTCCTGAAGAGCGTGGCGCCCGTTGCTGCATCTATGGCCTGCAACTTGGGGCACTGGGCCGAGAGTTTGACTTTTTCATTGTGTCCGAACACCGATCCGGATTTTTTCGTGAATGCTTCGAGGTGTTTTTTGATTTCCTTCTCATCACCGCCCTGCACCTCGAGGTCCCAGATGAAACTGTTGAGGAGGGGCCACATGTCCGCAAAGTCAAAAAGATACTGCTCATAGGCGTCAAGCCAGTCGGCTACGGACAGAAGAGACGATCTCCCGCGGGGAGAATTGGACACGTTATTGATTGACCAATAAAAGCAATCGCCGTCCGTGAACCGGTCACGGAGCTGCTTCGCTACCGGCGAGAGCACATAGTCAGCTTCTTCGGGAAGGATCGTCCGGTATTTCTTGGCCTCTGTCGAGACATTGAATCCCGCTATCTCGCCGATCCATCCTTTTGTCTGCACACCGATAGGAACCTTCACATTCTCCGGATCCGTCATTACTCCCATGATCTGAGCCGGGTCTATATATCCGAGTCGCACCCTGCCGGTCTGTGCCGCCACGAATGTGGGAAAACATAACTCCCCGAATGTGTGAAGTTCACCTACGTGCTTCGGAAAATAAAGAGGCAGTCTGTTTATCGGATCATTCCAAAAACCGTCGAGTACCGTCTTGATGTCGGGATTTTTCGCCTCGTAGGGAAGACCCTCTGCGAGAATAAAAGCCGTGGTGATGTCTATGAGCCATCCAGCGAGCGGATTCGTTTCCCGCAGCCAGTAGGCGATCTCGATCATTCGGTCCTGGAGGACAGGTACCAGGTCTCGATTAGGAGTCGTGGTAAGACGCCGCCAGACGGTACCGTCCGGGTCGGCGATCGGCGCCATGAGTGTGTCTGAATAACTCGCCGCTTTGATCTCGGCGACCTTTCCATTGACTGCGGCCTGCACCTTCTGCTCAACCTTGCGTTCGATCTCGCCGCCGAATATTTTCTCGCTCAGTTTGGTTATGATACTCATGCCGCCCTCCGGGTTCGCTCTCGATGCACATCGGACATTGCACCCCTCATGTTCATTCTCTCCATGCCTCCGCGTCTCTCCGCATGATAGTCCTCAACCGTGGCCTCGCTTCCGGCAGAAGCCGCCGGACCGCCTTCCTGCCGCGTCGCGTACCAGGCCATCGCGCCGGAGACTCCTGAATCTCCGTGACGTTGCTTTTTGTCCTGACCTTTTGTCTTCGACTCCGGAAGTTTGGCGACTCCCTTGATGATCTTGAATGCTCGGTGATCCTCAATGACGTCTGCATCCTGCGCGAGCAGTATCGATCGGTCCTCGAATGCCGCCTTGTATTTCGGCATGTTCTCGCGGTACCAGTTCTCCGTCAGCATGACCTGGCTGATCCGGAGCGCACCGTATTTCTGCATCGCACGTTCGGCCAGGTACTGGCCATTTCCTCGCGCATCGAGTGCCCCATGAGAGAAGTTCGGAAGTCGATCCACGATGTAGTAAAGAATCTGCTCCTGCTGCTGAAAGGGAATGTTGCGAAGTTCGAGCATGAAGGGAGCTTTGAAGGTTGCATTCTGCTGTTCTGCAAGCGGCGTGATTACCGTGAGATCTCCGGTCCGGCCGAAGTCTTCGCCAAAATAATGCCGACGCTCTTTATCAAGAACCTCCAGGAGCGGGAGAAGTGTCTCTTCGCACCAGGCGTCGATCTCGGACTTTCGGGTATAGTCGGGAAGTTCCGCAAAAGCGGCTGCCTTCTCGTAACGGATCACGGGGATCTCCCGAGAGAGACAGGTCTCAATCAGCGCCCTGGTTAAATAGACGCCGCTTCCCTGGGAAGGAATGCAGAAGAGCTCCTCGTCCGCATCGTCGCCGTAAAAGTCGATGACGCCCTGCCGCCAGGCGGCCTCGGCCTCCGGACTCCAATCGCGCTTCAGTACCTCGCAGATCCTCTTGTAAAGACCCTCTCCGAGGGCATCATCAAAAGTCACGCGATGGAGGCTATATGGTTTTCTTCCGGCCCTGATGTCCTGGACCAGCGAGTTGAAATCGTTTGAATCGCCGAAATGCGTGGAGATGATCCGGACGTCGCCGCCCCACATGAGGAATGCCAGTGCGGCCTTGATCAGTCCGGCAAGGTCGTCATGGAATGCTGCTTCATCCAATACAGCACGTCCCTGTTTCCCGCGGAGGTTCGTCGGTCTGCTCGAGAGCGCCGTGATCCTCCAGGCGGAGGCCAAGGTAATCTGATAGGCAAGTATTTTCTTTTCCTGGACGACGCCTTCATATTCTTCCTCGTCCGGGATCTCCACCTCTTCCATATCGGAAGCTGCCAGATTATATGCCCTGGCCCAGTTGGCGCAGTCACTGATGAATTCAAGCGCCATGTCCTTCGTATAGCCGATATACCAGACGTTGCGCTTTTCTCCATTGCCCTTTTCGGATGCCCAGAGGGTATCGTCGGAGGCCTCTGCCCAGGATATGCCGACCCGGCGTGATTTCTCCATGACCTTCACCGGCGAGCGATCTGCTACCCACCGCTGCTGATAAGGCAGCAATATGCCTGTAGCGCCTCTCGCCAGGTCGAAGTCTTTGTTTGCGGATTGAGCGGTCATACGATTCCCAGTATCTTCTTCCTTATCTCCTCGGCCTTCTCCGCAGAGAGACCGCCTTTTTTCACCTCTTTTGCCACTTCATCAGCAGTTGACCTCGTCTTCTGTCTGACCTCTGTCATCCATTTCTTTTGCTGCACAGAGGCGCGAGAGATCCGCGCGACCATCGTTCCCATCTTCGGTAGATCTGCTCCGCCCTCGAGGCCGACCAGGACGTCGAATGACTTCTGTTGAATGAGTCGGATGAGCGCCTCGTTCATGGCACCTTCCTCATCACCGGCCGCCTCCGCAATCGCCTTCGCTTGTTCCGTGGCCACCTTGATGGCCATGATCTTTTCTTCGAACTCCTGGCCGTAGCGGTGGATCGCCGAGCGTGATATCTCGAATCCCTGTTCCTGGAGCCACGCCTCGAGGGACGAGTAGTCGGAGAACCCCGTCGTTATGAGTCGCTTGTCAAGTTCCGCCCGGATAGGTTCCGGCAGGCATGTCACCTTCGATCTTGCCGGCATTTCGTCACCACTTCTTCGGTCTTGCTATGCCGGGATGGCACTCCACGCTATATTCAACGATGTCGATCCCGTGATTGTTTATCTTCGCGAACCACACATATTTTCTCTCGATGCTGATCAGTCTCCGCTCCTCGAGATAGTCGAGCGCCTTACGCAGATCCAGTTCTGTGATGTCGGGGATGACAGGTTGCAGGGCATTGCGGATGATTACCTCCGATGTACCCATCGGCTGCGCTGAATTAAGGGCGAATAGAGCCAGCCAGCGCATTTCCTCCCGCCTTGCTCTTTCCATATCAATCTTCATCTCTGCCTCCCCTCAACGCTTTCTCGACGAGGTCGCGTAGTTTATCGAGTTTATAATTTATGCCAACTTCGAATCTTATAAAATCCTCTTTGCGCATATAAAACAGCGGAAGGTCCGCCTTTAATTTTAAGATTTCTATCTCCAGTCGCTTGCATTCTGCCGGTACGCCTGACAATGGAGTTATCTTCCCCTCCAGGTTAGCGACGCATCTTTTCAGCACTATGCGCGCCGTTGTGAGTATGATTACGCTCCAGGTTGCCATCAATCCCACCAGTGCCAGGAATATCTGCAGGTGGGGATCCATCAGGTCAGCCGAAATCATTCAGCGCATTCTCCTTTCCTCTTTCTCCTGGCATTCCAGGCAGCGCAGTGCATCCGGCATCGCCTTCAACCGTTTCTGGGGGATCCGGGCCTCGCAGTCCATGCAGACCCGCTTGCCCTTGTCGTCGTATAATGGTTCATCGACCTTCTTCCCAAAATGCGCCCTCAATGCCTGTTCGCGGAACCGCTGATCGGTCTCCTGTGCCCGGTCAAAAAAATCCATCTGTCACCTGCGTTCATTTCTCTGCCGACGCCGATTCAGCAATGCCTGTTGGTTTCGATAACCACTTTCGCACTAATGTGAATATCCCGTTTGATTCGATCTCAGGATGAAATATCGCAATTGCCTGGAGTACTGCGAAAGCAACAGCGGGAACCGCCGCCAAAATGGTCGAGAAATTCTGCCAGAACCAGGTGCACCAGTCATTTGAGAGAAAGACCATTCCCATTCTTGATGCCATGACTGCCAGGGCGATAATCATGCCCGCGATAAGCAAGGCCGTCAGCACTACGAGGAAAATGGAGATCTTCTTCATAAGTTCCCTCCGATTCCCGCGATGCATCCATTCAAGGCATCGATCAGTTTCGTATTGATCTGTCCCGTCTGCACCTGAATGTCTACCAGGGTGGCAGCAGTATCAATCAGCACCTTCAAACTCGCGTCAGCATTGCAAGCGGCCAGCAGACTGTCAATCGCAGGCAACAGCATCCTATTGTCAACTGTGCCGGATTTCGCAGCAGTCAAGAGCCCGTTGGCGTATGGCAGCGCCTGCTTGGCAACGTCAGGATATTTTGCTTTAACGAGAACGCACACAGCGGTCCCAGCTGCCGTAGATGCGTCGTCACTGATGTGGATGCTCGATATCCCAGCGCATCCGCTAATGAATAGAGCCGCCAATGCTAAGATAAATAACTTTCTCATTTTGAGGCCTCCTATTTGATTTCTTTCCAGATAATTTTATCCCACTCTCTTTTGCTCGCCTTAAATCTTCGGTCTGTCTGGCATGAGGCATACTCGCTTGCATTTCTCATGTCCCGCTCCTTTTTGGCCTGGTCAAGAGTGCGTGGCTTATAAAAATCCAAGACGTACCAGTCTATTTTTTCGCAGGGGAAAGAATGGATAACATAAAAAGTCTCCCCATCTATATCACCCGCGCAGACCACATATGTTGACCTCGAATACTCGCAGGGATCAGCGGCCAAAGCCGCTTCTGCGCATATACCTATTAATAATATACCGATGAGCAAGTTCTTCATAAGATGCCCTCGAAAATCACGTCGATGTATTTTGATATTCGCCACTCTTCAACCAGGTAATTTGGAGTAACGCCCCAGAAGTTTTTCCCCTCAAGCTCTATAGCGCCAGCGCTGATCAGGAATTTAGCGGTCAATTCGGAGCAGACCGGTGTGTCGAGAAAGTGGACCCATTTCGCCAGCCCAAGCATGTGCAGAATGAGTCGCTGATAGGGATACGTCCTGCCGAGGAGCGGATAGACGGCATCAAAACCCTTTTGAAACGTGGCGGCATTCATCCCCTGCCACCGCGCAATTAGGACATTATTTCCTTTATATACGTCGAAAATATTCTGTTCCGCGATGTGCCAGACAGCTTCGAAGGTCTTTCCATGAGCATCCTGGATGATACCCGAGTGTCCGTACTGAGCATTTCCGTCCTGAGCCTGGGCAGCCTCAATCGCACAGATCGCTTTCCCAAGGCCCTGCGGATTCTGCGTGGCGAATACGTCGCCAGGGTTTAGGATTATCTTATCGGCGGTCATTTCTTTATCCTCACATCCTATGGTCCCAGGGTATCGATCCCTATGTCCTATGAAATTAGGATCCCACCTGCCTTCTGAAATGCAGCGATGAGTTGCTCCATTTTATTCTCGTGCTGATCTTTATATCCGGCGCCAGGGAAACTCGCCCACCGGTGCTCACACTCGGTTATCGCGGTAATTATATCTCCCTTGTCGATAGCACCCAGGGCGTGACACTCTTTAATAAGCTGAAGGGTAATCATATTCTGATTCGGCGGGGAAAAATACGGTGGTTGAAGGTTTAGTATCTTCTTGTAGGCATCAAAAATTTTCCCCATGATCTGATACCTTCCCGCTGCGGATGAATATTCGGGTGGCAGATTCTTTCGTTCAATCTTAATGACTCTGTGCGGATGATCTGCATAGGATTCAAACAGGATGGGCTTCTCTGCTGTGCTGCCGGCGAGGACGTTGTAACCGTTATCTGAGACAGCCAGTAATGCCTGTCCCAACTCGGAATCCGCTATCATGTCAAGGAATGCTTTTCTATTGCCTTCCATATTTCTCCTCCAGGATGATGTCTCTCACTGTCTCCATGCCATCTGCGAGGACGTCTATTATGTCCGTCTGTGACATCGTCGATTTCCCGTGTATATATTCGCAACCTCTCAACATGCACGCTCGTGCATGATTGAGTTTCTCCAGCTTTTCAAGATCGGTCACATATCCAACTTCACAAAAAAAAGCGCCCGGTGATCCCTCTCGAGATCAAACCGGGCGCTCTGGCCGCTAATGGTTCTTTATCGGGCGCTCTGGCCGCTAATTTTTTAGTCTGCTAATCAGTATATAACTTCTCTTATGCTGTCAACTCCTTTTTTGTCATTTTATTTTATCAGGAATGCACGACAGGTTACCGCGAATCAACGCGTCGTAATTTTTCTTTGTCGTATTCCTTTTTTCGACAGTTCTTTCCAGTACGGTTGCAAACTTGCGAAGCTTATAGATCACAGCGGATACGGATTCTCCCTCTCGCAATGAAAGACTCGCGCCGCCGCCAATTACCTGGACTGTCAGGTAATATCTCTTTTTTCCCTTGTCACCGGTCTCTGTCAGCAACATATATTCAAGCTTTTCCATGTTTCGCTTCCTCCATGTGCTTTCTATATAAATACGGCGTTGTCGCACCATGTATGGGACATAACTTTGGCGACCAGGAAGATTCATTAGAACAGGAACAATATCTCTTTACTTTGTCCGGATACTTGTTGTGGAAATAGGGAATCCGCAGTAGTAGTATTTCTGGATTCATGGGTAACTCCTCATCCCTCACGCTCAATGTAAACATATTTTTTGCATCTTTCACACCATTTTTTTATGACGGCTTTCCCGTTGATGGATTGCCACTCTCCGAAGACCTTACCGCAGATGGGGCATGAGATCGGATCAGCGTATGTCGCTCGCACAATTTGTATATCAGGTCCCGCCATTTTTCTCCAACTATCTGCAAAAAATCATCCGTTTGATCTGGCTTCTGGCAACGGACTGTTGGAATTGGGCCCACGTGCCGCGATCATCTTTATCGCCTCGATGATATTCCCCGCCTGGGTAAATGTCAGGAAGCGCAGATCCGCAACGTGCGTGAGACTCCGGATGAAACCGCGGAGCGCCCTATCTTTGTCCTTTTTCTCTCCCCGCATCCAGTACCAGGGGAGCGACTCCCATGCCTCCTCAATCTTCGCTAGCTGTGCGGGCGTTGCCATGTCCGGCCTCTCCCCCACTGAGCTTGTCCACTTGTCAAGATATTTTTTGAAGTCTGTTTTCTCGACTTTGCCGACGTATGCGAAACCGCATTTTTCCATCCGCGTCATGACGGCGCTGAACTGTCCCGGAGAAAGATCCTTCGATGAGCGGACACCGGCGACACTCTGCAGGAGATCCCGATATGTCTCGTCGTCCAGGCCGAGGTTCTTCTTCGCAATGTGGATCAGTTTCTTCTGGTCGTTATTTATAAACTGCTTCTGCATCAGTCATCCATACCCTTGAACATTTTGCCGCCGACGACTTCTTTGAGCCGTCGCAGATTTTCTTCGACCTGTTCTTTGCTGATGAATACTTCGTCTGTGCGATCCAGGAGACCCACGTTGGGATCCTCTACGATGCCTCCCTCCGCCCGGAACGGATCATCCGTACGCCGGACACTCAGGCCGGCTTCTTTCTTCCTCAGATTCTTCTCCGCGGTCTTCCCCGACTCCCGCGCCTCGCGCTCGGAGATCCCGATCATGATCTTCTTGAGGTAATTGTGAGAGTCCAGGTGCGTCCCAAAATGCCGATGAACGACAACATTCAACGCCTCGGAGATCCCCGCGTGGCTGATCTCATATTTTCGTTTCTGATATTTGAACGCCTGTGAATCAAAGAGTCCCTTCATCTCCTCGAGGATCAGCCTGATCTTCTTTGTCTTGCCCCGCATGGGCGTTACGCCGAACAGTTCTATGTACGCCCACGCCAGGTGCGCTTGCTTCCCGAAACCCGCTGACATCGTGATGATTGCGACGATGTCCTTGTCTTCCTGCATTTCCATAAAATCAATTTCCTTCTGGCAATAGGGGCAATGTGTTTTCATTCTTTTATCCGCAGTTCGATATTTCCGGTGAATATCTTGCTTTTTACTTGTCTTTGCTCGCGGTCGACCATGTATCTTCCGTTCTCATCGAGAATGTATTGGCGATAGCGTCCTGTTTCATCGTTTGCCCAGATCACGCACGAAATAGGCTCTCCGGTGTCCTTATTAATGACGGTGGTCCGCTTCGCGTCTCTGCGCGTAGGCGCGTGTCTGATACTAAGAAACATGTCTTCCAGTCTCCCTTATAGGATTACCAGTTTATCAACGATCTCCCGTTTCAATCCGCGCCGCACGAGGATCTTCCCGATCCTGTTCAATACCGACTTGACTCTTTCTACGTCTTGCGGCCGCGAGAACATCTTCCCTAATTTCATCACGAAGCAAATGGCCATGAGATCATCGATGGATATCGCGACTGATATCTTCGGCATTTGATATTTTTTCTCAATCTTCTCACTCTTCGTCATGGAAGGGATCCCTCCTCGATATCTACTTCAAACAATCCCTGCCTTCCCTTGACCGGGAAGGGCTCTTTGATGCGACAGATATCATCCAATATCCATGCGTATCTGCCGAGGGAAAAATCCCCATAATCATCCTGGGGACAGACTTCCTCCCAAATCATGTCGCCCGTTCTTTTGCAGCCAATCAAATTTACGATAGCGACGGCTTTCCCGAAGGGTAGTTGTTCGATTTGAACCTTTCCTCCCGTATACGTGCCGAGAGGTTCTCCTACCAGCGGAGCAAGTCCGCAGTCGATACTGCGCAGGCATAATTGATGGATCAATTCTCCGATGGGTAATCCGCCCTTGGCAGCACATATAACCAGTGGGCCGCGATATTTGGTTGCCCATGAACGCGTCTCGATGGTCTTTGCTCTTGTCGCAATAAGCGACGCCCACGGTTGCCATAACGATATTGCCTTCATTCCCACACCTCGCATCCTTTTCTCATTCCTGGTTGCTCTTCGCTGTCCGGGAACCAGAAGCCCTTCTTGAAACAGCAAGTCCAGCGCCATCCTTTTGGGTTCCCCTTTTTGTACCCGTAATGCCTGCACGTCCAACAAACCCGCTCTCGAGGCTGTTCCACTATATTTCCTCGATGAATCGCGCTTCTGGGCAGATGTTGAATTCCTTCTCGCAGTGTGCGCACTTGATGTTGATAGAAAGACCACCTCTGGGTCCCTCGTAATATCCCTTATTCCCGCAGCAGGGCATTACCCTTTCCACGTAGAATCGCTGGCGGAGATACGCTTCGTTCGCCAGCGTTCTGTCGTTACGCCATACAGCTTTTATATTAAGTGTCTCTTTCATGGATGGCAGGCTTTGTTTCAAGGATTCAATGAACGCCTCCATGAAGCCCTCCGGGGGAACAAAGCCCCGGTCTCCACAGATATGCGCCATGCGATTGATATCCACCAGTGCCTTTGAGTATCCCTCCTCGAAATAGTCGGCAGTGAATGCAGGAGGGGCGTCTCTAAGAAAAATCATGGCCATTATCTTTGCTGCAGCGGATGCTTCCATCATATAATCTTCTCCGAGATCCTCGTGATGATGTCCCACTGTCCTTTGGAGATCTTCGTCCTGATTCCGTACTGGCGGAAGCGCTCCAGGAGATCCTCCATGAACTTCTTCTCCCAGCTGGTTAACTCATTCCAGTGGACGTCCGTCGCGGCCTTCAGGCGCGTTATCCAGTCATATTCTTTCTGCGTCATTTCTTTAGAAGCCTTCTGAGTCGCGCATCTGCTGCCTTTCGCACCGTCTTCTGTGTTTCAGGCCAGGCGATTGCCGCTCGCAGTTGGGCTGCGGACATCTTCTTCAGTTTAGACAAGCGTTCTTCCGCAGAATACGTCTGGACACCTTTTCCGTATTCCGGTACGAGCCAAGGATTTCTCATGTCTTCTCCTTTTTCAGATCATAACTGAACGTCTCTGTCATTTTTCTCTGTGCGCCGATGAGGAGAAGCTTTTCATCTTTCCACTTTTCAATGGCTTCGCGGTCGAGGGATTTGACGACCTTAATGACGTCATCGAATTTGAGTTCCTCGCACTTCGCCAGGGCACCCTTGGGGATCTTCACGTGATAGCCGTCCTCGTGGATCAGCGCGCCGTGCGTGAGTTGCAGAACGTCCGTTCCGTCGAAGAATGTTCCACGCTCTTTCTTCATCAGGGCGACGAGCGTTTTCTCCAATCCCTTGACCTCCTCCTTGAGGGTCTCAGTTTCTTGCTTATAGTGCGCCTCGATTGCCGCTATATCATCCACGGCAGCGCTCGTTATTTTATTGATGGCATCCGCTTTCTCGCCGATCTGCGCGAGAAGAAAGTTTGCCAACTCCTTTGCTGTCGCCGTGACGGTTACCTTGCAGGATTTGGGCATCGCCCCCCCCTTTTTTTTCTTTTGAAGATCCCGGGAAGTGGCAACTGAAGTTTACGGCACGCTTCGTCATCGAGTATCGGCTTCGTCATTACCGTGCTCCATTCTTGATTTCCTTCACTTGACTTTTTGGCACAACGAAGACTCCTATGTCGGGCATCCACACGCCGCTATCTGGACAATCCGTGAGGTGATGCGTCGCTTCCGGATGCGCCGGCTTATTCAGGGTCTCGTAGCGAATTCTGCCGTTTCCCCGCACGACGTTGACCCCCTTCAACTCAAAGATGTCCGCAATGAACCAGCCGTCATGGCCGCAGTACTTCACCTTAGCTCCCATCTTAGATTCGCTCATCGTTGGCTCCCATGTTGAGTCTCATCTGTCCCAAGTAGTCCTGGAGGGTGACTTTCTCAATAGCGGCGTTCCTGGCTAATATCTTCAGCGCCCTGGTCTTGTTCCGTGCGAGATAGCTTTTCAATTCACTCCCGGCTGCCGCAATGTAATAGCCGCCTCCGGACTTCGCAGCGACCGAGCAGATCGGCTGGCCGTCACGCCGCATCTGCGTGATCAGCGTCCGGAGAATCCGCGTGTCATTGATCCGATGATTCCACGTCTCCCCGAATACCTCCTCATACAACTCGGCCATGCCGATTGCCTTGTGTTCGCCGACATGCGCGAGTAAGACGGCCAGGCAGCGGCCTTCGTAGCCCTTTAGATCAACTTTCGTTGTCATGGCATCCTCCGCAGTGCGATATACGCAATAGTGCCGAAATAAACGACGACGGCGGCCAGGAAGGGCCAAATGATGTGCTCCTCGATGATCTTGTTCTGCCGTTCCAGCCAGGCGTCCCAGGGTTCCTCGATGATGTATCTTTTGATTCTGGCGAGTGATTTCATGCGGCCTCCCTTTTCTGTTCGTTGGTTGCCTTCTTGCCCATCTTCCGCCACTTCCTGATGATGTCCTGTGCCGGTTCCCTGATGGCCTCCCTGATATGGACATAGATGACCTTGCCGCCCTTAATGAAGCCCCACAGAAGCAATCCCACGATGAGGGATGCGATCATGAGAACAAACAGGGTCAACACAATTCCAAATAGCCCGTAAGTGAGGACTGAAAAATAATCGCCGAGGTATCTTTCCATCTGCGACTCCTTTTTTATTGCTTTATTTTTCTAATGCCGGATTCCTAACGCGGCTCCGGCTGGCCTGATAAAGAGGTAGCCCCGTAATTTCCGCCACGGAGGCGGCCGGCCCATGCGAAAGTGTTTTTTATCTGCACGTGCAGGCCGCGCCGAAGAGGCCCAGCCAGTCTGCAAGCCCAAAGGCCAGCGTGGAGATCAAGAGAGCGATGACAATCCATCTTTCTATCTCCGGCTGCTCGTCGCAAATGGTGCGGCGAACCAGCCAAGTATCTTTTTTGTTCTTTGCATCATTGTCCTTGCCCCTATGATTGGTTCAGTTCCGCCTCGAGGGCGTCTAAAGCGCTTCCCGCCTTCTTCATGTCTCCAACCCACAGCGCACGCATCAACTCCCAGCCGAGGTCGATGAGTCTCTGCCTTGTCGTTTCCTTCTTTGATTTCCCGGACCTCATCACCGGCGTGAGTGCGGGCGCATCTTCCTTTATTGTGTAAACCGGACGCTGTCCCTTTTTCCCGGAGATGCGGATCATGCCTTTGCCGAGAATGAAGTTCATATAGTCCCGGATGTATTCGATACTCGCGCCGGAGAACATTGCCAGGTCCCAGACCGTAAAGGTCTTGCTGTGCCGCATCGCCCGCCAAATCATCTCTTGCAGCTTTACCGCATGGCCATATTCATGGTCCTGGAGTTGATGATATTCGTACATGCCGAAGCAGCCTGGTCTCTTCGTGAGCCATCCCTGTTTGTGGAGATCACGAACATGGACGGATGCGCTCCGCAGGGGAATGCCGAGGGCCTTCGCAGCGAGAGCGGCAGTACCGATCTGCATATTCTCAAAATATTGTCTGACCTTTTCCCTGTTGCTCACTTCCCCTCCGGGATAACTTTCTTGATGGCTAATTGTGCGATCTCATCGGTGATCTGCTTGCTGTTATTCACCTTGGCCACGCTCTCCGCCGTGCTGACGAGGAGTTCGATCAAGCGGATATCTCCGCCAGTTTTTTTCTGGACGTTCTCCGCGGTGCTCGTGGAGATTTTCAGGTCCGCAGCCTGGCCGCAAAATGTGACGATATCCGCGACGGACATCGGAAGGAATTCCATCCATGCGCAACTCCGGCTCCAGACGCGGCGGTCGCGGCTCATGAGTCCATAAAGGGATTCCTCGCCGACGAGGACCCACGGGACGCGCATCATCTTGCAGAGGTCACGCACTGACTCGAGCAGCCGCGGTCCAAGGAGGTCCGCTTCGTCCAGGATGA
>QGNH01000678.1_pt1 | contig 31286 bp, 42 predicted proteins | sample 1735481 | NCBI WGS metagenome assembly QGNH01 (sample SAMN09239004, study PRJNA386568) | Viral metagenome, whole genome shotgun sequencing project. | reverse complement strand
GGCGGGCGGCCGAAATGGTTGAGGCGTGCCGCCAGGGCGCGTGCGCGCCTCGCCAGCTCGCTCGAGCGCGGTAGGGCATGGCTCAACGCGATTAACTGTCCTGCAGCCGTTACCGGGGTGTTTTCGGAGGGTCTATGGGTGTGCAGCATGGTTTGGGTTCCTTTCGTGGTTCGGCATGAGCGCCGATCAAGTGGCGAGGAAGCCGGCCCTCGCCACCGGTTGACGCTCGTTTAGAGGTAGCTGGTCCAGTTGTGGTCGTCTGGTTTGGCCGGGTCGTGCTTCTGATGCTTGCCGACCACGGCGCCGAACGCCTTGACGGCGGGTTTTAGGGTTTTCTTGCCAGTGAGGGCGTCGCCGAGGTCGATCAGCGTTTGCGTGCCTTCGTCCGGGTCGCCAACCCACCATTTGCCGTCGTCCCAAACGTAGGTGAACTCGGTCCAGGTGTCGTTTTCCGGCCAACAGCCGGAGAGCGATTCGCTGATGCGCGCGGCGACGTCCTTTTCGCGCCGGTCGCGGCCGTAGGACATACACATGCCGGCGTATCGCTTTTCGTAGAGCGCATGCGCCGGCGTACCGAAACGCGGCTTGTCGAAAGGATGGCGGCGGCCGATTTCTGGGCCGAGAACAGACAGGTCGCCAAGCGCAATCAGAGCTTCGGCTTTGGTTTGCGAGGTGTAGTGCTCGAACAGGATCTTGCCGTTGTGCTCGAGATAGCCGTCCCAGTGGCAATAGATGCGTGCCCAGGTGTTGTCAGCTTTGTGCACGATGATATCGGAGCGAGTGCCCATAGTGGTTTTCCTTTCAGGTTGGCGACCAAGCGGGAAAGCGCTTGCGGTTGCCGCGCGCCGGGTTAGCGCGCGGCGGCCGTAAGAGCTCTAGCGGGCTATATCCGCGGCAATGCGTTCGGTGACGCTATCGGCATAGATGGCTTGCCCGGTTGTGGTGCGCGCCCAAACGCAAAGGCCGGCGAAATCTTTGTCAACCTTTTCGCCAGCGGCAATTAGCTTGTCGGCGAACCAATCGCTGATGGCCCAATGCTCGAAGACTTCGCGCTGAAGCGGGGCAAGGTTTTCGAATTCGCACACCTGTTGTGCGGTTCCGCCACCCATGCTCGCCAGTTTGCTGGTAGATAAACGGATTCCAGGCTTGTAGTACTCGCCCTTGTAGATGCGCCAGCCGTTTTCGAGAGCCGCCTCTTCCCAATTATCGATTGGCGCGGCGAGGTCGCCGGCTTGCTCGCATAGGCTGTTCAGATCCTTATTGGCGCAATCGTCGTAGGCGCTCGCCAGCATCGAGACCATCGACGACATGCAGCAATAGACTTCGGCGTTGACGATTTCTTGTGCGGTGCGGCTCATTTTGGTTTTTCCTTTCAGGTTGCAAAGCGGTCAAGTGAAAGCCGCGCCGACGCGCGGCTTTGGCTTGAACGCTTTCAGGCGGCGCGTGACTGCAGGTTGGCGATGATCTCGGCGGCCAGCTCGTGCGCGCATTCGTCGAGGTAGTCGTCAGCGTCGGACTCGACGCCCCAGAGCGATTCGGTTTCGCCGGTTGGTTCGCTTTCATCGTCGAGCAGCTCGACGACAACGCCAACATAGGTCCAGTCATTGTTGCACCATGCCCGCAAGCGCTTGAAATCGGCTTCAGCGGCATGGGCGGCTTTCTGGTGCGGCTTCATGCCTTCATCGCCAGTCGCGCCCCAGCCATCGCGCAGAGCGATCTTGCAGGCTTCGGCAAAGTCGTATGTCCGATAGCTGCCGCAGTCCCAAACAAGAATGCGCTCGCCCGGCGCCTTCGGCGGTTTAGTGCCTTGCCCGAAAGCATGGCGGAGCCAATTGCTGATTGACCCATGTCCGTCTTCTTCAGTCCACGGCTCGCGTTGGAAATCGTCCCGCGGGAACGTGACGCGAAAGCTCATGCCGTCATGCTCGAAAGTGTCGTTGTCGTACATCTAGTTTTTCCTTTTCAGTAGGGTGGCAACTCAGTGAAGCCGCGCGCTAAACGCGGCTTGGCTTAGTTGTCTATTAAGCTTCTTCAACGCGGTATTTTTCCCAGTCGTGTGAGCCCATTGGATAGAGCCGGATCATTTCGCGCATTGCTTTGGTTTCATCGGCGAACTTCCATGCTTCTGGAAACTCTGTGGATAGTTTGCCGCGCAAGGTGACAAACTCGCGACGGCCGTTTTTAGTTTTGACGATTATGTACATTTGGTTTGTTCCTTTCGTTTCGATGTACGACCATGTCATGGCGTCAAAGTGGTGTCAATGCCTTTCTCGCACTATTTTGTGCGCCTTGCAGGCGAGGCGATGAACGCCAGCCGGTTGCGCGGCTTGGCGAGTTCGTGATAAAGCGCTGACGATACTAAGGCATTTGGTTAAGTGAACGGCTCAAGGTTGAAGCAGTGCGGCGCCAGTTAGCAGCGGTCAACACGCTGGATAAAACCGACGGGCTCGACGGGCTCACGTCGAAGCAACAGCTGTTTGTTTCGCTTGTGTTTTCAGGGCTCAATGACACTGAGGCGTATCGTCAGGCTTATGACACTGCAGGCATGCTTGAGGTGTCGATTCGCGGCAAGGCGCATGAGGTAAGGCACGATCCAAACGTAACGGCTAAGCTGCGCGAGTTGCAAGATGCTAGAGACAAGCAATCAACGCTTGCAGCGGCGTTAAGTCGCGATTGGATAACTAACCGCATAATGCAAATAGCTGACGGCCCAGAGAAAGCACGCGATAGACTGCGCGCGTTAGAGCTACTAGGCAAACATGTAGGCATTGATCTCTTCCGCGAGACTACTCGCGTAGAACGAATTGAGCGCACGGCAGAGGACATAGACAAGGAGCTTGAAACACAACTGCGGTCTATTGCTACGACGCTAGAAGGAAAAGCTACCGACATAACGCCGCGCCAAGCGCCAGCGAAGCGGCGTCGGCTGAAGCCGAGCAACACATAAGCGTCAGCTTATACGTGCTAGCCTGTTAACCTGGAGCCGGTTCACATGTGACGGTCGGCCCGCGATTAACTGCGGTTCAGTTGATAGGGTAGCAGCGTTGACCTATCAACCTGCGGTTGGTTAACCGCGATGATTGCGATGCACAGCTCGAGCAGACGCATGCCGAGCATGACGCTGTGAGGTGTTGCGATTCGGCTAGACGCTGGCGCGCTCGAGCATCGAACGTTTGGCGACCCTGGCGGCGGGTGGCGGAGCCCCTATTGGTCAGGCAGGTACCGGTCATGGTTTGGTCCTAGCCTTGTTAGACGCGCTCTGACATCAATTTTTATTTTACAAAATGGAAATTGAAAACGGACCCCTTGAAGCTGGCGCCTGCCACCCGCTAGGCTGACCGGCGACCGCCTAACCAAGAGGAGCCAACCCGATGACCGCCGAACTTGTTCAATTGCATGAAGACCCGACTCTCCTCAACGACATCCCCAACCAGCTGAGAAACTTTGCCAGCCGGCTGGAACGCGGCGAAGAAACCGCGACCGCAGTCCTGCTACTTGTTCCCGGCGCTGACAACGAGTGGCCGACCGCCTACAACTGGGGTGCGTACATCGAAAATTACCGGCTGGTTGGCTTGCTCGAGATCGCCAAGATCCATGCCGTCGACATGATGCGCACGCCCGAATGACCGTCGACACCGAGCACCAAATCGACCTCGACCGGAAGACCAGAGCCCTCCGGTCCGGCAACCGCTGGGCGGTCCTCAAGCTCCAACCCAGCGGCGCCTACGACCTGCTGACGCATTGGGACGGTAACCGCCGGAGCTTGCTTCAGTGGTGCGAGACCAATGGCGTGTTCCCCACCCGCGATGCGCTCGCCCAGTTGGATCGATTACCAGAGGCCAGCGGCTTCCGCGACCGCGGCTAGACGCCGGCTGCAAGCTGTGCTACTGGCTTTTTATCCAACATCATGGAGCCAAACCGGATGGACCTCGCCGAAGCCGATGATCTGCTCATGACCGGCGAGAAGACCGTCAAGGACGCCCATTTATGGGCGCGACACCCGGAGGACTACTACGTCGAACCCGACTGGGTAAGCCAGCGCCTGTTCGCCATGGAGAACTTCGAAGGCACGGTGGTCGATCCCGCCTGCGGCAGCGGCCGAATTGTCCGAGCCGGTCGCGCTCACCGCCAGAAAGCCGCAGCTGTCGGCGACAACCGCATCGTCAAGATGCTCGGCTACGACTTGGTGCGCCGGTGCAAGGAGTGCGTCGAGGAAGAAAACTTCCTCGAGACTGACTACGAGACCGACAACATCGTCTCCAATCCGCCGTTCAAGCTCTGCGGCAAAACCAACGCCAACAGCCGCCACGGCGAGGACTTCGCTTTCGTCAAACGTGCTATGGCCACGGCAACAGCCAAGGTCGCCCTGCTCCTGCCGCTGCCCTGGATGACCGGCGCCGACAAGGCACGCTGGCTCGCCAACAGCCCACTGTCAAAAGTCCTCGTGCTCACCCCGAGACCCTCCATGCCGCCAGGACCGGTGATCGAGGCCGGCCTCGAGCCGGGCGGCGGTACCGAAGACTTTGCCTGGTTCCTGTGGCAGCACGGGCACAAAGGACCGCCGACACTCGGCTGGTTGAACCGCGATGGCGCATGAAGTTCACGAGGACATGTCGATCTACCACGTCAGAATTTATGAAGCCCTACGCGAGTACTGGTTCTACGGCGGCGCCGGCGATGAGCGCCTGCAGAAGGCCGGCCGGATCAAGAACGAGAAGAACACCGAGATCGGCCTCGGGCCCAGCCAGTTCGAGCTCCAGCTCGCCTGCCACTGTTCGAGCACCACGGTGCGCCAGGCCCTCGCTGAACTGCGCCGCCGCGGCTTGATCGACTGGCCGAAATTTGCCGCCCGGGCGGCCCGACCGACCGACATGAGCCGGACCATCAGCAAGGAGCCGATCGATCCTTGGGCCATCCTCGCTGAAGACGACGGTCCACGGTACTGGAAAACGGAATAGACAAATGCGAATCATCGGTGGGCACGACTACTACGATGGCTTAACTACACATAGCGACAAAACGCGTGTGTTCCTTCGGGACCGACGCGAAGTTGCGTTACCGAAGCCGAAGGTTTTCCATCTGAAGCTCTCGGGCCTTGGTGGGTTCGATGACGTCGTGTCACTGGAGGTGATCTTTTGCGGCCGACGCTATCGCGGATTGTCGATACGGTTACATAGAAACACGGTCAGTGAGATAAATTATTTTTGGTCCGCAACCAAGCTTCGCGACTACATCGCAGACCACGGCTGTCTCCGGTTCATCGAGGCACCAAAAGTCCGCTGGCACACACGCAGCGCGAGCTATTTGTACGAAAAAGATCTGGACACCTTCTTTTCGCCTGCGCCAATCGAAGCCGCACTACTCGAATGGGTTGTCAGAGAACGTGCGTTGGTCGCCATCGCGCCGACTCAAAACCACGTCAAAGAGTGGGTGATCAACAGCGATGGGCTTAAGGACCTGTGGTTTTATCAAGCTGTCGCGCCGTGGGAGGCGTACCAAGAGCTTGAGATGTTCCTTGGTACCATCCTTGTTGGTGACGAAGATCGCATGGTCAAGGTGAGCGACGAAATCAAACTTCGTAAATACGGTTTCGACAAGTGGAGCTTCAAGAATATCGTTCACGCCCACAAACCGCGCGGTCATAGCTGATGCGTGACCAACGCAACGAAAGCGTTTACCATCTGTTGAATCAACTCAACGAACAGTGGAGTATGCAAGTGCGACCCGAAGACGTCTTCAAAAACGAATTTCTGCACGACCTCAAGACCGACCATATCGCCGTCGACGAGCGCGGTGTGCCGATCGCCCGGGCTACCGACCGCGCGTCGCTGACCCGGGCGGCCCCCGGCGCCGCGGCCTATTTCAGCGCCGACGACCTGAAGGACATCCTGCCGATCCCATCCACCCCACCTAGCAAGATCCCGGTACCCAAGGCCCCCTTCGCCGCGCCCGTCGCCCCCACCCCGGAGCCGGTCAAGGTCATGCCCGTCGGCACCGACTTCGAGGACACCCCGAGGCCCGACTGGGACAAGGAACGTCCGGATAATCTGCATCCGGCTGGTACGCTCGCTGACCTGATGAAGCAGACGCCGAGCGGCACCGTAGACGCCACTAGCAAAACCTTTCAGTATTCGACGCCAGAAAATTTGAAGGCGTGGACTCCTGATGCCGTCGTCAACACGCCTTTGGCGCAACTGCCGACTACTCCTTACCCGCGCCCAACGCCTCCCGCGGCGACCCTTGGCCAGCCCGACAACCGTGCCAGCGCCGAGAACGTCGACGCCGGCGTGACCACCAACGACCCGCACGTCGTCGATCCGGCCAAGCCGAAGCTGAACTAGATGGGGGATTACCGCTACAGATGGGTTCGCGTCCGGACGCCGGGCGCGAATCCAGTTATCGCGTACCAGAACGTCGATAGAGCCATCGCCGATGGATGGGAACCGGTTGGCGCCGGTGACTGGCCTGAAGGCATGCCGCTTGCTTTGGTCGAAGGTCGCGCCGATCATGTGCTCTATCGGCTGCCGGAAGAGCAGGCGCTGGCGCGGCGCGTGCCGATTGACCAGTTTAACGCCGAGGCGGTCGCTAAAATCCGGGAACAGTTCCTGCGCGACGATCCCTACAAAGCGAAGTTTGCCTTCTATCCCGGGCACGAGGATCCGAATCATCGCATCCGGTTCAAGCCGCCCGATACCGCCGAGACGTTTTACAGCCCGGCTAATCTTGTCGCCCACCCTGATCGCGCCGAAGAGCTGGAAGCCTACAAGAAACATGTTGCCGAGCACGGCGAGCGATTCAGCCGGGAACGGTTAGGACTGCCGCCTAAGTGATCGACGAAAAGCTTCTCGACAGCGCGCTGCGCAATCTGGACCGCCTCGACGCGGCCCAGAAAGCGCGCGTGCTGCAACTGCTCGAGGAGCGCGACAAGCGCCAGAAGCTCAGCGAAGCCCGCCTGCATTTCCTGCCTTTCGTCAAGCAGGTGTGGCCGGGCTTCATTCCCGGTGCACATCACAGCATTATGGCAGAATGGTTCGACAAAGTAGCTGAAGGTCAGTGCCAGCGCTTGATCCTGAACATGCCTCCCCGCCATACGAAATCGGAGTTTGCCAGCTGGCTGCTGCCGGCATGGTTTCTTGGCCGGTTTCCGCGCAAGAAAATCATCCAGGCCAGCAACACCGAGAATCTAGCGGCCGGTTTTGGTCGCCGCGTCAGAAACCTGATCGACGGCGAGGACCTCGGCGACGGTGATGACGTCGATCGATCTGGCCACAGCGCCTATCAGCAGATTTTTCCGAACATCCGGCTGGCCAAGGACTCCAAGGCCGCCGCCGGCTGGCACACCAACAAGGGCGGCGAATATTTCGCTATCGGTGTTGACGGCAAGGTGGCTGGCAAGGGCGGCGATATCGTCATCATCGACGACCCCCACGCGCTCGAAATAGACACGCTGCTGCCCACACCAAAGGGTTTCGTCACCGTCGCCAACATCCAGATCGGCGACGAGGTATTCGGATCAGACGGCAAGCCGACCAAGGTCGTAGCCAAGTCCGAAGTTCTGCATGATCAGCTACTTTACGATGTGACAACCAACGACGGCGCGCAGGTCACCTGCGACGGCGGCCATCTCTGGTCCTACCGCTCTGATACCAAGGTCACCGCCAAGTTCGTTACCGGTACCGCCCGCGAATTGGCCTCATGGCCAAAGGCCAATAAGCCGGTCATCCCAAGCACACAGCCGGTCGACTATCCGGGCGTCGAACTGCCCATTGACCCGTACATTCTAGGCGTCTGGCTCGGCAATGGCACAGCTACGCTAGGACGCATTACCAGCCATCTCGACGACGTAAAATGGTTTCGCGAGCGTTTCAACGATGCAGGGTACGAAACAACAGATCAGACAGACCCGCATAATTTCGGTGTGCTCGGGCTTCGCGCAGAGATCATTGCCGCTGGGCTATACGACAACAAACACATACCCGCCGCGTATCTGACGGCGTCACCTCGGCAACGGCTGGCGCTGCTCCAGGGGTTGATGGACACCGACGGGCACGTCATGGAAGCCGGCGGCTGCAATTTCGATAACACTAACCGGTCATTGGTCGAAGGCGTGCGCGAGATCGTGCAAAGCTTTGGCGTGCGAGCCATCTTAAAACAATTTGAAGGGCAAAAACCGCGACCGGACAAACACGCCCAGACGTACCGGGTAAACTTTACCATGCCTTACGCAGCTAATTTACCGCGTAAAGCCGACCGAATAAGCCAAAATCCAGGGAAACGCGGCCGGTCTATCGTTGTTACGCCAGCCTACCGAAAAGGCTCGGTGCAGTGCATTACCGTAGCCCGCCCAGACGGCCTGTTTCTCGCTGGGCGCGGCTATGTCGTGACGCACAATTCCGAGCAGGACGCCAAGAAGGCAGAATCCAACCCGGCGGTTTTTGACACCGTCTATGGCTGGTACAATGGCGGTCCGCGGCAACGCCTGCAGCCTGGCGGCGCCATTATCCTGGTACAAACTCGCTGGGGAAAACGAGATTTGACTGGCCAGGTCCTGCGCAAGATGGAGCAGGAAAAAGACAATCCTGACACTGATAAGTGGAAGGTGATCAGCTTCCCGGCCATCCTCGACGAGAACCTGCCGACCGAGCGCAGCATGTGGCCCGGCTTCTGGCCGCTGAAGAATCTCAAGGCCACGCGCAGCGTACTACCGGTCAGCAACTGGAAAGGTCAGTACCAGCAGGAGCCAACGTCCGAACAGGGCGCCATCCTGAAGCGCGATTATTGGCGCATCTGGGGCACCGATCTCGAAGTCGATCTCAAGGAAGGCAAGAACTCCTGCCCCGGCCCGCAGCATGCCGTCGCCTGGCGCAATCTCGACCCCCCGGCCTGCGATTTCGTCTTGCAAAGTTGGGATTGCGCGGCTAGCAAAAATGACCGCAGTCACCCGAGCGCCTTCACCGAGTGGGGCGTGTTCCAGGCCGAGGATCCGAAGACCGGCAAGACGACGTCGAACATCTTCCTGCTCAGCGCCTTCAAGGCGCGCATGCTGTTTCCCGAGCTGAAAGCCAAGGCCAAGCAGTTCTACGAGGAAACGCAACCCGACAGCCTGCTGATCGAAAACAAGTCGGCCGGCATGCAGTTACTGCAGGAGTTCCGCGCCATGGGCATCCCGGCGCAGGACTTCGCCGGCTCCAGCCGCGGTACCAAGGCCATGCCGAACGATAAAATCGCCCGAGCGAACTTGGTTGCCGATATTTTCGCCAGCGGCTATGTATGGGCCCCAGATCGGCGCTTCGCCGAAGAGGTCATCATGCAGTGCGCCGACTTCCCGAGCGGTGAGGAAGACGATCTGGTCGACTCGACCGTCCAGGCCCTGCTGCGCTTCCGCGCCGGCGGCCTGATCCGCACCGAGCACGACGAGGAAGAGGAGCGCGACCAGCCCCGCGCTCGCCGCCGGAGGATGTATTGATGCGCCGACGGGATATTTTCTCGGGCTTTTTTGCAGTAACTATGGCTTCATTTCTTACAAAAGTCAAGGCAGAACAACCAGTTACGCGTGAATCTGAAGAAATTGATATAGAGCTTTACGCGTTATTGAAATTCGGCAAAGTCACCGGCATAGAGCTATTCAGGAAACCTGTAGATGGCTGACGCCTCGCGCATCGGTAGTGGCGGCATTGCCCGGGCCGATCCTGACGAACTAGACGGCGCGGCCAACGCCACGGTGCAGAACAACCCCGATGGCAGCGCTACCGTGCATCTCGACGGCGAGCCCAAGCCGCCGGGCCCCGACTTGCCGTTCGACGGCAATCTCTGCGCGCTCCTCGGTGACCAGGACCTCAGACGCCTTGGCGGCGACATCGTCCGGCTGACCGATGAAGACGACCGCTCCCGCATGGAGTGGCGCCAGACTTACGCGCGCGGCCTGACCTTGCTCGGCCTCAAATACGAGCAGCGCACCGAGCCATGGGAGAACGCCTGCGGCGCCTTCCATCCGATGCTGCTCGAAAGCGTCATCCGCTTCAACGCCCAGGAGATGATGGACATCTTCCCGGCGAGCGGCCCGGTGAAGACCGAAATCATCGGCCGGATCACCGACGAAAAGGAAGCCCAGGCCCGCCGCGTCGAGACCGACCTCAACTGGCTCGCCTGCGAGAAGATCAAAGGCTATCGGCAAGAGACCGATATGCTGCTGTTCAATCTGCCGCTGGCGGGGACGGCCTTCCGCAAGTTCCGTTTCGACACACGACGCAAGATGCCGGCCGCTGAATATGTGCTGCCCGAGCACGTTGTCATGCCCTACAGCGCCGCGAGCCTCGAAAGCACCGAGCGCTTCGCCATCATCCTGCTGAAGACGAAAAATTGGATCGAAGCTCAGATCGCCGAGGGCTTTTATCGCGATGTCGGCGACATCAGCACCGGTATCGTCAAGACCGACGACATCATCGAGGAAAAGGACCGCATCGAAGGCCGGTCCAACACCAATACCAGTGAAGATTATCTGCATCGGCTCTATGAGTCGAACATCGACTACTATTTCGAGGAAGACCCGCTCAACACCAGCAAGCTGCCGATTCCTTACGTTATTACCGTCGACACGGTGAGCCAGAAGGTGCTGGCCATCCGGCGCAACTGGAAGCAGGGCGATCCGGCCTTCGATCGCCAGGTCAACCTCGTCCAGCACAAATACATGCCGGGCTTCGGCCCCTACGGCATCGGGTTGATCAACATCCTCGGCGGCCTGACCGAGAGCGCCACGGCGATCCTGCGGCAATTGGTCGACGCCGGCACACTTTCCAATTTGCCGGCCGGCTACAAGACCAAGGCGGCCCGGGTCAAGGACGACTCGACACCGATCGGGCCCGGCGAATGGCGTGATGTCGACGTCGGCATGGACACGCTGCAGCAAAGCTTCTTCCCGCTGCCCTACAAGGAGCCGTCCACCGTTCTCGCCGCCCTGCTCGGCCAGATCGTCGACGAAGGGCGCCGCATCGGCTCGGTCGCCGACATGAAGATCACCGACATGACCGGCCAGAACATGCCGGTCGGCACGACGCTCGCCATCATCGAGCGCAGCATGAAGGTGATGAGCGCCGTACAGCAGCGGCTCTATGAGAGCTTCAAGAACGAATACAAGGTCATCGCCGAGATCGTTCACGATTTCATGAGCGATCAGCCTTATGCCTTTGAACTCGAACCGCAGGAAAGCCAGTCCACCCGCAAGCTGGACTACGACTACCAGAAGGTCAGCGTCATCCCGGTCGCCGACCCGAACGCCACCACCATGGCGCAGCGCATCATGGTGCTGCAGGCGATCATCCAGCTGTCGCAGACGGCGCCGCAGATCTACGACCTCCCGGCATTACACACCGACATGATCGGCGTGCTCGGCAGCAACAAGGCCAGCCTCTATATTCCACCTAAGGCCCAGGTGCTGCCCGCCGACCCGGTCACCGAGAACATGCACCTGCTCAACAGCCAGCCGGTCAAGGCCGGGCCGATGCAGGATCACAAGGCGCACATCACCGTGCACATGGCCGCGGCGCAGGATCCGCAGATAGTTAAGCTGTTGACTAACAATCCAGCGGCACCCGGTATCCAGGCGGCGCTGCAGGCGCACGTGCTCGAGCACATGGCGTTTGAGTACCGCAACGAAATCGAGCAGCAGACCGGCGTACCATTGCCGCCGCCCGACCAGCCGCTGCCCGACGACGTCGAATACCATTTGTCGGGCGTGCTGGCGCAGGCGGCCGAGAAACTGTTCAGCAAGAACAGCGCCGACGCCGAGCAGCAGCAGATCCAGCAGAATCTGCAGGACCCGGTGATCCAGAACGAGACCCGCGCGCTCGATATCAAGCAGCAAGCCGAGCAGCACAAGTTTGTCCTCGGCATGGCCAACCTAGACGCCAAGGGCCAGGATCGGCTCGCCAACACCTTGCAGATGATCTTCCGCGAGATGTCGGAAACCGACCGCGCCGTGCTCGCCGCCGAGCTGACCGCCAAGACGGCGCTCAGCGACCAGGAGATCGAAGGGGCGCGCATTTCGTCCGACCTGACGCAGGGGGTCATGGGGCACATGGCGAAGCTCTTGATCGCCAACGCCGCCAATGAAGCCGCCGCCCAGCAACCGACAGGAGCTGCCTGATGGATTTTTCTGAAGCGTTAACTGGATTAAAAGCCGGAAAACGAGTATCGCGCACTGGTTGGAACGGCAAAGGTATGTGGTTGGTGCTGACCACACCAGAGCGTAGCGTAGCTGTTTCGGTACGCGATCTGCTCGACTTGCAAAGGCTAAGCCCCGGTTGCGAATTGTTGCCGTGGATCGGCATGAAAACTGCGGACAATAAGTTCGTACCGTGGTTGGCCAGCCAGACCGATATCTTGGCCGGTGACTGGGGCATCGTCAACGACACAGGAGCCGCCTGATGCCAGACATGGAATTGACCTATCCAGACGTAACTTTTCGTCTGGGCCAGCCGAGATCGAGGACTAGGAATGGCACGCCTTACGTGACCATGATCAACGGCATTATTGTGCCTGAAGGCGTCGTACCGCCGGACGTCACAGTTTTACCCGGCGGCGAGCAAGAAGCTGAGACAGCTGCGCAGATACAATTTGGCTGCGGTTTATCCGAATATCTGTGCAGTGAACGCGCAAAAGTGGTCGAGTGGCGTGTGCCGCCGACCATGGAGTGGTCCAAAAACGGGCATTTCTGCGAAGTTACCGACGCGCCAAATCAGGTATGCGTTCGCGCCCGACTGGCCGTAGTGAAGCGCTACGCTGCATGAGCACGATCGACAAGGAAGTTGTGCTCAAGATCGCCGACACCGTCGAGCGCATGCTGCGCGGTGACGCCAAGGACTATCCGGCATACGCTTCACTGGTGGCGCGTTATCGGGTATTGAAGGAACTCTCTGACTTTCTAGCCGAACAACGAGCCAAAGCCCAACACGGAGAAAATTCGCCTGATGCCGAAGAATAACGCTGCACTGCTGGGAGGCACCAGCCTCACCCGCTTCTCTGACAAAGTCGGCTCAGCCCCGGCGCCCAAACTCGACCTTGCCAAGCGCGCCGCGCCGGCTCCGGAAGTCCAGTCCGACCTAGAATCCGACACCTCGATGGTCATCCTGCCCGATCCGGTGGGCTACAACATGCTCGTCGCCCTGCCGACCATGGCCGAGCGCAGCGCCGGCGGCATCATCATCCCGAACGTCGTCAACGATCGCGAGCGCGCCGCCGCGGTGATCGGTAAAATCCTGGCGCAGGGCCCGCTCTGCTACAAGGACCAGAAGCGCTTTCCCGACGGCAAGCCGTGGTGCCAGGTCGGCGACATGGTGCTGTTCTCGCGCTACGCCGGCATGCGTTTCAAGTCCAAGGATCTCGATTCCGGTGACATGGTCGAATATCGCATGCTAAGCGACGATCAGATCGTCGGCACGGTGCCCGAGGGCGCCGAAGTCGGAGGGCTTTGAGCATGGCCCGCGGTAAATTCCAGCCGAGAACCGAGCCGACCAACCATCTGCACTCCATTCCCGGCGACGACGACAACAAGGTCGTGGTCGATCTCGACGCCGACACCGATGACGTGCAGATCGTCGAAGTCGACGACACGCCCGAGGCTGATCGCGGCAAGGACACCGAATGGCACGGCGATTCGCTCGCCGATCAGGAAGACGACCTGCGCAACTATTCGGCCAACGCCCAGAAGCGCATCAAGCGGCTGAGCGCCGAGACGCACACGCAGCGCCGTGCCCGCGAAGCGGCTGAGCGCGAGCGCGACGAAGCGGTGCGCTACAGCCAGTCGCAGGAAGCCGAGCTGCAACAGCTGCGGCTGACCACCGAATCGGGCAACAATGCTCTGCTCGGCAGCATGCGGGCCGAGCGCGAAGCGCGTATCGCCGACGCCACCCGCCGGCTCGAGCAGGCGCACGCCGAAGGCAACAGTGCTGCGATCGCCAAGGCTACCGGCGATCTAAGCATGGCGCAGGCCGAGCTGATCGCCATCAACACCCGGGCCGCGCAGGCCCCGGCGCCGCAACAGCAGCCGCCCGCCCAGCAACAGCCCCCGGCCCAGCGTACCGCGCCGAGTATCGCGCCGCGGGCGCTGGAATGGGTGAAGCGCAATAACTGGTTCGATCCGGCCGGCGGCGATGAGAAGAGCCGCGAGGCGCTCCACATCAACCAGGAGCTGACCAACAAGCGCATCGACCCGAACAGCGAAGCCTACACACGAGAATTGGACAGGCGCTTGAAAGCGGTATATCCAGATCATCAAGCTTTCGACGAGGAGCGCTCCACGCCTCGTCGATCGAACACGGTGGTTGAAGGCGGTCGCCCCAATGGCGGCCAGGGCCCGAACCCACCGCGCACCGTGGAGTTGTCTTCGACTGCAGTCGCGCTCGCCAAGCGATTGGGCGTACCGTTGAAACAGTACGCCTTGTCGGTACAACAGCAAGAAGCCAAACTGAGAGGCGCAAAATGAGTGACCTGGCCTACGATCCCTGGGGTTTCGATGAAGTCCCTGAGACCCGCGCGCCGCGGAAGCTCGAAACACGTGCCGTTTTTGAACGCCCCCGAGTCTGGGCGCCAGCCGCTATCCTGCCCGACCCCGAGCCGCAAGACGGCTGGGTGTTTCGTTGGTGCAGGACTGAAGTACGCAACAAGTCGGACCATCAGAACTACCAAAGCCGCCTGCGTGAGGGTTGGGAGCCGGTTCGCCCGGAAGACCATCCTGAACTGATGACGCAGGTCGGTCCCCGGGACGCCCGGTACAACGGCATCGTCGAAATCGGCGGGCTGGTATTGTGCAAGATGACCCAGGAGATGGCCGATCAACGCCGCGAATATTACGCCCAGAAGACCCGGGACGTGACCGACGCGGCGGAAAATTCGTATCTTCGGGATAACGACGAGCGCATGGCCAAGGTGCAGCAGAAACGCCGTGAAACCATCTATGGTTCACGCGCGCGGTAACCCCGCGCCTCTCAGGAGGACATGATGTCCGCAGCTGCCTTCCCTTACGGGATGATCCCGGTGACCAACTACGGTTCCGGCTACAATACCCAGGGTTTCGATACCTGGACCATCGTCGACGCGTATGCGACGTCGATCTTCTTCGGCGACGTCGTCAAGGTCGCCGCCGACGGCACTATCCAGAAGGACACCGGTACCACCTCGCTGACGCCGCTCGGCATCTTCCTTGGCTGCCGCTACGTCAACCCGTCGCTTGGCTATGTGCTCGATTCGCAGTGCTGGCCGGCGTCGACCAGTACCGGCTACACCGTCTACGCCAAGGTGCAGACCTTCTCCTGGAGCGTCTTCCGCATCCAGGGCGATGGGCCGGTACCGATGACGGCGCTGATGGACAACGCCTCGATCAACCAGACGGCGGGCAATACGACCTACCCGCAGAACAGCAAGAACTCGCTGAACGTCGCGTCGATCCAGAACACCAACACCTTGCCGCTGCGCATCATCGGCTTGTGGGAATCGCCTACCAATGCCTGGGGCGACGCCTTCACCGACGTGCTCGTGACCTTCAACAGCAACCAGCAGCTGCTCAACAGCACCGGCGTTTAAGAAAGGAGTCTGACAAATGGCTGCAATTTCCAGAGCTCAGCTCCTTCATGAGCTGCTTCCCGGCCTCAATGCCCTGTTCGGCATGGAATACGCGCGCTACGAGATGGAGTACGCGGAACTTTATACCGAGCACTCGTCCGAGCGTTCGTTCGAAGAAGATCAGAAGGTCACCGGCTTTGCGACTGCCCCGCAGAAGCAGGAAGGTACCGCGACCTTCTTCGACACCGCCCAAGAAGGCTACACCACCCGCTACACGATGCTCACCTATTCGATGGGTTTCGCGCTGACCCAGGAAGCCTTCGAAGACAATCTCTACGATTCGCTGTCGGCGCGCTATGTGCGTGAAATGGCCCGCTCGATGGCCAACACCAAGAACATCAACGCTGCCAACGTCATCAACAACGGCTTCACGGCGCTGGCGTCGGGTGGCTACGGTGTCGGCGACGGCGTGCCGCTGTTTTCGACGGCGCATCCGCAGGTGGCGGCGCCGAACATCTCGAACATTTCCTCGACCGCCGTGGATCTGAACGAGACGGCCGTCAAGGCGGCGACCATCCAAATCGCCAAGTGGACGGACGACCGCGGCAAGCTGATCAATGCCCGCGTGCGCAAGATGCTCGTGCCGGTCGACAACCAGTACGTCGCGCAGGAAGTGCTCGAGACCCAGCTCGAAGTCGGCACGGCGAACAACACGATCAACTCGGTTCGCACCTCGGCGGCAGTACCGGAAGGTTACGCGGTTAACCACTTTTTGACCGACACGACCTTCTGGTCGCTGCTGACGGACGTGCCCGAGGGGTTCAAGTATTTCAACCGTATCCCCATCTCGGATGACAGCGACGGGGATTTCGACACCGGTAACTTGAGATGGAAGACTCGAGAAAGGTACGCCTTTGGCGTCTCTGACTATCTCGCAATGTGGGCGTCGCAAGGTACCTAAGTACCTCAAAAGTATACTGATTTTGAAGAGCCGCCCATTGGGCGGCTCTTCTGTTTTGAAGTCGCCTGAATGTATAATACCCGTGTCGAAAAACACATTGCGTAAAGGTTTCGGATAGCGTATAAGGTTCTGGTAAATCTGACGGCAGCCCGATTCCTCCCTCTGCCCGCCAGGCACGACCCACCTTCAAGGCCCTCCAACGAGGGCCTTTCTTTTTGCCGCCTGACAGCGTACTCATAAGCATCTGCACGATCCTGCGGGCCGCTTCTGGCTCGTGGCTACTCCGGCTGGGATGTGCGCAAAGGAGAACTCGACCATGGGTCTGACAAACTATTCGAACGGCATCAGCTCGTTCGGTATCCCGGTATTCGGCACCACGGCGCCTTTCACCGCCGGGCCGATTACCGGCAATGTTTGGTTCGTCAACACCTCGACCGGCATCGACACGCTCTCGGGTGGGGGCGGTAACTCGCCCAGCGCTCCGCTGAAGACGCTGTCCTACGCTATCACCCAGGCGACGGCGAGCAACGGCGACATCATCTACATCCTGCCCGGCTCGACCGTCACCATCTCGGACGCGACCAGCACGGCCTTCAACAAGGCAGGCATCACCATCGTCGGCCTTGGCTACGGCAACCAGCGCCCGCTGTTCAACTACACCACCGCCAACACGGCAACCATTCCAGTTACCGCTCAAGGCATCACGGTGCAGAATGTCCGGCATGCGGCGAATTTTCTGTCAATCGCCGCCGCGTACACCATCGCCGCCGGCATCCATTTCGCCTGCGATAACTGCCTGTTCACCGACGCATCGAGCGTCCTGAACTTCCTCAACATCATCAAGTCGACCGGCATCGCCAACACCGCCGACGGCCTGACGATGACCAACAACACCTGGCGCGGCCTTGGCACTACCTCGGTCAACAGCTTCATCCTGAGCGCCAACGACATCGATCGCGCGCTTTGGGTCGGCAACACGGTTATTCTCGCCCGCACGGCGACCGCCGCGGTGTTTGCGACGATCACCGCGGGCGTACTTACCAATCTGCAGTGCGCCTACAACACGGCGATCAGCCAACAGACGGCGGACACTGGCGGCGGCTTCATCAACGTCGGCGGCACCACCTCGACTGGCGTCGTCGCCAACAACTACCTCGGCGACCTGTCGACCACCGATCTGTTCGTCACCACCACCGTCGGTCTCCGGTTCTTCAACAACTACAAAACCGGTGTGGTCGGCGCCTCGGGTTATCTGCTTCCCGTCGCCGACAGTTGATAGGGGCCTTCCGTGGCCAAGCTCACCAGTAAAGGCAGGAAGGCGCTCTCCTCGAGCACCTTCGCCGGGCCGGATCGTTCTTATCCGATTCCCGACGCCTCACACGCCAGAAATGCGCTGGCTCGGGCTAGTCAGATGGTAAAGGCGGGAAAACTCTCACCTTCTGCCGCCACCAAGATCCGCGCCAAGGCGCATAAGAAGTTGGGGAAATAGGCCGATGGCCAAGAAAATGTCGATGAAAGCCTACGAGAAATCTGGCGCCGATGACGATCGCGGCATGAAGGAAGGCTCGGCCAAGGACAAGAAGGCCGACAAGAAGGGCCTCGCGGCCATCAACGCCAAACGAAAGGGCAAGAAGTAGATGGCTACCTCCTCGAATCCCTATTATGCCGACGTACTCGCCGGCAACGTCTTCATCGGCTCGACCGCCGCCGCGGGCGTGGCGCTGCCGATCGCCACCGGCACCGCGGTGACCTGCGCACTGTGGAACACCTCGATCACCCGCAACGCGGTGCTGCTCGGCGTCACCTATGGCGTGACCTCCGGCACCATCGCGCTCGGTGAAATCGGTCTCGCCAACCAGGCCGTCGGCAACGCCGTCGCCTCCGGTGGCCCGATCACCGCGGCGACTGCAGGTACCGCCAAGAATGCCCTGCTCGGCGCCGGCACCAGCTCGGTGATGACCTTCGTTCCGGCCACCGCGACGCTCGCCGGCGGCGGCACCGCCTGCCTGTGGCTCGGCAAGTCGATCGAATCGGCGACCGCCGGCCTTGGTATTTTCGACGGCGTGTCGTGGTTGCCGGTACCGCTGGTCATTCCGGCCGGTCAGATCGTTTTCCTCTGCGCCTCGGTGGCGCAGACGGCGCTGATCACCGCCTCGATGATCTGGGAAGAGGTCTGACCTCGGTCAGCTAGGGGGCTACACGCCATGGCATTGACCTCGTTCCGCGTCCGCGGCGATTGGCTGGCCGGTTTTCTGACCGCCATCACCGGCAGCAAGACCTCGACCTACATCCAGGCGGTGACGCTGGTCGATAGCACCGGCAGCCCTACCACCGGTTCGGATGTTGTCATCGCGGGGCCGCTCGGCCAGACAACGATGGCGGCCAGCGTTCCGGTCACGCTGGCCAGCAACCAGAGTGCGGTGCCGATTTCGGCGACGCAATTGCCCGCAGCACTCGGCCAAGCGGCTATGGCCGCGTCGCTGCCCGTAGTCATTGCCAGCAATCAGTCGACGATCACCACCCAGCAGGCGGGCTTCTCGTTCACCAACATCACGACCTCGACCACCACGACGGTCAAATCCGGCGCCGGTGTGCTGCACCTGGTCAACATCAACGCTGACGGCACCGTGGCTTCGGCAGTGACGGTCTATGACAGCCTGACCGGTTCCGGTACCAAGATCGCCACCATCAACAGCTTGGCGCTCTCCGGCGCGTTCGTTTATGACGTCGCTTTTTCCACGGGACTGACAATTACGACGACTGGTACGCAGGCCCCTGACATCACGGTTTCCTGGCGGTAGGAGGCTACCATCGCGCTCTCAGGTGTGGCTGTATTCGATCTCGATATCAAAGAAATAATCGAGGAAGCTCTAGAAAGATGTGGCGTAGAAGGGCGCGCGGGATACGAATATCGCAGTGCTCGTCGCAGTTTGTCAATAATGCTGGCCGAGTGGGCCAATAGAGGCGTGAATTTATGGACGGTTAGCGCGCGATCGATGCCATTGGTCACCGGTGTCGGCCAGTACACGCTCGAAGCGGACATCGTCGATGTTATCGAACAGATGGTGCAGATCCCGCCGACCGCTACGGGGAGTTCGGGTCAGACACGGTATAATTTGACTCGTGTCAGCGTTTCGACCCAGGCGACGCGCACCAATCCGGGCATCACCGGCCGGCCGACAGAGGTTTGGTACGATCGTCAGCAGGCGGCACCAGTTGCCAACATCTGGCCATTGCCAGGCGATGGTGGTCCGTATGTTTTGTACTATTGGGCGCTAACGCGCATCGATGACCCGGGTGACTACGGCAACACCACAGATGTCCCCTTCCGTTTTCTGCCTGCGCTGGTGGCCGGCCTCGCGTATTACTTGGCTGTCAAAGTACTGACAGCGGATAGGGCAGACACGCGCTGGGCTGTTATGTTTCAAGAGCAGAGAATTATTAGATTGCACGACGACTATGAAGCAACGTTCCTTGCTGCAGCCCAAGAGGATAGAGAAAAGGCCACACTTTCCATAACTCCCCGTGGGAGTGCTTACCGTATTGGTCGTGGCGGCTAGGCATGGCTTTTTCTGGCGGAACAACGCAATCGGTAACTAGGCCGTCTTGGGCCTTAGGTCTTTGTGATAGATGCGGTTTTAGCTACCGATTGAACGAACTTCACGAGGAGTACTATGATCTTCGACCAAACGGCTTGCTCGTATGCAGAACTTGCTTGGACCGAGACCAGGAACAACTGCAATTGGGCCGCGTGAACCTTGACGATCCGCAGAGTCTGCTCGATCCGCGGCCCGACGTCGGCCGCCTGCCGTCCACCACGTACTTTGGCTGGCTTCCGGTCGGAAATCCGATTACAAACGTGCAGTGCTTTGTCGGCACGGTGACCGTGCTCACCAGCTAGGAGAACCTCGATGGCGAAGAACATGATGAAAAAGTCGGTGGCCAACATGACCGGCGGCGCCGGCGGCGGCACCGGGCGCCTCGAGAAGGCCGCCGCTGTCGGCGGTAAGACGCCCGGCAAGATGGGCATGCCCAGGGGGAAAAAGTAACCATGGAAATCGTCAACAAAAAGGGCTGGGGTGCCGCCGCGCCGCGCCTCAAGGAACGCCGCGCGCCGATCCCGCGCTACGGCGTCTCGCCGCAGCTGGCGCCGCCGATCGGCACCAAGGCGGACCGCGAGTGCTTCAACTCGGTACCCGTTGCCACGCCCCAGGCCGACTTCGTCAAGGGCGACGATCCGCCGTACCGGGGCTGACCTGTGAACGCTGGAACCGTAAACGCGATCGTCTACCAGGCCACCAATAAGGTGAATGGGCATCGCTATATCGGTTTCACGACCCGCGGTTTAGCCGCGCGTGAAGCGCAACATCGCAAGGATGCACGCAGCAAGAAAGCAGGTTTTCGCTTTCATCACGCCATCCGTAAGTACGGCCAAGAGAACTTCGTTTTCGAAGTGCTTTTCGATTTCCTAGACGACGAGGAGCTCGCTAAGGTTTACGAATGGGAAGCCATCGCCAAATACAAGCCCGAGTACAATCTGACCGCTGGCGGTGACGGCGGATCGATGCATCCTGAGACGCGTGCCAAAATTAGCGCGGCTACGATGGGGCGCCCCGGCACGCATACAGGCAAGCATTTCAGTGAAGAAACCAAGCACAAGCTGAGTGAAGTACAGAAAGGGCGTCCGTCGAAGCTGAAAGGTAGGATCGTCTCAGAGGATGTTAGACGCAAGATGAGCGCGGGACAGTTGGGGCATCGCGGCTGGAATAAAGGCGGCACGGTAAGCGAAGAGACCAAGCAAAAAATCAGTGCCGGGAACAAGGGGCAGGTTCCTTGGATTCTCGGTAAAACACATAGTGCCGAAACTAAACAAAAACTAAGCGTTTCGCTAAAACAGGCCTTTGCAACTCCTTCTGAGCGTCGGGTAGCGTCGCTAGTAGCGAACCAGCGAATAGCCGCAGAGGCGGTAAAAGTTCCGGTTGTATGCGTTACAAACGGCAAATTGTTCGCCAGTTCCGCCGATGCCGATAGGTTCTACGGCTTTAGTTTGGGTTCGGTGCGTAAAGTAGTGTCAGGCAAAAGGAAGGCTATTAAAGGGCTCGTATTTGTCAAACAGGGGCCGGCAAAATGACGACATTGGCGGTTCTTACCTCTGATATTGAATCGTATGTTACTTACGATTCTTCCGATTTTATCGCGATGATACCGCGATTTATTGAAGAATCGGAAGAGAGGATATTTTTTGTTCTGCAACTCCCGAATTTCCGACGGGGACAGACCGGCACGCTCGACATCGGCAGCCCATACTTAGCGCTTCCGTCTGACTTTTTAGCACCGGCTAGCCTAGCGGTTATTAATCCGATGACAGGCAATTACAGCTATCTGCTAAACAAAGACGTGAGCTACATCCGCGAGATTTGGCCAAACCCGAACACGCAGGGCACGCCGTTCGCCTATTCGCTTTTTGACGCCGACGCGAACACCACCAGCATCCTGATGGGCCCGACGCCGGATCTGGCATACAGCGTAGAGCTAAACTACTTTTACCGGCCCGGGTCTTTGGTGGACAATCCGGCAGGTACTTGGCTCAGCGAGAACGCCTACGATGCCCTACTTTACGGCGCTCTTTCGGAGTCTGCGAACTGGCTCAAGAAGACCGCCGGCATCGATAGCATGGGCGACGCCTACGAAGCGCGATTCGTCAGCGCCTGCGCCGCGCTGAAGAACCTCGGCGAAGGCCGCGATCGCAAGGACACCTACCGCGGCGGCGAGCTGCGCCACATGGAAGGACCGTGATGTTCATGTTGATCGCTACAGGGGCAGGTTTTGCGCTGTTCGGTTACGCCTTCGGGCGTGCCGCCGGCTACCGGCATGGGCGCCGAAACGGTTTCCATGACGGCCGGAAGACTGGTACCTTCTGGGAGCGTAAGCACTGGATGGAGAGCCGCTAAATGCTCGGCATGGAAAGCGGCATGCAGCTCGGCAATGTCGATGTCAGCGTCACCACTGGCCGCGGCCTCAACGCCGACGAGCTGACGCGCATGGCGCTCAACAAGATCATCTTCGTCGGGCCCGACGTTCCGCCGGCGATTCGCGACCAGGCCGAAGCCTATCGGGCGCGCATCGAGGCGGTGCTGCATCACTATATCGCCCAGGCGCAGACGAGCCAGAACACCACCATCTGCAATGTTCTCGAGCAGGCCGGCGAAGGCCGCGCCGCCGCCCTGATCAGGAGTCTATGACATGGCCATTTCGCAGGCGTTCTGCACGAGCTTCAAAGTCCAACTGATGACGGCGACGCACAATTTGACCAACGGTGCCAACACCATCAAGCTGGCGTTGTTCCGAGCCCAAGCCTCGATCAGTGGCACGTTCGGCGCTGGCACGACCAATTATTCGGATATGGGCGCCGACGAGGCGAGCGGCACCAATTACTCGGCGGGCGGCAACTCGCTGACCAACGTCACGCCGACGTCCTCGGGTACCACGGCTATCGCGGATTTTTCCGATCTGGTGTTCTCAAATGTCACCATCACCACGTCCGGAGCGCTGCTCTACAACTCCTCGGCGTCCAATAAGGCGCTGATCGTGCTTAACTTCGGCGCCGATAAAACGGCGACCGCCGGCGATATGACCATCATTTTCCCGACCGCCGACGCTTCGAACGCTATCATCCGTCTGGTATGAAGGAGCCTACGCCATGGCTGATGAACTTCAGGTGCAGGTGCGGTTCACCGTCGAGACGCCGCAGGGCAATTACACGGATGCGCTCTACTATCCGCTGAGCGCGTGGCCGGTGAAGCAGGTGGATATCGACGCTGCAAAGCAGGCCCGCTCCGATGCATGGGTGGCGATCGTTACCGCGCCGCCAGTCGACCAGCCGGCACCTACGACCTATGAGGTAGTAGCAAAACAAGCCGATATCGACCAGCAGATCGCGGACCTTGCGCAGCAGAAGGCAGACCTCAGTGCGGCCTTGTCCGACGCCATGCAGCCGGCCGATGCCGCGCAGGCGGTGAAGCTTGGCCAGTAGGTTCTGGGTTGGCGGCACAGCATCTTGGGACGGCACGGCCGGCTCAAAGTGGGCGCTGACCTCTGGCGGCGCTGGCGGTCAAGCAGTTCCGACGGCGTCAGATGACGTGCATTTCGATGCGGCATCTGGTGCTGTATCCGTGACGATGAGTACCTCGAACTTTGCCCTCTCCCTCGATTTTACAGGGTTTACTGGCACATTTACCAATACGAGCGCTGTACTAACTGTATCCGGCAGCGTGACGATGGGCTCCGGCATGACTATGACCGCTGGTTCCGGTGGCGGCCTGACCATAAATGGCGCCGGCACACTAACATGTAACGGTATATCAATCTCACCTAACACTGTTATTATAAACGCGCCAGGTCTCACAGTTCAACTTGGTGGCGCGTTTATTGGCGGCGGTGGGCTGACCATTACGGCAGGGACGTTCACTACTAATAACTACTCCATAACAATAGCAGGCAATTTTAGCAGTTCAAACAGCAATGTTAGAACACTTAACCTCGGCTCTAGTGTCATTACGCTTAATGGTGGCGGTAGCATTAGCTTAACTACCGTCACGAACCTAACTTTTAATGTAGGTACATCTACGTTTAAGTGTTTGCCCGGAATTACCGGTATGGTAATTAATTCTGGTGTTAATCTGAACAATGTCTGGATGGCTAACCGCGGCACGCTACAGATAAATTCATCCATCACATTCAACGACATTAAAGTGGACACAGCTGGCGCCATCTTAATAATCGGGCAGGGTATAACTGCTACGGTTGCAACTCTAACAATTGCTGGTACGGCTTTAGGCAGTTTGATTGGCATACAAGGACAAGTAACAGGTAGTCAGTCAACCATTTCACGCGCGACGGGATCACAAAGTGTGTCGTGGGCTTGGATTAAGGACATGGCCTTTACAGGTGGCGCAACCTTTTCCGCCTCCAACTCGATCGACGTGAATAATAACAGCGGCATCACGATTACGCCGCCCGGTGGTGGCGCTAGCGGTATGCTGTACGTTCCGAATCTGGAAGGAACTTAAATGAAACTGCAAAAGCTGGCTGGGGCAACCAGTGAAATTTGGCAGGTGTTCGTTCGGGATTCGTCCTCGACCATCGGCGCGGGACTGACAGGGCTGGTGTTTAATACCGCCAGCCTGACCGCCTACTATCATCGCGACACCGATACGACGGCCACGGCGATTGCCTTGGTCACCATGACCACGGGTACCTTCACGTCGAGCGGTTTCAAGGAAATCGATGCCACCAACATGCCGGGTTGGTACCAATTTTGTCCGCCGAACGCCGCGCTGGCTTCTGGCGCCAAGTCCTGCGCCTTCCATTTGAAAGGTGCGACCAATATGGCGCCGGTACCGATCGAGGTGCAGCTCACCGCCGTCAATCCGGACAGCACTAGCGCCTTCATGGCCAGCCTTGCCACAGTGACGACTGTGACTGACCTGACCAGTACGACCTTTGCTGAGCCGGGGCAGGGCATACCGCCGGCGACCACCACGCTCGCCACCAAGCTGGCCTACGTCTACAAGGCTTTCCGCAACCAGGTGACTCAGACTTCGTCGACCTACGCGCTCTACAATGACGCCGCATCGGTTGTCGACCAGAAGGCTACGGTTTCCGACAACGGTACAACCTTCACGCGAACCAACGTCGTTTCCGGTCCGTAATCCATGCCCGTCGATACAGAGGCCAAACGGCTGAGCGCAGTGAACGTCGGGTGGTCTTGGCGTACCTTGGCGCCGATCCCGGCGTCGGACGGACAGGTTGAACGCGCTACCATTCTTGGGCTCTATGTTGGTCTCGTGCCGGTCGTCGTACTGGTCACCGGCGTGTTAGCTACGCCGACCCTCGGCACGGTGTCGGTCACTGGTGCGGCGAGCGCTTCGCCGACCGGCGTTACAGCGACCTCCGCCAATGGCAGTGTCACGGTTACCGGCGCGGGCAATGCCTATCCAACTGGCGTCTATGCGACCGGCATGGTAGGAAATGTCTTGATCTGGCAGCCTATTCCAGCCGGGCCATCGGGTAACTGGGTTCCTGTCGTAACTTGAGGGCGTAGATGACAAGCACCTACTCACCGGATCTGCGTCTCGAATTGATGGCCACCGGCGATCAGTCCGGCACCTGGGGCAGCACCACCAACACCAATCTTGGCACGCTGCTCGAGCAAGCTATTTGCGGCGTGCTCTCAGTCGCCGAGGGCGACACCACCCTGACGCTGACCGCCAACAACGGCTCGACAGATCAGGCGCGCAACGCCGTGGTGATCCTGACCGGCGCGATGACCGCCGATCATAGCGTCGTCGTACCGACATCGCAAAAGCTCTACCTGGTCAAGAACTCGACTACCGGCGGGTTCAATATCGTCGTGAAGACCTCCGGCGGCTCCGGGGTGACTATAGCGGCGAGCACGTCGCAATGGGTTTATTGCGACGGTACCAATGTCGTGCAAGGGCTGGTATCTGGCGCAGCTGGCGCGCTGGCCGTTTCCGGCGGCGGTACAGGTCTGACCGCGGGCACGTCGGGCGGTATTCTTGGGTTCACCGGCACTACTACGATCGCTTCGTCGGTGTTGCTCACCGCTAACGCCTTGCTGCTCGGCGGCGGCGCCGACGCGACACCGGTGCCAATGGGGTCGCTGGGCACGACGACGACTGTTCTGCACGGTAATGCCGCCGGGGCGCCAACTTTCGGCTCGATCAGCCTGACGGCCGATATCACCGGTACGCTAGCTGCCGGCAACGGCGGCACTGGGGTTACCTCGTTGGCTTCTGGTATTCCGTCATTTCTGGGGACGGGCAGTGTAGCGACGCTGCTTGGCTACACGCCTTACAACGCGGCGGGCGGCACTATCAGCGGCAATGTCGCAGTGTCTGGCACCTTGAACACATCGAGCACGCTCAGCGAGAATGGCAATCGAGTATATTCAGCGGCCAATCCGCCGCCGGGCGGGTCTTTTGCCCCGATTCCTGCGAGCAGCACGTTGCCAGTTGGCGTATGGGTTATCGGCATACAAGTAACAGGTAGTTCTATTGGCGACGGTGGCACAGTAGCAGGTAGCAATTTGACCAGAACAGCCATTAACAATGGCCCTGGCGTAGCGTCAGGGGCCACTCTTAGTGGTACTTGGCAGAATATTTTTGGTGCCACCATTAACACTGGTACCGGCGGTCTTTGGGTGAGGATTGCATGATCCTAATTTCTGTCGATAGCGCGCAGTATACGACTACTCAAGGTTTAATAAATTTGGCGGTTACCGCCAATCTTGACGACGGTAAAGGTGTGGTGCCGCTAGCCTACGCTTGGGCTGTCGGCGATCCGAACGGCCTCGGCCCACAGGTCGACACGTACATGGCGGCGCATCCGGGTTTTCCAATCAGCGCCGCGCCGGCCCCTACCGGAGGGGCTGTCGACCTCGAGCGAGATCGCCGGCGGAATCTGGTGCTCGCCGTGACCACTTCGCCAACGGGAGCCTTCCAGGTTAACATGGACGACACCGCGCAAGCTAATATCCAAGGGCTCGCCACAGCGGGTCTCTACCTAAGTAGCGCCGCGCCGACGCAGCCGACGCCTTTCCGCGACTATGCCAACGTGACGCACAATTTGTTGCCGAGCGAGCTCGTGTCCATGGGCTTGCAGGTGATGTCGCACATCAGCACGCTCTATCAGAAAAGCTGGGCACTGAAGGCGATGAACCCGGTTCCGGCTAACTACACGGACGATGGCTACTGGTCATGAACGCCTGCACGCTTTGGTTCGACAGCTTGGGCCCGTTCAACTGGCATGACTGCTGCGTTGCGCATGACGTCGCCTACGGTGCAGGGGTCAATAAGCTGCTCGCCGACGACACGCTGGCTGTGTGCGTGAACCATGTTCTTCCCGGCATGGGGCTGATAATGCTTTTGGGCGTGAGCAGCGTCATTGGGTGGGCCTTCTACCTGCGGGCTTGGTTGCAACGCCGGAAAGCGGAGTAGGTAAAACCCAAATGCCCGCCAGCAATTCGGTCATTGATACCATCCTTGCCGAGGCCGGCGGCTCGGGCGCCGCCGGCATGGCCGCCGTGGCGCACATCATCAACAACCGCGCGGCCCAGCGTGGCTTGACTCCAGCGCAGGTTGTTGCACAGCATGGGCAGTTCGAGGGGTATTCCAACCCGAGCCCCGGCGGGCGCGCCAACATGAGCAACGCGGCGCTTCGTGCGCAGGCTGAGCAGGTCTGGAATGGCGTGCAGAGCGGCACAGTGCCGGACCCAACGCAGGGCGGTACGCAGTATTTCGGCAGCTACGCGCCGTCCACGCCATCGTGGGCGCGCGGCGCGGTAGCTTCGGGGCGGGTCACTAACATCGGTGGTAACGTCTTTCTGCTGGGCAACAGCACGGTGCCGCCCGCCGGCGTGCCGGCTGGTGGTAGCGGCAGCGCGTTGGCCGAGACAGCGCCGAATCCGGTGGCTGATCCCCGGTACTCTTCTCCTGCACTCAGCGCTATTGCGGCTGCAACGCAGGGGGTGCCAGCGCCGAACGACATGACGGCGTTTTACGACTCGCTCAAGATGCCGACCTCGTTGCCACCGTCCGCAGCGAACTGGACGCCAAGCGCTGGCGCCGACGTCTATAAAGGCTTTGGGTTGGAGCCGTCGACGAGCTTGAGCGCCGCCGGCAGCGCGTCCTCGCCGGTAACCCCCGGCGGTGCTGCGTCTGGCAGCGCCTCGGCGACGCCATGGGCGCCGACGCTCGCCGATAGCGCTGCGCAGTCGATCGGCGACTTTATGAGCAGCCTGGGTCCGCAGGCGGTGCCGGCTGCCTCGACATGGGCTGATCCGTATTTAGCGGCCAACAAGAACCCGTCGCAGCAGCCGGGTGTCTACGACAATTTGCCGAATGGCGCGGTCTATACGCCAGCCCCGGTGACGCCGAGCTACTTCGATACCGGCCAGGGCATCGCCGGCACGGCGCAGCTGCCTGCCAACATGCATCTCGGCGCCAACGGTCAGTTGGTGCAGGACCCGGCGACCGCTGCAATTACCAGCACCGATGTCACCGGCGGTCCGTTCAATCGTATCGATGCCGCGGCGGGCACCCCGGCGACCAGCGGCGCCGCGCCTGTGCCGATGGACTGGCTGCGCGGTGTGCTGGCTCGTGGGCAAGGTCCGGGCTATACTGGCGACGGTCCGCTGCCTGATCCCGGCGCAGCGCCATATGTGCCGTACAGCACCACCTTTCCGCAGGCGACGACCATGCTGGGTGGCATGTCGAAAAGCGTGCCGCCCGGCGCGCTCGAGAGTGGCGCGCAGGCGCTTTCCGGCATAGGTGGGTTTCTGTCCAACGCTCCGCATCTGACCGGCGATCCCAGCTCGATTTACACTGCGCTGAGCGACGGGCATAACTCGGCGATGAACACGCTGGCCGACATGATGGGCACGAGCATCGGCGAAGCATCTGGCGGTCCTGGCCAGGTCAAGGCAGCGCCGATGGTGCAGCAGCTCAACCCGGCCTACGTCGCGTGGGAGCGTAACCAGTCCACGCCCGCAGCGGCGCCGACTTACAGCGGTATTTCCGCAGCGTCGCTTGGTGACAGTCTCGCCTTCAGCCCGATTCCGGGGCTGTCTGGCGCCTACCCGGCGATGACTGCCGACCCGATGGCCGGCTATTCAGCTGTGCCAGCCGTCAAGGCGGCACCAGCGCCACCGCGCTATATCTCGGTACCGGCGGGCGCCAGTTCGATCGCCGCGGCCCCGTCACCGTCTACCGCCGCAGCTCCGGCTATCTCGCCGTCGATGACCTTGGTGCAGCAGCTGCAGGCCTATGGTATGAGTCCGTCGCAGGCATATGACGCCGCCAGTGGCAATCCGGTGCTGACCATCAACAGCGGCAATTTTCCGAGCGCCGGCAATAATAACGCTTCGGCGCGTGCGCAGATGACGCCGGGCGGCTCCCTGTCCAGTACGAACAGCAACGGTTTCTAGGAGCGCGACCATGCCTGGAATGCCGGCCGAACCGCTCAAATTGCAGATGCGCCCCGGGGTCAACCGCGAGACCACGGACTATGGTAATACCGGCGGTTGGTACGATTGTAATCTGGTGCGCTGGATCACCGGCACGCCGACCAGCATCGGCGGCTGGCAGCGCTTCACCTCGGCCCCGGTGCAGGGCACCATGCGCAGCTTGTTCGCTTTCTCGACGCTCGCCGGCACGCAGTTCTACGCCACCGGTACCAACCTGAAATACTATCTGATCTACGGCTCGAACCCGGTCGACATCACGCCGATCCGGCTGGTGGTCAGCCCGATGGCGGCCAACCCATTCGCGACCATGATCGGCACCAAAACGATCACTGTGACGGACGCTAATAACGGCGCGGTGCTGAACGACTTTGTTACTTTTTCAGGCGCTACCGGACCGTTCGGCGGTATCCCGGCTTCGGACCTGAATCAGGAACATCAGGTTATCCAGATTATCGATAGCAGCCACTACAAGATCACCGTAACGACGACAGCGACGAGTAGCACGTCGGGTGGTGGCAGCGTTGTCGCCAGCTACCAGATAAATGTTGGTCTAGACACCAGTGTGTTTGGTAACGGCTGGGGTACCGGTCCGTGGGGTTCCTACGGCTGGGGCACCAGTTCTTCAACCTTTGTGTTGACCGACTATTTGCGCCTATGGACGCAGGACAGCTACGGGCAAGATCTGCTGTTCAATGTGCGCGACGGCGGTATTTACTACAAGAATATGTCGGGCAATGTCAGTGACCGGGCCGTCAACATCACCTCGCTCGCTGGCAGCAACAGCGCCCCGATCATCGCCCGGCAGGTGCTGGTCAGCAATAACGACCGGCACGTCATGGCCTTCGGTTGCAACCCGGTCGGCTCGAACGTGCAGGATCGGCTGCTGTTCCGCTGGGCCGACACTGAATCGCTGATTGACTGGTTTCCGACCGACATAAACAGCGCCGGCAGCCTCGATTTGTCGACCGGCTCCGAGTTTCTTTGCGCCGTTGAGACCACCACGGAAATCCTGGTGTTTACCGACATCGCGCTGATGTCGGTGCGCTATGTTGGTGCGCCATTTTTCTTTGGCCAGACGATGATCGCCACCAACATCCAGATCATTAGCCCCGGTGCCGCGGCGTCGACGGGCGCGCTGACCGCCTGGATGGGGAATGGCCGCTTCCAGTGGTACAACGGCGTCGTCACCGACATGCCGTGCGACGTGCGTACCTACATTTTCAGCATCCTCAACACGGCGCAGACCGGCAAGATCGTGGCGGGCACCAACCGCGAGTTTTCCGAGTTCATCTGGCTGATCCCGGTGAACGGCTCGTCGGAGAACAACTTCTACGTCATCGCCAATTTCGAAGGTTCGTCCAAGGTCGACGTGCGCTATGGCGGGGTCGTCACCTGGTACTACGGGTTCTTCAACAACATGGGCCGTACTACCTGGCTCGACGCCGGCTACCTGACCACGCCGCTGGCCGGGGCCACCGATGGCTATATCTACGAGCACGACATCGGCGCCACCGACCAGAGTGTCAGCCCGGCCGCCGAGCTGCAGTCCTCGCTGACCTCCTCGGTGTTCGAGCTCGCCAATGGCAAGACCTTCATGCTGGTGTCGCGCTTCATTCCCGACATTGGCTTCGACGGCTCGACAGCGACCGCGCCGTCGGTCAACGTCAACTTCTCCAAGCGCGATTACCCCGGTTCGCCCTTCGTCGACGGCGTCGACGATCCGGT
>QGNH01001129.1_pt3 | contig 31463 bp, 27 predicted proteins | sample 1735481 | NCBI WGS metagenome assembly QGNH01 (sample SAMN09239004, study PRJNA386568) | Viral metagenome, whole genome shotgun sequencing project. | reverse complement strand
CAGATTATCACCGCTCTTAAAAACCTTTCTAAGGGTAATAGGGTACCGATATGAAGTATTATGGAGATATCCCAGAAGAACATCTCCTCTTGATAGAGGAGTTAGAAAAGCTAGAAAATTGGTTTCGTGAATATGGAGATAGCGTACCAGCCCTATCCTCTGCCAAGGGATTTGTGTGCATGGCGCATGATTGGTATGATATTGATATGGAAGAAAAGGGAGATCTTCTTCTTAAAGAAGCTGAAAAACTCTATCCCGGATACTTTAAGGGACCTATTTATGTCCATATGTCAAAGGATGAAGACTTTGATCTTTTGGTGAGCCAAATAAAGAAAACTGTGGGGTTAGACTTAATGTACGCTCTGGGATTTGGGAAATGAATCAATTTGAACTCACCTGCCAGTATTGTGGCCACTCGTGGGAGATAAACTATATTCCTCAAGAAATGGTTTACTGTCAAATATGCGGTGACAGTAATGTAAGGGCTAAAAACATTGCTGCCGAAAAGGTGGACTACTATATCGGATCGCCTCCTTTTGAGAAAGTAGACGATAAATGGAATTCTTAAGGAGACACCATGTGCGCTATTTGTAAAGACTGGTCGATAGGAAAACTAACCACTGCAGAAGCTTGGAGAAACCTTGATGAGACTAAAGACGTGGGTTTTGAAACTGATGAGGAATTAGTTCATTATTTTGAAGTAGCAGAGTTACTTTCGGTGGGGCAAGATGAATCGGAGAGCTAAATCAATTCTGTTTATGTTTGTAATTTGGGCTTCTTTTTGGGGTATCATCTTATATAAAGTTTGTGAAAATTTTAGTAAAATGGAGGATTCTCTTTTATTTAGTACTCGCGAGTTTAATAAAATCCATAACGAAAACCCATAGTTGCTCCAATCTTAAAACATGACAATCGATTTAGACAAATTTTCTATTAATAGGTCCTTCATCCGATACTGGTATGAAAATAACAGTAATAAGAGCATAAATAACGCTCTATCGGTCTTGGCTCCTTCCATAGAGTGCCCGTGTATAGTGGTAGCATTCTACTTGTCAGAAGATATAGGATGGACACTAGAATTGATGAAAGCCGTAGATACGTTAATAAAATTCTATGGTTATGAAGAGATAAAGAATCAAAAAGAAGGGTCACCATATTTGGTGAGCCTTAAAAGATAAGGAAGGATCTATATGACACTACCAAATGAAAGACTTAACTCGGTAAATAAGGCTAGACAATTCTTAAAAGATTTGTTGGATCCAAAGAAAACTCCCAAAGTTCCTAGGGATGTTAGACATCGTGCCTATGAAGTCCTTAAGCATTTTCCAGCTGAGTATGAAATGGAAGACGCATCTAAGAAGACACCAGGAATTTTTGGCCCATATAGGGATTAAGTATGCCATTAAAAATAGTTTGCATTGGCGACACCCATTGCCAGTTAGACAAGGTTATCATTCCAGACGGAGATATTCTAGTCCATTCTGGAGATCTAACGTATAGAGGCACTATTGAAGAAATCTCTAAAGAGTTATTTGAATTATCAAAACATAGGGCTAGATTCAAAAGCATCGTTTTTGTAGCAGGTAACCATGATTGGCTATTTGAACGCAACCCTAAAATGGCAGAACAAATGTGTAAGGATAATGGGATAACTCTTTTGCAAGACTCTAGTATTATCATAGAAGGGGTCCGTTTTTATGGGTCTCCTTATCAGCCAGAGTTCTGTAATTGGGCCTTCAATCTTCCCAGAGGAAAAGCCTTAAAAAATAAATGGGATCTTATTCCCGAAGATACCCAAGTGCTGGTGAGTCATGGTCCGCCCAAAGGAATTTTAGACGTCGTTCCTCGTCCTAAAGGTTTTCATGCTGGATGCGACGATCTATACAATAGGGTTCTTGAACTGAAAGAGCTTAAGGCCCATATTTTTGGTCACCTACATATGAACCATGGAAAAATAAAGATAGGAAATACTGAGTTTGTAAATGCCGCTACTTGTACGGAAGAATACAATCCTACGTACGAACCCATTACGATCGAGATTTAGTTTGTGGCAAAGCGTGATACACTAAAAACAGCCAAGATTTCTATTTTGGCTGAAGATATGGCTAGCGATGGTTATCAGGACAAGCGCGTAAAAAAGCCTAGACGAAAAGAACGACAAAAGGGCAAAAAGATTATCAGGGAAGAAGTAAAAAAGTTGTAATTAATGCTACTTAGACTTCTTTTTTCTAATTACGACTAAATCTTTTTCATTCACATAGATCTTATCTATAATTGAACCCAATTGAGTTTTAAAAGTAAATGTTACAAAAACGTTATTCCTATCGATTCCCTGGTCGTTATCCCTCTGGCCATAATATTCGACTACGCCTACGGGCATCTCCTTACCCAATTTGGCTCCAGACCAAGCATATACTTTTCCCAAATCCTGTACGCCTATTTCATTTTGAGCGATACCGTAAGCAGAGGCATCTATAGGTTTTCGTCCATAAGACCATGATAGGTGACTAGCAAACCAGTCTACTAGACTAGGTTTAGCTCGTACTTTTTGACCTACTTTTATACGATTCAGTTTTCCTTTTTGAAGACTATAACCCATAGACTATTTTCTTTCGTGATATCTTAGAGATGCGTCTTCACATTCGTAGAATCCGCCACCAATAGGTACGCAATTTGTAACTCGAATCCTAATTGGACCAGTAGAGCAACCCATCGTCGTCAGTAACATTAATATAATAACAAATATTTTCATTTTCCCGTACTCCCAAATCTTCCTTCTCCTCGGGAAGAGTCTGATAGCTCTTCTACTTCTCGAAGTTCAAATTTAGGAAGTTCTAAAATTATAAGTTGTCCAATTTTATCTCCAACTTTGTACGGTTGGGACCGCATTCCTGGAATCATTCGTTTGTAAAATCTTGCCCTGATAGAACCCCTATAAGGAGAGTCTACAGTCCCAACCCCATTACAAAGATGAAAACCAGTTTTACTAACACTGCCCCGACATGTAAGAAAGCCTACATATCCAGGAGGAATTTCTACAGCTATTCCTGTGTCGTATTCGAAGATATCGAGTTCGTTATTGTATTCTAAACTCACAGCCGTAAGATCAAATCCGGCATCTGTATCGTGAGCCTTTGTTGGAGTAACTGCGTCTGGGTGTGTTTTTTTGAATTTTAATTCCATATATTTTCTTACTTCTATTTTATTTCAACAAGCTTGCTTATAGTCTTAAATTTTTTAAAACATCCATGACAACGTTGCACCCCAGATTTATGGCTAAGTCTAGCCCTATTAATATGTTTGCAATTCTTATCAATTTTTTTTATAAACGCTGAAGGCCAGATCCCATCTTCGATAAGTTTACCCTTTAATGAATAGGCCTTTAAATAAGTATGTTGCGTATTGTAGCTACTACCACCATTTCCACTATGGGATTCCCAGACAGTGTATTCTTCCGTAAGATATTTTTTCCCGACCATTAAATCGCCATTCTGCTCATACGGTAAGTTCTCCTTATACGTACTTCCTCCAGTAATGTACCCCCTATAAAAAGCCAATTTTTTCAATTTATTCTTTGAATTTTTAATCATATATTTCCTATCAATTTTGATATACTCTAGAATTTTTATTTGTCAATTGCGCATAGAAATCTTCTATAATTCCTCTTCCCGCACGACCCGTTCTAGCCTTATTAGGATTGCTATTTAATTGAGCAGACAATGACTCAAGAAAGGCTCTTTGGTTGTCACTAGGAGGAATTTTTAGTTCGCCAACATTGGACAGAACGTAAGCTCCTTTTTTGATTTCATTTGAAGTTAAATCTCTCCACCCTTCTTGATTTAATTCAATCGAATCTAGCCTATTATTAAATACATTTAATGATTTTTTTAACCTATCAATTTCTGATTTCAATAAAGCGATTTCATTATCAAAGGCATCAGTAGATACGGCAGGCTCGCCCTTTTCTTGGTCAGAATTGATTTTCTCTAATTTTCTAGAAAAGGATTTTTCTTTTTTAATCTCACTATTAATTAAAAATTCAATAGCTTCTTCTGTTCTAAACAATCTTGAAGTTTGTTTTTTCCCAGCACCCTTCTTGTGTTCAAGGGTAGTATCGATATGCATTACAACTCCCTTTTCTCGTATAGCATATCCCAATCTATCAGACATAGTGTTTACATTTCCAGAAAAAACTCCTTTTTCTACAACCAAAGAGTGAAGTTCTTTCGTGCTTGTTAGTCCAAAAGTATCTTTGAACTCTTTAGTTTTTATCAGCTTCGCCACTCTTTTTGGATTATAGCGAACTTCTCCATTAAGCTCGTTCCGTACTTTAGAATTCTTTGTCGCTAAGACATCCTTTGTCACTAAGAAATCCAACTCTTTATCGGTAATTCTTACCTTTTCGATCAATCTATCTTTACTTATTAAATCTTTCATATTTTCTCCTTAAGTTGTTATATCATTACTCTCAAAATCTAAACTTATTATTACCTATTTTTTTTCCGCCGTCAATCATTTTCAGATCGGGGTGCTTCCTTGGCCTTTTACAGTATTGGCAGTAGTACTTGCTGATCTTACGACTCTTCATTTTGTGAAAGCCCATCTTACAGAAGAGCATCTTTGGTATAGCAAACCTTACCCCATTATCATATATTAATATGAGAGGCAGGATAATGATAGCTAGGATGGCCGCTACTCCCAGATAAACTTCCCAAAAATCATTTTCCATAAATTTCTATTCTAAACGCCCTCTTTATTTAGATAACTCATTGTTTTTCTTTAAGTTTATCTATTTGCAGCTGTATTCTATTGGCTTGATCTGTAAAAAGGACGTCTATATCTGAAAATCTTCCATCAATAGCCCTTAAGGTATATTTAAGATCGGTCTCCAAATGTCTGATTTGTTTAGAGATTTCCTTATTTACCGTCTTTTTGGGCTTCTTTTTATTTTTAGATCGCTTCATCATACCTAAGAATAGCATGGCCATACTTAAGAGTCAAGAGTTAATTCGGGTGATATAGATAGGTAGAGTGTCTTTTTGACCTCAATCTTATCTATAGCGCCCTATAATCGCTCTAGGAGTATTTTAAATGGATCAGACTGTGAAATTAAAGATCGACGGGGATGCCAGCGGCCTTATAAGCGCCGTTAAGAATGCTTTATCCCAAATACAAAAAGATGTCGATAAACTAAAATTATCTCCAGCTGCGGCTGGGGCGGCTGCTATTGGCACGGCTCCTCCTGGCAGACCGAGTACTCCAGGATACCCTAGTTTTGGTAAGATGGAGAGCCTACTTCAACAAATTCTTACACAAGTTACCAAACAATCAGCTCAGGCACAGCAGCAGGCATTTAATCAGTCCCATCTAAGAGGATTTTCTGGGCCTAGCGGGGGAACAGGATTGCCTATAGGCCACAGAGGCGGCGGTACTCCCATTAACAATCTTCCCACTAATAACAGTGCTACGGGTGGTCCCGCTATGTGGGCCGCTATCGCCAGTAGTGTTCTGGGCGCTATGGGTGGGGCAATGAACTACATAGGTCAAAGACCGATAGATGTAGCTAGAATGCAAGCTTCTGCTATTTCTATGACCACAGGTCGCCAATTAGGAGAAGCTAGAAGTGGTGAGTATACATATGAAAGTATGTACGGCGGGGATAGAAAAAAGGCTACTGAGCAGGCTGCATCGTCTAACAAATGGCAAACTGGAGTAGACGTCGTTCAAGTTGCTACCGGCTTAGCCCTTTTGGCTGCTGCTGTACCAGTGGGAGCAGTCACTGGAGGACTAGGTGGTTTAGCAGTTGGTGGTGGTGGTGCAGGACTTTTGAAAAATGCCTTAGTTGATAAGGGAATGCTCGATGGCCCAAAGTACGCCGCATATAAAGCTGAAAGAGAGGCTCAAGATTTTACTACTATGTTAGCCGCTGAACACGAAAAGGGAGCATATAGAAAAGACGCCATTGAGAGACTTAGGGCTACTGGCGGTCGAGATCTAAGTATGCAAAGAGGGTTGGGATTAAAAGATGCTGGCTACTATAATTCTGGTGGTTATTTGCAGGGTCAAATGGACCTAGGCTTTACAGATGAAATGGTAACTGGCTCATCTAAGGGGATACTAGGAGCTGGCGGTTCTACGGCTATGGCTAGACAATCTGGAATGGCATTACAGGCCGAACGTGGACTTGGATTAACTAATTCCAATCAACTTTTGGGACAATTGAGTGGTACTCAAAGCATACCCGAAACTAGCAAGAAAACTTTAGTAGACATCTTTTCTCGTGGATTTGATTCTTCTAAATATGCTGAAGAAAATAGAAAATACATGCAAGCTGTTACAGAACAAGTATTTAAAGGGGGATCTACTTCTGATGCAACTGCGTCTAATATTGCAGATCTAATTAAAGCTTCTGTGGGCAATGCAGCCCCAACCACTAGAAATATAGATGCTGGGAAAACAGCATTTTCCGCGTATTCAGCCTCAACATCGTCTACGTCTGGTTATGCCGGTGGTATAAATATAACTTCTGCGATGCAAGATCCCTATTTAAGTAAGGTAAAAGATCCAGCAGAATTCAACCAACTAATAAGCCTAAAACCTGATGAAATTGACGAAAAAGACCCTTTTCTTATAGAATCAGCTGAGGGTATGGGACTAACAGGACCTCAGTTAGCTAAAAGACTTATAGATAGACAAAAAACCAATGCAAAAAAATTGTTAGGTTCACACAAACATCGCATGGGAGCTGCTGGTATGGCAGGATTGGCTGGTGGGGCAACCGATTACCAATCGCGAAAAGGTTATGCGAACATGACAAATGAGGAATACGGTCCAAGTCAATATGGAGCTAACATGTCTGCTACCGAAGCTGTTACCGCCATGGATAAAAAGGATACTGGTAATGCCGGAGATACCGCAGTTCAAGCATCTGCGAAAAATGCTAAAATTTCTTTAGAAACTCTTAGCACGAGTATAAGCAAGTTTGCTAGCGATGCCATGGAAGCTGCCAATAAGTTAAGTGGAGAAGCTAAGGCGGGTCGAGCTAAAGAAGCTGCTGGTGAAGAACATAGTTGGCCACCCGATCTAGCAAAAGTAAGAAAATCAATTAAACAACCGAGTACCCAATAATTAAATGTCAGACTCTAAAGCCTATACTTATCATGTTAACCCCGTAGGATCTGGTGTAGGAGAAAATCATCAAGTTCACCAAACAAGCTCTTCATGGGTTCTGACCTTTATTCGTTGGAAATACAGAGACACATATAGAATAGATGAAAGTATAAACAATAGTCCAAATCAGAACCCTACCGCATTGAATACGCTAAAAACCACACTCGACCCTCTTGTTGTAATTAACGATTGTATTGAAGTGTCAGTAACTTGCAATAAGAACACCTTCACTCCAAACATGGAAGCTACCCTACTTCAAACCGATGTCAATTATCTTACAGCTATAGCACCAGGAGATTTCGTGCTAGTCAATATGGTTAATTGGGAATCTCAAGCAACCAATATCTACAACAGGGCACATTCGAATATTCCTGGTTCTATAAATGGTTTTAATGATGGATTTAAAGGTATTTTTAAAATTCAATCGGTTCGCAGAATTACTGCAGTGGTAGATCCAGAAACTGGTAAAAAAGGCGTTATTTTTAAAATTACGGGATACGCTTTTACTGAATTCAACAATATGTTATATTTCGATCCATCTGTTGCGCTTCAAGTCCCAGATTCTCCTGTTTTTGCTTCCCAAATAAATACAAAATGGCAAGAGTTAGTAAATGCTAATAAAAATCAAAGTCTACAAGATTTAATAAAGGTTTTAATAAGTAGTTTTATCGGTATGGGATCTCCAAGAAATGCTGAAACAGCCATAACCGGTGCTCAATTTCAAAGTCCCAATGATGCCTTTTTTATGCCCGCTATAATTGGAAAGTTATTGGCTGTAGAAGAAGTTACAGTCGCAGCCGATATTTTTAATTATTGGTTTGGAATACAGGCATACACAAATACTGGATCGAACATTACACCCAAGATTGGTCTTAATCCCGCACTAGGAGAAAATACTGATGGATTTTATTATACTCCAATACCTTGTGCCGGAAGGGCAATTTTAGCTCCCGAGTATTGGAATCAAGTTAAGGCATGGGATATTTTAAATCAGTATACTAATGCTCCATTAAATGAATTTTTTACTTGTTTTAGAGCAGATCCTATAGATGGAACAATAATGCCTACTGTTGTTTTGAGACAAATTCCATTTACAAATGAGGACTTTTTTACAAATAGCACAAATAATGGAACTATCAATAGCGACATCCCCGTTACCATGTTCATGAACGTTCCTCGATGGAAAATTCATCCGACAATGGTTATATCACAGGATATCGGTAGAGATGAGGCCTTAAGGATCAATTATGTTCAGGTTTTTGCGAAAGTTCTTCAAGGGACTGAAGGGGGTTCAGATTACACCCAAGAAAGTGCTAGAGGTAATTATAAATTTGATATAAATGATATTCAAAGAAGTGGATTAAAACCAAAAGTATCGGCTAGCATGTTCGATCTTTTTGACGCCTCCGCATCTCAGACCGCCTATAATAGTCCTAATTGGGCTAAGATTCATGCCGATGCGATGATTGGTGGCCATTTAAAAATGAGTGGAACTTTTGTATGTGCAGGTATAGTAGACCCGATAGCAATTGGAGATAATTTAGAATTTGAGGATGTAGTTTATCACATAGAACAGGTAGTACACACTTGTTCGATCAATCCCAGTAACGGGATTAAATCTTTTAGGACTGTTATAGCGGTATCTCAAGGAATTTCTATTTATAGTAGCGCGATCAACGGTACATCCTATCCAGAAATGGCCAATTCAAATGCTTATGCTGAAAGAGAATGGGATTACAAAAGATCTAAAATCTTACCTGGCGTTTCTGAAAGTCAAGCAGTTCCCTATAGATTACCTAATGTAGATGATGCCAATATTCCTTTAGATCAACCCAATACCTCTCTACCTCAACCCAGACAAACAGGTGTATTTCCTGATCCGCCTACTTCTCAAAATACCGGCAATAACAATAACGGACAATAATTATGACTAATTTTTTAGAGAACGGAACAATAATACCGCACGGCCTACTATCTGTCTGTGATCCTTCAGATTTTTTAAGAGGCTTTAATAAGTCTTACAATAGCACTGCTCTTAGATTTGGGGTAATTAGAAAAATATATCCTGTTAGCGACCCTGGAAATATAAGCAAACTTTCTACAGAATATGATGTGGAAGTTATTGAACAAGACATGAATAGAGGTGTTGCTCCAGTAACATACAAAAATTGTCTCTCTGTAGATTCATTGGGTGGTATAGGAGACTTTTTTGAGAAAAATTTTAGAGCACAGACCCAATCGGCTAATCTACAACTCCCTCTCACGAAAGGTCAAGATGGGGCTACAGTTCTAGTTCTTTGTTTGGATGCTACTACTGGTAAGGGAGTAGTACTAGGTGGCCTAAATCACCCAGATAGATCCACTACTTTAATATCTACCGATCCCCATTTAGAGGGTGAGTATAATGGTGTAAACATTAAGGTGAATTCTGATGGCAGCACCGCACTTACCTTCAAAGGCGCTACAGACAGTCACGGCGTTCCAACAGATTCTTCTCAAGGACCAACCGCAGTTACCATAGAAAAAGATGGCTCTTTTCAAGTAATGCATAAATCCGTTACCTTCAGGCTAGACAAGCAAGGAACTGTAACCGTAACAGCAACCAAAGATGTGGTAGTTAATTGTGATAATGCAACGATTACGGCTTCTGGAGATGCTACAATTACTGCTACCGGTAAGGCTACTATTGAGGGAGAACACGTCAATTTGGGAAAAAATGCTTCAGATGCGGTTATCAAGGGAGATACTTTTAAGAAATATTTGGATGCCCTTAGCGTAGCCACAGCTTTAGGTCCTTCCGGTCCACCAATTTTACCGATGCCCCCTACTTCTCTTTCTACCAAAGTAAAGACAGAATAATTATGCTATCTTCAGCAGACGATCTAAAAGCATCTTTATTGGCACTTAAACCTACAAAAGATTCGAGTCAGGGAATAAAAGCTTTTGTAGGAGTTATAGCCGATTTTATGTCAAAAATTCAAGGAGGTCCATTAGGAACCCCAGGGATTTTAACTTTTGGAAGTTCGGCAATGGAAGCTATATTAATGACGATGCAGCCAGTTTCAGACAGCTCTTGGATTTCAAAATTTGCAGATGCCTTTGAAGCAGGATTGCTAACCTCGATTATAACCCCTGGAACCATAACTAACCCAGTATGGTTGGGGTCAGGCGGATTAGATATTCTTACCTTACCATCAGGTGCAGCAACTATTATAACTATACCAGTAGCTAAAGCCCTACTCGTGTCAGGACTAGCATCTGTTGGACCGACTTCTGATGCACCTTTACCATTGGCTACAGCTATTAGAAATGCAGCTCTAGCCCTAGTATTTCTAGCAATCGGATTGGGACCACCACCAACATTTATTCCAACACCGATACCAACATCAGCACAATAGGAGTTTTTATGGACTTAAAAGAGTTAGCATTGAGACTATATCCACACTGGATAATCGGCATCGTTGTTCTTATAGCAACAGCAAAATCAAAATATAAAGATTTAATTAGAATAGAGAAACCGGCTATTATAAACTTTGTAAAATTCTTAGGAATGCTTACCCTATACAGAATTTTTCTTTTTAAAATGTTTCCAAATATAAGCTTTGTGAAAAAAGCAGCACAGAGTATAAATATGATTCCGCCTATCCTCACACTTACCGTTTTTTGGGAAGATGCCTGCAATGGCTTAATTCTTGTTTTGCTTAGAAAATTGATTGGAACGGATAGGTGGTGGAAATGGTTGATTCATATTCCAGTTCTTCTTCTTTGGATGGCAGATTTTTTTGCAGGACACCTTTATCAAGGAATTATTCCGGCACTCATGCTTAGTTTATATGTACCTTATTCTATTAAGTTAGGTAAGAAGTATGGTTTTGGTACAGTGATGATTTGCCATACACTATTTGATTTAACGACCGTGCTGACTATGAAACTTATATTTAGAAGTTAATTAGAGATAAAGATCAGTCCCATTTCGCTCATAACTAGATAATAGGTAAGAACATACCTATTTTTTTCGTGTAAGGCTCCTTTAGAATCATATAAAGACACTATTGCCTCTACGGCTTCTAAAATAGTAGGAGCGAAGCAAGGTACTAGGCCATCATGATTTATGGGGCATCTAAGAACTCCTTTAGAATGTCTATCTTGTTTAACTTTAACCTCAGCTAACAGCTCTTCGTCGGATAGCCAACCAAATATCTCTAAGTTAGAATCTAGATCTGTCCAATCGTCTGATTCATTGTCTATTAGGCGTAGATATACGGTCTTTACGACCTCAGATTGATCTTTAGACATCATAAATTAACTTTTTTGTTAATATAACCCATATCCCGTATATATCATATGGAGGTATACCCAGCCTACCAACAATCTTAAAGGTATGGCGTTACCCTCACTTGGATTCGATACTACTTTACCTGATAAAACGGCAGAATTGCTAAGTGGATTAAAGAGCACTCCGCAATTGCCACCATTTTCGGAGTCTCTTTCCGGTACATTGCCATGGGGTACTGGCTCACAACCTCTCGTAAAGAGTGCCTTTTTTAGGGCATTAACCCCAAACGGCGCTCTTTGGGATAAGCTTGTATCGTATAGATTGATAGTTATTAATACCGCTCATGGCAATATAGTTGCGGGAGGCGGAGATCCTGGTGCTATATCGGTAAATCCATTAGGAAATGGGACTATAGCCTTTACACCTATGAGTTCGAAATGGGAATTCTTTTTGCCCATTACGCCCCAACAGCTATCCATCACAGATACATATTCTATCAATACTTCCGCAACCTTACGTGGTATTTTAGAAGAACATTCTGGAGTTCGTTTCAAAAACATTTCAATTCAAGGTACTTTTGGTGTTTGGCCTACCAGACCCAGTATAGTAGATCCTCCCGGTACACCTAGCCTACTACAATCGGTTTTTGGTGGTACTATTGCAGCTGCTCAGAATGTTGCTACTCAATTTATGTCCATAATAAACAATATAACAAATGGATCCAATGCTTCACCACCAACTACCATTAGACCAGGAAGCTCTAAAGATGACGAGGGTGGTTTTGGAACTGGTTATTATCAAACCATCCTTCTTACACAGTTCTTAGAACAGTATGTAGAAGCTAAAAGAAATCCAGCAAATGCCGGATGGCGTTTAGTTTTTGATATTCCTAAACAAAATCAAAGTTTTGTAGTCACTCCCGTAGGATTTACTTGGAATGAAAATGTTAATAGGCCGATGGAAATTAACTACAATCTTCAACTTAAGGCTTGGCGCAGAATAAATATAAAAGAAAGTTTAAAAGCTCCCCCATTGCAGGTAACTCAACTCACTCCTGGAGTTTTGCAAAAAATAGTAAATACTATTTCAGCTGCTCAAAATACGGCAGCCGCTGCAGTTAATTTAATTGGTGCGGTTAGATCTGATGTTGATGGCGTTCTTAATGTCATTAGACAAACTGGATTATTGGTTAAGGGCCTAGCAGGAGTAGCCATAGCAGCATCAGATCTGCCAGCACAACTTGTGATTGATGCTCAGAGTACAATTTCACAATTTCCAACCACTGCAAAACAACTTTTTGGTGCTGCGGCAACAGATACTGCAACTCTGTATGCCTTGGCTGGAATTAAGGCACTTTCTGCAAAAAATGAAGGTCTCTCCAGGGCCGCAGTTTCTAACGGACAACTAGGGCCTGCATCGGCAGCATCAGCAACTTTAAATCCATCAAATACTGTATTTTCAAATCCTTTAAAAAATCCTCTTCTTTTTAGTCAAATTCCAGTGAATAGCCTAAAATTGAACTCTTCTCAGCAGAAAGCCTTACAGGCTGAAATAGATAGAGTCAATAACTTTACTGTGGCAGATCTCAAGGCAATGAGGGCAAACATGTTGACTTTGGCCACACAACTGTCAAATTCTTTTGGTGCTGGGAATGCATATTATAGTACTCTTTTCAATCAACCAGCACCATTAGTTAGAACAGAGCCAATGACTTTAGATGAGTTTGATATCTTACAATCGCTTTACGAATTGGTGGGATCTTATGACGTCCTGACAGCGACTAATCAATTGGACAACAATCAAATATTGAATAGTATGGAGTATGTTAGCGCACTAGCCCAAACTTCTAATATTGCATTCTCCATTTCAAATTCTAAAATTCAAGTTCCCGTTCCCTTCGGTTTGAATATGGAACAGATCGCCATGAGATATTTGGGAGATCCTCAGAGATGGCTTGAAATCGCCACCCTTAATGATTTGAGAGAACCCTACTTAGATGAGAATGGGTTCGTATACTCTCTTTTGTCTAATGCTGACGGTAGAAATATAGTAGTTGGAAGCAGTCAAGATCTACATATTGGACAAACCGTCTTCCTTAATTCTAATACTCAAACTGCTACGGCTAGAAAGATTTTGAATATTGTTCAACTTTCCCAAACCAGTGTATTGTTGACCTTAGACGGTCTTGCAAATTTAAGCGTATTTACTTTGTCAGATCAAGCCTTCATACAGGCCTATCTTCCCGGTACAGTTAATAGTCAAAATGTTATCTGGATGCCAAGCGATTTGCCTGCACCTACAGACGATCAAATAAACATACCTTCTAGTGTCGCAAACGTTAAATTGGTGGGTCTAAGTAAGGTTGATTGGCTTTTAGATCCATATGGCGATTTGGCTGTCGATAACACTGCATCTTTCAGATTGGCAGCAGGTCTGCCTAACCTAATACAGGCTCTGACGCTTAAATTTAATACACAGCTCAAAACTAGCTTGTTGAACCCAGGTTTCGGGTTAGGCGTATCTCCGGGCAAGATGGTATCCGATATCACAGCTGGCGATATTTACAATGAAATTGTAGATATGATCACAGCCGACCCTCGTTTTAGCGGAGTTAGCGGGTTACAGGTAACATTAACTCCTCCAAGTGTTGGAATTAACTTAGGAATTGGATTATCAGGAATTCAAGGTGTTTTTCCAGTTAGCTTCCAATTGCCAACATCGGCATAGCGGCATGATATAGTGGATGTGGTGCTTCTTTAAACCTCAATCTTATCTCTAGGAGACTTATCCCTAATGGCCACTAGCCCTACCCCACCATCGAGTAGTTTACCACAACCGCTCTCATACGAACAGATTCTTGGCCAGGAATTGTCCACCTATGCTAGGTTAGCCGGCGTAGACGACCTAAATGCAGCTAGCGTTAACGTCAGCTTCATGCAACTGGTCGCCCTAGTTGCTGCCAGAAGTTCTGGTGACATATTCCAAATATTAAGAGATTTTAACTTATCTAGAGCTACCGGTCCAGCACTTCAAAATTTGGCCATAGAATACGGGGTTCCACCTATTGGTGCCGCTGTAACTACTGGCTTTATTACAGTAGTAGATCTTTCTTTTCAGAAAATAGCCACAAAGATCTATGCGGGAGCAAATCCACCCATAGCTGGATCCACTACAATTTTTGTTAGTGATGCCTCCCTATTTCCAGCTAGCGGAAGCCTATATTTGGGACGAGGCTCTGTCAATATAGAAGGTCCTATATCCTACGGTACCATGACGGTATCTGCAACCGGCAATACCGTAATACTATCCAATGTCATTGGCGGTCTATCATCAACTGCATCCCTTATCGTCGGATTCCCTATTTCTGGTTTAGGAATAGCACCTGGAACAATCGTATCCTCTATTGATTCTAGTAGCCAAATTCATATAAGTATTCCCGCTACCGCTAACGGAACAGGAACAGTATTTACTTTTAGCACTCCACCTGTTAAAATAGGAAGTTTTTGGGAGATTAGTTTAGACAACCCCACTACAAAGTTTCATAACATATCTGAGTCTGTTATTTTGGCTCAAGGCGGTGTTAGAACTGTTCCAGTAAACACAGTCGTTGTATCTCCAGGAGTAGGAACTAGTCCAACAATCCAATTTTCTGTAACTCAAAATGGAATAATTCTTGATGGAGAAACAACTGTCACCAATATTCCCGTTACAGCCCAACTTCCCGGTGCTGCCGGAAATGTTCCTGCTGGCGCTGTAAGCCAATTTTCAGGAAATCCTCCTGGACTGCCTAATGCTTCTGTTACTAATCCGTTAGCCTTTACTACCGGTAGAGATACGGAAACTGACGATCAACTTCGCGTTCGCGTTAAAAATAAGTTGGCTTCTACTGGCCTAGGAACAGTTCTCTCGATCGAGTCTGCTCTTGCTGGAGTTCAAGACCCAAATTCTTCTGCGACAATCGTAAGTACCGATATTCTTAATTCCTCTTCAGATACGATCGTATACATCGATAACGGTTCTGGTTATGAAGCTACGCATGCAGGAGTTCCAATTGAAACTATTGTAAACTCTGCACTTGGCGGGGAGAAATTTTTTCAACTTGTAACAGGTGGAAAACAAACTTCTGTAACTAAAGCCATGCTTCAGACTGTTGCATCTGAGCCATTTAATCTTTCTGGCGGAGAACACCTAACGGTTGTTGTTGGAGATGTTACTTACGATCATATTTTTGCATCCACCGACTTTGCTAATCCAGGAAGCGCTACAGCTTATGAGATTTGTGCTAGCATTAATGCCGACACTCTTCTCAATTATGAAGCAGTAACAGCTGGTAATGGTACGTTTGTTGTTATTCGTCCAGAAGACGAAACTACCAACATTATCCAAATAACTACACCTGCTAGTACGCTAGTAATAGACGCTAATACTATTTTACAATTCCCTTCACAAAAAGCAGAAACTCTAAGACTTTATAAAAATGGACTTCTTCTTATAGAAGATGGAACCACAGCATCTATCTTCACACAGTCCCAGGGTCTTTGGTCTCCAACGCTTGCTTCTGGAGAAACCTTAAGTCTATCGATAGATGGAACTGCTCCTATTACATATACTCTAACCGATGCTCAGTTTGTAGCTGAAGGCACCTATACAACTCTTTCTTATTCAAACAGCCCCCAGTCTTGGGTAAACGTCCTTAATAACAACATTACCGGCATCACAGCCTCTATCGTTGGTTCTACGATAGAATTGACTAGCAATTTGGGTCCTATCAATAGAGCTGAAATTACTGTTGTTAACACTATTTCTCATCCTACATCTCTTATTTCAAAAGGTTTTATCAGCAATACCGACCTTAGCTCCATAGGCGTAAAATCTGACTATATTTTAGACAGAAATACTGCACAAATACAGTTAGCTACCGCTCTTGTTAAAAACGATACGCTTTCTGCTGGTACAATTATTACTCAAGCAAATATAGAGGCTGTAGCCATTCCTTCGGGAAGCGTAACCCTAACCTCTGATGCCCATGTATGGATTTCTATCGATACAAGCGATATTATAATTCCTACTATTATAAGCGGATCAACACTCTCTGTTTCTAAAATATCTCCCAATGTTGTCAGATACACAACCAATTCTCCTTCTGCATTTTCAAATGTTTTACCGGGAGACTATGTTATCGTATGGTCAACTGAGATTCCGTCTACTGACCGTTTAGAAGGTAGAGTTCATGCGGCTTCGGGTTCTGTTTTAGATATCAAAATTACTGCAGCCGAATACGCTCTTGCTACCCCTGTTACAAATGCATCCTTTGTTCAAGGTTTTGTGGTTGTTAGAACTGCAAATGTTCCTCAAAAGTTTAGAGTTTTAGCTGGAACAAAAACCTTAGATGTAATTGCTGCCGAACTCCAGACTCAAACCGATGAGTTAACTTTTGGAGTTTTTGATAATACAAATATTACAATAGTCGATAATACCCTAGATACTATTGGTCAAATTACTGTAGTCACCGCTGATTTATTTGGTTCTCTTATAGGCTTTTCAGGAAAAATGAATAGTGTTAGTCAAGATGCATTGATAGCGTTCTATGAAACTAAAGCTACTACAGCCGAACTTCCCTTATTCTTTCACTCTACCATTAGCGCTGATTCTTATGCTGAACCTATTGATAGCTATTTAACCAACTTTTCATCCACGTTGTCTTTATCAAGTTTTGATCCAAACGAACTAATTCAGTTCCTAAATCCTTATGGTACAGCACCGTCTATATCTGGAGGATCATCTCCTCCAAGCCCCCTAGCTTCAGCAGCTAGCTTTGCTCTTTTAGGAGCTTCAGCTGTAACCAATACCGGTGCAAGCACCATCACTGGAGACGTGGGCGTAGCTCCAGGAACCTCTATCACCCCTGGTGGATGGACAGTAATTGGAACTATTCATAATGACGACGCAACGGCTATAACTGCTCAAGCCGATGCTCTTACTGCTTTCAATGCAATGCAGATTCTTGGTTTGGCTGGAACAACAATTGCTGGCGCTGCTCTTGATGGTCAAACTTTAACTCCAGGTGCTTATCAGTTTTCTTCTGGAGCTGCAACCCTAGCCACGTCTGGTCCTGGAACTCTTACCTTTAACGGAGCTGGTGTATATATTATCTATACCGCATCCACCTTAACCACTGGTGCTGGCGGACTCCCTACCATGACCCTATCGGGTGGAGCTACCGCTGCCAACATATTTTTCGTAGTTGGATCTTCAGCCACCATCAATGTGGGAACTCCAGGAGTTTTTCAAGGTAACATTATCGCGCAGGCCAGTGTTACAGACACGACCGGAGGCACTGTAAATGGTAGTTTAATCGCCCTTACCGCTGCCGTAACACTAAGCGCTGCTTCTATTGTTAATGCTCAATCATCTTCTCCAGTACCAACACTAACTTTAGTAAGTGGAACCGGAGATGCAACGATTACGTTTTCTGCATTTACCGTACCAGTACCACCTTCTCAATTTACATTCACCGTAACTTCTGCAAATGCAACTGCTGGAGCAGTTTATAGTAGCAATGGCATGTTCTTTACCGTCGTGAATACCATTGTAGCCGGGACTACGTTGGTAACCACTGGCATCGGTCTTATTGATGACGAACAACCTTCTGAAGAAACTGTACAAATGTCTGCCCTTGCAGGAACTTCAGTTACAATTCTACCAGAATATCCAGATGTAAGACGTCTCAGAATTTCTGATAGATATTATGTAGCAAACCCCTTAGATTTTGGTTACAACGATACAGTCGTAGCAATTGTTGACAACAATACTGTTGGAGAAACCTACACGCTTCCTCTTTATAGAAGAGCTATCGTAAATAGTATTTGGCCAGCCAATAGCTTTAGCTTTGATGCCTATGACGTGGATGCTGGAGCGACTGCTAGTTTTGCTACGAACTTTACTGGTTTTGATTTTTCAAACTTTAAAGTTTTAATGCAGCCTAAATTTGTATTACAGGGAGCTAACACACAAACAGCACTTCTACTTAGGTCGGTTCTTTTTGGTCGTAGTGGAGAAGATATAAATGTTTCCTATGTTTATCCAACTTCTGCTAATCAACCAATTAGCTCTGTCGTTACAATAAACAATTCTGTAAATATAATGATCAGTTTGTTATCTGGCAATCCCATTACTTCTTCTATCGCTGCCAACACTCAATGGAATGTAACGGTAACACCTAACACTCCGACAGCAGGAATCGATCAAGTCACCTATACCTGGGCTGGTCAGTACTTGTTTACTATAGCCGGAACCCCTAATCAATATACGTTTACAGTAACTTCTGCAAATGCAACTATTGGCGATGTATATTCCAATAATGGTCAATCTTTTACAGTCAATTCTACTATAGTCGCAGGCACAACTCTAACCACTACTGGAACCGGTACACCTCTCGCTTCTGGAACGTTGACAAAAGTAAGCGGTAGCGGAGATGCAACCATTACATTTTCTGCCTTCACTAACTCAGGTGCGAATGCTACGGCTGGAGCCACATATACCAATAACGGTCAAACTTTTACAGTTGTTACTACGATAACTGCCGGCACCCTACTTACGACCACTAGTTCTGGTGGAGCACCCACTGCTTCTGGAACATTGACCAAAACGAGTGGAACCGGAGATGCAACGATCGCATTTCCTTCCTTCACTTTTGTAGGATTGGGAAGCAATCCAAGTCTATCCTTGTCTGGTGGCGAATATGTGACCATATTACCAAGTACTGGATTCAACATTCAAGATACCGGAACATTTAGGGTATCAACTGCCATAGGATTTACTCCAACAGCCACATCGTTTAGCGTACAGGTTCCCACTGGAACTGCAGTAGCACAATCCGGTGTGTTAACGACAGTCCTTAATGGAATTAATTTTTTCACTGCAACTCCTACTACCGCAGCCGCTCTTAATACGTACATAAATGCCAATTTGAGTAAGTATCTTACTTCCACCATAGTTAACGACGGTGGAATGACTGGATCTGGAGTCATAGTCCTAAGTACCTTCGAAGGTAGTGGATTCTCAATACCGTCTTACTTCTTAAAAGATGGTATAAATTGGATAGCCAGCTCTAACGTAACAGGAAATCCTCAATTTACATTGAAGAAGCCATTGTCATACGTTAGTGATACTGGATATAGCTTCTTTACTAGCGGAGAAGAAGTTAGACTTATCCCAACTACCATGGATCAAGTGAAGGATTTATGGAATATCTTAGCAGTTACAGGATTTACTACTGTTGGTACCGTAGAAGTAGTGGATCGCGGAACCAAACTTCAACTCGCAACCAACACCATTGGTTCTGGCGGCTCGATTCAAATTGTTGGTGGAACCGGAAATGGATATTCAGTTCCAGTTTTGACCTCTGGAGAATTGATTGGAAATGGGGACATGGTCGTTTCCGCTAACGGAATCGCTAGCGAAGCTATGGCTAGCGACCAGTGGTTTAGACTGCAAGCACAAAATTATCAAACTAAAGATACTGGCATTAGCAATAATACTAGTGTTACAGTTCTAAGCAATACCCCTATTGGTGGAGAATCGACCGTAACCCTTTTAAATCAAGAATCTGGTCAACTCTACTTCGGTGCCCCTAGAAGTGGAATTAGAGTAGAAGGCGACACCTTTAGAATAGAAAAACAAGGATCTCTCGCCTGTCTAAGTTGGAATGGGGTTGGAACTTCTCCCGGCTTTAGTTCTTCAATAAATTTTAATAGTTCTGGTGGTGGGTTAATCAACGTATCTTCTTCTGGCGTTTATTCCATACCTTCTCCTCCACCATCAAGTTTTATGACGACTTTGATGGGAACATCGGCAGGGTTTGCTATCCTCGGTTCTTCTACAGTGACCAGCACTGGGGCTACCGCCATTACCGGAGACTTAGGATTAAGTCCTGGCACCTCTGTAACAGGTTTTCCACCAGGAACAGTTTCTGGAGTACAGCATATAACGGATTCAATAGCTGCCAATGCTCAAGCAAAGGCCACAACAGCCTATAACACTTTGGCGTCGCTGGCACCTGGCACCGTTGAAGGTACTCTTGACGGATTAACCCTTACCCCAGGCACATATACATCAGGATCTACGATGATTCTGAATGTAGGCCAAACCCTCATATTAAGCGGAGCAGGTCAGTATATATTCCAACTTGGAAGCGCACTCACAATTGGAAATGGTTCAACGATATCGCTTATCGGTGGGGCAACCGCTGCTAACATTGTATGGCAAGTTGGAAGTTCTGCTACTATTGGCACTACCGCTGTATTCGAAGGCAATATTTTTGCCCAAGCCAGTATCACAGTGAACACTGGTGCAAGCGTAAATGGAAGTCTTATAGCTCTAACTGGAGCAGTATCTTTAGATGATAACGCAGTATCTGCTTCGACTACGTCATCTCCAGGAAATATAAACTTCTCTGCTTTGTCTGTTGGAGATGTAATCACCATTTCTGGCATGGCAAATCCAGGAAATAATGGTACGTTTGTTGTAACCGGAATAGCTCCTAATGGACTGTCCTTTACTGTTGCAAATCCTTCATCGGTAATCGAAACCGGAACATCGGTTTTAAGTGGAGCATTTTCTGCAACTTCGTCAGTTTCTGAAGGCGACACTCTGATCCTGTCTTCTCCATTTGCTCCCTTAAATCAAGGAGAGTACAGAGTTGTACGTAGGTTTAACGATAGCGTTTGGTATGAAAATCCTAATGTTGTTGAAGAAGAAGTAACGTGTACCGCAGATGTGGTATCTACCGGGTTTGACTCTACAAGCGTTTTCAATGTAAACGTAGTTGGTGGGACAGAAACCTTGGTTTGGAATGGCGTAGGAACGCCTCCACTTCTAGGACTGGCATTGCCAGGAGACACCGTTACGTTTGGTGCAGGATTTATTGAAGAATATGTTTTCACGATTGTTTCAGGAAATGCTACAGCTGGAGCCACCTATACCAACAACTCCCACACCTTTACCGTGGTTAATACCATTGTCGCCGGAACCACATTGGTAACTACTGGAACTGCCAACCCTACCGCATTTGGCGTTTTAACAAAAACATCTGGATCTGGTGACGCTACTATTGCATTCTCTTCTTTTACGACAAATTCTGTGAATCAAGGCAGCTTTACAGTAGTTGGTTCTGGACCTTCTCAACAGCAGATTGTTCAATTGACCCTATCTTCTGGTATCACGTTCTCGTCTTCTGGCCCAGGAGATTATTTTGAAATTTACAATGGTGGAAATGCAAATCAATACTATATCTGGTATAATGTCCTAGGTGGAAGTAACACCGATCCAGCTCCTGTTGGATTTACAGGCATAGAAGTGAGTATTAACAGTGGAGACACTGCTGCTACTGTTGCCGCTGAAACCTTTACCGCCATCAATGGATTTTTAGTAGCCATGACATCTTCGCATGTAGCATCAACCAATGTAGTTACGGTGACCGCTACTATCGCGGCTGCAACCAATCCTCCATTAGATGTCTCTATGCCGTCAGCTTTTGGTCTCATAGTTACCCAATTAGGACAAACTTCATTCTTAAGTGTCATAAATCCTTCAGCTGTACCACAATCCAGCATATCTTCGGTAACCTTTTCTATAGATCGTCCTCAAATTCAATTCTTTCCATATGAAGCCACCGTTCCTGGGGATAAATTGATTGTAAACGGATCCGTACTTGGATCTGGTAATGCTGGGACTTACAAGATTTTACAAATTTTAAGCCCAAGTTCAGTTATCATCTCTGGAGTTATTTCCCAACAGTTCGCCACTAACTTGGCTGGAAATTCTATATCCCTATCTGTACAAGAAGGTACTAAGTATACTGGATACAAACAAGTCCTATATGTTTCTGCCCAACCTGGAATATCGAATTTTAACAATATCGTCTTTAATACTTCTGCCCAGTATCAAAAAATCGATTTATCTGCCAATGTAGCTATGGTCGCACTAGGTAAGTTAAATTTCCCAACTTCTGTAAGAAATGGTATTGATTCATATAATTATGATACAGGTCTTATCGGCGAGGCTAACAGAGTGGTCTATGGAGATCCTAGAGATTCCATCACATACAGCGGTGTGAATGCTGCTGGAACAGATATTTATATTAGAGAGCCTCTATTACGTAGAATTAAGATTTCTTTAGCAGTCCGAACCAATATTGGCATATCGTTTACACAGATTACCAACCAGATCCAAAGCTCTGTGTATGCCCTAATTCAATCGAATCCATTAGGTCAAAGTATCGATTTAAGCTCTATCGTAGAAACCGTTAGGCTTATACCTGGAATCACATCAGTAGTACTAATTAGCCCAACCTATACGGTCGCATCGGACGAAATTCAACTCGTAACGGGCGAGAAGGCCTTCATTGCAGATCAAGTTACGGACATCAGCGTTGCGTTGATAGGTAGTTAATATGAAATATTATATATATTTTCATAAAGACCCACGCACTAACGAGGTTAAGTATATTGGTAAAGGTACTGGAAGAAGATATAAAGAGATGGGAAAGAGAAAAAGATCTCTTAAGCACTTAAATTGGACTAAAAGTCTTAATAAACTTAATTTATATCCTATTTGTGAAATAGTAGAATATTTTGAAAAAGAAAACGATGCCTATGCTAAAGAAAAAGAACTTATAGCTTTATATAGAGATCAAGGAGTTGATTTAAAAAATCATGCTGATGGCGGTCAAGGAGGAATGTCAGGCTCTCTTAATCCCAATTATGGTAAAAAGAATTTACCTATGGTACAAGCGACAAGAAGAAGCGTTGTTTGTATAACTACCGGAGAGAAATTTGAATCTTTAACCAAAGCAGCAGAAAAATACAACCTCAGCATTCCTCATATTAGTGATGTCTGTAAACTAAAAAGAAAACATGTAGGTAATTTTATTTTTAGGTATGAAGGAGAAGAGTCTTTAATATTTTATAGAAAGAAAAGAACTATAAAAAATCGCCATATGCCTAAACATAGAAAATCTATTGTTTTGATAGAATTAAATATTGTTTTCGATAAGATAATGGATGCAGTAAGATATTGTCAAAAGAATGGAAACCCAACAGACAGGTGTGCTATTAGAAGAGTTGCTCAAGGAAAGTATAAGTCAGCTGGCGGATATACTTGGAGATTCGTATAATGTCTGTTACTACAATAGCTCAAGAAAAAATCCGTTTAAGATCATATCTAAACCCCTATATTAAGGGGCCTGTAACCGACGCAGTATTAAACGCCCTTGCCACTACTTCTGCCTATCTCGTAAATAACGTTCAAGCCGTTAATGATTCTTTATATGTAGTTACCGCTCAAGGGAACTACTTAGATCTTAGATTGGCCGACTACGGTATTACCAGAGATCCCACCATTGGACTTGGTGATGAAGTATTTCGCACAATCGGCATTCAAGTAAAAAATCGTAAACAGGTTAGAGACCTGATCAATAACATTTTAGATGCCATTTTTGGTGACGAGTTTGTAAAAACTACTAGCAATGCTCAAAGATTTGAGCCATATGCTCTTCAAGATGGCGACACCCTAATTGTAAATTTTGATGGTGCTAAGACTAGCACTATCACATTTCGTACAAGTCAATTCACTAGTATTGGAGCAGCTACCGCACAAGAAGTAGCGAATGCTATATCTATCGGTTTAAGTAATCTAGGGACTTCCGGAAGCGCTATTTTAAATAATGATGGTAATGGGAACTATGTTCAACTAATTAGCAGCACGATTGGCGCATCCTCTTCTATAACAGTTTTAGGTGGAAGAGCCCAAAACGTGTTACTGTTCCCTTCTAGCGTTCCAACAGCCGGTAATTTTTCGACTCAATGGACAATATCTCTTCAGCCTGGAGGAAATCTAAAGTTTACTTGGAGTGGAGGCGCAGATCCAAGTATTGGAGATGTTCAACCACAACAATATGTGAATATTTTTGGTGGTGGATTTACAGGCTCTGCTAATGAAGGATCTTATACGATCGTAGCAGCTCAAGGTGGTATCTCAGGTGTTGCCTTTTTTGAAATAAATAATCCAACTGGAGTTCCTGGAACTGTAGTACAAGGAACTGATACAGCCGTTTTATTTTTTACTCCAATTAGAGAAACTATTTTAAATAAATCGTACTATGCTGCAGTATATCAAACTCAAAGCAATATTTTACAGATTTTCATGCCGGCTACTACACAAGTTATCAAGAGAAGTCGTATTGGATCTGCCCACTTACATGGAGTAACGGAACAACCTGTTACACAACTAATATTTCCTGTTGGAAGTACTCCTCCATCTTCGGGTCAAGCAGAATATTTTTTAATAGATGGCTTAGGAACCCCATACCTATACTATGTTTGGTTAAACGTTTCCGGTGGTAGCAATACTGATCCAGCTCCTGCTGGATTTACTGGTATCGAAGTTACTATTAATAGCAGTGATTCGGCAGCAACAGTAGCTAGCAAGGCGTTGGCCGCTATTAGTGCCGTTCTTACCACGTTAACATATACCATATCAAACAATGTGATAACTATGACAGTCGTTACGGCTTCCACCATTCCCGATACCGGCCCTTCTACTCCGAATAGTTTAGGGCCTTATTTGTATGACACCCAGCAGGGGTTTACGATTGGTGGAGCTAGCACTACCCTAACAGAGGAAGTAAATGGGGAAACTAGCCACGTTATTACGGTCGTTAGTTCTGTAGGTTTTCCAGATAGTACGGGATACATTATTTTAGGATATGGAACTTCCTCTCAAGAAGGCCCCATCCCCTATATTGCTGCGCCTTCAAGTGGAACATTATTGATCAGTCCAGCGTATTTCGTACAACAGGACCATCCTATCGGAGAGTCAGTTTTATTGGTTGGACAAAAAAGTCCAATAACACTTCCTAGCAATGGATCGTTTTATGAACCATTTTTAACAGATACTGCTAGCGGAAGAGTATACGCGCAAAATTTGATAAATGCCATAGTTGCTGCAGGAGTTACTGTCATATACACTATCCTATATCCTAACGATATAGGTCTGGGTCATTATGGAACACCGACTTCAGAAGTTGCGTACGTATATGGACCTTAAGGATAATTTATGGCAAATTCATTAATAGTGGCAGGCGGATTATGTAGGCTTTATTTGAATAATAAAGTTTTTTCTGTTGCTCAATCTGTTAGTATGACTCAGCAAACAGGCGAGTATGAAATTTATGGCATAAACTCTCCATATCCACAAGAAATAGCTGGTGGTGGTCAAATTTCCGTTAAAGGATCTTGCAGAGGAGTCAGAGTAAAAAATAGTGGAGGGCTACAGGGTGTAAATGCTAGACCCCTATTTTCAGATGTAGCGGCATCAAACTATGTTTCTTTGAGGCTCGAAGACCGCTCAACAGGAGAAACCATCTGGAGTATACCTAAGGCAAAACTTTCTAATATACAAGAAGGTGTTGCTATTAAGGGTATTTATCAGGTGTCCTTCGATTTCGTTGGTCAAATTTTATTTTGGCCACTGGACTTAGCCTAAAAACCATAGTCATCACCTGTCGACCATATTAATGAATGGTACTGACCCCTATCTTCTTTAAAATCATATTCACTTTTTACTTTTTTGGCACATGTCTTATGAAGAGTTCTAGGATGGTTATCAATAGTAAGAGTTTCTGAGTGATTTCCCCAAAGTTTTTTACCACAAATCCAACAAAACCGTACATTCTTTTTCATTATTTTGTCTTACTAAAATCTTGTTCTTCGATCCATTTAAAGGATGTATAGTTTATAGGATCTGCTTCGTATTCAATTTGAACAATTCCACAGCTATACCAGCATTCCCCAGCACCTTTAAGGTCTTCTACAGAATCATAGAATTTGATATCGCTACATTCACCAAGTTCATGTTGAAACGACACCCCACATAGAAATTTAATCATAAGAATCCCCTCTTCTTAAGAAAACTTTTATAGACTTTCATTCATTCTCCACCTTTCTAGGTCCGCATACCAGAAAATCTTTATTTTTCTCATCTAAGTGTAGTATTACTTTTTTGACGTACTTGAAGTTTTTTGGTTTTCCGGGATATTTTTTGCTAGGACTATAGGATCCCCAATTATATGCAGCCACTGCTTTACACCAGTCACCATCGTATTTATTTAACCACTTTTTTAAGTATTTGGCAGCATATCTAGCATTTACTTTTGGAATCATGAGGCCAGCTGGAGGGCCGTCAGGTTCCATATCACCAGTGAATACTGGATTGTCAGTTAATTTTAAAGGACCTGAGGAAATTCCTCTATAGCCCATTTCCCTAGCGGTGTCTTCTTTTATTTGGCAAATACCATAACTAGCATCCCCACCGTCGTTTGGTACCATTATATTTACCAAATTGCTCTCGTGAGTACAAATAGCCAAAAGAAGCGCTCCTGGTACACCGACAGATTTTGCTGTTGCCAAAATGATTGTTGAATACATTAATGCTCCATTTCTTTAGTTAGAATAACCTAAAGGGAGGAATTTGTCAAGTTGAAGGTTTTGAATTATTTAGAATTCTTAATAATTCCCTTAACGGACGATTTGTCATATTTTTTAGATTTGGTACGGTTGAAACAATCGTTGCACTTGCGGTAATACCAGAGTTGATCTATTTTAGAGTAAATAATGATTTCTAAATAACCCTTACATTCGGGCTCTCGGCATTTCCATTCCTGTTTGAGTCTCTCGAGGATGTGTTGGCCATCCCGAGACGAGTCTTGACTCTCCTCTAAGATCTCTTTTGCTATATCTAGTCTGCTTATATCTACCCGAGCTAGTTGTTTCCTTAAAGATAGTATTTCTCTCTTAAGTGCTTGATTTTCTTTAACTAGTCGTTGTTCTTTGGTATATTCTTTGTCAGATCTCTTCGTTTTGCCCACAAATACCTCGTTGTACTATTCTATCATATAAGATTGTTCTGAGTCAATATGATGAGATAAACGAGTTAGTATGATGGGATATGATATATACCAACTGAGCAAAGAGGGCAATCTTAGAATATATGATACTTTACGAGATTACAAATACTGTAAATGGAATGGGCTATGTTGGAATCACCAAACTGAGGGTAGGCCAACGTTGGTGGGACCATAAGGATTCCTTAAAAAAGAATAAGCACCATAACTATAAGCTTCAAATGGCATATAATAAGTATGGTCCAGAAGCATTTGAATATAAGATAAGACAAGAATGTAACTCTGTAGAAGAATTGAGCAATTTAGAGAAACAGATTTTAGAATCCGAAAAAGATAGACTTTATAACTTAAAAAAAGGTGGTTACGATGCTCCTCCAGTAAAGCATACTGAAGAATCTAGGAGAAAAATATCCGAGCGTCAAAAAGTTCCAGTTGTTGGTATGTCCATAGAAACAGGAGAAATTAAAGAATATCCATCATCGATTGATACTAAAAAAGATGGGTTTAATTATAAGAATATTGGTAAATGTTGCGATTTATTGGTTTGTTTTTCTAGTGGAAGAACGCAACAAGCAATATCAACAGGCAAATGGGTTTGGATGAGAAAAAGTGAATTTGATTTAAAAGAAATGCAACGAAGAGCTGAAATGGCCAAACGTAGGGGGAATAACGATCAATCCAGGGCTATAGTTGGAAAATCGTTGGTCGATGGATCAGTGCTTAAGTTTAGGTCCTGTATGGAGGCAGGCAGAATGCTTAACGGTTCTCATCAAACGATACATATAGCCTGTAAATGGGGTGACGCTAAAACACACAAAGGATATGTATGGATATTTGCTGATGAACTGAACCCCACAATCTTATTAGAGAAGAGATATCTTTACGCATTACCTAAATTTAATGGAAAAGGGGCCTGGAAAGGTCCAAAACATAAGAAAATCAAATAGTTATGGCGATACTTAGTACAGGCAATTGGCTTTCAGAACAGAGAGCGGATATTTCGGACATGAGACGTGTCGAATCCGCTGTTCGCAACGATTTTGACACTCTTGTAACTTCGGCAATTACTGGAACTAGCCAAGGTTACGTAATCAGAGGCTTTTCTATCCTTACTGCCGGAGCAATAGGTTCTCCAGCAAATGGCCTCCAAATGGTCGTAGATCCAGGTGCCATTCTTCATATTGCGGCTTCTGTTTCAGGTACCATCTTTCAAACTCCTATCGGCACCCCCAATCAAGTTCTCAGTGCAGCAACCAACACGAATGTCTCTGGTTCTTTCTCAGCAAGTTCAACGAATTATGTTGGGATCGACTACAATCGATTTGCCGATCCTAGCACCAACGTTACAAAGTATATTTGGAACGCTTCTGCCAATGATGAAATTACAACCATAGCACCTGCTGCCCAAACCCTTACCTTCAAAGTCATCATCACCACCTCTGTATGGGCCGCAAACGTATTGCCAGTGGCGATTGTAACCACAGACAGTAACGGAAACGTAGTGTCCATCACGGATGCTAGGTGGATGCTTTTCAGTTTAGAAACGGGCGGAATCAGTCCTAACCCTAGTCACGTCTATCCTTGGTCCGCTGGTCGTACTCAACCTCCGGTAACATCCACCTCTGACTCTGTAGACCCTTTTACTGGCGGTGACAAACAAATTGCCGATCTAAAAGATTTCATAGATGCAGTAGAGACTACATTTTTGGAAATCAAAGGCACCCCTTACTGGTTTTCTGGATCAGGTGGTGGTGGACCCATTCCCACCCTACAAAGTCTATTTCAAGATTTAGGAAATACTGTTATTACGGGAAGTGGAGAAATTTCTAACGGAATTTTGCCTAATTCTGACCCCCTCTTAATGACCACTGGTAACATTACTGCCGGTAGCAATCAGCTCACCAGCTTAGCATCCGTTGCCGGTCTTGTAAATGGAGATTTCGTTTTTGGTACAGGAATTTCAACCGGAACGACCATCATCAGTATCTCTGGTTCGACTATTACTTTATCTCAAGTTGCAAGCTTTAACGGTACAGGAATTGCAGTTACTTTTTATAGTCCTAGCGTCATCACTACTCCAGGTCAGATCAATTGGAATGATCCTATTAGTATCCGTGTTATCGGATCATCCCTTACCTATACTATTGCTGCCAACCCTTCTTCTTCAGACATTACTCTGGCTAACGATCAAGTGGCGTATATTACGCTTGTTAGAAACGTTGCAATTACTCCAAACTTAATTTTTACCACAGGATCTCCCACAGTCGTATCTGTCGGAGCTGTTACGTGGACAACTGGCCTTCTTCCTGGCGACCAAATTAAAATTGCCTCAAATCCAGTTTCCGGATATTATCAGATTTTAACTGTAGACTCAGCTTCTCAAGTTACACTTACTACCTCTGTTTTAGCTCCAGACAATACAGGGGCTGTTGGCGCTCAAGCTCAGTACGCATTCGGAAGCTACTTAGCCGCCCCAACTCCTACCACAAATAGAAATATTTACATTACTTCTAGAGAAACAGTCCCAGTAGGTGCAAACGTCTTTTGGTTGTTCTTAAGAGAAGATAATGGTGGAAATCCAAGAGTATATATTCGATTCCTATCTATGGAATTAGATAATGGCGAATCGGTAGCAATTAGTGGAACTACATCTTTAGAGCTATTAAAATATATTGGATCTCCAAACGCTAGTGATTCTTCCCCGCAATACTCATCGGCTATAAATCCAGGATCTCTTGCACAAATAACCCATATTACTATCGGTGCAGCTTCTACTATAACTAGTAATCAGTATTTTACCATAAATTCTGCAGGAAACAACCACAAATACTACGTTTGGTTTAAAAAAGATGGTACTGGAACAAGTCCCGCTCCGTTAAACCTCACGGGTATAGAAGTAGACATTACTACTGGACAAACTAGCACTCAAGTTGCAACTTTGTTAGCCGCTGCTCTTAATTCCTTAGCAAGTGGGGATTTTAGTGCCGTATCTGGAGCTGGAACGGTTATCGTTACGAGCGCCTCTTCTGGTATCTCTACTGCTGCTGCCAACGTTAACGTCGGCGCACCATTCGCTATTTCCATTACCCAATCCGGAACTGGCATTGCAAATCAAGTCGTTCATAATGGCGATAGCTTAACTCTAGCTATTGCAGAACTCGATTTAGCTATCGGTGATATCGATGAAGATCTTACTCCCCCTGCAGAACTAATAGCTCAGAGTCCTCCAAGTTTAGTAGTTGGAGTTGGTCCTGGCACTGTTATAAATTCCGTCACTTTAGAAAATAGAACGCTTCCCCTTATTGCGAATGTGGCGGTCAACTTTGCTGGTGGTTCGATAACCTTTCCTTCTACAAGCGGAACCATTACGGTAAGCCCTGGTGTCAATGCCGCGATTACAATTGGCGCAAATCAATTTGTAGCAGTACTTGTTCAATTAGATGCAAGCGGAAACCTTAACCTTGTGGTTGGCGCTCCAGCTGGCAGTCTTGGAGCTGTTGTAGTTCCAGGTTCAGTTGGTTCATCCTTAGCTATCGGGTACATTGTAGTCCATTCAGATGGATCTGGTGTTATACAGCCAATAGGAAGTTCTTCCCTCTATCAATTTGTTGGTGGTGGCGGTGGCAATGGTTTATATACACAAGCCACTCTTTTAAACAATCAAGTTTCTCCGGTCGATATTGCTGGATTCTTAATTGATCCAACCGTCTACAACGCGTTCAGTTCAGAGTATTCTATTTCTAGAAGGTATTCTGCTATTTCTGCAAGCATATCCGATGATGCTACCTATTATTCCAATCTAACGGCGACCGGAGATAATTCTGGGTTTAGTGGCGGCGGTGTCCTTACTTCGGCGCTCCAATCTAATGGTGCCTCTGTTTTGGGTGGAAGTTTCACTAACCTAAACAGCTTAACTAGAAATCGTCTGGTTCGAGTAGCTTCTACTGGAACTGAGGATACTACTTTTGCAGCAAACGTGGGTACAGGTTTTTCTCCTGGCGGTGGCGGGGTCACGAACTCCGTTGTAGTACAATCCGACCAAAAAATAGTTGTTGG
>QGNH01001150.1_pt1 | contig 31487 bp, 50 predicted proteins | sample 1735481 | NCBI WGS metagenome assembly QGNH01 (sample SAMN09239004, study PRJNA386568) | Viral metagenome, whole genome shotgun sequencing project. | reverse complement strand
GGCTTAACCATGACGCGCGAAGAAGCCCTGGCCAAACTCATCTCGGTTCGCCACCACTGCTTTGTTGCGGGCGTGCTGCACTACGAGGCCGATTACCGCGACGCCTTTCGGACACTCAATCGCCTCTACGTGCAGCTCCGCGACAATCGCTCGTTTAAAGGGGCGAAAGCCCCACAATCCCGGGCGGCTGGGCGACGCAGCGAAAGGATGGCTAGCTAACCATATGGAAAAACTCCTCTATTCCAGAAAAGAGACCGCTGAGGCGCTATGCCTGTCGGTGGCCTCGATCGACATGATGATCGCGCGGGGTCTGTTGCGCGCTCAGCACAAAGGCGCTCGCGTGCTAGTTCACCGCGACGAGATCGCCCGCGTATCGCTGAAAGAAATTCCGACGATCTGGCCGGCGAAGGTTGCCGGCAAGACTACGCGGAATTATCCGGGGGGAAGAGGCCAGAGACCCCATGTACGAAAAGCTGACAGCACGCAAACAGATACGCCTAACGGAACGAATGGCGCGGGAAGTAGAGCGTCTAGCTGATCTTGAGATTCGGGACTTTGACGACCAAATTCGTTTTCTCATCGAGCTAGCTTTGCGGCAGTACCGGTCCCGCAGCAAGCCAACAAGCGGCAAAAATCGACAGGCACTGCCACCAGATGTCACATCGCAGCGAGACGAAGAGGCGTTATGAACCTGACCGAATTCGTGGATCAGTACCGCGTTAAGACGAATCGTGAACCAAAGCTCGATGATTGCGCTGGTGAAATAATTCCCGGAAAGCAGTTCTGCACCGACATGCCGGATCGTCCCGAATACCGCAGCCACATCTACGACGGCTTCGATAACGGGAGGCTCGGCCTCTGCTTGATGTACATGGGCGCGAGGAAGTGGAATGCCGCCCAACGGCACATGGTCACCGCCGGTTTCCTCCCGCGCCAGGTTGGCGACACCGAAGGCTGCTACACATTCGATCCTGCCAACGTTTCCCAAGTCAAACTGGCGATGAAGCTGGCCGGGATTAAACACGCGCAAATGCGGAGTCCGGCACAAATCAAGGCCGCAACCGATGCGCTGGCGAAAGCCAGAGCTAAAACCGCTCAGCCCCCCCAAGGGGATGGGGTTTCGGGGCTACATAGCGACGCAGCGTAGTGAGATCGACCTATTTGACCTAGGGAGCCAAGGAGCGTTATGCCCGTGAAAATCCCCAACACCTACACGACCACGTGCCCGTTGCTGATGAGCGTCTTGTTGGCCCTAGGCGCCGCGGCGGCTGGCGCGATCGGAGCCTACCTGCGAGCGCACCAATGATCCTCTGGGTCAAGTTCGCGAACTGGATCCTGCTCCTGATCACCGCAACCATCTTCGCGGCCATGGTGCTTTGCGCCATCGCCTACTTTCGTCATGGAGGGCAGTGATGAACGAAGCCCTATTTTGGAGCAGGGTCGATAAGAACGGCCCGGTATCAGAGCATCGCCCCGATCTTGGTCCGTGCTGGATTTGGATGGGTGGCCTGAACGATTCCGGCTATGGAATTTTCTATATCAAGCGAAGCCCGAAGAGAGCTCACATTCTCGCCTACAGGCTCCTGCACGGCGAGATACCTGACGGCCTGGTCCTTGATCACCTTTGCCGTGTCCGGAGATGCGTGCGCCATCTTGAGCCCGTCACGCAGCGAGTGAACACGCTTCGAGGCGTAGCGCCGTCCGCACTTTGCGCGCTAAAAACTGAATGCCCATCCGGTCACAAATACACTCCAGAGAATACGTACTTAGATCCGAAGGGTGCGAGACATTGCCGAGTTTGCAAGATCGCCGCGCACGAGCGATGGGAGTCACGCTTGGATGTTGAAGGGCAAAGAAAGTTGAGTGACTACCGGAAGCGCTACCGCCAGGAGAACCGAGAAACACTCATCGCCTATTTGCGCGAATACCACCGAAAGAAAATGGAGAGCCGCCGTGATCAAAAATCTTACGCATGACGAGCATGGCAATTCGCTTCAACGCCTTCCGATCGCGATCAAGGTTTCGATCGGTCTCGCTCCCGACAAGTCAAAGGGCCGCAACTACCCTAGCCGACTAGATCACTTCCAATTCTTAAAGAAGTCACAGAGCAAAGATGCTCCCGGCGTGACTTGGGTTCCCGATCCGGACGTCACTAAGGCTTACGGGGAGAGCCCGCGTGAAGTCGGAATAATCCTTCTTGATGACAACGTAGACAACGTCTTCAAGACTGAGATGGCGTGGTGGACGGCGAACGAGTGGAAGTGCCGCGGGAGCCTCGTTCAAATAAATGGGAACGGGCATTTTGATATGCGCGCAGTTCGGCGCACCGAGGCGCATCCGGAAGGTGAGTCATGGCCAGGGGATCGAAAGATACCTGGTTGCGGGGATTCGTGTCCTGACCTAATCCGCGGCGACTGCGGCGCTTCAGGGGATTTGTATTTCATCCTCGACAAGTTCCCGATGCTCGGTGCGATCTGCCGAATCCACACGAAGTCCTACAGGTCGATCCGAAATCTATCGAACGCGCTCTCGCAGATTCAGGGGATCACTGGCGGCCGGCTGGTCGGCATCCGCCTGATGCTGAACGTAGAGCCGGAGAAGGTTTCCTACGTTGACGACAAGGGCGTCAAGAAAAGCTCTACGGCCCACATCCTAAATCTCCGAATCGATTCTTCCTCGATGCCCAAGCTGCTCGAAAACATGACGGAGAACCAGAAACTCTTCCAAGGTATGCAAAAGCTCTTCGGCGGGCGCCGCGTCGAGATCGAGGAAGACGAAACCGAGCGCGCCGCGGAAATCGCCGCCGAGTTCTATCCAGACAAACCGAGCAAGGAAACGCGCGCGCTGCCGGCGGACACAACGAGAACCGTGAACGGGACCGTCTCCACTGTTCCGCCCGCAGAGATCCCGAACAGCGACGAATGGATCAGCAACCAAAAGGATGTAGCGGACGGCGTGGGCCTGCAAGCTGACATTCAAAAGCTAGCGCGCGAGCTCGGCATGAATGATGCGAATTTCTGGATGCTCATGGGCAAGTGGGACAACGATCTGCCCGGGCTGAAAAAGGATTTGACGGAGCGCCTGCAGCTCAAGGCCTCGAAGGGAGGTGAACCTGAAAAAGCGGTAACAAGCAGCTCTAACGTTTCACGAGAGGAGAAGCGGGAGGGTTCAAAGACCGAGCCGAATCCTCCTGCTTCATCCAAGGGTAGCACCGGCAAGTTGAATTTGAAATTTTAACCAGAGGAGGCGCGATGCCAACAGCAGCACCAGCGAAAGAATTGCAGAGCAAGGGGGATTCAACGGTCGTACGTGGGAAATGGATGGCCGTGAACTATGTGCGCCCGCACTACGACATTGAGAAAGGCGATCGCCGCACGCTAGCTTTCGAGATTAGCTTCGTACTAACCGACGAGCATGAGGGCCTGCTTCCGAGAGCGATCAATGATGAATGGAAGCACTTTGAACAAGGCGGCTGCGACAGCATCCGAGTGGGTCCGGTTCAGCCGCAGAAATTCACGCTCGCATTCACGCCAGAAGGTGACGACCGCAATCTCGTGATCCCGATCGTGATGATTCAGGACGCCACGCTATCTACGGTCGTCGAGAAGGGCAGTGGTGATGCCGTCGAAGTTACTCGCTTGAAATTCCGCGCCGTAGCCGAACTCACTAAGGACGTCGCCAAATTCGCTGATTTCCAGTATGGCAAACAGCTTTGGATGATGTTGGAGAAGGCCCAGGGATCGCTGTTCGAAGATTGACTTTGTACAGGCCGAGTAGAAGTCGGGCCATCTGTGGGCCGAGTGACCGTAGCGTGTCTCAGTTGGGCGCTTGTTTGCCAGGCACGCTACGGATTTTCAAGGAGAGCGCGGTGCAGAAGACGTTCTGCGATAGATGCAAAAAGGAAATCCATCGGCACGATGTTGAGCTTACCAAGCTGAGAAACGTCCTCGTAACCCGCGTTTTGGAAATGTCCCGCGTACAGGATTCGGACGGAAGCTTCGACACCGACATGACCTACAAGTTCGAACTGTGCGCGCCATGCAGCACACAGGTCACCAACGCGATTCAAAAAGCAATGGAGAACCAATGAAATCATCAACCACACTTTCGATCCCGCCACTGAGTCAGTCCAGGCACTCCGACATGGGCTGCGAGAAGTTGTACGCCGTGAAGCACATCGAGGGCGTGAGACAGCCAGACAACGAGTTCAGCTCGCGCGGCACCGAGATTCACCGGATCATGCGGTTCTATGTGAACCATCTGGTCGAAACTGGTCGCAAGACTGACTACGAGCGTCTCGATGCGATGTGCGTTGGCCAGCCGGACGACGTGATGGAGGTCATGGAGGTTGTGAAGGAGCAGTGCGTTGTTGAGCCGCAGAAGGTGGTTGGGACGGAAATGTACATCGGGCTGAACAATGAATTCGTTCCGGTTACGGCCGCAAAATTTGCCAAGAACTTAATTGATCCTGTGTACGAAGGCACGCTCGATCTGGTCCTACTCACTTCGCCGCGCGAAGCGGAGATTCGCGACCATAAGAGTTTTTGGCAAATTATCGACGCTGACACTTTCCAATCGAAGCTGTACCCGCTGCTGCTGATGTGCCTGAATCCGCGAATCCAAAAGGTCACGTTCATCCTGGATTTCTTGCGCTACGGAGCGCAGCGCTCAGTGACCTACACACGCGACGATCTTCCGAAGCTGAAGAAGATTGCCAAAGATGCGCGAATGCGGCAGTTGGATCTACATGAACGGGCTTCGCGTGGTGGCGCGGTTCGAGCCGATGAGGGGCCGTGGGGAATCCAAGACGGAGCCGGTAGCCCCAAGGCCACGCCGGGGAAACATTGCGTGTATTGCCCTTTGTTGACACTTGGCTGCCCACTCCAGCAAACGAACCCCTACTCGCAAATGGAACCTTCCGAGCGCGTAGCCTTCGCCGTCTGGCTAGCCGAAGCGAAGAAGGCCAACGATAAAGTGCTGAAGGACTTCGCGGCGAGCGAAGGTCCGCAAGTGTATCGCGACGCGAACGGAGTTGCGTTCGAGGCCGGCTTCGTGAAGCAAGAGCGGCGCAGTTTCCCCATGGCCGAGACGATGGGCTATCTGCATGGCTGGTTCGAGGCGCATCCGGAAGATTCAGACCTCAAGGCCAAGCTCACGATCAGTGGACTCACTACACCGCTCAAAACCAAGAAGCGCGAAAAGCTGCGCGAGATTCTGGACGACGTGAAAGTTGTCAACACACTCACCCGCTTCAAAGTCGGCCGACCGGACGATCCGGACGAAGAGGAATAAAAATGAAGATCACGCTGGCGATGCTCCGCGAGAAGAACGCCTGTACTGAAGGAATGGTATGGGTCAAGAAGAACCTGCCAGATGGCGCCGAGTATCGCAAGTTCATCGAGAAGCTGGAATCCGACGGAAAAGAAGAATGGGCTCGTTGGCTGATCGATAGATTTGAAGTTTTGGTCCTCGCGGAGTCCTGGCGGATCGAGGCGCTGCTCGCGCCCCTAAAAGACAAAAAGGCCACTGACGGCAAGGTTGATACCGGCGACTCCGCGCAGATCGGCTCGTCCGGCGACTACGCGAAGATCGGCTCGTCCGGCGACTCCGCGAAGATCGGCTCGTCCGGCGACTACGCGCAGATCGGCTCGTCCGGCGACTCCGCGAAGATCGGCTCGTCCGGCTACTACGCGCAGATCGGCTCGTCCGGCGACTACGCGCAGATCGGCTCGTCCGGCGACTCCGCGAAGATCGGCTCGTCCGGCTACTACGCGAAGATCGGCTCGTCCGGCTACTACGCGCAGATCGGCTCGTCCGGCGACTCCGCGAAGATCAAGGCCTGTGGAAAAAATTCCACGATAGCTGCAGCTGGCTACGGAACGATAGCCAAGGTAGGCGAAAACGGTTGCATCGCTCTTGCCTGGTGGGATCCGAAGGCCAAGCGCCCGCGCATGACGGTCGGTTATGCCGGCGAGGATGGGATCGAGGCGGAGAAATGGTATCGCGCAGACGAAACCGGAAATCTTGTCGCTGTCAGCGGCGTCGAGGAATAAGTGGCTACCACTTGGGACTACTCAACCATCGAAGAGCTCGAAGCCGACGGCTACAAAAAACTGAACGAGTCGCGCTGCCGCGGCAAGAACTGCGGCGCAATGATCATTTGGTTCGAGACGCCAAACGGGAAGCGCATGCCGCTGAACGCGGATGATTTGCAGCCGCACTTCAGTTCGTGTCCGGACGTGAAGGAGTTTCGATAGTGACACCGTCGCAACGGTGCAGAGCTGAGTACGAACAGCTGGGACTCTGCAAACAATGCGGAAAGTTACCGGTTCATCGCGGTCTTAAGAATTGCTTTTTCTGTTTAGTGGCAAAGACGCAATACATGAAGTCGTACCGAAGGAGACGCACTAAATGTTCATCTCAAAGCTGCACCTGAAAAACTTTCGCAACCATAGCGACACCAAGCTGGACCTGGATCGACTCACGGTGATCGTTGGAGCCAATGCCAGTGGGAAAAGTTCCATCGCCGAAGCAATTTCGATCCTACTGACCGGAGAGTGTGAGCGCACTTCCGAAGCGAAGATCGGCATGGATGAGCCGATCCGCACCGGCCAGCGAGAATTCTATCTCTCTGGAGTGCTCGCAACGAAACCGGATCCGACGCTACTCGAACGCACTCGGGACCGTCGCAGCCAAACGATCGCGATCAACAAGAATCCAGTACCTGCCGCCCTGGCGCAGCAACAATTGTGCGAAGCCCTCGCGCCGCTTGACGTGCTCGCGGCAGTTCTCGACTCCGCAAGATTTATGGACATGGACGATAAATCCCAGAAAACTTTGCTGGCTTCCGTGCTCGCCGCTGACGCACCTGTGATCCCAAAAGAAGTCCTCGATGATATGAACATTTTTCGCGACGGTGCTTCCACTCCGATTACGACCATTGCTCACATCGATTTCTGTCACAAGGCGTACTACGACTTGCGCACCGAAACGAATCGCGAGATCAAGGCGCTCGGCAGCATGGAAGCTCCGGAAGCGGCAGACCCCGACGCCGATCCCAAGAAAGTCTGGAAGCAACTCGACGACCTGCGCAAGGAATTGGAGACGAAGCAGACTACCCGGACCCGCGTCGACGAACGCTACCGCTCCGAAGTTTCCGCGAACAAGATCCGCCGAGGCGCGATCGATGCGCGCAAGACCGCCGCGAAGCAGATGATGCTCAGCAAGCCGCAGTGCGACGAGCTTGAGGCGATCTGCCTGAACGAGGAGAAGGCCACCGGGCTACAGGCGAAACTGGGCGAGCTCACCAAGAAGATCACCGCTAAGCTGCAGGACGCTGACCGCTCAGTGACCGGCGCGGTCGCCAAGGCTCGGCAGGTCCTGGCCGGCATTCAGAGCCAAATCGAAGAGAAAGAAGCGGCGATCAATCATCTGCTCGCGATCAAGAAGCCCGAATGTCCGATGTGTGCCCGCGCACTCTCCGCCGAGGACAAGTCCACGTTGGGAATGAAGCTAGACGCCGAAGTCAGTGAACTTCACAAGAAAGAGCAATCGGCGATAACGGAGCTTCGCGAGGCTGCCAAGAATCCCGAATCGAAAGAACTGACCGACATGCGAACGCGGCTCACCGACCTGCAGGCGCAGCTTACTGCCTTGGGCGACGTTGCCGCGGCGTCTGCAAGTCTCCGCAACCATCGCCAGCTTATGGTCGATTACGGCCACATCGATCGCGAGCTCGTTGGCATCAAGGATCCGGACGTACCGGACTTCACGACGATCGACGCAGAAATCGCCAAGTTGAACACTCGCATCGGCAACGGCGAAGCGGTCTGGAACGAAGTCTGCAAGATCGAAGGCGAGCAGAAGGCGTATGTCGTGTGGAAAGAGAAGAAGTCACAACTTGAGTCACGCGTGGTCATCCTCGAGCGGCTGATCGCTTTCTTCGGACCGAACGGTATAAAGGCCAAGATGGTCGGCGACAAGATCGGACCATTCACACAGACGATAAATTCGGTCTTGAGCCACTTCGGCTACTCTGTCGAGTTCTCCATTGAGCCCTACGCGTTCATCGTTAACAAGAATCTTGCGTTGCGCCAGTTGAGTGAGTCGGAACGTTTCCGCTTCGGAGTCGCTTTTCAGATTGCCCTGGCGATGGCGACCGGTCTCAAGTTCGTTGTGGTGGACGGTGCGGACATTCTGCAGGAGTCCAGCCGAGGCGAACTGATTCAGATGCTGCTTGAGTCAGACCTGGACCAAGCCATTGTGCTCTCTACTTCGGAGAAGGAAGTTCCTGGCGTCGTACCGGACGGAATGAAGTTTATCGCGCTAGGCCAGCGTCAGGCTGTGGCGGCGTGAAGCTCCGACCGCTTCCCGGGGCGTTCAGCTATTCGTGGATGCCTTCCGGACCGTGGCCGGTGAAGCTTTGGCACTACTTGAAGTTTCGCTACGACTGTTGGTATCTGCGCCAGTACGTGAGTTATGTCCGATGGCTCAACGGGAGAACAAAATGAAAATCATATGCAAGATCGAGGACGGCAAGGATTGCCCGAAGGTCATCTGCGACCATTGCGAAGAGATCATCCTTACTGTTGGCGAGGGCATGGTGAAATACGGACCACGTGGATCGACTTACGTGTGCCACAAAGGTCACTGTGACAAGGCGACTGACATAGCAGCCTACGGCTCCGCGGAGTCCACCGAGAAGACGCTGCGCATGTGGATGGAGCTAGGCGTAGTTCTTGTCTACCTGATTAGGAACCTGGAAATGAATTTCTCTGAGGAGAGCGTGCGTGCGGACATGCTCTCGCAAATTTGATGCGCTTGATTGATTTCATCGCGAAAAATGGCTGTCACTTCCCACGGAAGATCGACGGTCGCGCAGTGCGGGTTGTTGAGCATCACTTGAAACAAGCCGTGTGCGTCGACACGCAAAACGTAGCCTCGTGGCTTTTTAGGGACGGCGCACCCGATTCGATGCCCAACTCCCAACTGTGTCCAATATTCAAATTGCCATTCCCTGTGATGTGGTTCGAGTACCGCGATGACTTCGACGTTTCGGTTGTGAAGGCCGATTTCGGGATGTTGCTTTTCGAATTCGACAACCACTTTGCTGGCATAAAAACAGTCGGTGGCGCGCACGTCGGGTTCTTCTTTTCACGCATTTACGAGCCAGGTCCAAGGAAAGACCTGGCGGGCTTGGTGACTTCAGTGAATCTCTTTTGCGATCCAGAGACGCTTGCACTGGGACAAGTATCGATCAATGACGACGGGTACAAGAATTTCCCTGAGCCGGGATCAGAGGATCACGAACGCTACGAATACGACGTCGCTACCTCGGTCGCGCCATTCCTGGCCTCGATTTCCTTTTTCCACTGCTCAAACGTGAAGATCGTTACTCAGCACCCTGAGCGTAAATTATCCGAAGTGTTCAAGAAGAAACACGGCCAACCACTTCGCTCATTTCGCTTGATCGAAGTACATAAACGAACCACCCGCAAGGCTCCGAACGAACCTAAATCGGAAGGCAACGCGATGTCCGCGCATATCGTTCGCGGCCACTTCAAAAAGTCCGAAGGCAACAAGGGTTTGTTTGGGCGAATTCACGGCTTGTGGTTTTGGGAGTCACACGTGCGCGGCGAAGGTGTGCCGGAAAATCCCAACTATCGCACGTGGCCACCGGATGGAAGTCACAAGAGAAGCTGCCTGGTGAGAACTTGATCGCTATGAAACTTTCTGGCGGGAAGAAATTCAAGGAGTCATCGCATGACAGTAAGACGACGCTTCGAGTACGGTCCGCGCCAGAGCTTCTGCACAACGTGCAAGAGGTGGATCCAACTGCGGAGTGTGACCGACTGGGACCGGCACAAGGCCAGCCGAACGCATCTGCGCTTCCGGAAAAAGTTTCTGTTTGGCCCGGGTTCGCGTGCCGCCGCCAAGTCTTCGTGACGTTCGATGACGCTTGGGAGACCGCGCGGTTCATGCGCCAGCTTGGAGTCACAGCGCGCGCGAAGCACTGCGAGATTTGTAAGTACGCACATATCGATTGGAAGGGGGAGACGAATGGAAGGACCGGGGGAAGTAAAAGATCCAGAGAAGCAGGAAGAATCGACAGCAGCTCCGAAGGATGAAAAGGGCGAGGAGAAGAAAGAAACCAGGCCGCTGCCGCGGTGTCCGCTGTGCAACGCCGACCCGTTTCCGGCTTTGCAAATAGGCCTAAAGGTAAACGACGGAATCGACGCGGTGATTTTTTACTGCGCTGCGTGCCGGGGCGTCGTGGGAACGAGCCTGGTGCCGCCGCAGCCGCCACGCATCGCTCTGCCTACGCGCGGACCGATCCGGATGCCAGGCCGAACGCAGTGAACTGCGATGCCCGGGCCAAGATGTTCAAGAGTTGGCGAAAGGCGCAGCACACCGCGATCGCTTGCTACTTGTTCGATTCGGACTCGGAAGGCATGGCGGTTGATTGCTGCGCTTGTGGCCTTGCGGTATCGGTCTTCGCAGAAACGATGAAGTTTATCGCTGAGGACCCGGTGCATCGGCACATCGTTTGCCCGGGCTGTTTTGAGGAGTTGCGCGAGTTGATTCCGGTGTGTTGGAAGGGATCTCTTCGCGAGCATCTGGCGGGGCGGCATTTGGTGAACTGAGGGGGTGGGGGAGATGGCGAACAAGCCACCGGCATTTCAATTCTACGCAAAAGACTGGCGTAGCAGCGCGACCGTACGCCGCATGAGCTATCACGAAAAAGGGGTTTTTATCGACCTGTTAGCCGCCGCCTGGGACAGCGATGAGCCCGGCACACTGCCATTTCCGATTGAGGTCTGCGCACGATCTGCGGGAGTTCCGCTGCGAATCTTGCGCAGATTATTGACAAAATATCCGCAGATTTTTCAAAAATCGGTCGACGAAATGCAAGCTAACAAGACAAAAGTGTTCAATCCAAAACTGCATGGTCAATGGGTTGAGTTATTGCAACGTACTGAAACTCAAAGCGATGCAGGAAAACGTGGAAACCTTGTAAGGTGGGGAAAAGCATCTGGTGGCGAATCGGGTGAACATCGCTCTGCATCTGCATCTGCATCTGCTACTGCTACTGCTAAGTCAAAGACTTACCCCGGACCCCATCCTGTACACCATGTGGAAAACCAAGAACCACCCAAAACCCAGGCCGTCGATTTTGACTGCACGGGCGGGACGCTGAATGTCCAGACTCCCATCGGTAGCCGTTGGCCGGTCCCCAGTCCGCTGCCCGAAAGCATGCACGGAATGTTCATCACGGAATGGAAAAGATGGTTCGAATCTAAGGGCTATCGGTCCGAGTACAAAACCGAGGCGAAGGCGGTGGGCGAATGACGAAAACTGAGTACCGAGAGTACTGTGTAAAGAACTGGGCACGAATGCCATCGCCGCTCGCGATCGCCGCCACTGTGGCCAGGGTTCGTAGCCGAATAGAGGTTCCAGCGTGACCGATCTTCGCCTCACCGTCTACGGCCATCCCGAGCCAAAAGGTTCGACGAAAGCATTCCTGCCGAAAGGTTGGAAGCGTCCGATCGTGACCAGCGATAACGCGAAAGGAAAACCATGGGCGCAGCAAATCACCAGGGCGGCCATGCACGCGATCGCAAAAGCGAACGAAGGCGTGATCATCGAGCCGACCGACCGAGAAATTCCCATCGCGATCTACCTGCATTTTTTCCTCGCTCGGCCAGCGAGCGCTTCAAAGCGGATCCACTACCAAACCAAAAAACCGGACTGGGACAAGCTTTGCCGCTTAGTGGCTGACTCACTCACTGGTGTCGCCTTTGTCGACGACTCCCAAATCTGTCGAGCAGTGATCGCCAAAGACTTCGGCCAGCCCGAGCGTGTGGAAATACTTGTGCGAAGTGTGGAAGAAATCGCAGTCAACCAAGAGAGAGAGCTACAACTGGTGCTGAACCTGTGAGGCACAACTTCTTAGTTCGAAAGTACACCGCGGTCCAAAATTTCGAGAATGATCTCACTGACCTGTGCGGCAATGGCGGCTACACACTACATAGCTGGCACGTGATTCCTTCGGGCCACAAAAGAGCCTGGCCCGACGAAATCATCGCGGTGTACGAGAGCTGTGAAGTGGAAGCGGGTGCGTGAACCTGTGACTCGAATAAAAATCCTAGAGCGCAAAGTGTTCTTGCCCGGTGAATGCCTTGGCGTCGAGTATCTCGATGGCGCGCGCTGCCCGCAGTGTAATCGAGTTGTTCGGTACTTGTGGTCGACGTGGAAGCGAAAAGATAGTCAGCCGGCGAGGTGTGCGCGGTGTCTCAAAAAGAGAAAGCGGTGAAATATCTCCGCTGCGCGCACTGCTCGAAGCGAGCCACGTTCCAATGTGACTTCACCACGCCGATCCTGGGAATGGGCGTCCCGATGTCGCAGTGGCCGCGATGCAACGCTGGCATGTGCGCGAAGCACACCCAAGCAGGTCCCGACGGAAAGAGATTTTTTTGTCCGCTGCATCGAGTTACTGCGCTGCCACAGAACTGGCTCGATAAAAATGGAGGATAAGATGGAACAGAACGCACAGTTTGAAGGCTATGCGATCGTCGAGCTGTTTGGACATCAGCGAGAAATCGGGTACGTGTCAACCAAGTACTTCGGTACCGCGTGCATGTTTCAAATCGATGTGCCGGAACTTCCGGAACGCGATTATGTTCTCGACAGTCCGCAATACATCGATGGCAAGTGGACTCCTCAAGGATCGAAAGTTCGGAAGAAGGCGGCTGCGGCGCGTTCGCGGTTGGTTGGACCTGGCGCCATCTACGGACTCAATCCATGCAGTGAGGATGCGGCGCTGGCAGCGATCGAGAAACTTGTAGGTCGCGAAATAGTGTTACTTGAATTGTCGAAGGTTGCGGAAATGCCGGCCCGCTTGTTGCCAGGCGAACCGGACGATGACGACGATGAGATCGGTGAGTACAGTGACGAGAAATTGTAGTGAACGCCACTCCGCGCCAATTCGCGCTAGCTCTACTTGCTCTGTTCGGCTGGTCCGGCTGGGCGCTGCTGAGCACGGAGCAGTTTCTAATGGCAGCCTTCGGTATCGCGACGATCGTTTGCGCGGTGAAGATTTTGAGGAGAGGGTTACTCAAGCGACGAACGGACCTGAGAAATCCGCTCGTTGAGTAAAAACTTCCATGTTAGGAATGCAGGTATTCGGAGGCAACGCGAATGTGGCCTGAACTGGTAATCATCGCAATTCTGGGAATCGCCGTGCTGGTTCTGATCTTCGGTCACTCCTCGACCCTACACTCCATCGAAACCAAGATCGACAGTTGGATTGCTGGCGAGAAGAAAGTTGCTGACGCCGACGCAGTCAAGGTCAAGGCTGACGCACAGAAGGACGTCGCGAAACTGTGACGAACACAATCGAGATCGCGAAGAAGGCTTACGCAGCCTACGGTGTATCCACCGGCAACAAAAACTTTCGCGGTGAAGAAATGCCCACGTGGGACGCACTTCCGGAAGCGATCCGTAACGCATGGGTCGCGGCCACCGAAGCCGTAATAGATTTCATGGAGAACGAACCACTGTGAGCCAAAGCGCCTCGTACACCTGCGATCACTGCGGAGCAACCATCGCCGGTAAAATGATTCCGAAGAACTGGAAACACGTTCGCGCGTCATCTTCGGCGGTCCCGGCCGCAGCGCAGCTCGGAGCACGCAACGCCTCTATCGCAGCTCCCACACAAGCCGGCGATGAAAATTGGGACATCTGCCAAGCATGCGCTGCTTTGCTCGCTGCGTGGTTCCCAACACCTGCAGCAACGCCAACAGCGACCGCGGCAACACTGCCAACCGCAATCAACCCGGGAGCAGCAAAGCCGTGATCATCCTGATAATTCTCGTACTCTTACTTTTCGCCGGCGGCGGCGGATATTACGGGTATGGGCACTACGGCATGCTGGGCGGAATTTCGCCAGTCGGTCTGATCATCGTCTGCGCCGTGGTTTACTTTCTGTTCTACCGCAACAACCCGAGGATCTAGGTGGGAAAGCTCTTCTCGGCATTCTCTGGCCGCACCACTTTTTTCGCAGCGTTCTTCGCATTCGTGGGATCGACCTTGCAGTTCCTGCACATGTTGAATTCGACGTACATCCAATTCGTCGCGGTGATCATGGGCTACGTGGTTGTGCACAGCGCGAAGCAAGACGTAGTCACGCACTTTGCAACTGGCGCGGACACCAGCACGGAAACGACAGTCTCAACGAAAGAGGCCTCGCACACGCCGTGAATCCTCCCCCGCGCGAGATCTCTAACGCCATGACCCCAACAATAGAAAACTGGAATGAATGTTGGGTACCGGTACCGTGAATCCTCCCCCGCGCCGATACTCGTTCAAGAGCAACGCAGTCCGGCCGACCGCAGTCGAAATCGCCCCACGAGTTATCGAGCTGCGAAACTTGGGAATGGGAATCAGTCAGCTTGCCGAGCGGTTCCATGTAAGCTACAGCCTGGTTCACAAGATGCTGCGCAAGGCGAAGCTGAAGACGAGCAATCGGAAGAATCGTGAAGAAAAAAAAGAGCCCGCCGCGCCCAAAGCCAGGAGAACGCCGTAGTCCGGCTACGGAGTTCAAGTCCGGTGACGAATGGCGAGGCAACGCTGGCGGCCGTCCGAAGAAAACGCCGCTGACCGATGCGCTGCGAAGATTCCTGGCTCTCGATGAGAAAGACTTCAAAGCGATCGCAAAATCAAAAAAGGTTACCCTCACCGTTGCGGAACGCATGGCGATCGAGATCCTCCGCCTTGAAGCCGACTATCGAAACCTCAAGGAGATCGCCGACCGAACCGAGGGAAAAGTGGCGCAGCGCATCGAGCTCACGGGCGACGATGGCGGACCGATTGAAGTCGCTGATGCCCGAGATCAATTGTTCGATAAACTCGGTAGCTGACATATTCCGCAGTCTCCCTCGTGAAGATCGCCGCAACAGACTTGGCAAACTCACCGAAGCGGCAGCTCGTTCGCTCATCTACGATTGGGAATTCTGGGCGCGACCGAACCAACTTCTCCCACCTGGTGATTGGCAGACCTGGCTGGTGCTCGCTGGCCGCGGATTTGGTAAGACTCGCATCGGCGCTGAGGCCGTGCGCATTTGGGTGCGCGCCTTCTCGCTGGTTAACCTGATCGCTGCGACCGCGGACGATGCGCGCGACGTTATGGTGCAAGGCGAAAGCGGAATCCTCGCGATCTGCCCGAAGCACGAACGGCCTCTCTACGTTCCGTCGAAGCGCCGGCTCGAATGGCCAAACGGATCGGTGAGCTTGATCTTCAGCGCGGATGAGCCGGACCGGTTGCGGGGCAAGCAGAGTAAGAAGCTTTGGTGCGACGAAGTAGCCGCCTGGCGTTTCCCGGATGCCTGGGACCAGGCGATGTTCGGACTCAGGTTGGGCAAGAATCCGCAGGTGATCGCAACCACCACGCCGAAACCCACGAAGTTGATCCGCGCGCTGGCTTCGGACCGGACCACGCACATCACGCGCGGATCGACCTACGACAACAAAGCGAATCTCGCGCCTACCTTTCTGAGCAAGATCATCACGAAGTACGAAGGCACCCGACTAGGCCGGCAGGAATTGAACGCCGAGCTGCTCGAAGACAATCCGGGTGCGTTGTGGCATCTGACGAATATCGACGATAACCGCGTCAGCAAAATGCCGGAAGACATCGAGCGTAGCGTGATAGCGATCGATCCCGCAGCGACGTCCACGGAGTATGCAGACGAAACTGGAATCATCGCCGCAGCACGAGACAAGCGCCGACCGGCACACTTCTACGTCTTCGATGATCTGAGCATGACGATGGCATCGCCGGACGCGTGGGCGAAGCAGGCGGTCAACGGATACAAGCGCCACCGCGCCGATCGAATCGTTGGCGAGACCAACAACGGCGGCGAGATGGTTGAGGCTGTGATTCGCCATGTCGACGAAAACGTAGCTTACAAGGCCGTGCACGCGAGCCGCGGCAAGATCACTCGAGCCGAGCCGATTGCGGCCCTTTACGAACAGGGTAGAGTTCATCACGTCGGAACATTCGCGCTCCTCGAGGACCAGTGCTGCGATTACGATCCGGCTACCGCAACAAAGTCTCCCGATCGCATGGACGCATTGGTCTGGGCGCTCACTGAACTCAGCGAAGGCCTCGAAACCTTGGGTGTTGTAGAATTCCTGAAAGCGGAGCATTCTGCCGAAGTGAAAAAGGTCGAAGCTTCGCGCACGCAAAAGGTCATGACGAACCCGAAGACCGAAGCGTGCCCGGAGTGCGGATCGACAGCAGTGACCCGAGTGGGCGGTGGCAAGCGCTGCAGTCAGTGTTCATGTCAGTGGGACGGACCAACGCAGAAGCCGATAGGGCAGAGCCGGAAGGATTTGTTCAAGTGATGGTGCGCGTAATCGTCGGGAATCGCTTCGATATTCCGGGCGTTGATCACCGTGGTCGCAACTGTTCACACTTGGTTCTTGATTTAGAATGTGGCCACAAAGCCCACCGTAGAGGCAGCATCAAAATGCCAATGGCTGTTAGCTGTCTTGAGTGTGCCGGCATCGCTAAGCGGTGCACGGTTTGCGATGGAACGAATCCAGTCTTAAACGCCTATAGGAAGCAGCGAAGGTAGCGTGATGCCCATCGGCCCACTCGTAATCATGGCGTTCTTCGATGGCGCAGTAGTCGCGTTCATCGTAAGTTACTTCACCTGGGGAATTCGTGATCAAGGGACTCGCCGCGCTCGCATTCGCAGTTTTCATCGGACTACTGATCGCGTGGTGCGTGATCATCGATGACGGAACGGGGAGCTGAATGGCAGCCGTCTCTTTTTTGCTGATCGCGCTAGGATTCGTCGGCGGTGCCTTTGTTGTCGGCGGATCGTTTCTTTACTTTCGCGATCACCAAGCGCTTCGCTTCGCGCGCGTCAGCCTCAAATCGAAGTGTCCCGCGTGCGGCCATCGCGGCTGCATGATCAAGATCGCGGAGACGGACGGCGGGAAAATGATCGGGCGCACCTGCAACGTCTGCACCGCAGTGGCCTACGAAACGTGTGTCGTCAAGCCGGGACTGTGGGCGGTGAAATGATTCGCTTCCGATTGCCGAAAAAAGCACCCAACCCACCTAACCCGCTAACTCTTTCCAAACTCTTCGTGTAAAAGCCGTTCGTGGCTTCCTCGTCCCTAGTCGTTCGCAACCTAAGCGCCCTAGCAACCACCATCACCAGTCTGTACACCGCGCCGCCCGATAAGATTCGCGGCGTCAGCGACACCGGCGGATGGTTCGGTCCGCTGCAGCCGGTCCGGCCGATGGCGCCGATCAATACCGAACCGCGGCGCTGGGACTATCAGCAAGGTCTCAACCTCTACATCACGCCAAGAATCGACGTTCCGTTTGATGCTCACGAGCTGCGCGCCTTCGCGAACTATGATCTTTTCCGCGTCATCCTCGAAAACGTGAAAGACCAACTCTCTCCGCTACCGCTCAATGTGCGGTTGCGACGAATGCCCGGGGAGAGCGCGAAGGACTATGCGAGCCGCAAGCCGGATCCGGGAATCGTAGACACGATCAGCCACTTCATCGATCACCCCAATCCCGAACAGACTCGCGCGGAATTTACCCGCCAGGTACTCGAAGACATGCTGGTCCTCGATGCCGCATCGGTCCTGAAGCGCAAAACGAAAAAGGGCCAGCTGGTAGAATTGCGTCCCATCGATGGCGGAACGATCCTTCGCTACGTCGACGACAATGGCTATACGCCGATGCTACCAAGTCCCGCTTACGCGCAAGTCATAAAAGGCTTTCCGGCGGTCGAGCTCAACACGAGTCAGTTGCTCTACTCGCCGCGCAACCTGCCCACCAATCGCCTCTACGGAATGCCACCGACCGAGCAATCGATTCGCTGGCTGCGCATCGGAATCGAGCGGTTGAAGTTCCGCGAGGCGGCGTACACCGAAGGCAGCATCCCCGACGCGCTGCAAATTGTCCCGAAGGGTGCTTCGCCCGACAAGATCAAAGAGACGCAGGACTGGATGATCTCGGACCTCGCCGGCCAGATCGCCAAGCGCCGGCAGTTGCGATTGATCCAGGGATTCACCGAAGACGGCAAAGACCAGATCATTTTCCCGAAGCAAAATCTCCTCACCGATCCGTACGATGAAATTGAAATTCGCTTTTTCTGCTTCTTGCTTGGTCAGTCACCACAACGCCTGTTGAAGCAGGTGAATCGCGCGAGCGCAGAAGCTGGCCAGGACTCGGCCGAGAAGGAAGGGCTCGAACCATACGTCGACTGGCTCGAGAACTCCATTTGGAACCGGATTATCTTCTACGATCTCGGATTTCCGGAATATGAAGCGACCTACCAGCAAGACAGCGACGTCGACCCGGTCAAGCAAGCCGAGATCGATAAGTCCTACAACTCGACCGGCGTAAAAACGATCAACGAATCACGCGAAGACCTTGGGCTCGACCCGCGGCCAGAACCGGAATGCAACGAGCCAATGATCATCACCGCAACGGGCCCGGTTCCGATCAGCATGGCCTCGCGCGTAGCGGCCGCTTCGGCCATGTCCGATGCGATGGGGAACAACGATGACGACCAGCCTGGCGCTGATGATTCTTCTTCAAGAGGAAATGGCGAGAAGAAGCCCGGCGCTGCGAACGCCCCTAAAAAAAAAGTCTCAAAGTCACAACGCATAGCGCACGCACCGCGTATTGATCCCGCCCGCGAGACCCACGCGACCACACAAGCCAAGGTCAAGATCGCAGGTCACCTGAAGAAAGTTTTCGCCGATCAGCGCGGCAAGGCCGTCCAGGCTGCGCATGAATACCTGAAAGGGAAGAACATCAAGAAGGCCGCAGACGAAACGGATCCCGATTGGGATCCGACAGAATTTGCTGAGCTGCTCTACGAGTCGATCGCGAGCTATTGGGAAAACGTGCCAGCCGAAATTGTGCCGGCTCTCACCGAAGCTATTCTCTCCGGAGTCTCCGACGGAACGCTGCAGCTCGAGATCTCGGACTCGAACATGATCGCCGCGGTGAACACGATAGCGCGCGACTGGGCCTCGAAGCGTGGCGCCGAGATGGTGGGCATGAAGTGGAACGGCGCCGGCGAGCTCGTCGAGAATCCAAACGCCGAGTGGGTGATCTCGGACACTACGCGCGACGAGCTGCGCCAAATCGTGGAATCGGCCTTCGGGCAGGAAACGAGCATGAGTGATCTCATCACCCAGATCGCTGATGCCGGCGTTTTCTCGGATGCACGTGCGGAGATGATCGCCAGAACAGAAGTCACGAATGCGCAAGTTCAAGGCAACTTCGACGTTTGGAAGAAGTCCGGCCTGGTGAATAAAGTGACCTGGCTGGTCTCAGCGGATGAACCTTGCGATATCTGCCTGCTCAACGATGGCGAGGAACGCGAACTAGGGAAGATGTTCCCGAGCGGGGAAGAAATGCCGCCGCAGCATCCGAACTGTCAATGCGCGCTTGTCGCTTCCACATTCGAGGAGTAGTATCTCGGGCGAATGCGGCGCACCGAACACACCTCATCCGACCGAGAGAAGATTCGCCAGATCGAATCGAAGTTTGAGATGTCACAAGCCGAATCGCTGTACAGGTATTACACGGAACTCACCTATGGTCCGGTGCCTTTCGTTGATCTCGCCTGGGTTCGGCGGACAGCAAACGCTTATGGAATTGTGATGTGGTGGAACGGCAAGCGAATTTATCCGCAGGCAACACAACAAAAGAAAATGCGACTCCGAACAACGCGCCAACCTCTCGAAGTCATCAGAGGTGGTGCAGCATGAGACCGTCCGATCATCGCAACTATTTTACCTTGTCGAATCTACTGTTCATGCTCGCGGTAGTTTTCTTCGGGCTGGCGTCTTTCTGGCCCGGCGCCGAATGGCCGCACCGCCATCGCTTCATCGCAATCGGATTGTTTTGCTGGTCAGTGAGTACGGCGGTTCCGTTCTAGGAGGAAACAACATGTCATCGCAAGCACAAAAGCAGCACGACGCCGACGTGAAGGAAGCGAAGCAGCACGACGCCGACGAAAAGAAGCATTCGGAGGAAGTGAAGAATTTGGCGACCACTGACGCCGCCCAAGCTTGGGACGAAGCGAAAGAACGCGGGAGGGGAATTACCGATCGCGGTCAGACACAAACTCCCGCGCCTGGCCGCATCGTTCAATTCGTGCTGCCCAACGGTGACAGCCGCCCGCTGATCATCGTCCGCGTCTGGAACGAATCCGGCAACGTGAGCGGTCACGTCTTCCACGATGGCCCAGATGATGCGCACATCGATCAGCACGGGCCGTACAAGCATGACGTGAAATACAACGCGGACGGAAAAGAGCCGAGCACCTGGCATTGGCCGGCGCGCGTCTAACGAACGAGAAGGGGGCGAACGGTTCAGGGCTGGTAGCAGAGCCTACAAGAACTCGGCCAGCCCGCCCCCTGGAATGTAGGACGGGGAGCACTCAGCTCATTGAGACGCTTCCCGATTTTTAGACAACGGAGGAAAAAACGAGATGCCAGGAAAGCAGAGTTTTTCTGTCACGATCGTCACGGCTGCAAGCAGCACAACGTCTCACACCGCAGAAGACGTCAAGAAAGCGATCGAGGTAGCTCTGACCGATGCCGGGGTCAGTGGCTCGGTCGTCACCGTAACGGGTGGCTAATTGCGAGCGTTCGCACGCAGAGTGCAGCACCGGGAGATTCTGAGATAACACAGAGTCTCCCGTTTTTATTTTGTGGTATCCTCGCCGCGTTGTGCCTCCTTTGCCGTTGCTGCCGCCCGCTCTCAAGACTTGGGTACTTGGGAGCGGGCTACTTTAGCCCCTGTTACCACTCGCGCACACTCGCCTCTTGATACGCTCATAGAATAAAAACTCCGCTGCTACGTTCGGCGGCGATGAAGCCGCTACAAAAGTTCATCCCCATCACCAAGGTTCAAGAGACGGCAGACGGAACGTTGCTGATTTCCGGAACGGTCACGGCCGAAGAAGTCGACCGCGACAACGAGATCTGCGACTACGCGTCCACCGTTCCCTTCTACAAAGCGATCGTCGATGAACTGGCAAAGGCCACGGACGGTCTCTCGATAATGCCGCTCCGCGAGATGCACCAGATGAAAGCGGCCGGCGTCGGCAAATCGATCATCTTCGATGACGCGAACAAGCGCGTGCTAATGAGTTTTGAAGTCGTCGATTCCGAAGCTATCAAGAAAGTTAAGAAGGGTGTTTATTCCGCGTTCAGCCAGGGCGGTCGCTACGTCAAGAGGTGGAATGACGCTGCCACCGATGCGATGCGCTTTACCGCAGATCCTGGCGAAACATCTCTCGCCGATCGCGGCTCCGTTCCCTCCGCTCTGATCGATCGTAATTTCCAGTATGTGAAGGCAGACGGTTCGACCGAGCTCCGCAAGTTCGCACCGCTCACCGAAAAGGAAGAGCTCGACAAATCCCATCAGGAAAATCAGGACCGAATTTCGGCGCTAGAAAAAGAGTGCGCAGATCTCCGCACGCAGGCAGCCGACGCGCTCGCCAAAGGGAGCAAGACCATGACCGACGCAGAGAAAAAGACTCTCGAAGCGCTGAACAAGAAGGCGAGTTCGATCGCGAGCCACCTGGCCGACCTGAAGGAACACACCGCCGACCATCACGCAAAGATGGGTAAGGCGATGGACGCGCACAACGAGCACGTCGCGAGCGTCTGCGACAAATGCTCGAAGGCGCTCGGCGCCAACGAAGAGGAATCTGAGAAGGCGCTGAAGGATCTCGATTTGATAAAGGCCGACGCCAACGATCCGGTCAAGAAAGCCGCCGCCGAAAAGGCTGCCGCTGATAAAGCCGCTGCTGATGCTGCTGCCGCTGCGGCTGGAACGCTCACTAAGGCCGACACGCAAAAGCTCGTTGATGATGCGGTCGCCGCGGCGCTTGCAAAGGCCGCCGACAAGAAACTTGATCCGAACGATCCGGTCAACAAAGTGAAATTGCGCGTGATCGGTCGCGATGGCAAGGAAGTCGATCTCCAAAAGCGCGATCGCTCCGTAATCGATCCGGCCATGGAAGGCGAAGCGATGACCGGACTTTACTAAACCAGTTCCGAAGTCTGAAGTCTCGGGCCGATCTTAGAGTCACAAGGGAGAAGAGAAAATGCGAGCACAGCCAACCGGTGAAAATGGAATGCATAAATTTCTCCCGCAAGGGATGTACGCACGCCAGCTGCAGGAGACGGCGGTGCAGTCGAAGGAATTCGCGAAGACTCTTCCTGAGTCCGAGCTGCGCAAGGTTCGCCAGCTTCAAAAACAGCCCGAACACGGATCGGTCGTCACGCACACCGATGATCGCTGGGCATTGGCGAAGGCCGGCTACACCGACTACCTAAATGCCAAGTTGACCAAGTCTCCTGGTGTTAGCACCGGCACGGGATTTAATTTCTACGATCTTCGCGGACCATCTTTTTTGATTTACCCAGTCAACACTCCATTCCGAAATTCTTTGCCGCGCTGGAACCGCGTCAATGATGGCGTGGGCACCGCAGCGCACTGGATGGCAACTAAGAATCCCGGCATTTCCTACGCTGGAGCGAATGAAGGGCAGCGCGGCGCCGTCGCCGTTCCCGACAACAATCAGTATGTCGCGACCTACAAGGAAATCGGAGTAGAGCGCAACGTGACTTGGACCGCTCCGATCGCGGCCGAGGGCTATACCGATTTGATGGCCGACGAACACATCCGCGGAACGCATGAATTGTGGCTGGAAGAAGAGTCTTTGATGCTCTTCGGAAACTCCGGAACCGGAACCGGTAACAACGGCTTCGCCCTCGGCACGCCGGCGACTCCGACCGTAACTTTGACCACCGGAACCGGATTGCCAGGCTCGACGAACGTGTCGGTTGCGGTAGTCGCGATCACTGCATTGGGGTCACCGAACTCGTCGCAGTATGGATATTCGACGTATCCGACCGTCGCCGGCGGATTGACTCCTAGCTATACGCGCACCAACGCCGACGCATCGCAAACCGTCGTGAACGGCGGCATATCGGCTATCTCCGCGATGTCAGCGGTCGTGACTACAACCGGCGGAACGCTGCAAGTCACCGCGGCGGTCACTCCGTTGAAGGGCGCGTTTCAGTATGCATGGTTTGTGAACACGACCGATGCATCCGCTCCTTCGCTGGCCAACGCGAAGCTCGCAGCGATCACCAATATCGCGAGCTACGTGATTACCGCGGTGGCAACTGGAACGCAAACCGGCGCTGGGGCTGGTCTGAACACCGATCACAGCTTCAACACTTTGGATTTCGACGGTCTGATCACTTACGCCGCGAACTCTGGCACCTGGACCGATTTGGCTGGTGCGGTTCTCACCAGCGGGCACGATGGGTCAATCACCGAAGTCGATAACATCCTGTCGAACATCTGGAATCAGTATCAGACAGGGCCGCAAACGATCTGGGTCGGAACGAACGCGAAGACCTATTTCGACAAGACGGTGCGAGCCGGCGGCGCTTCAACGTCCGGGGCGTATCGGTTCGACGTTGAGTTCGATCAGATGGGCAACATGCGCGGCGGCTACAGCGTCACGTCGTACGAAAACAAGTACACCATGAACCCGAACGGTGCCAGCGCGATTCCGGTCCGCGTGCACCCAATGCTTCCAACGAACGCCATGTACTTCGATGTGTCTGACAACCCGTATCCGCATTCTCGGATTCCTGGTGTGCGCGGCATGATGGTCCAGCGCGATTACTACGGGGTGGAATGGGCACCTGTGACTCGTCAGTACCAGTTCGGAACCTACTGTCACGAAGTTCTCGCGCATTTCGTGCCTTGGATCACCGCAGTGCTCTGCGGTATCGGTGGCTCTGGCACTTAACGATTTCGCTGTGGAGCTTCGCACAATTTTCGAAGGAGCGATAACATGACCGTCGCCGTGATCGATCTGCAGACCAGAATCGCGAATCTCGAAGCAATCGTTTTGGGCGGACCGAATCCGCAAGGCACACCGTCGGAAGTTGCCGCGGTTGCGGGAGCGAACGTCGTTTCAGCTAGCGGCGCGGTCATTCCGGGCGGCGGCAATTATGTGATCACCAAAGCGGGAGTAGCTGCGATCACGCTCGCCGTACCTACAGCCGGCTCGGTTGCAAATGGCGGAATCGATGGCGCAAAGATGACTTTCATCGATGTCGGCGGTCACGCTCACACGGTCACCACGCCAGCGAGCGGGATCAATGGCGCAGATCACATCGCGACGTTCGGCGGCACGGTTGGAAACTTCATCGAACTCGTCGCCTACAACGGCGTGTGGTACGTCACCGCGTCGGCAGGCATCACGCTCTCGTAGTAAAAACTTTAGTGGTAACCTCTCGCGCGGATGGCAGGGGGACGTAAAGCAAGGGGAAGGCATAGACTGCATCCCGCGACAAAAACCTATCTGGCGCTGCGGATAGCGGTGAATCGAGAGTCGGAGGAACTCAAGGCAGTTTCTTTCACTCCCTGCCATTCAAAATGGCTGAACCTACTCCCAACCCTATCGATCTCACGGTACTCGCCGCGGTAAAGGCGTGGAGCGGAAGCAATGCCGCCGAAAATAATCAGTGGGATCCGGTCATTCAAAACTGCATCACCGCGTTTTCCGCTTACGTCGTTCGCATCACAGGCCGTGGGCCGCAAGACGGTTCCGTTCCGACCGAGTCACCGTTCACATCACAGGTTGCCTACAACGAGTGGTACGACGGATCTGGCAGCGAGCGCCAATTCCTTCGCAACTGGCCCATCGTCTCGATTCAGGCCCTCACCATCGGCATACTTCCGATCCCGCTTTCAACCGGCATCATGATTCCCGGCGTAGTCATCGACGGCAGCGCGAAGAGCATCGCCATGCGCAACTGCGGCGGCCGCGCGACCAGAGAGCTGTCGATCGGCTATTGGAGTGCGCGCGGCATGTTCGGCGGGTGCGGCTACCAATTCTGGAACGGCATTCAAAACGTGAACGTGCAGTACACCGCGGGATTCAACGATGTGCCATTTGATCTTGAAATGGTCGCGCGCAAAGTTGTGGCGCTGAACTACAAACGCCGCGCCTGGCTCGGTCAGCGCAGCCAGTCCATGGCCGCCGGCGCCGGAACGACTAGCTACGGGACGTGGGAAATGGACGACGACTGCAAGCGCGACATCCTGGAGTACAGACGCGCCGCGATTGTTTAGGAGACGAGAGCCCATGAAAACTTTCCAGCGAGTGATGCTCAGCGCGTTTCTACTTTCTCTTCCACTGATCCTGCCGATCGCCGCGCGCGCGCAGTCCACGAACTTCCAGAAAACGGTCACGAACTTGATTGCGCCGATCACCGCGACAGTGAATTGCAACATCATCACGATCATCGAGAATTCCACCAGCCCGACAGCGTTCTATACGCTCTACGACAATTCGATTCCCGCCTCGGCAAATGTTCCGATCAACAAGAACGTTGGGCAGTCGATAACGATTTTCTCTGCGGGCTACAAGCCTGGCCAGGTTGTGGCCTACATTGTCGCGACTACCGCTGGCCCATTCACTTTTTTGGTGCAGCAGCAAAACCTCCCGCTCACCTATCCGATCATCCCGACCAAGCCGACCGATTGGCAATTCGCAAGCGTGACCCTCAACAGCGCGCAAATCTTAGCTCTTGGCGAAACGCCAGTGCAGTTGATCTCCGCGCATGGATTGAATACGCAAGTCGTTTTGCACAACATCATGTTTGATTACATCCACAACACAGCGGACTTCGCGACACTGGATGTCGGGACGGTGTGTGCGTACTACGCTGGAATGACGACGCTGGGTGAGGGCGCGTGCGGAGTCGCGTTTCCGGGCGGCGCGTTTTCTCCATCCGGGCTGATCGATCAAGGATTTTCGCAAGTCGTCGGCGGACCCGGAGGATTAACGACGGGCTACACCACCGTCGTTCCTGTTAGCCAAGTCGCGAACGAACCACTTCTACTTATCATGCCGCTCGGCCTATTCGATTGCGCCGTCGTCACCCACGCGACGATAGGCAATGCCGCGGGCACAGGATACGCGGTCAATGATTTCGTGACTATAACCGGGCTTTCCGGCCCGTCTCCCAACGGGATTGTCGAGATTACCGGCATCGGTGCTGGCGGTTCTGTGACAGGTTTCAGTCTGATGCCCTACGGAAACGGTGAGTGCGACCAACCCGCGGGCACGTCGACGAACACGACCACAAGCCCGCTCACCGGCATCGGCACCGGATTGACGGTCAACACGACAGCGATAATCCCAGGCGACGGCACTCTGCAAATTTCGACGTGGTACTCCGTGGTTCCGGTTAACTGATGCTGCGAATCTCATTCGACGGATCGGACAAGCGCCTCGAAGCGGCGTTGCGCACCAAGGCTCCGACAATTATTGAGGCGCTGCGGCTGAAACTCGATGTGCAGATGCTCATGCTGCAGTCGCACGTTCAATTCGACAAACTTTCCGGCCAGGTCCTGCAGCATCGCAGCGGCAAGCTCATCAACAGCATTCGCGAGATCCGGCCAACGGTCGATGGCACAACGATTACCGGCGCGGTCGAGGGCGGCGGTGGTCCAGCGTTCTACGGAAAGTTTCACGAGTACGGAACGGATCGCACCTACGAAATTTTCGCCAAGACCAAAAAATCCCTGACTTTCATGCTCAACGGAAAGCAGGTGTTCGTGAAGAAGGTCCTGCACCCTCCGATCAAAGAGCGCAGCTTCATGCGCGTCAGTCTCGAGGAGATGGCTCCGGAGATCCGAGCGTCGCTGCAGGCCGCGCTCGGCGAGGCGCTCAATGCTGAATGACCGCGAAGTGATCTCGGTCGCGCTATTCGATCTGCTCGCGAACAACGCCGGCATCCAAGAACTGTTTGTCACGACTTCGCGCGCGGCAAAGATGTTCACTGAAGTCGACGCCTCACTCCAACCTGCCCTCTACCTCATGAAGGTTGGGGAACAGACAGTGCAAAATGAGGCATACGGGCTAACAAAATACATTCTTGAATACAGAATTCTCGCCTACGCTCGCGCCGATGCGACACCTGAGACAATTTACGAAACGCTGCTCAACCAGATGCTCGACGCGGTGGACGCCGCCATGCAGAGCACGCCGCCAGGTGAGAACCAAACTCTCGGTGGAGTTGTGACGAACGCATGGATCGAAGGCGCGACGGACGTCGACACCGGAGTTTTGCAGCAACAGTGCGCGCTCGTGATTCCCATCAAGGTCATCACCGGAATTTGAGGAGAAAATAAATGCCAGCGACACCGAATCCCTTTTATCAGTTTGGCGGGGGCTTCATCTTCGGAATCCCGGTCGGCGGGAACTTAGTTACGAATCCCACGGGCGTAAAGTTTCAGACGATTCAAGACGCATCACTCGACTTTGCGCGCGAGAACAAGGAGTTGCGCGGCAACCTACAGTATCCGGACGACGTCGCACCATCCGATGCGAAGTGCTCCGGAAAGATCGCCACGGGCCGCCTGGACATCAACATAATGAGCCAAATTTATTTTGGCGAGCCGGTGACCACTGGGATTGACGCGGCCGTCGCCAATGAGCCAGGAACAGTGCCGGCGAGTTCGGTCTACACCATCAGTGTGGTCAACGCAACCGACTGGACTGAGGATCGCGGAGTTACTTACGCAACCGGTCAGATGCTCACAAACGTTGGGAGTGGATCGCTCACCGCTGCTGGGCAGTACAAAGTCGCTGCCGGCGTTTACACCTTCGACGCTGCCGACGCCAGCCAGGAGATGTTGATTTCCTACGTCTGGACCAATGCGACCGGCGGATCATCGATGATCATCACCAGCCGACCGCAAGGATACGGTCCGATCATCGAACTGTGGTTCGACATGCCCTATAAGGGCAACAACTCTGTTCGTGTTTACAACGCGCGCTTGAGTGGGCTGAAAATGCCGATCAAGCGCAACGACTACGTGATCGCCGAGATGGATTGGGAAGGATTTGCAAACCCGCAAGGACAGGTTGCGAAGCTCAACATGGGCGTCACTGGATAATTTTTTGGGCGCAGTAGGCGGACCGCCTCGGTTGCCTGCCCCTTTGAAGTGGCTGAGGCTCGGTAGCTTGTCGCCTCCCCGGCACAAGCGAACCGGGTCTCGCGACATGCGCGCGCGGGATGCTAATTGGCCGGCGTCCCGTAGCCTCAAATCCAATCAAAGGAAACCTATGCGCACGAAAACGGTTTCGCTAGACGGAGCGGACTTCGCAATCTCTCCGCTCACCATGAGCCAGGTCGAAGGCTTCGTAGGAATTCTGAACGATCCCACAGCAGACAAGATGAAGGTGCAGCGCGAGGTCGTTGCTACCGGCATGAACAACGCCGCCGGCACGCTCGAATGGGGCGAGGCTCGCGTCTACAACGAGATCGACTTCGTGACGTTCAGGCTGCTCACCGAACAAGTCTGCGCTTTTTCAGGGATTGAGTTCGGGCCGCTACCCGAGGGGGAAGTGAAGGCAGTCTCGGAGATGACATCCCGGTCATCCGCGGCTGCATAGTCACAGTGACCGGTTGGACGCTCGAGTACATCGGTGCGATGGAGTTTCCCGACGCGCTCGAGCTGATGAGTTACTGGGCAGAATATCCGCCCGAGCACTTACTGCTAAAGGGCTACGTTGGATACAAAGGGCCGAGAGGAGGGAAAGTGAAAACTGCCAATGGTGGCCAGGATGGCACGGAGCGGAAAGGCAAAGAACTAGAGTACGGCAAGAAAGATTGGGACAGCTTTCCATCCTACGTGCGTGAGGCAATCGAGAAGCGAAGGACCGGCGAACTCAAGTCCGCCGGAACCCTCAAGTAACCGATGGCTGCCGACGACACACTTCGAATAACAACGCAGGTCAACATTGGCGCGCTGACCGCTGGCATGAACGAAGCTGCGTCTTCAGTCAGTTCGTCCACAGGACAGATGTCCGCGGGATTTCAGAAAGTAGCTGCGGAATCCGTGAAGGCCGATGTCGCCGTCGCCCGTATGGGTTCATCGATGGGCATGGCGCGCGTCGAAGCCGCGGCCCTGACCGGGTCCACTGGAATGTTGGCCGGCGGCCTAGCGCGACTAGTGGCGAGTTCCGCTGCGCTTGGCCCGCTGATCATGGCGGCGTTTCCAGTCCTAGGCGCAATCGCCATCGGCAAGCTTCTAGTCGATCTCGCCGATTCATTCGACAAGGCCAAGATCAAAGCGGCCGACCTGCAAGAGAAGTCCGCGCAGTTGGTCATCACCACGCAGGATCTCGGTACGCAAATTCAGATCGAGAATCTTCGGCTGCAGGACACGATAGCTGCCCTTGAGGGACGCCCCGCAACAAACAAACTTTCCGAAGCATTGCTCGAAGCGAAGCTCAGCGCCGACAAGCTCGGTGAATCTCTCGCGAAAGATATGCGCGAGCAGATCGATCTTTTCAATGCCGAAGGCGCGAAGACGTTCACTGAAACGATCGGCGAGCAAGGTCTGATCTTCAAAGACAAAGACGTCTTTAAGGAAATGATTCAAGCGTATCGCGAACTAGAAGCTGCACGGCTCACGGCTTCGAAGCCGATGCAGATCGCACCCGGTCTGCAGGATGCCTTCAAGGGAATGGCTCCTAGCGTCAGCATCAAGGGCGGCGACGCGATTGCGCAAGAGGGGCAGACGGAAGACGCGCTCAAAAAGCAGCAGGCGGCATACGAAGCGTACGCGGCCAAGGTTCATGCTGCGATGGAAGCGGTACAGCAGACCACGCCATCGAACATCGGATTGATTCTGCAGCTGTCGAATACGTACGAGCAAGCGAAGGCCAGCGCTGCCGACTTCGCAGAGCAGATCAAGAATACGCAACTGCACGCGAAGGTTGGCGGCATAGAAGATTCCCAGTCCGCCGCACAGATCGAAAAGCGAATCGCGCTGATTAAGTCGGAAGCTGAAGAGCAAGAGAAGCTGGCGACCGCGCGCGCTACTGCAGCGCACTCATCAGCGGAACAAACGGCACTCCCTGGGAAGATCACCGCGACGGACGAAGCTGCCCTCGAGCAGCAGAAGGCCACATCGGTTTTCGAGATTCAGCACAACTCCCTGCAGCAACAAATCGTCGCCTATTCGCAGTTCGCCGGCAAGTACTCGACGCAGATCAAGGAATTGAAAGATCGGCAGCTCTCGCTCGAGGCCGAGTACGGTGCAAAGGTCGGCGCAGTACAAGCCGCCGCGACCGCCGCGAACCTGAAGCAGCTTGACGAAGAAAGCCTGGCCGTTGCGGAGTACGGCGCGAAGGCTTTCGCCGCCGACCTGGCCGCCGAAAAGAAGTACGCGCAAGAGAAGATTTCCGATCAGCTCAAACTCGACGAGCAATTGCTCCGCGAGCAGAAGGAATCGGCCGAGCAGCAGAAATCGATGCAGAGTGCACAGCGCGGACTGTCGACAGCAGGTCTCGATTCCGGTCCGGTCAAGAGTGCGATCCAAGGCGCATTCATCAAACAGGATCAGGCGCTCCAGCAACAAGCTCTCTCCGAAGCGACGGCTTCCGTGGCGATGTATAGCGCGCAGTTGGCCCAAGCTCAGGCTGCACTCGATAAGCTGACAGCTTCCGGAGCGAATGAAGCAACCGCTTCCGAGAAGGAACGTGCCGCATGGGAAGCCGCGAATAACGAGCTGAACAAAACGAAGTCGGTGCTTGATCAGGCGACCGCGGCACAAAGCAAGCTGCAGGTGGAGGGCGTCACCTTAGCGACCGCGGCAGCAACGAACGCGATCAGTTTTCAGACGGCATGGGTCAACGCGATCCAGAACGCAACGAACGCTTTCAATCGCTCGTTTATCCAGTGGGTCGACAAGGGCGGCTCGGCGATGAAGATGCTCACGTCGATGGCCGAAGCGATGACGAATACGATCATTGAGTGGGCGCTGAAAGAGACCGAAGCAAAAGTCGCGCAGTGGACGATACAGAAGATTTTTAAAATTTCGACCGAAGCAGCCTCCGTACCTGCCGCGCTTGCCGCGCAAAAAACAGAGGCAATTGGATTGGTCGGCCTCGCCGGCGCCGGCGGCGTGGCTTCTATGGCCGCAGCTCCGTTCCCACTCGATCTGTCTGCACCAGCATTCGGCGCTGCGATGGCTGGTGCGGCTGCGGGCTTCGCTGTGTTCGAAGAAGGCGGCATCGTCCCGTCGACCGGCTTCGCCATGCTGCACGCGAAAGAGATGGTCCTGCCGGCGCATATATCCGAAGGGATTCAGCAGAGCATGGGGCCGAGCGGAGGCGGCGGCAGCACGCGTGAAGGATCGACCATCCACAATCACTTCAGCTCGAATCTTTCGGCGACTGACACGGCAGGCATGGCTCGCCTCTTGAGCCAACACGAAGACTTGATCATGACCATGGTCGCAAGAAGCATGCGGCGGAAAAACCTGTGAGCAGCGCCCTGCAATTTCCAATGCCTGCGCCGCCGGCCGGCGCCTGGAC
>QGNH01001383.1_pt1 | contig 31556 bp, 57 predicted proteins | sample 1735481 | NCBI WGS metagenome assembly QGNH01 (sample SAMN09239004, study PRJNA386568) | Viral metagenome, whole genome shotgun sequencing project. | reverse complement strand
GCCAGGGCGGTCACCTGGAGCGGCGCCGAGTCTTGTGTCAATTCCTGGACTCAATAAATGTGCGTCCTGCGCATTTTTCCCATTGACCGGAATCCGGAATCGGCGCATTCTCTTTTTCAGCAAGGCGGAAAAAGCGCTCCGGGCTCCAGGATCGCCGAATGGCTCACCAGATAGCCACCGCTCGACGCGATGCGGCCCACGGGCGACAGCACGGCACGGACGGAGCGGACCCTGGGCGCGTTCTGGACCCGGAATCGGTCCGAAATCGGTAACGATTCGCCAAAATACAGCAAAAATGGGACCTAGTATCGGCGGTAGGACGGTCGAAAACCGATTTTCAGGGGCGGGGCGCCCTCCATAGCAAAAACGACTGCCATGATCGGCGAAAAAACGAGTCGATTTGCATTTCCAGTGTCTTAGAGCGCCTGGAGCGCGCTGTGCGGTGCAGGGCGAGCAAGATTCGGTGCCGCATTGCATACAATCCGCCTTGCACACAGCAGTGTGAGGTCCCAAAGTGCGTTGAGTGCGATCACGAAGGAGTGGCGATGTCCAAGCAACCACGAAAGAACGCCCGCAAGGTGCCGGCAGTGCAGGTCCGCCTCGGTGCGATGTCACCGGAGGAGTTCAAGGACGCTGGTAGCACCGCGCTCGGTGGTCGTGGCTGGCAAAAGGCCTTCGCGCGGGGCACTGGGTTCTCCCAGAGCACCGTGACGCGCTACCTGCAAGGAACCTTCCCCATCCCACAGCACGTCGCGGTCATGATCGAGATGCTGGCGACACTGCGCCGCCACGGACTACCCATGCCAGAGGCATTCAGCGCCGAACAGAGTAGCGACGACGACTGACGCGCTGATCTACCGATCAGGCTGTTGCCAGCCGTCTACAGGCCACAAAATGCCGCTTTGACGCCCGCTTAGCCCCTGCTGAGCGGGTGTTTTGCTGCCAAAATGCCTGGAAATGTGCCGGTTTGAGGCCGGCAGTGCGCCGTTTTGAAAAATGATGCGATTCCCACACAATGGGTAAAACGCTTTAGGCGTGGGTCCGGCAAAACGCTGCTTGGGGTCCTGAGTCGGAAAATGAGTCAATCCCGACTCAGTAAAAATACGCCACCAAAACAGGGGGTTAGAATTTCTGAGTCGGAGTTGCTTGATGCTCGACTCCTTTTCCGACTCAGTGATTGGACCTTGTATTTGCCGATGTTTGGTGAGCCAATGCCGTATGCATACGGCTTCATCCACCGATCTTGGCGCTTGGCGTCGCGACGAGGGGACCATAGCCTCCACGGCGCACACGACCGCGCTGAGCCTCCTCCACGGGCGCCTCGCAGCTACCAGCCGCAGCCATGCCATGGAGCTTCCTGGTGCCACCCTGACGGCTGCCGCGTGCCCAGTTGAGATACTGGGACGTGCTGTCGACCTGATCGTCGTGCGCCGACCCTGGGAACTGGAGAAGCTCGCGCTCGTAGTCGGGCAGCCAGCCGGCACGCTCGGGCAGGAACACCTCGCCGGCTTCAAACATCGGCGTGACGCCGTCGAACCTGAAGGCCTTGCTCTCGTTGCTGGTGCTGATCGCCACCACCGGAGCGGGCGCCAGCGCGGGTTTGCCGCGCACCTGGATGTATTGCGTCCCGCTGCCCTTGTCCTCGACCAGGATCACGTTAGCCCGCCAGTTGGTGGCAACGCCCTCGATCATCTTGATCATGTCGTCGAACTCGACGCGGCGGCGCAATACGTGGGCGAGATAATGCCGCCTGAACAAGTCCTCGATCCACACCGTAACTACAGTGTAGTCGGCGCGCTGATTGTCCTTTTGAGCACAGTCGACAGATAAAACGATCCTTTTGACGTTGAGTTTGGTGATGTTGCCCTGATCGTCAGTCTCGTTGCGAGGAAGTGAAGTATAGCGACTGAACCAGGAAGACTTCACCGTGCCTCCATTCTCGTCTACTGGCTTCCCCATGTATAGGCTATTCCAGTCACGAGATGGCAGAGTCGCTCTGAGGTTCAGGAGATGATCTATTGTATAGAAGGACGGCCATAAGGCTTCACCATGCTCACGACCAAGTGGATCGTTACTTCCTTCACAAATTGCAGACAAGTTAATAATTTTCCAAGGCATTCCAACGTGTTCTAGTGTCATTTGTTCCAGCACTCCGCATATGTCGAGCGGATGCCAGCGTGTGGCTACAATGAACATCGGACTTTTAGGCAGTAATCGTGTGGTGAAGTCTGCCATGAACCAGTCGAATACTTCCTTGCGCTTCGCAGGGCTCTCGGCGTCGGCGCGGCTGGCGTAGGGATCATCGACGGCGGCGATGTGAGCACGGAAGCCGGAGATGCCCTGCCCCACACCGCGCGTCAGGTAGCGTCCCAGCTTGCCGGCGATGCTCCAGTTGCCCGCAGCCTTGGAGTCAGTCGAGAGCTTGATGTCGGGGAACACTTGCCGGTATTCGGGCGTGTCGACGATGTTCCGGGTGCGCAGACCAAACTCTTTCTCGACGAAATCCTGGCTATGCCCAGCCTGGATGTATTTTTTCTGTGGGTTCTTACCAATGAACCAGGGTGGGAAGAAGTGGGAGCAGTAGGTCGACTTAGCGTGCCCCGGCGGCATGCTGATGATCAGGCGCATGAGTTCCCGCTGCTCGATCGCCTCCAGGTTGTCGCACATAAGCTCGTGGTGGCGAGCCGGCGGCTCATCGGGGTTCATCCACTCGACGAAGCATGAGAAGTGGGTGGATGCCGCCTCGCGCAGCCGTTCCATGTAGGCCTCGCGCGTGTCCTCCAGCAGGGATTCAACCGCCCTGCGCTGCCCGTCCAGTTCATCGGTGCCTGAAAGCTGCCCCAGGATCATCGAGATAAGCCCAGGCAGCGCTTCACCCGTCTTCAGCGCATGCTCAGTCTGATCGTGCAGGTCAGCCAGCCGCCGGAGTGCCTCGCGGTTCTGCACGCGCTCGCCAAGCGTGATCATGGTGACGGGATGGAGATGGTGGCGACGGCGTTGAGTGGCTGCTGGGCGACCTGTAGTTTGTCCAGGTCGATCGCCGGGCCGGTGTAACCAAGCACCTCCAGAAGGGCGTTGACCTTGGCGATGGGGATGGCAGTCTTGGCCTTCGTTGCCTCTACGCGCTGACGCTCCTCATCCTCGCCCTTCTTGCCAGCGTTCTTCTCCTGGAACAGACCCACCTCCCTGCCGAGTAGCTCCAGCGCCTTGTTGGCAGCAGCAAACTGTCCAGCCTCGCGCGCGGCCTTCACGTTCTCCATCAACTCGCTGATGATCCAGGCAGGGTCGATCTCCGAGGTGGCAAGCGCCTGATTGACCGCCTGGGCGTGCTCCAGATCGGCATTTGCATTGAGGTTCGTCCTGCCTGACGTCTTCTCCGCCACAAGCTCCGCCACCCGCACCTCGATCTCAGGGCGGTGTGCCAGGGTGCAGGCGTTGCCCGCGCCTCCGGCGAAACCAGCCGCCGCGTATGCAGCGGTCTGACTTTTTCCTTGTGTGAGGTATTGGCAGAATAGCTCGTGGCGAGTGTTAGGCAACGCAGACATCAGTCGGCCTCCTCGTGATCTTCCTCGTCCTCCAGGTAGAGAGGCTCAAGTGTTGGGGCGATTCCGTAGTAGAATGCGTTCGGCTCGTATTCGGTGAGTGCTTCTGACAGGAAACCCATATCAGGCTGTTCCATGAACACCCGAAAGATTTTTTCACCATTAGCCGTGACAATCCCCGTAAATTCAGGGTCTTGTGGCAGTAAAGGACTTACAGAAATGCTGCCATCACTGGAGCCATCGACGTCGTAGTCGTCTTCAGCGATGTCAGCCCGGACGCGGATTGCGCGAAACGGGTAGGCCTTCCTGCTCTTGGACATGCGACAGTCCTCCGAAGGGGATGAATTTCCGCTTCGGCGCATGCCCCAGGTTGAGCGCGCCGTAGAGACCGATCAGCGCCGCTTCCGCGCGATCAGGACGGGTGAACAGCAAAGAACAAGCTGGGAATAGCTCGCGAGCACGCGCGACAGCCTGCTTCTTGTCCTTGGGGACGCGCAGGTTCTTCTTCCAGGTTTCAGGAGCAACCCTTGTGAGTGGAATGCCTACGCCAGCATGCACTCCTTTGATAGAGCCGAAGTTGTCGCCAAAGCTGAAGGAGCCCACTGCCCCCTCACCTGGAAACGCATGCACCTTCTCCAGGTAGCCATGGACGGGATCGTGCTGCCGCAGCAGATCAGCCAGGGCGACGCTGTCCACGTCATGGAACACGCGGGTGCTGCCTGTGACCGCCGCGATCGGCAGGTCGTAGATCGCCAGCAGCCCATCGTCAGGGTAGAGGAACGCGATGGCACCCTTCGCACCCGGGTCGGTGCCCTCGACGCAGAAGTTCATGCCGGCACCTTGTCATCCTGCCGGTTGGACACGACGTGCAGGCGCCCGTTGCCCTTGAGGCGCTGCAAGATGTGCTCGGCGTTGACGGTGTAGGTGTCACCCTCTTTTTCCTTGGCGTCCTTGCCGGTGACCTTGACGAAGGCGCGTGCTTCCATGGCGACCACGCCGAGCACCTCGCCTGTGAACGTGTGACCGCCCTCGCTGAAGGACACGCGGTCGCCCTCCTTGGCAGGCACACGCACGCCTTCCCGCATGACCCAGTTGACCTGGGCAGCGAACCACGCCCGCTTCCCCAGCATCGACGCCTTGGACAGCAGTGCGACCAGCCGCTCGTTCGCGGTCCAGCCCCGCTGACCCAGGAAGATCGTGCGCTCGAACCCGTCCTCAGCAGCGGTCACGGCAGCACGCAGGTCAGCCAGCGCCGTGTCGTCGGCGATGGTGAATTGCTCGCCGAAGGTCATCTTGATTGCTTCGAGCAACAGACGGGCGTGGCGATCGACGACTTCAGGCGAGAGGATGGTCGGACGAGGGGTCATGAAGCCTCCAGATGATGGGCGAGACTCAAGAGGTCAGCCGTTCTCTCATTTGTCAACGAAACTGACGGAACGGCGCATGACCGGCTGACGCCGGCCTACTCCAACGCGGTGCGACAGTGCTTTGGTGCTTGAGGCTACCCCCCTTTGGTGAGACGGAGGAGACAAGGCCGGTCGCTATTTAAGGGCTGGCGGTCGGTCTGAAGGCATCACATTGAATTAGTTCTTCAACTAAGGGTTGTGGCAGGGGTAGCCACGATTTCACCCATGCATAACCTGCTCCGGCCAAAACACCTATTACTGAACGTTTATTAACACTTTCGGCCTTGAAACCCATAATCGAAATGTCTTATATTAACCCCTGAAAAAAGTCGGATGCAGTATTACTAAACATGGTGTAATAGCTCTTTTTCTCCGCCCGGGTTTTTCACCCCCCGAAACGTGGCTACCCCTGCCAGAAATAACGCCCACCTCACACGTTATCTGCGTTACGGATTGACCTCCTCCTGAAAAAAGAGTAAGGCATTCTGACCTCACGAAAAAGGATCACAGCATGCTCCGTCTCGACGTCGAATGCCTCCGGAACAACCACCGCGTGTCGCAAAATGCGATCGCCGACTACCTTGGAATCTACGCCTCGCAACTCTCCGCCATGCTTCACGGCAGGATGCCTGTCAGCGATCCGGTAGAGCACGGCGTGGATGCGCTGCTCGACAACCCGTTCGCCATCGCATCGCTGACGATGCCGCTTGGGCTGTATGAGGATGACTACGCTCGCAACGAAATCGTCAACGTCAAGCGTTTGAACGCATTCATGCGCAACTACAACTTCAACCAGAGTCAGATCGCCGAGCGGTGTGACTTCACACCCGCCGTCGTGAACGGCTGGGTGCATGGCACGCGCACGATCAACCAGGAGGCCACGCGCTGGATCGTCAACTTCAAGGGTGATCCATGGGACGTGAAGCTCGATCCAGGCCACGACTGCCCGTCCCTCAAGTTCATTCGCACCTATGACATCAGCCAGGAACGCTTCGCCAACATGGACAACGAGGCTGATCTGTGGGGCTTGCGCGACTTTGATCAGGAGGCATTGCTGGCGCTGGTTCGGCATGAGCGTCACAGCGAGGCGATCGACGCCATCCTCCTTGCTACGGCAGCGCTGCGCTACTGGCGGCAACATCCCTCTCGCGAATACCACCAGCAATACCTCGCCGCCCGCGCTGCGGCTGAGGAAGCAGTGGCGTTCGGTCGCCACTTTGATGCGGTTGCTCCCATTTCGTCATCCGTCCGTCTGAAGCGGCGGGGCATTGACACGGCTGTCGCGAAGCTCGTCGACCTCCTGGGCATCATGCCAGAGGTGCAGGCGCCGCTCGATCTGTTGCGCGCTCTGCGCCTCACCCTGTAAGTTTTACTTTCCCCTTGCGTTCTTACTGTGCGTCAGGCATACTATTTCCTGCCCACCAAGAAGGAGTTTTGCCTGTGCTCTTCACCCGCGACGGCTCGCCCTTCACTGGCTCGAACGCCGTGCAGAACGACAAGGGCGCGTGGTCCTTCACGCAGCCTCACCGCTGCGGGCGATGCGGTGGTGCGGGTGGCAGCGAGGCGTGGCGATACACGGGCTGGACCTGCTACGAGTGCGCCGGCAAGGGCACGACGGGCGTCGATCGCATCCCCCTGTATGACGCGGACAGGCTCGCGAAGCTCAACGCCACGAAGGCGAAGGCTGACGCGCGCAAGCTCGCGAAGCTCGCCGAGAAGCAAGCCGCTGAGAAGGCTGCGGCTGATGCGCGCCGCGACGCCTTCCTGGCTGAGCACGGCGATCTGCTCGCCTGGGCTCGCGCGGCTGCCTTCGATGCCGATGGCTGCGTGGTGCAGGACTTCCTCGCCAACATGGTCTGGACCGCCGATCGCTTCGCAACTTGGTCCGACGCCCAGGCTGCCGCCGTCGCCAAGTTCAAGGCCTCGCGCGAAGCCACCACCGCCAAGCGCGCCGCGTCCAAGCACGTCGGCACGGTCGGCACTCGCTTCGAGGGCGCCGTCACCGTCGAGCGCGTCTACAGCTTCGAGCGCCCCGTCTTCAACGCTGCGTGGCTGAAGGAGACCGTCTTCAACACGACCCTGCGCACCGAGGACGGTTGTGCTTTAGTCGTGAAGTTCTCTCACTTCCACCAAGAGGTTGGTGCGCAGATCGTCATTCGTGCGGCCATCAAGGAACATTCCGAATACAAAGGCGAGGCTCAGACTATCATTCAGCGTGTTACTGTGCCGGCAGAAGTAAAAGCGAAGAAGGAAGAGAACGAGCGGTGGCTGGCGCAGCGCGCGGCTGAAGAGCTTGCATGGCAGGCGGCTCACCCTGCACCGGTCCAGGTTGCGGAAATACCGTTCTGATGTCAGATTTGAGATCGTAAAGGAGATTGCATGCCCTACACCCACTACCTGATCACGCGCGGCGCCTCCCCAAAGGGGAGGGACAAGGCACGTCCCTTCACGCCCCTGTTGCTCACCTCCATCAATCTGTCGCTGCTCGATGTGAGGAAGGAGCTTGCGCCGAAGCTCGCGGCGCGTGAGTCGATGTTTGCCGCGCCCGGTGCCGCGCCGCTGGAGGTGCTGAAGCAAGCCACGCGCCCCTACATGGTCGACCTGCTGAGCGACCTGTGGCTGAGCGAGGTGCGTCTCGCGCCCTTCCGTTCAGTGGTCGACGAGGGCGAAGAGGCGATCCACTGGATTCTGTTCGGTTCGGGCCGGCTGCCGGAACCCTGGCAGGGTGGCGCGGATGGTGTGATCCCTCCGTTGACCCCGGTGACCATCCGCAGGCTGGACAGTGCAACACGGTTCGAGGTGATCGAGCCATGACGGACCGCATCATGCCGCCCCGGTGGTTCTTCGGGTCGACGGGCAACTGGCTGCTGGAGGGTGTCACCACCGACTTCAGCGGCTCTCGGCGCCCTCTCGCCCCCGGCGAGCGCGTGCTGGGTCGTTTCATCGTCCCCGCTTTTCAGCGCCCCCTCGTTTGGACGGAGGCGCAGAAGATGCGACTGATCGAGAGCATCTACATCGGCATGCCGATCGGTTCGCTGGTCTGGAACCAGACCGACGCAGGCAACGCATGCGACGGTTGGCTGCTGGACGGTCAGCAGCGGACAGGTGCCATCTGTGACTACGTCGCTGGAGCTTTTACTGTTCGCGGCTGGCGGTATCCTGACCTGCCCAAGATTGAGCAGCGCCACTTCACTCGCATGGGCATTCCGGTGATCGAGACGAACATCCGCGACGAGGCGGTCTGCCTGGAGGTCTACGACAGGCTCGTCTACGGCGGGACGCCGCATGCCCGCGTTTGACCAAGACGAGCACGCGCGGATCAACGCCCGGCACTACCCCGGCACGCGGCAGCTTTGTTGCACCTGTGCCCAGCCGACCGGACGTTGCTCCGAGGACGAACTGCGCGACGACGACACGGGCGCAGGCCCGTTCTGCGAGGAGTGCTGGGGAGCACTTTCCGCTTGCGCCGGTAGGTCAGTTGTGCTTACCCCTCCCCTCACCCAAGGAGATGCTTTGACATGGCGCGCAACCTGATCGCGAAAGTGCTGGCAGACCCACGCTATCGCAAGCGTGTTGTGCGTAACGTGAGGCGATATTATACTTGACATACCGTGGCCCAAGTGGATGACACCGACCGTGCGTTGAGGGGCATTGTCGGCAAGCGGCTGACCTACCGAACGACTGTTGGAGCAAGGGCGGTGCAGGATCGGCCGGCGTAGCGCGGGGCCGGATCGGTGCGAGGGATCGCTCATTGCCGATCCTCGGCAGTTGGAATTGCTCCTGTAAGGAATGCGGTGAGATGAGCACGACTGACACTGCCCTGATCGTCCAGCAGCAGACAAAGCGGGACCGAAACCAAGCCGAGGCGCGACATGTATTGGATGCTGCCTGCCCCTTTCGGTGCTGTGCGGTGTGCGGCCTACAGATCGCGACGTGCTTGCAGGTAGCCCATCTGAACCAGAACGCCGGGAACAACGCTCCCGACAACCTCGCGCGCCTTTGCCCGACACACCACTGGATGTATGACGCCGGCCTTTATCCGGTCGAAGCCATCCGGCTCCTGCAAGCTCATTGGCAGAAGACGAAGGGCGTCCCTGACCACAGCGGACGCATGGGGAACGCTGGCGTGAAGGCGGCGGCGACCCGGAAGCGTCGCGCATCTGCCCGCAAGGCAGTTGCCACGCGGCAGCAAGCGCTGCAGTCCGAAAGCGTGTAATTCCGCCAAGGGAGCCTGACATGCCAGCACGCAAGCCACCAGCATCCGACGAGAAGCCGCAGTTTGAACGGTTCATCGAAACCGCGCGTAAGATCGGCGCGAGCGAAACGGACGCAGCGCTGGAGCGCGCCATCAAGAAGATTGCTCCAGCAAGGCGACCGGCATCCCCCGGAAAGCCTGCGCCCCGATGGTCACTATAGGCCGCCAAGAAATCAGTCTTCATGAGTGGGGCCTTCGGGCCACATTCAATCCCATTAACCGCCCATCGGTTATTCCGTCAACATATTTCTGAAGGTTGTTCTTATCAAAATATCCGACATGTATATTCCTTTTCTTAATCAATTCATCAACCCAGTCTCTTCTCGGCTCCCCCTTCAGGACAAGCGACATGTCGTTGCGGACCAAGTAGGCAATCAAATCCGCCGCTTGCAACGGCAAGTGCCTTTTTCGGTCTCCCCAAGTGAGACTCCCCATGCGATTATTCTCGTCTCTGATCTCCTTGATTTCATCAAAAGCTCGGTCAGCCTCTCGGCGAAACTGCTGGTTTCGATCAAATACGAATGCCGCCTGCTGCCCTTCAGGCAGCCGAAGGTTGGTGGTCTCCAAAAGAGGTATCAAATTATCGAAAAATAACTGAAAACAGAAATAATATGGATGACCGCGTTCTTCCCGAAGCCATCTCGGGACTATATTATTGTAATCGTCTAGAACCAAAAGGCCACCTATTCCGATTCTGGTATGCGTTTGTGCTATGGAGATCAGCCTGTTAATGAACTTGCTTCGCTTATCATCCGTCCAGTCCCGATACGGATACTCCTTATCCCGCATAAATGACCGCATGTGAAACTCTTGGACTCCATACTCCTTCAGCGCGTTGGCCCAGCGCCCCTCGAACCGTTTCCAGTCCCTTTCCCAAGCTGCGTATCCGACCACAGCAATCACATCGGAGCCCGGCTGCTTGCCGAGGACGTCGTGGGTTCCACTCTCATCGGCATAGACCGTCAACATTACCCAGAACCGCTCCTTAAGCACCGAAGCAAGCTCGCCGACTCCGCTTCGCAGAGGCTCGATGCGTCCCAATCTGATCATGGACGCTCTCGCGGGATAGCCAACCCGACACTATGCCTGGTGCCTTGGTATGGGAATATAATATCGCCCAACGTGAAGGGCAAAGGCTCCTACCGCAGGCGTCCAAAGCACTCTGGTAGCGATTCTGCTTGAGCCACAACGTCAGTTTGGTTGACGTCTGCGCTATTTTCGCTTCCCTCTTCCCGTCTAAGAATTGAACTAAGGAGCGAGGGCATGGACCCGAGTGTGGCCTACTACGTGGTTGGCGAGGACGGTGGCAGCACCTTGATCGTCAAGTCGTCTGCCGTCACCACCGACCTCATGAACGGCGCCGAGCGCCGCATGACCATCCAGGGCCGGCGCGGCTACATCGTGAAGGTGACCGGCGGCAACCTGGAGAGCGGGACCATCGAGGCGGTGCAGACCGTCAACGATCCGACCGAACCCTTCGAAGTCGTGCGTGAGCGCCTGCGCATTCGCAAGCGCACCCGGGGCAGCAACACGGTGTTCCGTGGGAACATCAACGCATGATGACCGTCGAGCAGATCGCCCGCGTCTGCCACGAAGCGAACCGTGCGATCTGCGAGGCCTCCGGCGAGACACCATACCTCTCGTGGGAGAAGGCGCCACGCTGGCAGGGTGAGACCATGATCAAGGGTGTCCAGTTCGTCCTAGACAACCCAGGCGCACCCGCCTCCGCCAACCATGAGGCGTGGATGCAGGATAAGCTGGCGGACGGCTGGGTCTACGGACCGGTCAAGGACCCTGTATCGAAGACCCATCCCTGCCTTGTGCCTTATGACGATCTGCCGTTCGAGCAGCGCGTCAAGGACCATGTGATGCGTGCGATCGTGAAGGCGCTGATCTGATGGCGAAGGAGGTCTTCGACGGCTTCGTCACGAAGTATGCCCTTTCCACTGGCATTCAGGCGTTTCGGTTGGCACGGGACCCGGCTTGCTGCCCCGATATGGTAACAACCCCTCTCGGGTGGCATCAAGCCTTCCATGGTGAGGGCAAGGAATGGCACCGCACCTGGGAGAGCGCCCTCAAGCGCGCCGAGGAAATGCGGACTGCGAAGCTCCTCTCGCTGCGCAAGTCATACGCCAATATGGAGAAGCTCGTCTTCACCAAGCCTGCGGTGGCACCATGAGTCGCTTCTATCGCCAGAAGCGCGTGGGCAACTGGGTGCGCACCATGTTCGGCGACGACGTCGCCATGTCCATGCCCGAGCGTGGCATGCGCCTCGCCGAGGAAGCGCTGGAAGCGGCCCAGGCCGCAGGCGTCGACGAGGCAACCGCGCTTCGCTTGGTCATGCGGGTCTACAATCGTCCCGCTGGCACCTTGCAGAAGGAAGTGGGGCAGGTCGGCGTGACGCTGCTCGCCCTCGCCGAGGCGGCAGGCCTCGATGCCGACGAGGCGGAGTTCTTCGAGGTGATCCGCATCAGCACCATCCCCAAGGAGACTTTCGCTGCACGGCACGCCGCGAAGGTGGAGCAGGGCGTCGCCGTATGAGTGAGCACGCCTCGCTCGTCGAGCGGATGCTGAAGCTGGCGGAGACACACGCCTGCGCGATCGAGCTTCGGCAGAAGGCTGAAGAGCTTCGCGCCGCCGCCAATGGCTTCTTCGGTCAGAACCAAACCGTCGACGTGCGCGCCTTCATGGGCGCCTGGGCCAGGGCGCGGCGGTTGTGGTGCAACCTCACCGGGGAGTCGATCATATGAAGAACCCCCGCAGGAAACGCGGCGTGACCCGTGAGACCGCCAAGGCGAAGCGCGCGGCGCAAGCCGCTGGTGCGAAGTATGGCTGCCACGTCGACCTGGAGGAAGGCATGGGGCCGGATGGCTGCGTGCTGGACAGCGGCGACACGAGCGGGTGCGTCTGTGCCTACCGGCACCGGACGCGCGCGGGCTGCCCACACCGGAAGAAGATCACTGCATGATCGTCGTGAATTTCTTCGGCGGACCCGGCTCCGGCAAGAGCACCACCGCCGCGCAACTCTTCGCCCACCTCAAGCTGTCGCAAATCAATTGCGAACTCGTAACCGAGTTTGCGAAGGACCTGACCTGGGATGGTGCAACCAACCCCCTCGCCTACCAGCCCCTCGTCTTCGGGCAACAAGCGTGGCGCCTCGAAAGATTGCGTGGTAAGGTTGACGTAGTAGTGACTGACTCTCCATTACTACTGTCCCTGATTTATTGTCACGATACTACCCCGCAACCCTTCCACGATTACGTTAAGTGGGAGTTTGACCGTGACAACAACATCAACTTCCTCTTGTTGCGCCACAAGCCCTATTCACCTGTTGGACGGAATCAGACCGAGGAACAAGCGGTGACGGTTGACTACACGATCGTCAGCTTGCTCAAACGTCTTGGTATCCCCAACACGGAACTGACCGGCGACGGTTCAGCCCCCATCAAGGCCTTCGGCATTGTCATGCAGCGGCTCGCAGTCGCATGACGCCCGGCTATGTCCTCTCGCTGTGTGACCGCACCGGCAACATGGTGCGCCCGTGGCTGGAGGCGGGCTACCGCGCCGTGACGGTCGACCTGCAAGAACCTCCACCAGAGAATCTGAACCTATTGCGCCACCACCTCCAGGTCGACGTGCGCGACCGCGCCGCGATCTATGAAGCGATCGGGTTCGAGCAGCCCCTGGCCGTCTTCGCCTTCCCGCCCTGCACGCACCTCGCTTCCTCCGGCGCGCGCTGGTGGGAGAAAAAGGGGCTGGGCGCCTTCCTGGAGGGGCTGGAGGTCGTCGACGCCTGCCGGAGGATGTGCGAGGCGTTGGGTGCGCCGTGGTGTCTGGAGAACCCTGTAGGGGCGCTGAGCACGCACTGGCGCCGGCCCGATCACACCTTCGACCCGGCTGACTTCGCCGGCTATTCCCCCTCCCCCGACCTGGACGCCTACACGAAGCGGACGTGCTTCTGGGTGGGACACGGCTTCAGGATGCCCCGGCGCCGGCCTGTGTTGCCCCGTGGGCACGAGCACATCCACATGATGCCCGACAGGGCCAGCCGTGGCGACGACCGCTCTGTGACGCCCCTGGGCTTCGCCTATGGGGTGTTCGAGGCCAACAACCCGGTCGATCGGGTTCTCGCTGACAACCTGGAGGAGCTTGCCCAATGTCGGGCGTGAAACAACATCGCGTTTCGCAGGCCTCGATCGACGTTGGCACCCGCAACCTCGTGGCAGCCCGTGGTAAGCCCAGGCGCCCGCACAGCACGAAGTCGTCCCGCCCGGATGACAAGCGCCACCTCCCGAAGCCCTGGCTCCTCCGGATCACCGACGCCATGAAGCGTGCTGCCGAGCTACGCCCGGTCGGCAGCGTCAACATGGAGGTGCTGAGGCGCAGCAGGGGAACCGGGCCTCGTCACCTTCGCGAGGCTGAGGAGAAAGGCCGGGCGTTGCTGCCGGCAAGGGGGCTGATCACGCTGGGCGACCTGCATGCCCTTGGCGGTGTGGCGGACGGAACACCTTGCATCGCCATCCTGGTCGACGGCGCGGACGCGCTGCACTTCATGCCGATCGTGCGCGTCGAGGAGAAGTTGACCAAGGTAGGTCCGACCCCGCCGCGTGTGCTGGTTCACACCAGCTACGGGCTGCTGCTGTTGCCGGTGGGGACGGTGGTGGTGGTGCGGTGATCACAGGTATCCGAAATACTGAACGCCACGCTCGATCCAGAGCTTCGTCAGCCCGCGCAGGATGGTGTCAGCACACGCGACGTAGTTGGCGTTGGGCGCCACCTCAGCTTGGCACGCCACCACGTTCGTCGTCTCGTAATCACGGCGGGTGAAGTGGACGTTCCGGTAGGTGGTCATCTGGGTCTCCTTGATCTGCGACAGTCCGGAGTATGCCTACAAACTTCGGACAAAGCAAGCGCCAATGTGCGTCACGCATACATTTACACAAACCTGTCGAGATGCTCCCTGTAGCCTGCGGCCATCCAACGGTTGATCTCTGCGCTATAGGGATCGGTCATGACGATCTTCTCGGCGAAGGCGTCCAGCCGGTCTGCATACTCCAATGCCTGCACCTTGGTCATAGGAGGTAGCTCGGTCAGGCCGGTCGCCATATCGCCCTCCTGCTAGGTGGGTGGAAGCACGCGCAGCGCCTTCAACGTTGGCTTGCCCTTGCCACCCAGGCTGCGCCATGCAGCGGTCGCCCACTCGCCGTCGTGGTTCCAGGTCGCGCGCGATCCGGTGAGCGTGTTGCGCACGCTGGCAAGGAAGGACTGCAACTTGTCGTAGTCCTTCGCCCAGGTGGTCTCGGTGACGAGCTTGTCCCCGTAGGCGGCGATGAAGGTGGCTTGAGTGAGCATGAAGTCTCCTGCGTTGATGCAGGAAGTCTACGCGACCCAAGCTCCTAATGCACGCCTTAACTGTGCGTCACGCACTTTTTCCTGTGCTTCCTCGCGCTCCAGTACCGCGACGTCGAACCCGCTGTCGAAGAAGTCGCCCAGACCTCCGGCGTCGATGACGATCATCTTGGTCGGGTCTGGGTGCGTCACGATGATCTGGGTGCCGTCGTCAACCTCGATCTTGTCGGAGGGAATGCCCACCGCCTCGACGAAGCGCTGCATGGAATCCATGTTGTTCTGCGTCTCGACGCCGCAGATGGAGTATGCCTCGTCACCGCCGGCGACCAGGGCATCATAGTTGTCGGGGATGTCCCACACTTCGTTCATGCCGCCGCCCCCGCTCGCATTGCCCTGGCAAGCTGTGCCCGGCTGTTGGCGATGGCTCGCCAGTCGGACGGTGTGCCGGAAAGGAACTGAGGCTTCCCCACCGAAGGGTGCGTCAGCATGAGGTGGCTCGATCGGGTGTGCGCCACGGTCCAGCCGGCGGCGACCGCTTCCTTGATGATCTCCTTCATCTCTTGCTGGAAGCTCACGACAGCACCTTCCACTTTTGATGGTCCGCCACGAGCGTGCGCAGCGCATTCTCGTGCTCTTTCGGCACCTGGATCACAACGGTGACGGTGTCCCGTTTCTTCCGCCACGCGCGGATCAGGCTCCTGATCGTCGTCCCTTCTGGCAGAATCTCACCCTCCTTGGCGATCGTCCAGTAGTCCGGGATGGTGAACACTTCGCCCGGCTGGAAGATGAAGGTGTGATCGTCGACATAGATGTCTCGCCCGTCAGGCAGCGTCGATTCGTCACACCAGATGAATCCTTCGGGCCATGCGGTTTCGTGCCATTCCTTGAACTCTTCAGCGCTGATCTTCACGAGGCTTCGCCCTTGAGCGCCAGAGCCAACGCACGCACCTGCGGGCTCCGCATTTCCACCGGGTCAACGTCGACGACGGACTGCGCCAGCTTCACGACACGCTCCAGGACAGCAACGCCATCTCGCGTGGTTTGTGCGCCGAGCGAGTCGGCATCCCACTGCGTCTGCCTCCGCAGGATTTCGATCCAGTCCACCGCCGTGCTCATAACGAACCTCCTGCTGCTGTATGTGTCTTGCGCGCCGCTTCCTTCACCTCCGGTGGTATCTCGTGCGCCTCCAGGAAGCCGCGTGGTGGCTCCCACTGGTAGCCACTGAGCACGTCACCGTTCCGTTTGAAGCGCACGGTCCAGTTCATCTTGCCGCCTCGCGGGCCGGCACCTTCAAGTTCGACCATGTGGGAGTCGATCATCTTCGTGGTGGCGACGGTCACCGTCACGGTAGGTCGAGCCACCAGCCGCCAACGATCGAGTGATGGTGCTCCGGATCGTCCAGGCGCGGCTGCACGATCCTGCCCATTCGCCGCAGGCGATCAGCCATCGCGGCGGCGTTTGGTATCTGACTCCAGTAGCTCCTGCTGTAGCTCTCGGTCAGGCGCCTCCAGTCAACAGCATCATTCGCACGGGTGTTTGTGATGATCACCGCGACGTCATCGAAAGCAACCTTTCCATCGCAGATGTCCTTGATGCAGAACGAAAGCGAAAGGCCAATTCTTTTCATTGCTCGATCAACTCCATGTCGCTGGTGTCCCAGGTGGCAAGAGGGCGGCGGAACACACGCCCGTCGACGAGGCGGTAGGCGTGGCTCTTGCCGATGCCTTGGTTGCCCAGCAGCCCATAGGTCTCGGCGGTGATCTGGATGGGCACCGGGGTAGCGCGCACCGCCCTCCAAAAAGCAAAGTCAAGTTCCAGCAGCGAAGGGCAGGAGGTGATGGCACCTCCGATCGAGAGGACCCACTCGACGTTCTGCCGTTGGTCAGTCATCGGTGGGTCACCTCGTTGCCGTTCGCCCAGACGAAGCCACCGTTACGCCAGCCAAGTTCCGGCCTGTCGGTGTAGCGAATCTGGCGCTCGACGCCCCAGGGCCACGCGGCACGGTCGTTGGTGCCGTCCGGATAGGGGGACACCACGTAGCGCTCCCACGGGAGGGCTGACTCGGCGTTGCGCCGGGCTGCTTCAGCCTCAGCCTCAGCCTTGCTGCTGCGGGCGTATCCCATCAGGCGACCACCTCGAACATCGGAGCGCGGGAGTAGCCAAGCACGGCGAGCGAAAGTGGCGTGCGTACGAAGAGCGCGGAGATGTGGGGGACGAGATTGCGGGCGAGCGCCCAGGCGCGGTTGCGCCCAGGCGCGGTTGCGCCCACCTTCCAGGAAAGACTTGTTCAGGTCGGTGCGGATGGCGTCGGCGTCGATCTTTCGCCCCTTGACGGTGACGGTCTCGACGAAGAGCCGCTGAATCGGCCTGTCGCCGTCGAAGGCGAGGTAGGTGCCGTGCAGGGTGACTTGCCGAGCCATCATGTTCTCCTTCTTTGTCAACAGAAGCATCCTACGCTATTTTCGCTTACCTTACAAGGCGCAAGTGTGCTTCAGGCTCTTTATCCGCTGTAGACCTCCATGTAGGCAGCCTGCTTCGCGCGCTCCCGGTGGATCGCCGTCACCGACACGAACGGGATGGCATACATCTCGGCGGCGCGGCGCGCGTAGACGTCGTCTTCGTTGAACAGGGGGACAGGAGTTGCTGGTGCTCCCGGGAAGAAGCTGGAGACCAGGGTGTCACGATTGTTCAAAGCGTTGCTCCTTTCTCGATTGCAGACCACGCGTCGTTGAGGCGCTTTGTGGCGTCTTCCGCACAGGTGATGATGGGGCCGACGAGGCGCCCAGCCGCATAGCCGGCCTGGAAGTCGCTTGTGTAGTTGAGCAGCACTTCCGGTGATAACTCGCGGGTCATGCCGCGACAGGAGCGCTGTCCATGGTTGAAGCCGGTGGTGAACTTCGGGCGGTTCATGCCAGTTTCTCCTCGCGCAACACGCTGCGGACATAGAACAGGGTGGCGTTGGCGCGGGCTGCGATGTGCCCCGGCTCCAACCCCTGGTTCCCCAGGCTGATGATCGCGTCGCGCTTCGGCGCCTCCGCGTTGGGGTATTTCTTGCCCATATTGGAGGGCTTGGGCGGCAGATCGAGCGCGAGGTTCATCCGCCGGATGGACTCGTGGGAGACCTTGTAGCGCTGCGCCAGTTCTTTCATCGTTAGCGCATCACGAAGAGTGCGGTATTCCCCCTCCGCTTCCGGAGTCTCAGGTAGAAAGCGCGGTCGTGCCATATAATGCTCCTATCAGCCAATGGTTAAAGTGAAGTGGTCCGTGTCAATCGTCCCCCTTCCCCGCAATCTGGAACAGCAGACAGCGCACGTCTTTGTTGTATTGAAGGAGGAAGTTCAAGAACATATTGCGGCTCCACTCTCCTCCGGCGCCCACTCCACATTTTTCCAGCAGCGTTCGCAAAGCAACCTCTCCTTCGTGGCGCTCTGCTTCTTGGAGTGTGGCGAAGGTCTCGCCATCATCGGTCTTGAAGATTGTGACCTGCCGGACCATTTCAGTATTCCCCCGGCAGCATCAGCGTGTTGTTCACGAGCCACAGCGTGATCTCGTCGAGCGGGAAGTCGGTGTGTTCGATCGGCTGGTGGATGATGGCGTCCTCGCTGTTGCCGTCCGCCACGGTCAGCACCGCTGACCAGAGCTTCCCCGACAATCCGACCGACACGCCGTCCGCCGTGCGGATGGAGAAGGACACCCCCTGTGGGATGCGCCGGAGCTTCCAGACCTGGAACTCTTCGACGCGCACCTTGGCGTTCAACTGATGCGACACGATCGCGTCCACCAGCCAGTAGCAGTCAGCGGAATTGCGCAGCCAGACGACGCCTTCCGTCATGATGACGCTCTGGTTCAGCGCGTGACGGGTGAACGTCTCGCTGCCTGAGAACTGGTCGAGGCCGGACTTGATGTCGCGAAGGTCGAGCACCTGGACTCCTTTCAGAATGAGAACGAGCAGAGGACCGCCGCTGCGGCACCCAGGCAACTGCCGGCAGCCCCGGCGCCGAGCAGCAGGCACCGCTTGCCCGGCTTCTTCAGGTCCGGCTCATACAGGGCGTGGTTGCTTGCGATGGCGATCATGGCGCAGGCGACCGCGAGGACTGCGAGGGTGCTGTTGCTCACAGGAACACCATCCCGGCGATGATGGTGCCAAACACGATCACCCCAGCGATTATGTCGTTGGCCTGGATGACGACGCGGATGCGCCCCGGAAGGCGAAGGACGATCATGGGTTGCCTCCTTTCAAACCGGCAGTGGAACGAAGGGAGCCGCACTCAGCGTCGCGCCCTTGCGACGGTTCGGGGCCTGCGCTGCCGCTGCCAGGGCTTCGTTCGCCGTGGCGAAGTTGGCGATCTGGCTGCGGTTCCAGCTTCCGGTTAGGAACGCACCGTTCTTTCCGAGCGGGCGATCGTCGGCGGTGCCCCCGAAGAACGGGTCGCCTGTGCCCCAGAACTCTGTCACGTCAAAACGCCGCGTCACGCCCATCTCCTTTGCTCTTATGTCACACATAATGACACGCCCGAACAGCAAAGACAAGCCACAAAAGTGCTTTTCGCATATTTAGACAGGCTTCAGTTGGAACGTGGCGATCTCCTCCGCCGTCAGCGGACGGTCGGTGCGGATCACGCCGTGGGTGTGCCTGGAGGCCGGGAAGGGCTTCTCGGCGTATTCCCACTTCACACCCTGCGGCAGCGTGGTCCAGTGCGCCGGGCGGTAGAGGGGGATGTAGAGGTTCACAGCATCTCCCCCAGCTTCGCTTCACTCGGCAACGGCACCTTGTTGCCATCGCAGTCGAAGACGTTGTGGAAGGTGGTGGGGAACCGGTAGAACCAAACGCCACGCGGGCTGTAGGCCCCCACGAGCGAGAACCTCATTTCGAAACGGGCGCCCCCGGCGATGACGATCCGAACGTGCCCGGTCAGGTTGCCAAAGACTTGACCGTCCGCCTTCTCGACCTGCCGCCCCTTCAGGATGCCGGCGAGCTTGCCGGTCTGCTTCACGATGAAGCGGGCGTAGGCGTCATCCGCCTCACGCTTGACGGTGTCGATGATCCAGGTGTCAACCACCTCGCTGATGCCGCCATGTTCGCCCAGCAGCCGGCAGGCATCCGACCGCATCGCCGGCTGGTTCGGAAACAGGGTGTCGCGCAGGCCGCGCCACGTCATGAGCTTCGGGTCAGTGGCGCGCAACGTGGTCAGCAACCCATTCCAATGTGCCGTGCGATGGGCGCGCAGCGCGGCCTTCAGCGGCTCCGCGACCTGCTTGAACAGTGTCTCGGCGGTGAAGACATCAGCCTTGGGAACCTGCGGCAGCGCGGCCTTCGCGGCGGCGAGCGCCTGGGCGCGCTTCACGGTCTTTCCCTTCAGCGCCACGAGAGCCTCGACGACCGGCTCGATCTCGGCGGCGAAGTCGGCGAAGCCCTCCCGCTTCAGCCCGCGCAGGAAGACCACCAAGCCGGAGGAGGTGTAGAGGTCGGTGTGGTGCGGGCGCAGCGCGTCCCAGGCCGTTTCGATCGTGCGCGACGCCGCATCCTTGAAGTCGACGTAGGAGGCGTTCGCGATCGAGCCCGCCGCCACGCCAGCCTTCAGCCCCTCATACGCCGTGACGAGTCTGGCGAGGCGGACGGGGCTGACATGGGCGGCAATGATCGGGAAGGGCATCCGGGGGTCTCCTCTGTCTGGTCAGAAGAAGGTAGCGCTTTCCGTATTGTGCGTCCCGCACATTATGTCTGTGTTTGGTAATCCAGACGAGCTTCCTCGAACAAGACCCACTCCTCGACCATGGCGGTTGACCCCGCCGCCCAAGCCTCAGCCTGGGGCTCGGCATGCGCCTCGACCACGGCACACAGGCGCAGCAGCGCCTCCTTCGTTTCGGCGGACTCGATGTCCTCACCGTCACTGTCCTCGCCGATCGCGAAGAACCCACTGCCTTCGACGGTGGCTTTGATCAGCCGCGCCGCGCCGATTCGGACGAATGGGCTGACGCTGCGCAGCGCCGGGACGGCGACTTTGTCCAGGGTGAACAGGCGATCGTGGATGGCATCTCGGGCGCAGGCGGCAAGCCCGTCCAGCAGCTTGTGGGCGAGTGCAGAGCGGGGCGCGGCGAGGTCCATGGAGCGATCTCCTGTCTGTTGAGAACAGGATAGCGAAACTGACCTTGGAATGCAAGCAGAAAGTGTGCCTGACACATTCATAGGTCAAGCACGGCCCCCTTGCGCGCCAGGATGCTGGCACGAATCTCGGTCAGCGGCGGCAGAAGAAAGTGCTGCCCACGGCTGCCGTTGGGGGCGATGCGGCGCACCAGGACCGGCGAGGCGAGCAGCCAGTCGCGCGTCGCCTCCGTCAGGAAGCGCATGTTACCCACCCGGTGGCGCCCGCGTGCGTCGCGGCAGACGAAGCGCTCGAAGTGCTTGCGCATGAGCGAGACGGCGATCTCGGTCTCCGCCGCCTCATTCAGTTCGATGCCCTCGTCATCGGCGTCCAACCCCTCCATGCCGCCATCGGAGATCAACTGCACGAAAAACCGATCGGCAATGTCCATCGTCTCGACAGCCTGATCCACCAGCCAGGGCGTCTTCGGCGGCGTGCGCAGCATGTTCCAGTTGTTTCCCGGCGGGTGCCACTCCAGCAGGTCGTGCAGCATCGCCTCCAGGCCCCCGGCCCGCATCTGCTGGTCGATTGCCGCGAAGTAGGCCGTGTCTTCCCGGCGCTTGTCGCCGCAGTTCAGCACGAAGAACCGACGCTCGTCTTCGAGTCCCGCCGGCACGATCCAGCGCTCATTGGAGATGAATGCGAGGCGGGCGTAGTTTGCCACCTCGATCGGGTCGAGCCCCTTCTTCTCAAGCTGCATGGTGCTGGACGTGATCAGGTCCTTCAGAATGCCGCAGGACGCGACGTCACCAGCCCAGAAGGCTTCCTCGCAGACGATCAGAATCTTGCCGGCCTGATGAGCGTTGAAGTTGCCCGTGACGTGGTTGCGATGTGCCACCTTCGTCGCATACGGTCCCATGGCGGCGCGCAGCCAGTCGAACACCTTGCTCTTGCCGGTGCCCTTCTTGCCCTGGATTGCAACAGCGCTGCCGAGCTTCACGCCGGGCTGCTGATACATCTGAGCCATCCAGGTCATCATCCAGGTGTAGTATTCCTCGCTGTCCCGGCAAACATTCTCTCGGATGTGGTCGTGCAGCAAGCTCCAGTCACCCTTTCGCGGAGTAATAGGCCAGCCGCGCCACATATTATAGGCCGTCTTTGGTGCTCCTGCTGGCTCGAATACGACGCTGTCGTAGTCCCTCCGCTCGGGCCATTCGTGCCAGAGCTTCGTCACCGGAACCTTTTTGACTTCTCCCTCGATGGCTTGCAAGACGGTGTTGTTCGCAAACTTGAAGCGCCATGCTTCGATCTCAAGCATGGTGGGGGGCTCGCCCAGAATCTTGGGCTCCTTCAGGACGCGCACCTTGCTGTTCATCTCGACGACGGCGAATATCTTGTTGAAGCGTGCCAGTTCGGTGAGCGTGTCGTCGTCAAGGTCGTCGCCGCCCTCCATCTTCCTTTCCTTCACGCCCGCCCTCACCTCGCCCTGGACCGACTGCGGACCAATGCCTGACCGCTTGGCGAGCAGCTTGACCAACCCCGAGACTTCGATCGGCGAGAAGTCGGACATGCCAATGCGCCGGGCAACCTTGATCGCGGCTTCCTCGTCGTTCTCGGTCATCCCCGCGATGGCACGCTTCGCCTCAGCAGCGTTCTTGAAAGGCTTGGGGGCGTCAGGCGCGGGTGCAGCCGGCTCTTCCGGCTTCTCCTCAGCTACCTCTTCCTCGTCATCCCCCTCGATCGCCGGCACCCACTTCTTCAGTTCCGTCGCGTCCGTAATCCCGGCGCGCTGGCAGATCATGTCCGTGAAGTCGATCCTGTCCAGGTTGGAGCAGGCATCATGCCGGCAGAGCGCAACCGCTTTGCCGTTCTCTGACTCGGTGGCGTTGACGCAGATGAAGGCGACGTCGGATTCTTCTCCGGCGTTGGTGTGCTGGTCATCGTTCGGGCAGCGATGCACGCGCCCTGCCCCACCCGGGCGCGGCCCACGATCGCCATCGCCGTCCATTTCCAGGAAGAAGTCGGCGATCTCAAACCGCTCGCCATACTTGGCGAAGAACCACTTCAAGCTGGTGGTCTTCCACTGCCCGTCCTTCGTGGCGTCGTGTGCCGCGCGCTCGAAGGCGGTCATTGCCTCCAGCTTCAGGTCGTTGGCGGTGATCCGCTCCACCTCGTTGATGTCGAGTGGGCGCCCGGCGATCACTTCAACGCGGTATTCCTGCGCATCCTTGGGGTGCCTGGGGGTGTAGAACAGGCGGGATGGGTCAACACACGACCGGTCGAAGAATGCCCCCAGGAGCTTGCTGGCGCCCGCGTAGCGCTCCTTCCATTCGACGATGGCATCCGCCTGCGAGACGTTCGCTTCGGCGAAGACGAAGCGCTCCTTCAGCAACAGCACCACGCGAAACTTCGCCATGGGCTGGTGGCGCAGAATGAGTTGAACGCCCTCTTTCGTGTGTTCGGTCTCGGCGATCTCGGCGCCCGCCAGGACGGCAGGCTGGTAGCGCTTCACGTCCCGGAGATAGTTGCAGACGTCAGCGGCGATCGGCGCCCGCTTCTCCCCGATCCACTTGATGACCGCGTCCTTCTTGACGGAGGTCGTGGGCTTGAGGTGCGAGTGGGTCGTGTAGATCACACCGAACAGCCCGAGACGTTGGAGCCGCGCCCGGATGGCGTCGATGTTCTCGCCCGTGTCCAGGTCGAGGGTCAGCAGGTCCATGTGGCGGATCGCCTGGGCCTTCCGTTCCCCTTCGATGACCGCTCCACCCAGGAAGCAGTTGCCGTCCTTCTCGCCCGCCGCGTGCCGGCTCAACACGCCCAGCAGGTCGCGCACCGTCGCGGGCCAGTTCTTCCACCGTCCCGGGATCGTCTTCGACCCCATCGCCGACAGCGCGATCTCGACGGGACGGTCGAGCAGCGCCGCGTCCAGGTCGCCATAGATCAGGGCGTCGTTGACCTTGACCGGCTCAGCGGGCGTCTGCGGGGCACAGAAGGCACTGTGAATTTCGTCGACCGTGTAGGCCTCGCCGGAGCCACCCGCCATTGTCCAGCCACCAGTGCCCGGCAGCGGTGCCTGATACGCGGGGGCCTCGTCCTCGCCCTCGAACAGGCGGGCAACCTCGTCGAGCTTCTCGCAGGTTGAGCCGCCGACAAGGTCCAGCACCTTCGCCAGCAGCCAGATCGCGTAACGATCGGCGCCGCGCTCCAGCACCAGAGTCGGGGCCAGCGAGGGTGTTTCACCTTCCGGGATTGGCGTGCCGATGCCAGCACGCTCGAATGGCTCCTGGGCTTCGGTGTAGGTTGTCAGGTCCGCAACCACCGGGCGGTCCCCGGCGAAGGCTATCACCTCCTCCAGGTCGCGGGTGTAGAGCACCTGATCGCCGGCAGCCATCCGAATGTTACCGGTCGTGGCGCCGTCCCCGAAGACGCCACTGACGAACCGCTCGATCTGGTCGGTCATGCCAGCAGGATTGCCCGCGTCAGGTCGACTCCCTCGTCGAGTGTCCGCGCGCGAAATATGCCGGCCTTCCGGACCATGGCGTGGTCGTGGATGTTCTTCTCGTCCATCAGCAGGACCGTGGGCTTGCGGTAGGCGTAGGCCCAGGCCAGTTCCATGACAGTGCCGATCGTCACCTGGACGGTGTCCAGCAGGTTGACAAACACAGCATCGGACGTCTGCACGTCCCAGTGATCGCGGACCATGATGGCGTCTGCGCTGGTTATCACATGGTCGGGGTATTCACTCTCCGTCAGCGTGCCATAGTCTTCCAGAAACTCCTGAGCCCGTAGGGGCGAATAGCCCACGATCCCCAACCGGGCGAGGCCATCCTTCACATAGTCACGCCAAGATTGCGCGTTGCCGTATCGCAAGCCGGAGATCGGTCCAGCCAAATACACCTTCATGGTCACCTCAGCTTACGTAGTCAGTCTCACTTACCCGTTTGGGCACAAAGAATCGAGGCACGATTCCGCACGGGCGCAGCATTTCGATGTCGGCGTCAACCGTGCGGGCACCTGCCTCGTAGGCTTCTTGGGAGCCTTCACGGTGCCCACGCGGGTGCAGGGGAAGGCGGTTGTAACCCTGCATGAAGGCGTGGATCAGGTGTAGGGCGTTGTCGGGGGACGGGTCAGCCGGTGTCCACTTCAGCACATCGAACACATAGTTCAGTGCCTTCGTTCCGATCGACGCGGCATAGCAGGCGCGGATGCTGTCGGTGAGCATTCGTTCCGCTTCAATCCGCCGACTGCGTTCGCTGCGCCCTAACCCGAACATGCCGTTCTCCTTACAATGGGGCGCAGCCATATGCACCAACGTGGCGCGGCTGCAAGTTTTTCGCGGAGTGGCTCAGCGCCGTTTGTGGTATGTGTAGTCGGCAGAGTCCTCGCGATCGACCTCGTGCTGCTTGCGTGCATAGTAGTCTCCCCACGTCTCATGGCAGCGCCGGACGGTCCAGCTTTCGCCGGAGCACGCGTCGTCGTCAGCGCTGGATGGCGTTGTGCTGCCGAGCAAGGTGAGAGCAAAAAAAGCAGCGAGGATCAGTCGCATCATTCCACCTCCAGACCGTCATTAACCATGCCATCCGCGATGTCGCGGGCGTAGCGGTGCTCGACGCAATACTGCTTACCCATCATGGGGGTGTCGTCGGGCAGATGCTCAGAGCACCACTCCTCTCCGGCGGTCGACAGGGGGAGGAAGGTGAAGATGGTGCCGTGGTTGGTGACCAGGATGTCGGCGGTGCGGGCGAGACAGGCGAGCGTCATGCCACCACCTCGACCACTTCCGCCGGCACGTAGCACCAGCGATACTTCGGGTCGTGAGTGTTGCCGGTCAGCCGGGCGATCAGGTCGATGCTCTGCACCGCAAAGCGGTCGTTGACGTTCACGAGGATGGCGCCCTTCGGCAGCGTCACGTCGACGCCCGCGCCGATGTTTTCGAGATACCGGACGGTCACCTCACGGCTGGTGCGATATACCATGCTACGCCACCCGCTCGCTCTTGCCCCACCGGGCCTCGATGTCGTCGACAAGCCGGACCAGCCAGTCGCGCGTGGCGCCGATCTTGATGTGCTCGATCGCGTGCGACCCGAGCTTGCGGTAGCGCACCTCTTTGACCTTGAGGAACTTGAGAACGGTGAAGATGATCGCCGCCTTCGAATAGTCACCCGTCTTCTGAGTTGCCTTGCTGATCGCTTTGTTGATGCGATGAGCCTCGTGCAGGAGGTGGCGGAGAGACCCCTCGCCCGGGTGGTAGGCATTCGACTCAGCGCTGTCGAGTCCGATCAAATGAGACGGGCCGACGTCACAGACAAAGCCGTTGAGGATGACCTCGCCGAGCACCCGCTCATTGTAGGAGAGGTAGTGGTCGTAGACGCACTTGTCGTCGTCGTCCGAGTCTTTCCACTGAAAGGACACGTTGAGATGGTTCGTGCCATACGATCCATCCTCGGTGATCCAGGCGATCAGGTGCTTATTGATCACGCCCGACATCTCGACTTGCCTCCTTCTCGTTGTCAGATCAGCAAGGTAAGCCGAAACGTCGTCAAAGTCAATATTTAATGTGCCTGACGCACACTCCACGGGTCCAGGACGGTTCGCCACATGGCGCCGGGCGCGACGATGTCCCATCCTTCGACGAGGGTCGGGCGCTCCCAGGTCAGGGTCATGAAGTGGTCGACATGATCCGGGATTTCCTTCCCTGGGCGGCTTTTGAGCCGGCGCTGCCGCTCCTCCTCGTCGATCTCGACGAACAGGCAGGCCTTCATGTAGTTCTCCGGCACGTCGGAGAGGCGCTTGCGGCGCTTGCCGGGCGTAAGGTTGGTCTGGTCGTGGATGATGTCGTTGCCGATCCTCAGCGAGCCCGAGCGCGCCGAGTTCGCAAAGCGTTCCGCATCGTCGATGGCGATCTTGAACACGGCAGTGTAGGTTGATCCTGCCGCCTTCGCGACGGAGTCGATGTAATCGTCGGTCGACACCCGTTGGAGGTGACCACGCCACGCATCAATGATCTCCTGCCGAAGCGTGCTCTTCCCGGAAGCCGGAAGCCCGGCGAGCACGAGGTAGAGCGGGGGTGGCAGCACGTATCCAGCACAGCCACAGCGCGTGTATCCCTCCGTGAAGTTGCTGCCGGCGCAGCAGCAGCGGTAGTCCTGCTCATTGACGATCACATGCATCACGCCACATCTCTTTCGTTCCACCGAGTCTTCAAGATCCGCAGCACATGCTTGTTGAAGCGCGGCCCGCTGATGCTGTTCTCCAGGACGAACCGCTTCACCCAGCCGAAGACGACGTCCCTGGTCGATCCATCCGCCAGTTGGTCAAAAGCGGTGAAGCATGCGCCACGCTGCGCCGGCTCCATCGCTTCGCTCGACTGCGCAAACTGCTTCCGGGTCATACCGACCTTGCGTGCCAGCGAAAGAGCGAACACGACGGAGTCGGTGAACGAGCGCAGGTTCCTGCCCGTGCCGTCCCAGAAATACGCCGTGCGCGCTGGACGCCGGGCGAGACCACGGAACGCTCCGCAGTGCTCGCACCGACACCAGCCGTAGCCAAACCAGCGAGGGTGGCGACTCTCGAAACGAATGAGAGCGCTCCGCGCGGGGATGTCCACATGGACAAGCCACTCAGCGTGAAAAAGTTGCAGGTAGGCGTTGAGCTTGCGCATCAGAAATCCCCCTCCGCCACCTGGGCGCAGATCAGGCCGCGACGCCTCCACATTTCGACCACCCGGTTGCGGTCGTCGAACGCCAGCGCGGGCTTGAACCCTTGCGTCAGAAGCTCGTCGAGAATCTCCTCCTTGACGATGTCGTCGGCGCGGCAGTCGCCCGCCTTGCGCATGAACAACCAGTCGCCCAAGTCGGCGAGGTCGTGCCGGGCCAGCCAGTCAGCGGTCGCCTTGCGCAGTTCCGGGGTGCCCTCACGCCCGCTCACGAAGATCACCCGGTGACCGGCAACCTTGAGGTCGCGGATCATCCTGGCGATCGGTTCGATGCACGGGTCCATAGGCGCCGCCGCGTTGAACGCAGGCCAGTTCTTCGGCTTGGTCCGCACGAAGTGGCGGCGATGGGTCGGGTCGGCAACGGTGCCGTCGATGTCACAGATGATGTCCATGTCAGCGTTCCTTACCATCCAAGGCAGCATTCAGGCGTCAGATCGCCGCGACGAGCCGCATCACGTTCGGGCTCGGGTCGATGTATTTCTCGGTCGTGTCCAGCCGGGCGTGACCGGCGAGCAACTGCACGTCCTTGATCGAGCAGTCGTGCTGGCCCGCCTTGCGTGCGAGCCGGGTGATGAACGTCCGCCGTCCCGAGTGGGACGAGCAGCCTTCGAAGCTGTTCGCGGCGTAGATGCGCCGGAACCAAACCGTGACGGCATCAGCCGACATGCGCTTGTGGCCCCTTGCGCTCGACCGGGGACCGCCACCACCGATCCCATAGATCACGCCCTCGTCGTCCGGGCGTTCCATCCGCAGGCTCAGCAGCGCGGTATAGAGATGTGGGTTCATCGGCACCGTGCGCTCCCGCCCGTATTTGGCGATGTTGCCCGGCACGAACAGTGCATCGGCGCGGATGGCGCCCTCAGCGTCCGTGACGTCCTTCCAGTTCAAGCCGGCGATCTCGCTCGCCCGCAGGCCAGCTTTGTAGGACAGCAGGATCATGACCTGATCGCGCAGCGAGTTTTCACCCTTCGACGCGAGCACCATCAGCTTTGCGAACATCATGTCGTCGAGGACCTTCGCGCGGCGGCTTGCCATGACCCTACCCTTCCTTCCTTACCTTGACGACCAAAAAGTAATATTATCTGCCCTATAGGTCAAGCGAAAAGATGCGTCAGGCCGCGCGCAGCGACGGGCCTGTGAATCAGAACCCCAACGGGACCCCACCCAAGGGTCTTGCAACGCTCTAGGTCAAAATCTAATCGGGAAACCGCCGCAACGGGTGGGGAGCGGACCTTTGGCGCTCCGACAATCCGGGTCTGTTCGGTTCAAAACCGTGGGGTGGGTTGCCCTTTGCAGCCCACCAGAAGAGGCAGAATGTTCCGTTGCGGTTTATGTGCTCTGAAGTGGTGGGTCGCAAAGCGCAACCGCCCTACGCTTGCTACCCCAGCACGTGATTGCTATCGGGGCGGCGGCGGCCCAAAGTGCCGACTGCCACCGTGACAGCCGCGACAAACGGCAGAGGGTGAGAGGTTATGATGCGCACATTGCTCGCGTTCGTCGGCGCCACGCTTTTTGTCCTCGTCTCGTTTGCCAGCACCATGGCGCAAAATGGCGGGTACACGATTCAGACTCCAGGGCGGGCTCCAACATTTATCAATCCATCGGGGAACGGCGGCTTTGTCTCGCAGACGCCGGGGCGGCCACCATCTTTTGCGAACCCGTCGGGTGACAGTGGGTACACTGTGCAGACTCCCGGCCAGACTCCGACCTTCATAAGCCCCACCGGGAATGGAGGCTTTGTTGCACAGACGCCGGGACGATTACCGTCCTATGCGAACCCGTCCGGGAACGGCGGGTACACTGTGCAAACACCAGGACAAGCGCCGTCGTTTGTCAATCCCACCGGGAACGGCGGATACGTCGTACAGACACCAGGACAGCCGCCCCGCTTCATCAACCGACAATGAGTGTCGCGCACGAGTGGGCAATGTGATGCCGCGATCCATCGTCGCCATCTTCGCAGTCTTCCTTCTCGCAGGATGCGGAAATCGCGAAGTCACCTACCAGGACTACACTGGAAGTGGAAGAAGCGCCGCCGAACTCCGGATGAATGGAGCAGCGTGCCAGCAAGAGGCAGATTACGCCTATCGAAGCCAGATCGCCGCTGGCCCGAGTTCGAATACCAGTCTGGCAGTGGCCAATATCGGTACCGCAATAGTTGTCAAGCAAAACGTCTTCGAGTTGTGCATGAATGCCCAGGGTTGGGAACAGACTCAAACGACCTCACCTAATCCACAAACCAACGCACCCCGTCCGATCGGTAACTTCGAGGACTGGACCGCGGCCACCAACATCGAGGCCGGACAGCACGTCTGTTACGCTTTTGTCCGTGCCAGCCACTCCGCCCCCGCCATCGCCGGCCGCGGCGAGGTGGTGCTCACGGTCACCCAGCGCCCCAGCGGGCGCGACGCGGTGGCGATCAGCGCCGGCTTTGCCTACCCGGCCAACGCTGCCGTCGCCGTGCAGGTGGACCAGACCGCGCTGGACTTCTACGCCGCCGGACGCAGCGCCTTCGCCCGCGATGGCCACGCCGCGGCGACCGCCTTCGCGCGCGGCAAGCAGGTGCTGGCGCGCGCGCCCGGGCCGCAAACGGCGGTCGTGGTGGACAGCTTCAGCCTGAAAGGGTTCGGCCGCGCCTACGAGGCGATCAACAAGGCCTGTCCGCCGAAATGAAGGCGGTACTGATGTTGTCATTCGCCCGGCAATCCGGTTGGCCCTTGTCTCCTCGGCCTGCGCCCGTCTCGCGGCACTGATCGGGGAACGTCCCGCTCGCGCACCTCGCAAAACCCGCTGCGCCGTTTCGGCCCTCGCTTTCGTTGCCAAATCTCATGTTTGAGGTCGCTGGCCACGCTGCTTGCCTCACGCATCAGCCGGTAGCCCGTATCGTGATGCGGGTCTCGTCGCGCGGCAATGGGGCCACCGCGAGGCCCCGCATCAAGACGCGGAAAACCCGCCCCATCGCGTCGCCCCGGCACGCTATGCTCCCGCCATGACCGACGCCCCCGACCCGCCGCGCCACAAGCTCACCCGCGACTTCCTGCTCGACGCGCGGTTCGCCGATATGATCCGCGCCGCCATGTCGGAGGCCGTCATCCTGAGCGACGCCGAACGCGCTGCCTCGGTGCGCGCCATGCTCGACTCGCGCCCGGAACACGGCGACGGGCTGTGGCCGTTCTCCTACGGCTCGCTGACCACACACGCGGTGATGAGCCACGGCACCCCCGGCCAGACCCCGCATTACGCTACGCTAATGCGGGCTACGCTTGCTTCGGTATTCCGGGCGACGCTAGCTACGACGCGGCCTGGGGCTTCATCCCTGCGTACTTCGACCACCATTTGTTGACCGCCTCCAGGTAGCACTTGCGGGCCATCAGAAGATTCAGGTCCTTTCCTTCGGGATTTGATACGAGCACCACGGTCGCATGACTCAGGCGCATCGCCATTTCTTGCAGCCACGTCACAAGCTTTTTCTCGTCAAAGAACGGCCCGATTTGTACCATATTAGCGGGTCCCGTCGCGGTCAACGATATTCCCGAATAAGTGGCGTGCGACGCGAGTTCTGAGATCGAGTCATAAATCCGCTTTCGCCCGCCGCTCGTGTGGCCGTCCCGTTTATCGAGCATGTTGCGAACGAGACCGGGGCCAAAATGTGAGATGCGCTTCTTCTTGTCTGCGTGCTTCCATTCCTCAATTTTCTCAGGGTACGTCGAGAGATAATCCACCAGGAAGTATGTTTCGATCACGTCTCGCATCTGGGCGAACGCGTTTTGATAGTAGCCCGACAATGCGAGCTTGACAGATGCACCGGCCGCATTGAAGAGCCGAATACCGAGATACTGAAGCATCAGCTCGTTCTCGCTTCCATGTGGGTGGTCGTGCGCGAACGCATAGATGGCGTTCATGGTGTCCGCCACCAAATTCCAGTGGTCGGAAAGAGCGGAGGCGGCTTCAATGACAGCCAAGCTTCTTGCTCGCAGATCCTCTTCGTGCTTCTGCAGCGATGTCAAATTGTGGGTTGCCAACATTCAGTGTGGTCTCCTTGCCCTTTTCATGCCAGCCGGTATCCCGCATCATGATGCGGGTGTCATCGCGCGTAAGGGGAACCACCGCAAGGCCCCGCATTATGATGCGGACTACGGCTACTGGGGGCTGTAGCGGGACCGCGCGGCGTAGTTCCTCTCAGTTTCGGGTCCGGACCTTGGCGGG
>QGNH01001271.1_pt3 | contig 31559 bp, 38 predicted proteins | sample 1735481 | NCBI WGS metagenome assembly QGNH01 (sample SAMN09239004, study PRJNA386568) | Viral metagenome, whole genome shotgun sequencing project. | reverse complement strand
CCTACAATAAACTAAATAAAAAGTACCAAAAAGCAAAAGCTATAGTACAAGACTTGAGTGATTGGCAAATTCTACATAAAATGTATGGGCCAGTTGGGATGCGAATTATGCATATGCAAAGTATTGTGCAAAACTATATTGATGACATGAATGCCCTAGTACCCATGTTATTTTCCGAACCCTTTAAATTTGATGCTAAATTAGAAGGCCGTAACTTTAATTTATTAGTAACAAGGCATGGGGTTCCAAGTGATGTACGTTATTTATCAGGCGCGCAGAGTAGATTATTTCTTGCGGCAAGCGCTATAGCTTTAAGAAGAAGGCTTCCTCCAAGTAAACAATTTAATTTTATTGAATTTGATGAAATTGATGCGACAGTTTCTACGGGAGAGATGGATAACTTTACTCAAAGATTTATCCCACATATTTTAGAAGAAATACCTTCTGTAGTGATAATAACACCAAAAAACGTAAATGAGTGGTTGATACCTAACGCAACTAATTATATATTTTCCAGGAGAAAAGGAAAGACTACAATCAAAACTAAAGAACAACTTCAACTAGCTGCATAGGAGAATAAAATGTCTATTAACATATCAGTGCCAAAATCTGATGACTTTACTCCTGGAATACACCTTTCTTCTGCTGTAAAAGAACAATTTTGTTTAAGAAAAACACTTAATTTGCGCTGGAGTAAAGGTGGTGTTTTAGAGCAAGAACATATTAGTGCTAATGACGGGGCTAGTTATTGGTTGCCTATTGAAAGAGAAATTTAAATGCAAGCGTTAGCACTTATTGCACATACTCCACCTAAATTAGTTGCAGACATTATTAAAAGAAAATTAGGACCAAAAGCCTTTGCTATTGATCCTAAAGAAGAAAGTGACGCAAGAATTATAATGTTTACTGATATGAGTGGAGTCCGCAGAGCAATAAAAGATAAACGCCACGAAAAATCTATTTTCGTGGCGGTTGTATCTACATTAGAAGCGCATCAAATAAAAAACGCTTATCCATTAGATTTTGAACCGAAGTCCCTTAAATTTTTACCGATGCCTATTTGTAAATTTGATACTTTGTTTGGTATGTGTGAGGATAAATACATAAAATCAAAATTACGTTTTAGAAAAAAATCATTGTTAAATAAAATTATTGATGATAAAATGTCTAGTAATATTATTTCATTAAGCCAAACCTTATTTTATGATATAGCCACAAAACCAAAGCGTAAAATTTTACGAAAATACTTGGCTGATTGGTTGAATTATCCGGCAGCTACACGACCACGTTTTGAAATTTATTTGGATAGCAAAAAAGATAAATTTAAGCCTATTCCAAAATCTTTGATTAAAAAGTTTCGCAATTGGCAAGATAATGACAAACGTAATCCTGCCAATTATGCGAAATTTTTAAGTGAGGCTAAAGGTAAAACCAACAAGGAAATTCCAGCTATTGCTGCAAAATATAATATTAACAGCTTTGACGGGATTACTCTGGTGGCGTGGGTGAAGTAGCTTCTTTAGCTTTTGGTTTTGCTACTTTTGTTGGTTTAGGTGAAGGATTTCTAGGCTCATATCGCCCACAAAAATCATCAGGATTCGGTGTTGGCCAAAATGTTTTAAGTATAGGCTCTGCCCCATTAAGGGGAATAAAAATTTGTGCTTGAGGACTATTCTCTACACATTGCTTTTTATATGTATAAAAATAACACGTAGCACAACATTCTTTTTCTTTAATCTGTGTTTGATTCACTTGGTTTTTCCTTAATCAACGCTATGCCTATCATATTTAACTGCGTTGCATTTTCATCTTTATCTATGCAGTGCCAATAGTCCGCATCGACAAGCTTTTGATAAATTTCATTAAATGTTGATTCACTAACTTCCATTAATGCAAAGGTATGAGTTGTTCTAAACTGTGACATTTGTTGATCCATTATCAATTATTGCACCACAAGCAGTTACACTACCAATCATCGCCACTACATTTCCACCAATTGTTACTGTAGTAACCGGACTGGAAATAATTGAATTAACACCATGCAATGGGCAATTATAACTACTACCAACAAAAGCGGTTAAAATTGTATCACTCGTAACACTAGACAATCCAGAAGTTATTGTGCCGATTTCTGATCCATTGTGTGAACCATTATCCCCAACTCTTGCAATATTTACCATTAATTACTCCGGGTAAGTCAATGTTATAAAAGAAGAAATGTTATTTGTATTCATAACTTCTGTTGTTTCAACAATTTCTGGCTTATTTATAATTGATTTTCCAGGAAATCCACTTTTACCATCTTTTTCCATCCACCATAAACTGGTGAAAATATTTTCAGCTTCGGGCCGAAAAACAAGATAAATTTTTAACCGCCCAAACTGCGCTGTTGACGGGTCTAATATTTCTCTTAATTCACAAGGCTCACCATCTTCAAACTGAATAGGCTTAGACCAATCAAGTTCTAGCATGAAAGTTATTTCTTTTTATAAGAGGAACATGATAAAATAGGACGACCATAGAATTGTTCACGGGCTTGCAATGCGCGATCATAAGCCCGTAAACAATCGGCTAAGTAGTTTGCCAAAATAAAATCAGGTGTGTCTGAATCGTTTTCTCGGCTTTCACAATTAATTAAATCCGTAAGTTTTTCACGAAAAGTTTTTTCTCGCGCTTTTTCTTCCTCAAACGTGCGGGGTTGTGGCACATATGTTAATTCAGACTTTGAATAGACTTGCAAGGCTTTTAACAATTCTTCTTCTTGTGGGGTCATTTTGCTGTTCCTTTGTTTTGTGCAGACCATTCTGCACGTTCAATATTAACTTGTTTAATACGTTCAAGCGCCGCTGTTACATAATCTCGTGCTGCCTGATTATTTATCAGCAAGTTAACAAAGTCTTTTTCATCAAGCCCAACAAAGATATTTGTGCTATTAGTTGCACAATTTTGGGCGGCAATTTCCGACCCTGCGGTATTTACGCAGTCTGAAACTGATAAAACTTTTCCGGTGTTATCCGTAGGTAATAAAAAATGAACAGGATTAAAGTTTGGTGCTGGAATAGCTTCTACGGGTGGTAATTCTGGAAAAACGGAAATTGGTTGCGGAACATACTTTACTATTGGGGCGCAGCTTGTGAAGAGGAAACAGGCACAAATACACCATTTACGCATGATCCAGGTTCTCCATTGTTAAAGTTTGCATAGTAGCAATCTAAATCAGAATTTATGGTAGAAATAAAAGTTTGCTGCTTTGCAGCATTATTTCTATTTTCTAGCATTGTAGGTGTATCTTGTACGAGTTTTTGAACTACACTTGTAAATATTTTTTGATTTTCTGAATCATTTTCATTATCTGCATCAACTTCACCTTGCAATTCTGCTGCTACAATTTTATCATTTTTGACTTGTTGTTGTAAAGCGAGGTTGCTAGTGTTTAAGTTATCAACATTGGTTTGTAAAATTTGATTTCTTGCCTCAAGATTTGAAATTTCACTTTTTTGATAGAAAAAGTATATAGCAAAGCCTGCTATGAATAAACCAATTACGCCATAATATCCTATTTTAACTTGAGGGATTAGATTAGTTATTAAACTAAATAGACCACCCATGACACAATCTTTCCTATCGTTGCTATAGTTTATCAGACTTGAGCAGGCATGTCCACTGGCGTTTTATCAATGCTAGTAGCACGATTAAGTGCTTTTGGTTCGGGCAAAAATGGCCTATAATATTCGTGAAAATCTTTATTTAGTTTATTTAATTGATTTGGACTTATTAGAGTTTCTAGTTTTTTAATAGCAGTAGATAAGTTTTTTTTTGAATATACAAATCTTTTGTGCATTAAAATTAATAAATCTCGTGTTTCAGCTTTATTTAATTCAATTACACGCATAAACCTTGAATTTACTATTGCACGTACTTTTATATGATTGGCTCCAAATTCTGCCTGACTTAAAATGGATTTCATATCAATAGGTAATTGAATTATGTTTACAATTTCTCCATTTTCTCTTTCAAAAAGTATAGGAGAATTTATAAATTTAATGTGAAAAACAGTAAAGTTATGTTTAATTTTATCTTTATCATCATTATTCATTTCTTACTCCTATTAAGAATATTCCCAAACTCTTACAAACCCAGGACCACCTGTAGCCCCTGTTGCAGCAGAACAACCTGTATTTGAACTAGGGGCACTACCTCCTGCACCCGGTACTGTAGCATTTACACCAGCATTTGTCACTCCCGCATTAGAGCTTGTACCTCCTAATGGAGTCCAACCAAATTCACTACCTCCACCTTGTCCACCTTTAATATTATTTGTAGAAAATCCATCGCCTCCTGGTTGTCCACTTGTTATTTTTAATATTTGTGCGTAATTTTGAATAGTTGGCAGTGTGGGATCAGATGCTCCTGGAATTATAATTGGTCCTGAACCAGAAGTGCTATATGATCTTCCAGCAATACTTCCTGCACCACCCGGACAAGAAATATATGCTCCAGAACTTACATTTCCAAAAGAAGTTGTTCCACCATACGATCCTGGGTTACTACCAATACCAGCATTACCACCACCACCAATTAATACAGGTAATCCACCTGTGAAACCTGTTAAAAATATTGCTTTAGCATAACTACCAGCTTGTCCACCTCCGGTAACAGCATTTCCTGTTGAACCAGTTACTGCTAATCCTCCAGTACCACCACCCGCTCCTAAACTTTCAACTATTATAAATTTAACTCCTGCACTGGAATTATAAGTTCCATTACTAGGAAAATCTTGTGGACCAGTTCCAATAAGTTGGCCGTTTGTATTGCTTACTTGAACTAATAAAGCATTAGAAGATATAGCAATCCCAACCGGGGCAGTTAAAACATCAACTACTCCTGAAGATTTAACATTTCCAGTAGAACCAGAATCATTACAATAATACATAGTGCCTGGGGTGTAAGACCCTAGTGCATTAAAAAATACTGAACCATTAGGATAAATACAGTTTCCATATCCTGCTATAGCAATTGGATATTTACTAAAGCTGCTTGTAGGTGCTACTGCTAATCTAAATTTTGAGGTAGAACTATCAAAATAAACCGCATCACCTGGGTTAACATTTCCAGCAAATGAGTTTGGAGGAAGTGCGATAGCCCCTGGATTTTGTGCTTCTGTTTGAGTTGCAGTATAAAATTCCCATATGCTATTATAGTTTGTAGCTAAACATTGAACTCCAAGAAGAGTATGCTGTTGTATGAGATAAACATTATATGGCGGACTAATAGGAGAAGGTAAAAGTAACTCTGTTGGTACAGTTGCTAAATTATACGCATATTCTGTTAATACTGTAAGATTACTTAATGTGGCAGCATTTGTAAAATTTACGAGTATTTCATAAATTTTTCTGTTACCTAAAACAGTACCACTTGTTTGTACTTTAGATGTAGTGGCACTTAAAGCAGTGATTGAAAATAACGTACCATCTGAAGAATATAAACCAATATTACCTATTGTGAAATTACCAACAGTCTCGTCTAAGGTAACTATATAAGCAACTTCATTTGGGCTTAAAACAGAATAAGTAAGTTGCGAACTACTAGCCATAGTGTAAACAGAACCATTTACTCCACCGCTTTGTACGCCTGTCAAACCTTTAAGAGTTGTAGCTGAATCTGCAAAAATATTATCAGAACCAATTTTAAAACTGGTAATATTAATAAGCGGACCAGTAGGTGAAGCTGCGGCAATATCCTCGGAACCTACAGATGTAATATAGCTAACAGGTACTGCAACTGCAATATAAGTTAATGGTGAAGGATTTGTTAATGTTCCTGTATTAGTTGTGGATATAGTAGCAGTTCCAGCAACAGTGGGGGTAAAAGTAAAAGTTTGTGCTGCGCTTGTTCCAGAAAATACTAAAGATGTAGGACTAAAAGTTCCTGCAATATTAGCAGATAAATTTATTGTTCCTGTAAAAGTACCGTTAGGTGTTACAGTAAAAGCGGGAGAAGGTTGGTTTACTGGACCAGTATTCGGACCTGTAAGGGTATAACTTGTAGCAGGCATCTTTATTTTCCTTTATTGTTTAGCAACTGATCGAACAATTTCCATCTCATAAAGAGTTGGAGTTATATACAGTTGTTCGGTTGTATTTGTTATAAATAGCAGTGACCTTGGGACAAGGTAAATTGGAGAAATTTTATAAAGTAATTGCAAAAATGCTTGAACGTTCAAGTTAGGAAATTGAAGATCATTGTATTCTAAATCATAAAAAGGTGTTGGAAAATAAGTACCACCACTTTCCCAAACAGGAGTGCCTGGAACATCAACTAATTCTTGAATTGTGTTTGATGTACTGTTAGCCCACAATGGAATAAAGTTAAATTGGGCATTTTCGATATAAGACAAGAAATTTAAAAATTGAAGACTTGCACCTTTAGTTTGAAAAAATGTTCCAAGACTTTGCAATAGATTTTGATATTGTTCAGAACTAAAAGAATTTAATGGTACACTATATCCAAGCATTCTAGTGTTGTACGCAATAAATAATGGGTCTGCTTCATCATCTCTCATATAGTATAATTCATCGGACGCATAATGAATAACGCCATCAAATAAGGTATTCATGCTATTTGTAAAGTCTAAAAATAATTGATTATCCGCAAAAGGATCAGTTAATAAAGAACCGTAATCAACATTTTGATACAATAAGGCTGGGGAGTTACAGCCTACGCCGGGAGCAATCGTTGTCACTACTAATCTCCTAAGTGTTTTTAATATTTCTAGTTGTGAATGCCATATTACACGTAATTGTTCCTAATTGGACATATTGATATAATGTTATAGGTTCATCATCTGGAACTGGTGATATAATATCAAAATAATCAATTAAAGGGCTAGTGTTTGTAATTATTTTATTGTAATCACTATCAAACCACGAGTAGCCTAATGATCCCTGCCCAAGAGTAAATGCAGCTTGAAGATTAGCTATAATTTGATTTTCAATACTATTTAGGTCTGCTTGAGGAAAACAAAATATGTTCAAAACTAAGTTTAAAATAACGGCAGTAGGATTTTGCTGTATAAAAACAACATTTGTGCAACCAAGCCCTGTCATATAAGCTGCAAAAGCATTAAATTGTGATGTAGTCCATACCGTATTTGTTAATAAAACAACCTGTACCACCATACAATATTCTAAATTGGTTGGGGCAAACTGTGCTTGACCCAAAAATAAAACGTCAATTACACCACCATAAAGAATACCGATAGAATTATGATCTGTAGGGGTTACAGCCCGATATTTTGCAGCGAATAATCCTGGTCCTAAATTTTTATAATCATAGGCTGAAAATTGATCGGAGCCTTGGCTTGTAATACCCTGTGCCGTTCCCCCCACACTTGAATATGCTGAACAAGTAATAGATTGCCCATTAAAATTTCCATTACCTTCTTGTCCATTTGTAATAACAAACTGAACATTTATTGTGGAATTTGTGGGCGGAATATAACCGAAAAACCCATTACCAAATTTAATTTCAACATTTCCAACAGCGTTTGTAGTTTCTTCATACACCAACGATGCTGAATTAAATTCCCATAATCCAATATTAAAATTATTTGCATCATTTGTTGGTGCATATGCCACATTATTAACAGTGACATTTATATCCAAATTTGATACTGTAAAATCTTCATTTCCAAATTCAAAAATTTGAAAGGACTCTCCACTGGAAATAAAAGAAACAGAACTAATTTGTCCCTCATACAATGTAGCACTCACATAACTTAAACCAGCAGTATTTATTGTCCAAACGGCTGTTCCATCGGTAACTGTACTACTTGCTGAAACCGGCCATGTTGGTTCGGTACTTCCACTTATTCCAGCAGTTGTGCAAACATAGGAAAATCCATTTGCAACGTTTGGAAATATAGTAGCATTTAATGCGTAAGAAACGGTGCTTTGCCAATTCCCAGAAGCAGGAAAAACAATTGGAACTCTATTAAAATAACTTATACCGGCTAACGTAAATTGAGTGTACGCGGGAATTTCTAAAGTTGTAGTTGTAGAAATAGTATTTGAGAGTAAAACCGGAACATTGGCAGGAATACGCCGTTGAATTTTAACTCCAAGCATTCTGGTAATACCATAAATACTTGAATCAAGAACCGCAGTATCAATAATTGATTCTTGTACCGCTTTTTCAATTGACAACTGATTTAACGTGGCAGCGGTAGCAATCATTTCTGAAAAAGTTTCACCTACACCTACTGTAGCTATGTCAGCCCATGAGTTTGTGCCTGCTAAAACCCCAAGCATTTCACCTTTATTTGATTCAAAATCAGGATTTATTGCTGTTAATGGTAAAGGGGCAGGTGGGTTTGCTAGAATGTACGCAGATAAAGATGCTTCAATTACTGAAGAAGAAATACTTCCTGGTAAATTTGCAGCTAAATAAGTAGATACGGATGATACAGGTGCCCTAACATATGGGCCGGGAACGGGATTTAATACACTAGAGCCTGACATGGTAAATCCTATTGATTATAACGAAGACCAAGGGTTTGTGGAACTGTACTGCCTACTATAGTGTAGTTAATTATAATAAAGTATGCAGTATAAACAGGAGCAGCAATCACGTTAACGCCAGCAGGAGTAATATTTATGTAGGATGACATCCATTTTTTTAATGCTGAATAAATTTTATTTTTTGCTTTATAAGCAGTTACACCGTTTGACACAATGTTTTTAAATAATAAATCTAAATCTAACCCAAAATCAGGTTCAAACGGTCGAGAACCTAAACTTGTAAATAGCAAGTTTATAATTTTTACGTTAATAGCCCCAGCGTTAGCCACTGTTATTTGATTCTGATCTAATGTATAGTTTATGTTTACATCTAAAAATTGCACACTTGAAGGGTAATTTCCAGTAATTGCTTGGCTTGGAAAAGTTAGGGAATTAGACATTTATATACCTAATATTCTGTTAAGTTGGCTACAGACGAAACAGCCGAAGGTGCTGGTTGAGGCATTGATGTTAAACTTGAAGCAGGATTACTTGATGGATTTAAATTAACACTTGAGCCACTTATATTTACCTGACCACTGGCAACCATATTAAGGTTTCCCGTAACTTTTAAATTAAAATTTCCAGTGCTAAAAATATTACACCCTGATGCAGAAATTTGATAAAAACCACCAGATTGATGAATAATATAAATAGTATTGGTTTCATAGTTTGTAAAAAATACATTTCCAGCTTGATCCACACGGCAACGGCAATTTGGAAAAATACCGGCTACTATTTCAGGCAATGTATTATCTAAAGGAATACAACCTTCATAATACATATTTGTGTTGTCATCTTCATTTGGAATATAAATTGCGGCTATTGAGCCTAATTTTGGTACTTCAACATTTATATCTCCAGCAGAACTACCACTATTTTTTATTGGTCGGCACCATGGTAATTGACTATCCTCTACGCCTTGATGCAAAGCAGAAATTCTAACCTGTATTCTTTGCGCACCTGTAGGATCATTATTATTTACAACCAACCCGATTATTTTTGCTTTTGTTAAATCTCCATCATTCAAATGATCTAAAGTATTTAAAAAAGGCATAACATAGTATCCTTAATAAAGAGCCGGATTGTCATTCGATGGGCCAGTTGTAGTCAATTCATATTTTACAAAAAACTGAAGACCTTTTATCCCACGAGCAATCCCTGTAACACAATAAGTTCCGCTAGTAGTTAAATCTATAACTCCATTATTATATACTTTTGTTCTAACAATATCATACAAATTTAATCCTACATCCTGATGAATAACTACAAGAAATCTTTGAGAATAAGTTGCTTTAAGCCTAGCATTTTGATGTTTTGCTAAAATATAGTTTGCGTGGCTGTTTCCACAATTCATTGGCGCAATTTGAATGCGGGTTCTATTAGCTAAACTTTGTGCGGAATCTTGATTAATGTCAAGATTTGCACCTTTTGTATAAGTTGCTTGCACAGTGGTATAAATATTAGCTTCACCAGTTCCAGACGTTTGGCTCTGACGCATACCATAACCATAAATATGATTAAAAAGTCCACTGTCATTTACAGCTTCTTTATCAAAAATTTCATATGTAGGCTCTGTACTATCCTTAACTACACAACCATGAAAAAAAGTAGCTTTAAAAGTTTTTCCTGAAAATAACTTTTGTAAATTTATAAACATTAAAGTGTTTGAGGTAGTAACACCATGAGAAAAAACAGATTGTTCATCAGAGTAGGCATGTTTAGCAATATTAGTTGCAAACTTTGTAAACGTTCCACGTCCGGGAAGCCAAGTCATAGCATCGTTTGAAGAATCATTTGTTATATATTGCATGTTAAGAAGAGACGCAATTTGCTGCATAACATTTGTAGAACTACCAACCATGCCACGATTAACAGTCTCTCTAATATATGATATATTATCTAATAAACCAATAACTGTTAATTCATTATAACCAGAAGAGTGTTTTTTACGAGCTGGTGTTCCAAAAGCCCTATAATTAACCATTGCTGGTAGCCCGGAATTACCATCATTAAAAGCTACTTGAAATTGTGTTCCATCATTAATCGGAACACTTGATTGATACAAGCCATAACAATCTAATAGTTTTACCATAATAACGGGCAAATGTTGGCCTACGTTTTGTGTTTCCAGTAAATGAATCCCATCTTGTGGAAAGATTGGAACAGATACACCACCGACTTGAATATTTACACCATGCTGACCAGCAATACCATAAGATTGTGGTGAATTAGTGTTTGTAGCTGACATTTTAAATTGTTACATTCGATTGGTTAAGGTTTACACCAGCACTTATGTTGGTTAAATTATTTATTATACTAATATCTGGATAACCTATAACAAGGGAATCAGGAATTGCTAAATAACTTCCAAAACCATTAACAACTGCAATCAGCCAATAAGCTGTCGTATTACCATATAATTTCCAAGATTGCGTTGGCAACGGCACAGAGCCTATAGTTCCTTGTCGATTTAAAGTTACCGAGCGCAGTAGTCTTATAATATTAATTGAAAAAAATTCGGTTATGTACTGTGAACTGTTTCCAATTTTTGCTAGTTTAGCTGAAACTACGTTGTTGCGACTGTATGAGGGGTCATAATATGAGGAAGAAGCTGTTACTGTTGTTGACATAACTATTCCTGAACTGTGGATTGTTGTGAAGAAAGGTTTCCACTAAATTGAGCGGGTAAAGCAGAAGACCCTGAAGGTGCGGGCACTAAAGCACCAAACATATTAATAATATCTTGTTTGGTTAGAATTGTTGCCGTTCTAACTGAAACATCCACTTGAGCAGAAATAAAATTACCATTTTCATCACACATAACATCAAACACTGGAGACACTCCAGTTATAATAACATTTTCTATAACTAAGGCGTTCCCAATACACATTGTAATCTTATAACCATTGTTTTCAACTAATCCTAAAATATTTGGTCCTGGCATTTTTAAAACATAATCCTCGGCAGAAGGAACAACCAACATGCATAAATCACGAATTGGCTGCATAACATCCGTGGTAGGATTTGAACAAGCATTAAAAACCATAGGTAAAGCAAAATCAATTGGTGTAGTACCATTCCAAACAAGTTGTGTTGCTGCCTGTGAATAATCGGTAAACCCTGCTGCTTTACCTATTCCGGCTGCAAGTAGCGCGCCGTCTTTTAAAAATCCAGAAGTTCCTCCTGCAATAAGAGCCGCAATTGAAGGGTTATTTAATAATGGTTGCCAATCAGATGATAAATGAAAAGAAAAATGTTCTGGCAAACTAGCTACAATTTCAATTGTTCTTCCAGTTTCGTCTTGTCCGTGCAAAAATACCGCATAATTTGCGTTAAAAAATGCCCCAGGGTTTTCCGAACTATAGCTAACAGGATATTGTGACATATCCGTAGGTTTAACAACCCCTGTTTGATTTGATTGTGGGTTTAATCCTCCTAAAAAGTTATTAGCTTGCTGCTCTAAACTACTAGCAGCACCAGAAATCCCAGAGCCTAATTCACTTAAAAATCCACTCATGCTACTATGCTTCCATGATTAACTAATATTAGACCTTGTGAGGTAATTGCCATCGGAATATCGTGGCTCATCGGTGGACTAGAGTTTCCGCCCATTTTATAAGATGCATCTGTAAGTTGATTATTATAAGCCGACGACGGAATTGCTGTAGGTGGTGTAGGAGTTTTTGTACGCTTATCAACAATTTGTGCTGGTGTAGGGGCCGGAGGTTGAGAAGCAATAACTGGCGCGGGCTTTTGTGAGTAACCAGCTTGCTGAAGTTCATCCAACACATATTTATTATTTGGGTTTAGCCCATCATAGCCTGCTAATGCTCGTTGTGTATCTCCTTTATTTGCTACTAATAAATCATGTAAATAATGTGCTGTAGCATCCGCAGCAACATTTGGATCTCGCCAATTGCCTTTTACATAACTTTGAGCTGTTTTATCAATAAATTGACCCTCGCCTTTTGCGGAAGAACCAGGATTAAGTTTAGGAACTGGATTAAACTCTGATTCATGAGCAAACACACTAGCTATTAATTTAGGATCAACTCCATACCGAGCAGCGGCTGATAAAATACCTTGAATTTGGTTGTCTGGAACTTTTAATGTTTTTCCCCAAGCTTTAAATGTATCATTTTTTAAATCTTCGCTTGCCATATAACTAGGATAATCATAATTTTTACCAATATTTGGTTGCCACGGTCCCTGTGGCATAATTATTTGATCGGGAGAGTCCCAGGGACCAATTCGGGGAGATACAGATTTTGCGGGGTTGTACCCAGGACCAGAATTATTTGAAGCATTACTTGGCCCTGGAAAAGGATAACTCCCAGGACCAGAATTATTTGAAGCATTACTTGGCCCTGGAAAAGGATAACTACCATCACCATTATTAGAATTATCATTTGGTAGAGATAAATTTCGATTATTTAAAATATAAGCAGCTTGAATTATTCCTGCTGCTTGTCCACCACCTGTAATATAAGAATCAAGAGAGTATTGCGCGCCGTTAAAACCACTACCTGAACTTGTGTTTGTTCTCATAAACCATTGTAATAATCCTTTTAAAACCTCTGTTAAATTTTTATTATTTTCATCAGTTTTGGCTTGAACAGCAGCATAAACACCTTGATGATCGGCAAGCTGTTGAGAAGTAAAAATGTTTGGATTATTTGAGGCTGTTGCAGCATTTGCAGCAATAGCGGCTGGTGTACTTTGGTCAATTATGGACTTCCAACCAGGAATATTTGCTGCGCCCCATGCATCCACACTAGAACTCATATTTGAAATACCTTTATTGATAGCATTAACGCCAGCAATAAAGTTATTTAAAATGTCTTTGAAATTTCCAGTTTCAACATCAACTTGAAGGGTATTTAGACCATTATTAAGCCCTGGAAAATTTTTATTCATCCAGTCATTTACACCCTTATCAAAACCTGTTGCCCATTTATTAAATTTACCTATATAATCACCAACATCAAATCCCACTGCATTTATTTTACCTTTTATATCATCCCATGAGGGTAAATGTTTATTAAGCCAATCTATAGTTCCAGAGGTTAAACCTTTTATCTTAGTAAATGTTTTTCCTAAAAAGTCATCAATTTGTGGCTGAAATTCACGATACAATGCAGCACCAAGGCCAACACCACCACCAATTACCGCACCCCAAGGGCCAGCAATACTAGCACCGAGTAAAGCATCACCACCAATACTCCCTGCATAATTTGCAGCGGTACTACCTACTATTCCTTGTTTACCGCCAAAAAATGGTTGATTTTGTGCGGTAGGATTAATTGCTGCTGCCGACGTATAACCTAAATATGCACCACCTAATCCTCCTGCTAATCTTCCAGCACCTTTTAATAAACCTATTCCTGGAATTTTACCTGCACCACGTAATAGATTTTTTAAAAATCCAGACTTGGAATGTTTTAATAGTTCAATAGTAGAAATTGCACCACCACCTTCTAATGCGTCTTCCCCGGCTGTTTCTGCTTCTTTAACAATAGCTTTTTCCGTTTTTCCCCCAGGTAAAATCCCACCAGAACCACCCCCACCCCCACCTAGTTGTGCGGCAATAACAAGTTTTTTAATTTGATCTAATAAAGACTGTCTAAAAATATCGGTTTCATGACGTGCCGTACCACTGGTTAAAAATGGTATATCTTGTAGATATTTTGTAAGAAGCTTATTTTGTTCTAATAAAGTGAAGTGAACATTACGCAGTAAAGCAGATGGACTATTTATTCCTTCTTCTCGTGAAATTGGTGATATTCGTTGTGCTGCTTTAGTGGTTTTATTTAATCCAAGAAAAGCTTGCTGGATTGTCTCTTTTAAAGCATTCAATCCAGCAATCAAATCGTTGTTATTAGCTTTTAGTTGTTGGCTATTTGAATTAACCGACTTAATCATATTTTTTATAGCGGTAGATAGAGCAATAGGCTCGTCAGTTTGGCTTACCATAATTTTTACCTTCTCTGTCCAGCTTTAGGTACTACTTTTGGAGCAGCAGCGGTTACATTTCTAATATTTTGTTGATGAATTAAGTCTTTCTCTAGTTTAGATGAAATATATAAGAAATGGGACGAGTTATTATATATAAAATCAGGTATATGTAAAAACTTTCCAATTTCCATTATTCTATTTAACAAATCTTCTTTTTCATAAATTGGGAAAATGTTAAATATGCTTAAACGATAAACACGTTCACCAAACTTATGAAGCTTTAGCGATATTTTCGGGAAAGAAGTCATCAAGACTCAAACTGAATGTCACGGTTTCGCTAGTAGCAGCAGCCTCACCCGTGTTAGCGATTTCAGTTTCAATTCTGGTGATTTCTTCTTGTATGCGTGATTTATTTGTGTTAATTAACTCCAACAAATCAGGTTGATTGATTTTTATTAAATCCATTTTTTCAATTTCTTCGATGCCATTTTTTAAATACTCTAAAGCTTTATCAGCTTCAAAGTGTTTGTCAGTTACTTTTATAGTTTCTTCTACTCCAAAATCTTTAATTATATTGGCAAACTCCATAATATCTACCCAATCATCGGGTTCATATTTGGTACGCAAATTTTCTAGTTTTTCTTCAATTGAATTTCCTTGAACATATTGAGCATAGGTACAGCGATAAAAAATCGCATCCTTAGCTTTCTTTTCTTCAGGCGTTTTTTCTGGGATAGCACTCATAAACCGATTAAGGGCTTCACCATCACGTAGGGTAGGAATAACAAAGCCTTTTTCCTTATAGTAATCAAAATCATCGTCATCTATTTCAAGTGCTTTGATAACTAAATCAGTCATACCGATACTAACTACATTTTTATTTCCATATTTAGAAATAAAGCGAACGGTATAAGGATTGCGGGTAAAAGATTGAATTTTAAGCCAATAAAATATAAAGCGAAAATCTCCAAGGCATAAATCACGAATATCTACGTCTGCAATACAACGATCTAGTGTATCAAATAAAGCGGTTTCACTACCAGAAACGCGAACTTCATGTAATAACATAAGTTCTTCGCTATCTAGTGGCCTTATAAAAACTGAATCAAAACCTAATACACCTTGAGAGGGTAAATAAACACGAGAATATTTATTTTTTAAATTTTGTGGAATAGGTGTTTTTACTACAGGTTCTCTTACAATAATAGGTTCGGGTGGTGGTGTGTTATTTTTTTCTTCACGTTCTGCTTCACGTTGTCTAGTATCACGCGCAATATGATCTGCAACTTGCTGGCGTTGCATAGATTTAAAATCTAAAGCAGGCATAGCGGAAGGAGTTTCTGGTAAACCAGAAATATTAAATGAAGGTTGTTCGGGGTTTGGTTGCAGGTTATTTGTGCCTGGAGGGGAAAATTGAGTTGCTGGAATTTTATTTTTTATTCCAAATTCTGGTAATTGTCCTACATGAATAGGGTCCAGATTTTGAATTAATTCAATTTTTCTTCTATTTTGTTGAGGGCGTTGCATACTCTATGCTCCAAACACGGTTGTCTTTTTTATTATTAAATCTGACACTACCCGTAGGCTTGGTCGCAAGGTAAAATTTTCATGGCATTATTTCAGCCATTACTAAATTAGTATCTATGGTCCTTGAGAAAAATTTGTGCCACTACTTCCCGCACCACCAGCACCACTAAATGTATTGCCTAAAGATTTACCAATAGTGTTTCCAAACGTGCTTTGCAAACTTGCAAGTCCTACACCACTTAATGCTTGTAAACTAGCAATAGGATTACCCGATATTAAAACACCTAATGGTGAGTCTAAAAGTGTTGCACTTAAATATGTAATATTGCTACGATTAACTGATAGATTAACTGAAGTTTGCAATCCAGAAGAACCATTTGTGCTTAATACTATATCATTATATTTATCTGGCCAGCATCCTACCAAGGTTACTTCCATTGCTGGAATGCCCATGCCATCAAATAAAGTAACTACAATTTGTCCATAGTAATCTGGAGGAATACCCCAATTGCCTGTTCTATTGTTAAATATTTTTGCTTTCCAAGCAGCAAAAAAACCACTTACAAGATATGTTTGTAATTCGTGAAATGTCAGGATCATGCCCATGACACTTATAAATTTTGGAAAATTATAAATAAACCCCCCAATAAATTTGGGATCGACTGAAAACCCTTCAAATGGTGTATTACAGTCAGCTAAAACTAAATTGTTAAATGCTGGAAGCCCAGGAACCCCACTAATATTTGCAGTCCACATCCAGCTAGGTGCAACATCTGGCAATGTTTGCATATCAAACATTGTAGGCAATGTGGCACCACTAGCGCCATTAGCGCCAGCATAAACACTTTCTCCAAATGAAAGTGCGCTTGTTAAAGCAAGGCTCATTTAATTATCTAATAGGCACGCCGTTAAATATTGGATAGTCATAAGAAAATTGGGCTGTAACCTGGGCGGCAGTGCTTGAAGAACTGCTTAATGCAATATCTTGAATATCTTGCAAAAATAAATTTACAAATTGAATTTGATCGGCTAAAGAACCTTTTTGGTCAAATACCTGTAATGTAGGTTGTACGCTGTATTGTGCAATATTACCAATTGATGTTGCAGAGTTTGTACCAACAATAGCCTGATCCCATAACCGTAGTTTGGTTAGAGTATCAAGTGTAATATCTTCCATAAACGTAACCGCCATAACACGCGGAAACATTTTACGGCCACGAAATTTACGGACATGCGCTGAACATTGAACTTCAATTGCTTCATTGCTCATGCCTGGAATAACACAATCCATGCATTTAATCATCAATGAAGTAGTATCACCACCACCAGGAATAGTACCAAGATAAAAGTTATAATGGTCTAACGTTAATGCATCTGGCAATGCTTCAAACTGATTAAGTGTAATTACGGGCATTTTTTATAATCCTTTATTAAGCATTAACCACAGATTCACTAAACACGGCACTACTATTTGTAAGTACCGCATCCAACACACAGAATTGCGCGGGACTAAACGGATATATAATAACACGGCAGTTAAACTGTCCGTTATCAGCATATACTTGAGTGTTTACCGTCGAGTCAGTTATGCATGTACCATTTTGAATGGCTTCATTTGCAATTAATAGTCCAAGTTGTTTTAAAACATTTTGCTGAACATTTAGTTCAAGCGTGGGTGTGATATTTTGAAAATCAACGCCCTCTAATAAATCAAGAATAAGTTCTTCAACATAAGAGAAGATTCTACGCACCGGAATATAGGTTAATAGTGACTGTACGGTAGCAAGGGTAACTGCACCGTAGATTGCATAACCACCGCCTCGAAGTTTTTTAGCAGCATTAATTCCTGCTGAATTTAATAATCCTCTATCACCTTTACTGTATAAAGTGCGCAAGCCTAAAAGGCCATTTAAAACACCAAATATCGGGCCAGCACCTACTTGGTTAGGGCCAACTGCATTATCGGCCGCTGCCTGTAAAGTAGCAGCTAACCCGCTTTGAGGAATATAAATATTTGCACCAGTATAAGGATCACTGGTATAAATATCTGGCGTAAATATGGCTGAACGATTTGAATTAATATTCAATTGATTTTGACGATAAGAAATTGCTGCTGCTGCTGTTGCCTGACTAGCACTTGGAATATCAAGATATGCAAAACACATATCCGCACGAGTTTGGCAAACTGCATCCATTGCTTGTTGTACGATCGGTGAGGTATAACCACCATTCATCAACATATCAACATCAATATTTTCTGGGCTAGAAAAATCACCCCACGCGGCTGCAATTTGTGCATTTGTAGGAAGTGAGCCATCCGCACCACCATTAAGCCAAGTAATTTTATTAATGTTATCATATAAATTTGGAAAAACAATAACATTGGATGGCAATGTACTTACTAATCTAACTACTGCGGAACCGCTTGCATCATTATTAACTAATGACTCAATGTTATTAGTTTGTCCTGTTTGAAAATTTAAGCTTGATTGTAGCGAACCAGTCCAAACTTCGGCAGGGGTATTTGGATTAGAAGAAGACCAAATATTTAAATTAAATTGTCCATTTGAGGGTACACCAACAACGGATTGTGCAATTACGGCCGATAAAGCACCACCACCATTCACAGTAGTATTTACAACCGCAGTTGTATAATCTAATGGACCATTATTTATGGCGTTTGTATAAGTGCTAGGAGTTGCATAATAGTTGCCATTTAAATTTGCTGTTTGAAAAGTTAAAATAATTTCTCGACCATTATTGCCTGTATTATCAGGCAATACAGCACTAGCAGTTACACCTAAAGCAGATTGTGTTAATGCAGTGGCGAGCGCTGTAAGGGTTGCATCATTTGAGGTAGCATAAGTGGCGGAAGCAATATAGTTAAATGTATTGGTATTTACAGTAACACCTGTTGTGTAAACATTTCCTTCAAAATTTAAAACGTCACCAGAAACTAATTGACGACTAAAACTAATTGTTACTTGTTGTGGAGTTCCCATATTAACATTGGTAATATTCCACCCATAATTTAAATTTGCCCAAGCGCCGGGATTTTGCGCAATAATAGCAAGAACATCGTTTATATAAGTAGTTGTTAGAGGAACAGCAGTTGTCGTTGAATAAGCCATGCTTACAATAACAAAAGTAGCGTTTGGCGGACCAGCAAAGAATAAAGCTGGAACACCACCAGTTGTTCCAAGCAAGACGCTAGCTTCAATTGAAAGTAAAGCAGCATTAATATTTGCTGTTAATTGGCTTAAGTTACTGCCAAGAGTTGTATTAACGGTCATGGCTGACCCACCATTAAGCTGATAAGTTACGCTTACTGGCGTTGAAGATGCAAGGCTTGAAAAATTGGGTAAATTTGTAATAACAGAAAAGCTAGGCACCGCAGCAGAATATAGTAAATCTTGAAAAGGAACATAATCTAAATATAAACCAACTTGTGCTTCAACAGCGCAGCCTGAAGTTAAAAATAGGTAGCTTGCGGCGGCTACACAATCAGTATTGATTGCCCTGCGAACAATTACATTATTTGACTGACAAAATGCTAAAGCATTATAAGATGCGAGTGACCAATTGGGGTTAGGTTGGCCATATTTTTGTAAATATTGAGATTGACCGTTTGTTATTACCGTAGGTTGAATATCACCTTTCTGACAACCTATAACTATACCTCCAATTGTTGTAGAAGGCGGTGAAGCAGTTCCAGTGTTATTCTGTTCAAAAAGATAATTACCTGGAGCGGAATTGCCACCAATTAAAGGTATGCCATAATTTGCAGAACTTGCATTTGTACCAGACATTTAAAATTCTCCTTAATTATTCCGCGCTAGTGCTAGCATCAGCCGAGTCAATTTTAATACTTGTATTTGCTTGCGCATTTTCACCAGCAGGAATCGCTTCATGTTTTGGAATATCGTGTCTGCTAATAACACGAATTTTTTGAGGGCTGGGAGGTTGCCAATCCAAAAACTTTTGAGCTATTCTATGAATATCTTTTGATACGGGAATATCAACACTATCACCATCAAAAGATCGCAGAAGAACAACGTGTTTTGTAAGATTTTGAACATAGGCATAAGGAAAACGCTTAAGGGGCATGAAAGTCTCCTATCTTACAATAAATTAGCTTTATTAAGCTGAAAGAATAACACAATTTGCTGGATTAGTGCTTATATTTGTAATAGTCCAAGAAGAAATAACACCAGGAATAACAAGTAACGATTGAATTGTTGTTGTAAAAGTTGTTAGTCCATTATTCAATGTTATTGATAATGTTTGATCGCAAGAAATTACTAAAGCATTTAATGAAGGTGCCCCAGAAAAAGTACCCCCAGGTAAAAGCTGGGTTTCGGCAAAAGAATAGGCATTTGTACCAACTGTGAGTAGTCCATTAAATAAACTTCTACGTTGTGTAGGAGAAGTTTTTAAAATATTAAGAAATATAGAAAGAGTTTCATTATAAATAGTGGTGCTCATATTAAAGTCTCCTGATTAGGAGTAACTGATCTGGGGTCAACAAATTCTATATTTGTACTTTTATTTTGTAATTCAAAATTAATTCCAAATGTTTTTGGTTTCTTCCTGATTGAAAATCTACCCGTATAAGTATAAAGTGTTAAAGATGTTTCAACATAAAAGAAATTTCCAAATTCTGTAAATTGCATTTGAGGAAAGGATAGATCATCAGAAAAAGTAACTTTTATATTTATTTTTAATGCTTCATTTTGTAAATAGAATTGTGATTCCATTTCGGACCAAAACCATCGTTCACAAAATTCAATTGCTTCGGCAAGACTTTGAGAACTATATTTAAGACTAGCGGTAATAATAATAGGCACCAGTCTAAAATTGTAATAGGTGTTTAAATCAGTTTTTGTAGAATTTATTCCAACCCGACGCAGCGCATCGTTATAACTTTGACCAATTGATTTTGCAATGTTAGAAATGTTTATAACAATATTAGGATATTTAACTTTACCTTCTTGTCTAAACTGTTCACGCTGTTCCGCTGTTGAAGCAGGACTAATAATAGATAATGGTGGCAAACCTTTTGCCACCATCGAAGTACGCAGTACACTTACTAATCCTGAAAAAGTATCTTCAACAAGTTTTAATTCTTTTTCAGGTAATTTTCCAATAGTTTCCATGCGTTGGCAAGCAAAAATTCAGTTTAACGGTTTAAAGTCAGTTGCATAAATCTCCGCGCCATTTTGTCTGCGCCTTGTTTGCCACTGGTGGCAATTTTATTTGCAATAATAGCAACGTCAGGATTCTTTTTTGCTATCCTGGCTATTTGCTTTGCCGTCATGCGTACTTCGGGTAATTCAGAAAATTCTCCTGGTTTTAATTCGTTAATATCAGTTGGAATACCAAGACGCATGGTGTCAGGAATAGAATCGTCACTGCCACCCAAAGGTTCTACTTCAAGTAATTCTCCGGCACCATCATCAATAAATGTGTCTAAATCTCCATCATCGTCATAATTACCTTCGGGACCATCAATTCCATATTGGATTTGATAATTATCTCTTGCCGCTTTAATGTGTTTTTTAATTTTCTTTTTTAAAATTTTAGCAGTGCTTAACAATTCAGGGGAAGTAGTGGATGGACCATCAATAGGTTGTCCACTATTATCCATTAATCCACCACCTGTATCTATAGAAGCAGAATCAGGATCAGGAGCAATATCGTCATTCATTTCATCAGCTACAAGTTTTGTTCCAGCAGCTTTTTCATTTACGGAAACCAAAGCAGTAAGCAAAGTTTCACAATCTGGCGACTCAAATGCCAAATTAACTAAATCCTTACTACTCACCTTATCTCCGCGTTTAAACGTAATATAAGCAGCAGCAAGAGCGTCAGCCGCTACATTATAAATCGGTTTTTCAGCTTCGGTTGCATACACGGTTTCCAAAACAGCCGCAGAAATTTTTTCAAGTAAATCTTTTGAATTAACTTTTACTTTTTGTTCTTTAAGCTTTTTTGTTAAAAAAGCTTCACAACTAACAACCATCGTAAAAATTGCATCGGGGTCAAGAGGTTTGAAAGGCAGCATATAGCTGCCTTTCTTATTCCTAACACGACGCTTATGAGTGGCACGTTTTGCCATTTAAACCTCCAGCGTGTTTTAGTATTTAAACAAAAAACTTACGAGTTGTAGCTGCTCGCTTTAACAATGGCGGCAGGATTCGGTGCCGTCATCGAAAGTAATTCGTTCATATACCAGCCACGACCCGGAATACCTTCTCCGTTAGTCATGCCATCGGTTTCTTTTGCAGTAACCGGGCCACGCGAAGTAAACCCACCCAAAAATTCTGGGCGAGGTAACACATAAATGTCACCCTGATTTAAAACGCGAAGTTGGGGAACACGGAATGAATCACTTAACAGTGTCATGCCAAGAATACGTCCAATAACACCAGTCTGAACAATTTCATACTGTGACACTGGATCATAAAAATTGGTGAACGCAACGTTGGTTAAAATATCATCCCAAACGTTTGCCGCGAATAAACACGTATCAGCAGGCAATTGATTTGTTAGCAACGTGCTACGCAAAATCTGTAAAGCCTGCGGAGTAAATCCACCGATAATAGTTGTTAGCGGGTTTGTAACGCCAACAAGCGTATCAATAAGGCGTTTCCACACCCTATCTTCCTGCACCATAATCGCTTCTTGACCTTCAATCATTTTTTCGTCAAGAATGTCACCAGTAGATTGCGCTAATTCACGCTCATCAATCATCATATTTGTGGTGACAAAAAATTCAGGTGGCATAACATATTTGTTGCGGATTAAAATTGGCTTAACTTGCGTTGCCGAATCAACCACCACACCAAACTGTGTTTTATAGTTAATGCGAATGCGGGGCATTTGTCCCTGCTCAACATCAAACTGTTGAAGTAGCCGACGCATAAACCCTTCACGATTAGCAGTGATGCTTAATTCGTTTGCAATTGCCGCACCCAATGTGCGGAATTTAACAGGGTCTTCTAACGCGGCCGTCAAAGCTTGACGTTTAGCAGTAACTTTTTTCATGCGTTGTACTGGGGTTTCTTCTTCACCAGCCTGCATGATTTCACCAGCAGACATACGCTGATGTAATTCATTAATTACTCTTAAAAGATCACCACGGTCATGTGCGTTAAGATTCCCATCATGGCCTACAAGTTTGGTTTTAGAACCAATCAGATTTGCCTCTGAAGCGTGGATTTTATTGCGACGAAGACTTGTACCAATCATAGCGTTCATTTTAATAATTCCCTTTTCTAACTATTAACCACGCAGCCAAAGGCCGAGGTAAGGACTATATTGGCTAGGTGCAGCAGCAACATAACCATTAACAGCGGCTCCGGTATTTCCATATGCCGTGAAAACACCATTATTGCCAACCACAACTTGAGTGGTGCTATTCCAGTTTACGGAATTATCAAAAAGTGAAGTATAAACAAGACCGCGTTTAATAACGCCAATTGTGCCAGTAATATTAGCTGGGCTAACACCACCAATTAAACCAACACCAGCAAGCGCTTGAGCCTGTAGCACACTAACGTTATATTGGTATGTGGCCAGCAATGAAGCGCCAGCATCCCCCGAATAAAAAGTTAATGTTGAACCAGTGAGGTTATATTCCGCAGTGGTGGTAACTGCGCCCACAGTGGTTTCAGAAGTAAATGAAGCAAGATTTGACGCATACTGCACGTTAATCTGTCCAGTATTCGGAGTATTCGGTAGAATAACCGTATAAGGGGCAGAAGTCGGAACAGTAATTGGCGTGGTAACAGTATTAATGGTCGGAAGCGTTAACGTGGACATGGAAACGCCGAGAAATAAATCGTTATTTGTTGCAACGCTATTAACTGTCGCACTCATAACACCGGAAACTTGCTTTCCAATAATACCAGTTCCATCTTCAAACGTAACCGATAAATTGTAAAGCGGGACTGCAATAGACTCGTAATTACGGCTTTGTGTCAGATCAAGCATTTACTTAACTCCTATTAGCGTTTGCGAAGCAGATTGGTGTACTCATCAAATAAACTACTTCTCTCGGTAGCTGGGGTTTCGTAGGTCTCTGTATGGGAATTACCAGTGTTATTCTTTAAACTAATACTGGCAGCAGCTACGATTGAACTTTCGTTATCTAAATGTTCAGCAATATCCTCCGCATCAGTTGTTAGGGTAGAAGCGTATTTAGCGCTAGCTACAAATTTTGAAATTTCTTTTTTAGCCGATTTGGGCTTGGCCATATATTCTTTTGCATACGCCAAAATATTGCGCATAAGGTTTTCACCTTCTGCGGCAAATGCGTTATCAACAACTTTTTCCGGGTTTCTAACTCCAAGCGATGCTAAGGATTTAACCAAAGCTTTTTTAATAGTGTTGGGGCTTTTCTCTACGGTATTCTTTGATACCGCAACCGCGGCAACACACAACGCATCAAAAAACTCTTTTTCAACACGTTGCATTTTTTGCTCGTGTTTTTCTTGTAGTTCTTTTGCAAGTAAAACTTGCTGTTCTGCTAAAGTTTTATCTATAGCAACTTTTACGGTAATTGGTTTTGCACCAAAGTTTTTCGGGTCAAAACAGCCTTCAGAAATGGTTGTCGCAACGGCTTCAAGCAGTTTTGTGGGGTTGCCAAACAACGGTTTAATTTCATCTGTAGCCTTGCTTGCACGCAAAACCATAACAGGCTTTTTGTCCGCAATTAAATAAGCACGATCAGAAGCAACAGGCACCAATGTTAAATTTGCTTTGCTCAAATCAACATTTGCAAAATTAAACAAGATACTGTTTTTCTTAACAGTTGCTGCAACTGGCTCGCCCGTAACAGCCTGATAGGTTTGATCTACCGGCCCAGGTCGGTCAATTTGCGTGGGTTCTTTATTCTGCATCGTACCTACATCATCGCGCGTAGGTTCATCTTTTTTCTTTTTAGCTTGTTTTTTAGCTAGCTTCTTTTCAGCACGAATCTTAGCGCGTTTTGCTAACTTTTTCTCAAGCTTTTTCTGCTCACGTTTTTTATCTTTTTTCGAGGCCATAGGCGTATAAGATGGTCTGCGAACTACGTCGAGCATATCACCTTGCGAAGCTTCATCATCACCGCCCATGGTGCTAGAGCCACGTAAATCATCATCCGGTAATTCGTGCTCTTCGTTTTCACCACCAATTTCGGGAAATTCATCAGAATTGAGAGCGTCTTCCTCACTCTCTGGAACCATTGTAGTGTTATCAGAATTAGGCACGGGTAATTGTGAATGCAAATCAGCAGCACAGACCGGGCAGAATAACTTTTTCTGCAATTCAACTTCCGACGCTGCAAATCTGTTAATAAAAATGTGCGAATGGCAAGTTCTGCAATCGCACAATTTAACAATTTTATTTTTTAGGGTTTCAGAGGATAATACCTTTTTCTCGGTATTAACTCGCTCACCTGTGCGTCCAGTGTACGGCGACCAAGGAGCAATTCCACTATTTGAATAGTAGTTTTTCTTTACGGTTTTATCTCTAAACAAATACATTTCGGTGGGTTTCTTTTTACCCATCGTAGCTAAAACTGTTGCTGTAGGCATTAAGCCCTCCTATAGTTAAAGACGCCCATCAGGTTGCCTTAATATGAATTAGGAGAAGAGCTAAATAGGTATTTAACCAATGTTAAAATCGGGCAATTTTGGCACGAAAAAAGCCCGGAAAGCCGTGAAAGGCCGTCCGGGCTGTAAAAGTTAGTGAATTTTGGTTAGTTATTTAATCATCGTCGTCTTCTTTACCTTCAATTGCTTTCGGAACCCAAGTAGGAATAGGTTTATCTCTATCTAAAAATACTTTGCGCACGCTACTTGGATCAACGTAGCTTTTTACAGCAGTACGCCATGTTGGCTCTGCTTTACCTGTAGTTTTATTTGTACGAATATGGCCTAACTGTTGACCAATAGCGCCAAGAATTTCTTGTAAATGTAATTCAATTTCTTTAGTTGTGGCATTTTTTGGAATAGGATTAGCTTTTAACGTTCTATTAAACATATCAGTGCCACGAATATGACGAAACTTATGCGGGCTGATACCCATTTCAATGCCAGTAATACCCCTTTTAGCATTACCTTCTTTTAAATAGTCTCTAAAATCATTGGCTGTAATACTTACGCCATTATCTGACCACCAATAGTCGTTTGGACCTTTTTGAGATTTGAGTTCTTTAAAATATTCTATTAAAAGCATAGTTACTGGATTTGTTGGTTTTATTACATGCGTTTGTTGTACGTTATCCTTACCAACATATGATATTTTTATGGAATTGCCTTGAATAATCACATTTTTTGATTTGAGTGTAGATAAACCATCCTTACGCTCGCTACCAATACGCCCAGCAGTAGTATAAAAGGTTTCCGCCATCGCACCAAGTAGTTTTTGCTGTTTTGTCTCATAAACAAAGTCAGCGCGCCATTTATCAGCAAATTCTTTTAGCCGTGGTAAAATATTGTTTACTAATTCAAATTTACCTTCGGCTGATTTTTGTGCTTTTTCTAACGGTTGAAAATCATGTTCTTGTTTATCATAAGTTCCTTGGCCATGCGCTACTTTGGCGCGGCCTTCTTTTTCAGGCAGCATTTCCATTGTACCGCCTATCTGATCGCGGTTTAATTGCCTGCCATCGTGTAAAAATAGATTTCCTTTGTCATTAATCTTACCATCAAAACCTTCAGGAATACGCCAAGTTAGCATTCCTTCTGCTTCTAGTTTTTCTTTTAATTCATCAGCATCCATCAAAATTTCGCCAGAATTACGGATAATATTAAAGCGGGCTTTCTGATAGGCGGCGGCTTCGGCTTTGGCGGCTGCTTTATATTCATTTTGTAATCTGGTGCTTAGTTTTGGAAACTCTTCATCTTTAAATTGTTTTGTCATGTAAGGTAAATTGGTGCCGGTAATTTTCTTTAGCACTTTTAAATAAGTTTTTACAATTTGAGTAGCATTTTCATCAATTTCAGGAAAAAAGTATTGGTTAAGTGTTGCATCACCTAGAATGCTAATGTTGCGATTTAAACCATTATACCCTGAATCCGCATTCGAGTTTATGATACCAAAAATGTTATTAATAAGTGTAATCTGTGGTCTTGAAATTTGTGCAGTCTCAAATAATTTTGTGCGATTAGCTTTTTTATCTTTATTCATAATTTCGCCACGTAGGGCTTTTAGTAGGGTAGTAAATTTACCCTCTCGTTTTGCTTTCGTCATACCAGTTTTATTTGCCGCCAGCATTGTCATTATAGTAGCAACTTGTTTAAGTATTTTAACTTCTGCTTGTAGTTTTAATGATCCTTGAAACCACTGATGCAATTTTGTGTATAACTGGTTGTCAATACTATCACCTTCTTTGTAGGCAATAAAAACAGCAAGCATACGGATAAAGTTTAGAATATCATTTTTTTCGTAAGCTTTTATCTCATAAATATTCTCAAGTTCTGCTAAGGATGCATGAACTTGAGAAGAAAAATCTGAATTTAACAACATTTGTCATATACCTTTAACATCCTGCTGTAAACGCCACTACCCTGCTCGATTATTAGATTTGATAAATCTGGAGGTAGCAATGTCCAATTACGAACTTTTTTAGTTGGTGTAGTTATAAAATTTATCAAACCACGTAATTTGGCATTATTCATTTTGCGTAAATATACAGTGTTTTTACCATTGACCGAAAGGTAATCCCTAAGATTCTCAAGATAATCTAGGTTCATACTGCCTACTGCAACATACTTATCCTCATAATAAACCATTAAAACATAATAGTTTTTGTTATTATCTGGAATATTTATGTCTTCTTTTTCAAAATCTGCTTCACGTTCAGCTAAATCGCCTTTAACGTCTAGTTTTACTTTACAAATACTTTGAACTGCTTCTTGCCAATCTAAAAATATTTTACCATGACCATCTGCATGTTTTACTTCCCAATTTTCTTGATGTACCATTTCATGCACAACTGTTGAAAATGTTGCAAACATGGTTAACATCATACGCATATTAATACTAATCTCAAGATGACCTGAACGGGAACCCCTAGAAAAGAATAAACCTAATAATTTGTTTTTACCACCATATCCAATTTTTTTGGCATCTTCTGGTGGAATAAAATCATTAAAATGTGGATAAGTTTTCAAAGCATGATTAAATAAATGTTGATTGGTCCAACACCACATTGCTCGTACAGCGGCAAGATCAAATGGAATATTCTTTTTTGAAAGAAAATAAAAATGAGGGTCTTCTTTTTTATCAACTTTTATATTATCGTATTTTAACGACTTTGATTGCATTGTCCAATGATTTACGGAGACTAGCAAACTAACAGGCAATTGAATAAAAACTGATGGGTCGAATGGACGCATATCAAGGCTAATGTGGGCTTGATCGCCGACAGTTGTTACCACTGTCCCTAAGAAAAAATTGTTATTAGATTTAGTAATAAGAACTCTTGTACCAGCGTCCATTTTACACCTTAAATTGCTACTTTATCCATTTTTGCTTTATGTTTAGCTATTTTGTCTTTAATTGTTTGGATTTCAGCTTGTAGTTTTTGAATTTGTGCATTGCTGGTTGCTTCAAAATCATCTTCCGGTGAGGCTGAAATTGTCTTAACTAATTTTGAGGTTATATTTTTGAATGTTTTTTGTGGTTGATAAAATGCATCTTTATCAAGTTTTAATTTTTTACCACCTACAATAAGTTCTAAATACTGTGGTTTTGTAGTTGCAATTATGGTATTTTCAGTAGCTAACATATTTACAACATTTGCTAATACCTGTAAATTACCCAAAGCATTTGCATAGGACGCTTTTGTTTTATTTGACTTTTTTAATTCGGGATATTTTTTATACACGGCACGTTTAACGGCTGAAACTATTTTTGGATCACCGCTTTGTGTTGCGCGGGCTAAAGCATTTATAGCATGGTTTTTATCATGTATAGGGTAGGATTTTTCATTTGGAAATACAAAGTATTCTGCGGGTAATGCATTACGTTCTTTTGTGGTAAGTTTTTTGGCAAAGATTGGTAATAACATTATGGATGCTTTCGCATCCTCCACGTCTTTTTTCTTTTCTTTGTTGCGCACTTTTGCTACTCCTTCGGTTTCTGATTCCATGCCACCACTTCCAACATCTTTAAATAGTCCGCCTTGTTGGCTGTACCAATCTTGCGCCCAAACATCTATTGCATGTTTAGGGGCTTTTTTACCTTTATAAAAAGCCCGCGCCTTTTTCTGGGCGCGGGACCATAAAACCCGATCTTTTGGTTCTGGTAAATCCGTAGGGTTTGGGTCTGGTCCAGGATGATTTTTTAAATGTTTATGAATTTCTGCCATAATTAATCTTTCGGTATTGACATTTTAAATCACTGATAATAGTTTGTCAGGTGACTCTTCAATATATTGTCGAACTGCACGTGGTAGAATTATGCAGCCGTTAGAAGCAGTATAATTCATCAATTGGTTATCACCATGAATAAAGAATCCAAAACGCCCAAACATTTCATTGCTTGGGTCTGGAATAAGTTCTAATGCAATCGGTCCTAGTTCATCAATTGGATTTTTTGCTGGTCCAATTGTATATAAACCTTCAGGTAGTGGCCCAACATTATGAACTTCTTGCATTGCTGGATTATTTAATCCATCACCATTGCCACTATAAGCAATAGTGCAAATAGGGGTGCTGTCATGAAACACAATACCTTCGGCGCGATTAAAACTAAATTGTGTCATTTATTTGTTCCTCGGTTAGCTTTGTGAGATTAAAGACTGCACCATGCACGTCTTCATGTGATACTTTTACATCATAGCCAAAAACTTCAGCCATGCTATAAACTCTACTTTGCCTTGCTGTACGAATAGTCCAAATAATGTTTGGTTCTCCGTCATGCATTCTTTGTTCTATTCGTCCAAAAGAAATTCCTTCAAAAAACACTTCATTTATTAAATTGAAGGGATCAACAATGTTACCATCTTCATCCTTAGCAATCAAGGTAGCCATATTTAATCCTTAAACATAAAATAGTTGGTATCCTCTGCCGAAGAATAAGCTGGAGCCTTAACCCCAGAAATTTCAAATCCTATTGGATTAACAACATTCCAATAGGCAAGCATTTGATTGAATATTTTAAACTGTGGCGGTTTTGTACTATCAGCTTCCACATGCTCGCAATCGCCATTAGAATATTTGTTTCCGCAAATACTGCAATCATAATCCTCCGCATAAGCCCCCATAGACCAATGCCTAGATTTTTTTGTTAAAATGTTATTAGCAAATATAGAATTACGGTTGCGATCTACGCCTACAAGTTTAACTACCTTCCAAATATTTCCTATAGTGTTTGCAATAGGAAGAAGCATTGAAGAAAATATAATTCCAGATGATGAAGTATAATCATCTGAATTATGCTCTTCGTAAACTCCCTTGCCCTTCCACGTTTTAAACATTGGCATTCCATGATGCGGTGCCCATGCGGATAATTGATGGTAGGGAAATGCTTGTCCATTTTTATTAGGAAAATCAGATGGCATACTGACAACAGGACTTAAAATAAAATCTTTTAAATTGGCAGAAATTCCATATTTTTCGGCAGCTAACGGCAACCACCCTGGTACGTCATCCATCATGTCTTTAACGGCTTGTGTTAAATCCAGTGAAGAACTAACTTTGAGTCTTGATTTTTGTTTTTCAATTGAAAACATTTCTAATGGTTTTGAACCTATAGCATCCGCAGTAACGAAATGGGGATAATTTATATTACCAATTTTCATTTTTCTACCTTTCTAGCATCTTTTTTGTTGCTCAAAATTCCATAGATAGGGGAAACTAATATTTTAGCATCACGCTCACGGCCTTTGCGTATTCTTTTATTTTCACGTTTTGCTTGATTAGCCAAGGCTTCAGAGATAACTTTGTACGCGCGTTCTTGTAATTCTTTGCGACGCCTGCGTGAAGTTACCCGTATTTTACCATTTTTCTTACGTTCATGCATTTGCTCGCGCTCATCAAATTCACGATTTAATATACCAACACGGCGCGAAGCCGTTCCCTTAGAAATCATGCCTGCTACTATTTCTGCTGCCTGCATTTGCTGTTGCTGGTCATCATCACCCATAGGAGGTTGAATATCAGCGTTAATTTTACCAACTTGTTTTAAATATTTTGCAACTTCTTTCCGCAATTTAATATCAGGGTCCATTGACTTTACAACAGAATCAATATTGATTCCTGCTGCTGCTGCATACATACCAAGAGTAACAGGAACACCACGATCTCCTAATGATGCTAATAATTCTATATATGCTGTATCCCCTTCGGGTTTTAAATGTTTATGCCATTCAATTTGTGGAATAGCTAAGTTTTTGGTATCATAAATTTTGGATTTGATAATAAATCGGCTATTAGTACCATTAATTGTTACTCTGTGCTTATAGTCACTACCTGATCTACCTGATCTACGTGAACCTTTTACAATGTAATCTTCAGATTT
>QGNH01000675.1_pt2 | contig 31690 bp, 28 predicted proteins | sample 1735481 | NCBI WGS metagenome assembly QGNH01 (sample SAMN09239004, study PRJNA386568) | Viral metagenome, whole genome shotgun sequencing project. | reverse complement strand
CCGGTCCCGCGGAATGTGACCTCGGACGCTTTCTCGACCTTGCGCATCTCCTTGGACCAGTCGGTCCCCATGCGCTTGATGCCCTTGGAGATCCCAGACCCGTCGAAATCCCCACGAAAGGTGAGTGTCTCGTCCTTGCTTTTACCGCGGGGGGCCATCTAGCTATCTCCTGAAAGGCTTGCCGGTAGGACGCGTGGGCGGCGGACGGACGTTCGAAGGGGATTGGTCGGTAGTGCCTACGGTCATCGGTACGTCAGGGTTCTGCAGTGGAGTCTGACCGTCCCCTTCGAGCCCCCACTTACGGTAGAACTTCGACAGTTTCTCATCGAGCTGCGGGTAGACCATCTGCCGAGCTGCTTGCTGCGACATGAGCTGCTTGCGACGCGTGACGCGCTCCTGAACCTCTGCCGGCGTGAGAGAATGTTCGCGGTCCGTCCCGCCAACGACCGAGAGCCCCTTGAAATCCACGTCGCGCTCGGCGATGAGGTCTTTCAGGTGGGACGCCTGCTGGGCCTGATTGTCGCGGACGTGGCGCTCGTGGGCCTCGATGACCGTGTCGTGCCAGTCCTTCTCGCCTCGGAGGTCTTTCTGAAGCTGCGCTGCCAGCTCCTCGGTCGTCTGGGCTGCGACCATGACCGCATGCCCCTTCTGTTTGAGGTCCGTGGGTTGCTCGCCGTATAGAGCGTGGCGGATGATCGCATCCTTGCGCGAGACGATCTCCTCTTTGTGCTTCCGACGACGGTCCTCGTCCTGGTTGTAGACTTTCTGGAGGCCCTTGCCTGCGAAACACGACCCGATGAATTTGGCGTTCTCCCAGTCACGCTCCATCTGGTCGTGGAGGTCTTGGTAGTAGTTGAGACTGCGCCACGTGAGCTGTGCGTAGTTGAGCCCGATACGGTCGGTCCCTCCGATGCCCGTCATGGTGGACGCCATCAGGTCGAGGCCGGATACCTGGGACCAACGGTAACGGGAGTAGGTCTCAGTCGAGTACGCCTCCGTGAGCACGGTCGCCACTGAGGCCCGCCGGTTCAACTCGGAGAGGTGTCGGACGACCCGCTGCTTGGCATCTCGCGGGAGGTCAGAGAACGTCGAGGCCACGTCGGGGATTGCCCGTTCTCGGTCGAGGAGGATGTTCTGTCCGCCGACCATGAAGACGCCATAGGCGAGGAAGATGTCCCAGAAATGGTGGGACGGTTCGCGATCGGCGCGGTACCCGCCAACAAGCCTGACCATCTCGAACTCGTGATGGTTCAAGCTCTTGAAGACGAATAGGACGCCGTTGATCTCCGCTGCCTGCATGAGGAAACCCTTCGTGAGCACCGGGAGGACATCCCGGTAAATCTCTGGGTTGACCTCAGGCTCTTTCGGGGCTGGGATCTCGATTTTGCCTCGCCGTCGACGCGGCTTCCCATCCGCCTCAGCCTGGAGGTCCGCCTGCTCGTCGTTGTTGAGGGCGTCGTTCCAGGCAGCTTTCTGTTCGGCGGTGTACGGCATGGATCAGGACTCAGGGGCCACGAGGGCGGGGTCGGAAGTGCGGGTTGATCCCACCCTTGGGTTTCGGGTCCATGACCGTGGCCGCACCCCTCGGGTCGACGGGCGCCATCTTCTTTTCGAGGATGGGCACGTCCGTGGGTTTGGACGGGAGGGTGCCCGGCGTGGCAAGGGCCCCCGACGCATCGGCCGCCTCTTCGAGAGCTGCCGCCTTGGCCCCACGGATGGCCGCAGACCCATGCACGGCTGGGCCAGGGATGCCCACCGTGTGCAGCGGAGGATGCACCTGATCGGCCGGGGGAGGCCCAGGTGGACGAGGCCCGGCGGGAACGGTGTTGGGGCGCTGTCCCGGTGACACGATGAACGGCTGTGGGACGTCCGTGTCCGACTGGTTCATCGGCTGACGACCCCGCATGAGTGCCTCGGGGTCTGGCATCACCTGGGCCGGTGCCGCCTGGGGCGGGGCCTGTGGGGGCGGCGTGATGATGGGCGTGGCTGACGGCACCTGGACGGCGACGTAGGTGTTTCCCGCTGAGTCGGTCACCGGGGTCTGTGGCGTCCCCTCGGCGGTCGTGGTCTGGACAACGTTCCTTGGGACCTGAGCGACGGCCTCCATCGCCCGCTTGACCTCCTCGGCGGTCGATTTGAGCATGAGGCCGTTCTCGTCGAGGATGTAGTCCACGAGCTTGTTCGGGAGGTTCTCAGATAGATCCTTCACCTCCCCGACGACCCGACGAAGACGGTCCTCCGCGGACTCGTCTGGGGCGATGAACTCGACGCCGGTCTGGGCCTTCTTCTCGGCCCGCGCCACCGCGTCCTCGACCTTGCGGTAGACGACGTAGATGGCTTCTTTGCCCCACGTCGAGAGGTAGTTTTGCTCGAGCCAGTCGGCGAGTTCGAGCTTCACCGGTCGCATCACGCCGGGCTTCTTCGGGTCCTCTTCCTCGTCCTCGACGAACTCGACGCCACGGAAGTCCTGCCCGTTCAGCTCGACGATGGCCCGCTTCACGTGACCGAACTGGAAGCCGTAGAGATAGTCGATCTCCTCCAGCTCCTTGGTCTCGGCGTGGATGGCCTCGTACTCGTCGGGCCGAAGGTTGCGGACGATGACCTCGCAAACGTCGAAGAGCGTCACCCGCTCTTCGACGATGCCGACATTCCGAGCCTGCTTGAGGGATTCCCGAAGATTTCTAGCGCTTAGAGTACCCATCCTGATCTCCATTTGAGGGACCGAGGAGGGCGACGAAGACGGGAACCGAGAAGTACTGCATTTGGATCTGGGTTTGGCGGAGCCGTGCGGCGGGCCGTAGCCCGATGTTCATCCTGATTCGATTTGATCCAATCTGTATCTGGGTCCTGCTCTTCGTCGCCGACCGAAGTCGACGTTTTACAGGCCGGTGACCGCCGGAGCGACCCCGCCCGTGAACCGCAAGCTGTAGCCGTTTCCTGCCGAACCGTTGCTGCTCGTCGGGGCGAGACCCGAGTTGATGAACTCGCCGTAGCTCGAGAGGCCGTCGATGATGTCCGTGACCGTGACGGAGCTGTTCTCCGCGACGATGGCCGCGTCCGATGTGTACGAAGCCGAGTAGCTGTTGAACCAGCACCCCTCGAAGTACGTGTAGAGGGCCTGGATGTTCGTGATCCCGTCGCCGCCGCCGTTGCCGCCGTTGGGCTGCACGATGGCAGGCTGGTTCTCGGTGCCGCCAGGCGAACCGCCCGAACCGACGCCTGAGCTGCCGATGAGTTCAGACATCACGATCTCTTGACGGATGTCGAACGGCCAGCGGTGGTGGCGGAGCGAACGGACGAGACCGTCGATGCCGCCGAGGTACCCAACCTCCTGGAAGAGGTTGGCCGTGTACAGCATGGTCTTGTTGAGCGTGAGGGTCATCGCCTCGGTGATGCTCGGCACCAGCTCGGCGATTTGGTCACCGTATCCGACGCCGCGGACCGAGTCGATGGTGCGCGACTCCTCGTGGCTGAACTCGGAGATGGCTCCCACCTGCTGGAAACCAGAAGCCCCTACGGCGTAACCGTAGATTTTGTTCTTTTGTGAAATCACCGTCCGAGTGTTCGGTGCCGTTCCCATCCGGTATATGAAGTTCGAGTTGTCGACGGGCATTTGATTTTCTCCCTTATGCGGCCTTGCCGACCATCACCCAGATGGGGCGGTTGTACTTTCGCGAGTTGCATGATTTGCACGCGGGAATGATGTTCTCGACCGTGTGCTCACCACCGCGAGAAATCGCGATGACGTGATCCATCGTGAGCTTGAGGTTGGCGCCGTTGCAGTAGGCACAGCGATGTCCGAACACCTCGAGGATCATCAACCAGTCCTCGAACGCGAACTCCGACGCGGCATACAACCTGGCGCGTTCCCTCTTGACCTCGCGGAGTGTGTCCGCGTTCTCGATGTACCAGCGGTGCTGGTAGACCGCCATTTTCTCGGGGTGAGCTTTCACACAGGCTGTCACCCACGCAGAGGCTTTCGCCTTGTTGCCGGGCTTGGCGAGCCACGTCGCGTGGTACTCGCGGTTCTTCTCCGGACGGGCCTCCGACCAGGCTTTCGCAGCGGCCCGGTGCCTTTCGGTGTTGGCCTCGTACCAGGCACTCGCGCGGACCCTATTCGCCGGCTTCTCGGTCTCCCGCAGTGCGGACGCCTTCTCGGGGTTCTCCGCTCGCCACCGAGCGACGCGCGACACTTTCTCTTTCCGTTTGCACCCGTCGCATCGCATCCGCTTCGGAGAGCACCCCAATGGCAAAGCTCCGCCGCAGTCCGTGCAGGACTTCGAGGGAGTCTGGTTTTGGAGCTGCGAGTCCATCGTTCGACGTTCAGACCTTGGCGGGAGCGAAGAGTCCGTGAAGGCGCTTGGCCGCTGCGGCGGCCTTCTCCAGCTCCACCTTGACCCACGGCTGGGCGAGGTCCGCGTCCTTCAGGATCGTCTGCACGTTCGAGGCGACCTTGAAGAGGTCACTCTTGGCGCGGACGTGGTCGAACTTCTTGCCCGCGCGTACGAGCAAGTCGATCTTGGTGCTGGCAGCCTCGACCCGAGAGAGGGTCGCGTCGGCGAGCAACGAGTTCTCCGTGAGAGCCGCACTGGAGGGTGTCCCGTCGCTGGCCTCCATGGAGCGCGCGTTCTCGCCGCCCACGGTCTGCTCGGGAAGCCCGTAGTACGTCTTGTTCTTCGACTGGTCGCCGTAGGGCGAGCCGCGGCGAAGCCACGTGACGAGTTCGCGGAGCTTCGCGACATCCTCGTCCTGGGTCTTCTTGCCGAGGGAACCGGCGCTCGCCTCGCTGGCGTGCTGCGAGATGAGCGCGATCTGGCCCTCGATCCGCTGCACCTGGTTCGAGATGGCGTCCTTGATGGCCTTGTCGGCTTGCGAAACGTCGCTCGCGCTCATGATCTGTGGTCTCCCTGATTCGGTAGATGCCCGATCCTGCGGGGTTACAAATGGATCCGCGACGGTCGCGGCCCACCTGCTGACGGGAGGGGCCGTCAGCTCGGCCAGACGGTCGAGATTGAGCGGGATGAGCGCCTCCCCCTTCTTCAGGTACTCGTTCAGCGCCCGACGGGCTTCTGCCCCGTTCCGGCAGCACTCGGCCACGAGCTTGGACATCCCCACCTGCCCGACCATGACCTTGAGGCCGCTGGGGAGCGTGACGAAGTCCCTGAGTCCGTCCGTGCTGATGGTGACTGTCTTGACCGATCCCACTTGCCTTAGCGGGTTACGAAAGGATTACTCCTCGTCGAGAGCCTCATCCGCCAAGTCGATGCTCACCGGGGCAAGCGAGGACGGGGGCGGAGGACACGGGATCGTGTCCCGCGTGTGGCTCTCGATTTCTCGGAGCAGCGTCTCGGGGATGGTGTCGTCCGGCGTAAAAGGACGAGAAGAAGTCGGTTCCATGGGTGCTACTACCTGGTCATCCACAAGTAGATCAACCACCTAGACCCTCAAGAACACTTCGAGCATGTGGGCGAGGGTAAGAACCGTTCCCCCTGTCGGTCCGAACAGCCAGTCACCCTCCCGTTTCCACGTGGCTGGCTCTCCCATGGCCGCCTCCACGTCGTTCAGAAGCTTGGCCGCCTTGTCCACATCGAGCGGGACATGGACGCTTTTGCGGGTCGCCACGACTTGGCAGCGGCCGTCCTTTTTAGGGCCTACCAAGACCCCACGGATGTACCCCTGGGAGAAAAGCACCACCCAGCCCTCAAGAAGGTCCCCAGAGGTCTCGCCGACGACGAAGCCCCCACTACCCCTGTCGAGGATGGTCACGTCAGGGAGGGCCCGTCCCACGGAAGGAAAGGCCCCCTCCGTGACATAGTCTCGGACCCACTGGGAGGTGGTCCCGATCCTTTCCTGCATTTCTGTCCTGGGGAGACTCTCGGGGAAGTAGGCGCGTAGGAGCCGAATGAACCCGACCATGTAGTCATCGAGGTTCCCGAGCATCGCCACCCCACGCCGATGAACCATATCCACCTGGGCCACCAAGGCGACCATCCCTGGGAGCAGGACAAGGTCCCGGTTCAAAAAAAGTGTCATCGCTAGGATGGTGTCCACGTCGCGGATGGTGTGGGTCGCGAACGTTGTGGGGAGCTTCCGGCCGAGGGACACGTCCTCGAAAAAGCGGGTGAGGGCCCCCTGATGCTCAGGGGAGAACTCTTTGCCGTGGTGCTCGTAGACGAGGTTCTCGACGTCGAATGTCTGGACCCTCGTAGCCCCCGTCTCGAACGAAACCACGTTCGGGGTGACAACCGGAAACGTCGGCTCGACCAACACCTGCAGGTTCACGCGAGCCAACTACACCATCTAGCGGCAGGGGTCACACGGGCCGCACGGCGCTGGCTGCACGTTCTTGTAGGGGACGTCTGGATAGATGCGGATCGTGCGCGGCCTGAAACTAGGTTGGATGGGCGTACACGAGATGCCCGCGCGCTGGTCGGCCTTGCACGCCATGTCCGCAAGCGTCTGCCACGCCGTGATGATGACGGGCACCGTCCCAAACTCCCAGTTCTCGATCTGGATCGATGTCACGCCGCAGATGGCCGCCGCTTGGTCGACCGTCAGGTTCTGTGCGGTCCGTAGGAACTGGAACGTCTGACCACTGACGAGCGCCATGAACGCGAGCGTGGAGGCAGCTCGACGGTAGGCGGCCTCACATGCCCCAGGAAGGAACAGAGCTGTCCCATCGCTCTCACGCCATCCGGTGAGTCCGGCGACGAAGTTGATTCCCGTGTTCCCCACCTGCACGGTGAAGTCGATGAGGTCGTATAGCTCGATGTCTGGACCACCCCCGGGCGGGATCTCCCACGGGGGATGGTACGGATAGGGGTAGGGTCTCTGGTACTCGCGCTCTGGCTCGCCGCCAAGACCTGGGTTCGCGACACCACCATCGAGGCCGAACGGTGGGGGCTCGATCGGCTCCCGCGCCTCCCTCGCTTGTCGCTCCTCAACTTCCCGATCAGACTCACGGTAGCGGAAATGCCCTGGCGGTGGACGGTCGGAGTCGGGCATCACCAGTTCACGTAGCCCCCGCCTTCGACAGCAGGATCGGAGTCGGCCTTCTCCATCATGTCCTCGACACGCTCGCGGAGGTTCTCCTTCCACCCCTGCGTGCGCTTCACGATGGGCCATTTGCCGCTCTTCAGCGGGCGGCCGTCCCTGTAGAGACCGACGCGGATGGCATCGTCCCCGACCCCAGCGGCTTGCTCGGCTCCATGGTGGACGGACGTGAAAACCTTGACAGAGACCCGGTCACTCAGCGGAAGACTGATGACGATCTCGCCGCGGTTGATCTCGTCCTTCTGAGGCTCGAGAGCATGAAACGCCCGCTTGAGGAACGTCCTCATGTCGTCGAGTGAGACCTCAGTGAACTGGGCCGCCATCGCGATGACGTCGCTCATGTCGGCCTCCGGTCGTACGTGGCGAGTACTTCTTCGGGGTCTGTGTCAGGCCACATGCCGATCTGGATCTGTGACTCCAGGTCTTGCATCGCCTCAGCCTCGGCGAAGATGCCCTCCTCAGCAGCCGTCACGACCTCTGGCCCAGGCACGGGGGCCTCGGGCTTGGGCACGTTTTCCCCCTCGTGGAGACCAGACTGCTGGATGTACGGCGACTGGGTGCCGGTCTTCGGATCGGGGATGGAGATGACCGTGAGGTTCTTGGCCGCGCGCGTCAGAGCGACGTAGGCCAGGTTCCGCTCGGAGATGTCATGCTCCTTCCTCTCCTCGGGGGTCGGCGGGGGTTCACCCTTCTTGGAGGTGAGCTTGATAGGGAACACCCCGTCCGGCATGAGCACGGTGACGTGGGGCCATTCGAGGCCCTTCACAGCATGGACGGTGGTGAGCGTCACAGCCGGGGGCTTCTCCAGACGGAGCTTGGGGTCCGTGATCTTCGACTGTTCCTTCTCCCACGCGCGAAGATCGATACGGAGATGCTCGGCGATCTTGGCGTACCGTTCGAGCTTCTTCGTGAAACCGGCGGCCGTGTCGGGGAGGATGCCTAGCTCGTGGTCGTTCTTGTTCGGCTCCGAGAGCGCGTAGAGGAACTGCACGGCCCCGAGGCCCTTGGTAGGGTCCTCCTTGACGTCCTCCTTCTTCTCGACCACCGGACGGCCGTCCGCATCGAGTTCGGGCTTGGGGTCGTCCTCCGAAGAGGGCTCGTCATCGTCGTCATCGTCGTCAGAGAGCTTGAGGTGATTCGTGATGTTGTCGCGAAGGGACTGGACGATCGTGACCTCGCGCTTGAGGTTGGGATCCCAGTTGGTCTGTGTACCCTTCACGTTGTCGAGCACGAACTCTAGGAGCGCCTGCGTCTTGACGTCCGTCGACGAGGTCATCCTGCGGATGTCGTTTACGTCGCGGCCCATGTCGAGGATTTGGCGCTGAAGCTGGTCAACGACCTTGTTCCAAAGCCACGCCCCCTTCGCCATGAGCTGGTTCTTGTAGGGCCCCTTCAGGTACTCCGCGAGCTTGCGGGCGTAGTTGCGATCCGTGAGAATGATGTCGGGATCGACGTCCTTCACGTCCTTGCGCTCGTAGCGAGCCACGTCGTCGACGGCCTCTTTGACCGCAGTCTCCACCTTGTCAGGACCGAGGTAGAGACCCCGGTCGGGCTTCATCAGAGCGTCGATGAGCGACTTCTGCTTCTTGACGAAGTCAGTGCCAGACGCGAGGTCGATGTAGCCGAGGACAGCGCGCGATTCAGGCGCATCGAGGAACCCGTGACCGCCCCGTCGCATGTACGGGAGTTCGTTGATGATGCAAGCCGTCTCGAAGTCGTTCAGCTCTTTGTTCGTACGAGCCAGGACAGCGTAGTCCTCGGGCCGGTACTTTTTGTCGTCCTCGTCGATGTCCTTGCGGATGTCGTGGAGGGTTCCGATAGCAGCAGCCGCGTTGCTCCCAGTGATCTCCAGCCGGACGCTCGCCTCGCCCCGAGCCTTGTACTTGCTCGCCATCGCATCCACAGGGAGGCGCTCCTCGTTGTAGGAGACGAGCTTGTTGGCGACCTCGACGACCTCCGGCGGGCACCTGTAGTTCGTGCGGATCATCTTGGGCTTCCAGCACCCGTCGTTCCAATGCTTCTGGAACAGCTCCGGCTTGGCGCCCCTGAACTGGTAGATGGCCTGGCGGTCGTCGCCGACGAGCCAGATGGACTTCTTCTTGTCATCGCACTCGATCTTCTCGGAGAGCGAGTCGAAGATCTGATGCTGGATGGTGTTCGAGTCCTGGGCCTCATCGATGAGGAAGTGGTCGAACGATCCTTGAATGTCCGCACGTGCTTTCGGGTCTCGCCGCAAGATGTCGCGGAAGATCTTCAGCATGTCGTCCATGTCGCCGAGGCGTTCGCGGCCCCGGCGGTAGCGGTCCATGAACTTGCCGAACGCAGGCGTACCGCAGGGCGGACGCCAGTTGGGAATGTCGCCCTTCAGACCGAGGTAGAACTCGTAGTAGAGGGACGCGAGCCGCTCCTTGTCGGAGCGAGCCGCCGCCCTCGCCTCTTGCCACGAAACGTCGTTGCCCGCCCACTTGTTGATGTAGAGGCCGGCTTTCCGCGCCTTGGGAGGGCCCGACTCGAACAGCGCCTTGTCCCATCCAGTGTACTTGGCGAGTTCGACGTCCTTGCACTCACCCCACATGGTGTTGATGGCGCGAGACACATCCCCCGGCTTCACCTTCGACATCACGCCAGGGCGGGGTGGCGCGATGAGGTCTTGGTTCATCATCCGCTGCTCTTCGGACGTGCCGTAGGCAGGGATCCCCATCTTAGGGTCACCGATGATGAACTTGCGGAAGACCGTGTGCATCGTGTCGCACATGACCGACTTGCCACGCTCTGGGCCTAGCTTCTTCTGGAGCTTCTCCTGAAGCTCCTTGGCGGCCTTCTTGTTGAAGGTGACCGCCATGATGCGACTTGGGTTCGTCCCCTGGTTGTCCACCAAGTAGGCCACGCGGCTGACGAGGGTTGTGGACTTACCGGCTCCGGCCCCAGCGGCGACGAGCACTTTCCCGTTCGTCTGAGCCGCGTCCATCTGCTCAGCATCGAGCGGGATGCCCTTGTTGATGAACGCGGGTGGGATGTTCTTCAGATCCGCCGGGTCGTTGGCAATCGCCGTAGCCACGGCGGTCGCGATGCCAGTCGCCTGGCTGCGGGTCACTGGGACATCGGGGCCCTTGACCGTGGCGAGGGCCTTGGCAGCCGCGTCCGTCGCGTTGTTCTCGATCCGAGCGAGGGTGTTGGCCTGGTTCGCCTGGGCATCCGCGTGGGCTTCCGAGTCCGGACGGGTCGCTTCCTGGGCGATCTTCTGGTCCCGTAGGACATCCCCCTCTTCAGAGGACTGTTTGGCAGCCTCCTGAGTGGGGTTGACCGCGACGAAGGGCTTGCCGGCCGTCTGGGCAGCGGTCTCGATCCACTTCTCGAGCCGTTTGCTCTTCAGGACGATGGTCGCGAATTTCGTGAGCGCCGACGGGGCATCGTCGGTCGTCGCGGCCTCGATGGCGTCCAAGACCTCTTTGCGGGCTCGGATGCTCGTCCCGAAGATGTGCTTGGCCGTCGCCACGCCCCCACGGGAGACCACCGTGCGGATCTTGAGGGCTCGGACAGACGCCCCGCGCGCGGTCGGAGGCAGCTTCATAGCCGCCGTCAGCATCTGCAGACTGCCGCCGCTCTTGATGCCCTCACGAAGGACCGCGTCCACCTTGCCGAGATGGTCGCGCTCGGCTGTCTTGAGGAGCATCAGCCCACGCGCGAAATTATGGTCCGCGCGCGAGCCGTTCTCCTTCAACCACCGCATGTAGGTGTCGAAAGCGAGCAGGAAGACGATGTAGTCGGCGACCTGTAGCTCGTCGAACGCCTCTTCCTGCGGATCCTCCGCCCCGGCCACACGGTCGAGGCGGCGGTAGTCGTATGCCATCGCCACGGCCTACACCTGAAGGAGGGCTCAGATCTGAGCGCGGAGGTTGAACGTGAGTACGAGGTACTCCAGGGGGAAGATGGGCTGGTAGTACGCCTCGAACTGGAGGATCGTCGGGTCGTCGGGGTCGATGTTCGAGCTGATGCCCGTGAAGGCTCCGACGATCTCCGCCTGAACGAGCTGCTTGAACAGGCTCGTCATCGTGACGTTGACTTCGTTCGTGCGCGTCGAAAGGAACTTCGTGCCCACGTACTGGTCGAGGGCCGCACGCGACTGCTGCTGGACGAAGTCGGCGATCTGCGTGACGCTCGGCAGGCGCGTCAGAATCGACGACATGTTCGTGGTGAGCCCCTGGCGGATGCGCAGGAACCCGTTGCCGAGGTCGTCGATGAGGGTCACGCCCGCGACAGCCGTCTGGTTGGCCGTGATGGGGTCGAGAACCCGCGGAATGCTCGTGAACCCCTGGAGGCGGCGACGCGTGTAGGGGGTTGCGACGTCGACCGAGGGGCTGACGACTGCTCCCGAGACTGCGGCGGCGAAGAAGGTTCCGTCCACCACAACCTGCGTCGCGTTGCCGAGTTCGTCGGTCAACGTGATGATCGAGCTGTCGGGGTACATCGCGACGATGCGGCTCGATACGAGGCTCTGAGCGACGCTCTGGGCCGTCTGGGGTACCGTGCCGGAGGCGAACCCGATGAAGCCGAGTCGCTCCGACTGGTTCTGGATGGTGCTCATCACCTCGCAGCTCTGCGTGAGGTAGGCGTAGATCGCCGTGCTCGTGCCGAGGGGCGTGATGATGTCCGGCTTGATGTTGCCCGGCAGCGGGGTCTGAAGACCCTGGATGGCCGCGATGAAGCTCGCGTCCGACGCCTGGTTCGTATTCGGAACCGCGAGCACCTGTTGGACGCCGACGAGGAGGGCCCCGTTGAGGATCGCCAGGTAGGCCGCGAGGCTGACCCGGTTGGTCGCCGAGACGGTACCGAACGCCGACTCGATGCTGGTGAGCTGCCGGTAGATGGCAGGCGCGAAGTCCTGCTTCATGTACTGGTAGCTGATGTAGTAGAAATCGCCGATCGCCGGAGTGACGCCGCTCGGGTTGAACGTCTGGATCGTCCCCGTGTCTCCGACGACGACTCCGACGGTGTTCGAGACAGTCGTCTCGAGTCCAGCGACCGAGTAGAACGGACGGCTCGGGTCGGCCGCGAAAGTCTGCGAGACGGTCATCGTGAAGTGACCGAGGTCGTACGATCCCGTCTGGGCTGGGAGGATGGTGAACCGGAGGCCGGTCACCACGTCCGTGTACGTCTGGCCAGGAACACCCACGCCGCCGGACCCACTTGCTCCGGCGCTCGACGTGACCGTGTAGATCTCCTCGACGTTCTCGCCATTGGCTCCATCGACGCCAGGGGTGAGCCCGATGTTCGTCGTGGGGTTGAACGCCGAGTTGAGGCTGTTGAGGAACCCGATGCTCGACGCCGAGGCCCCGACTGTGAGCGACTCGAACGTGAGGTACGTGCCGCCGTTGATCACGTCGGGGTAGGCGATGGCACCGTCCGAGATGAAGCTCTGCGAGAGCATCTCGTCGACGACCTCTTGGGCCGTGACCTGCGTCTGGCTCGCGAACTGGTTGGTCGTGAACCCGAGGACAGCGTTGGCGGTCCCATTGCCGAGGAGGATGGCCGACGTTGCGTCGTTGGTGGGGCTTGTGAGCCGGACCTTGTTGACGTTGCCCAGGGTACCAGCCGAGGCGACGCCGGAGAGTCCCGGGGTACCGTTGATGGTCGATACGACCGTAGAAGCTGTGACAGCCGAGCCGCCGGGGAGTGTGATCGTGTACTGGATACCGTTCACCGTCACGACGAGTACGTCGTTGAGCCCGGTGGTGATGTTGAACGGACCGATCTGCGTCCCGATGACCGTCGCGGGCTTGTTGATGGCCCCCGGCGTGCCGTTCGCGTTCTGGTACGTCTTGAACCCAAGGTAGGTCTCGACCGTCCCCTGGTTCACCTTGATCGAGGAGACGTTGTCGAACCCGCCTGGGAGGGAGCCAGGCGTCGAGTAGCTCGAGACGACGAAGAAGATGTCGCCCGTGGACGGTCCGATCTGCGCGAACTGAGCGAGATTGTTCGGGGCCGTGCCGGAGAAAGCGGCGTTGGCATCGATGGCCGCGTTGATGGACGCAACGATGGCCGCCGGAGCCGTGTAGCCGGGATCGAGGTACGTCGTGACTGCCACGTTGTCGATGAGCAGGTTGAGCGTCCCGCCCGTGGTGGCCGTCGTCGTGCCGGCCCCACCCGTGTACGAGCCCGTCAGAACGATGGCTGTCCCGGCGACCGAAAGCACCGTGTAGAGCGACGCGGGCTGCGACGCGAACACGATCATCGAACCGGGGAAGATGGCGCCCGTCTGGCTGACGGATGCCGTCACGTCTGGAGACGCCGAGACCGTGAACGTTCCCTGGAGGGCGTTGACCGGGAGAAGCACGTCTCCCACGCTGGGGCCCGACTGGGCCGGCGTCACATGCCCGCTGACGATGTACCCGCGGGCCGCCGCCGCGAGGTTGGTCGTGACCGGCGTACCGTTCAGGTTCGTGACCCACGTCGCCGAGTACGGGCTGAAGAAGCTGTACGGCTGGGCGTTGTGGTTCGTGAAAGCCGCGTTCGCCGCCGGCTTGTCCGAGAACGTGACCGTGACGACCTCCGAGACGGGAGTCCCGGATCCGGTCATGAAGGCGTCGGGGATGGTCTCCGCTCCGCGGGGCCACTGGATGACCTGGGAAATCCCGGTCTTAACCCCGAAGCGGATCTGGTAGAGGTTCTGACCGCTCGCCGAGTCCGTGACCGTGTACTGACCGGTCCCGACCGGGCCGGGGACCGTGCAGGTCAGGATGTACGTGTCGTCGACGATGTCGTTGTAGTAGAACGTCGCGTAGCAGGTCCAGTCGGGCGGGATCGGGTTCGCCAGGGTGATCGTTGCCGTCGCCCCGTTGACCGCCGTGACCGTCTGAACCGGCCGGTTGAGCGCGTCCCGGAGACCGCGGCCAGCGTAGACCGTCACGAGATCCGGTCGGTTCGTGATGAGGTCTTGGCGACCGTTGGTGATCGTCGCGAAGAGGGTCGGCCCGAGCGTGGAGTTGCGTCCGTTGCCGGTCGTCGGGATCTCGGGGAGTACGAACTGCGTCGTCGAGACCACCGCCGGGATGACCGTGGTGTTCGTGACCGCCGTGCACTGACCCAGCCACATCTTCTGGTCGACGAGGAGGCCGGTGATCTGCGAGCCGTTGAACTGCGTCCCACCCGTCGAGGTCGAGCCCGCGGCGATCGTGTTCGAGACGCCCCAAGCGACGATGCTTGTGTCCGCCGTCGGGTTCGAGACTGTGAAGTCGACGTTCTGGATGTAGTCCGAACGGTTGGGCGCGATGCCGCAGGAAAGCACCGTCGTCACGAGGCTGTTCGGCAGATAGTCGAACGTGTTCTGCCACGTGTTCGCGAAGTACTGGATGGTGACCGTGCTGCTGGGCGCCGGAGCGAACCCGAGGGTCACGAGGCCGTTGGCCCCGTCCACAGCGGTCGGGATGACCTGAGTGGCGTTGACCTTCACGACCACGTTGGCCGTGTTCGTCGTTGTGATGCCGCCGCCAGTCCCATCCACGATGGGGATGTTGAACACGCGGAAGGTCGCGTTGCGGTGCGTCTTGGTCCCGCTGACCCAGCCGAGAGGGCCGTTCGCGTCGCCCGTACCGATCTGAACCGACTGCGGGGCTGTGAGCTGAAGGTGGTTCAGCCCATCGTTGTCCGTGAAGACGGACGCCAGAAGGTTCGGGATGGCCGAGGCGGTCAGGATCGTCACGAGGTTCGACGTCGTGAGGGCTCCCTGCGGGAAGACCACCGAGTACGTGATCCCGTTGACGAGCACGGAGAACGTGTCGTTCTGCCCGGTCGTGATGGCGTACGGCTCGTAGCCTGGGCTGATGAGCGTCGCGTTGGTCGACGTCACCTGGGCCGAGACGTCGTCGGTGAACGCCGTATCGCCGCGGTGGAAGTAGTACGTCGCGAGCACGTGGTCGGTCGGCTGCGTCGGCACCTGGAGGGTGATGGTGCCCGCTGCGCCGTTGACCTGAGCGACCGAAACCGGCACGCCGTTGACCGTCACCGAAACCGTCGTCGGGTTGTTGGTCACCCGCCCGATGCCCGTACCGTCCGTGATGGGGTAGTTGCGGACCTCGAACGTGACGTAGGTCCCGTTCTGCGCCCCAAGGACTAGGTTGTGCGGGTTCGTCGCGTTGACCACCCACTCGAGCGACACGTCCTCGTTGACGATCTGCTCGTCGAGCGTGGCGGAAGAACCGCGCACCAGCTCGACGTTGTCCTGCGACAGCGTCTCCTGGCCGACCCCGATGACGAACGGGATGCGAAGACCGGCGACGATGTTCGCCACGTTCGCCTCCGTGAGCGTCCTCGTGTAGACACCCGGCGGCACGTACGTCAGAAAAGGGCCCATCGACATAACGCCTCGGAATCGTTCGGGTTTTCTGGGTCTAGATGGGGATCTTGGTCGACTTACCGGATCAAGTTCTGATCTGAGTCTTTCTCATGTGCTCGGGGCACAAGAGGAATAAGCGCCAACAGACGCTGACGATTTGAAGCGTCCCTCGCCTTGGCCCGCGCGAGCATTTTCAAACGCTCGGCCTCGTGATGCTCAGGAGTCCACGTCCACCGCCGGATGGTGATTGGAGGCGGACCGAACTTTCGGGATGCCGCACGAAACCCGTGTTCTTTCGCGTACGCGATGGCCTCAGCCTGGAACGCGGTAGAGTACTTCGTCATCGACGCGCTCATCTTCGAGCGGGCCTCACGGGACTTCGTGAGGCCGAGGTGGGCATCGGATTGCTTCAGCCGGGTCCCGACCGTGGCCTTGTTTCCCAACTTGAATGCAGCGAGCCTCGCCCGATGCTCGGGAGTCATGGTGCGCGACACCGACACGCTCAGCTTGCGCTTGGACTCTTTTGTGTGGTGACGCCCAAGAGAACCCTCACCACCCTCCGTCGTGTTGTACCCGGTGTGAGTCGTGTCGAACTGTCGAATCAGAGCCCGCTCGATCACACACGCGTCCTTCCACGAAGGAACGTGCCCGATCTCATACCAGACGAAGTTGGTCGGTCTGTGTTTGTACAGAGCGTGGTGGAACTTGTACTGAGCCCGTCGTTTGGCGTCGCTCACGTGACGCTGCACCCGCCTCTTGAGAGAGCCGGTCGTGATGCCGAAATAGAGCTTCCCGTTGGGGACGCAGAGAGCGACGTAGACGAGCGCCACGCTCATGGGCTCGAATCGAAAGACTAGCGGGTGCCGCGCGATTCCTTGGCCGCCTGAACCCTGCCGAGGGCTTTCTTCGTCAGCTTCCGTCGGGCGTCTCGGCCAACGTCGGTCATCGGCTCGTACTCCACATAGTCCGTCCCGGTGCGCCGGATGAGCGCGGGGGTGTCCCCCTGCGTGCGTGCAGCGGTCTTCACCTGCTCACGCGCCTGATAGTAAGACCACCGTTTGTCGGCATCCTTCCCGACAGCGTGGTCAGCGGTCGGGTAGTCGTCTTTGTGGACCCCCGTGTTGCCCGGCGTCGCGGCTGAACCGCTCTTGAAGTCGAACGCGAACCCCTCGATGACCCCCGGTGCGACCTCTTTGCAGCTCGGACACACGTGAGAGCGATGGTCATCGCTCATCTTCATGGACCGCTCGAACTTGAGGTTGCAGCCGTCCGTCTGGCACTCGAAAACGTACTTCGGCATTTTTGGATCTCCATCTGGGTCACGTAAGTTTCTCGAAGTCCGAGTTCCGGTTGACGAGCGTCGGCACGGTCGCAAAGAAAAGGTCGCTCGACGGGAGCTGGGACGGACGTGGAATGCTCGGAACGATCCGCTGAATGGTGAGCGGCAGCGGGATGTGGATCTCCCAGTCGGCTCGCATCTGCAGGGAAATCGTCGCGTTGTAGTACATGAGGTCGGCGGTCTCGTCGTACTGCTCCTCGACCTCACCGCCCAAAGAGATGTCGATGATCTCCAAACCCTCTAGTTCGAGCTGAGGCTTCTTGATGCCCCAGAGGGACATGATGGCGAAGTCCGTGATCTCCTCCATCTGGATGGGATCCTGGGAGATGACCTCCAGCTCGAACGTCATCTCGAACTTCCCGCCGTAGGCGTTGGCCGCTTCGACCCGGTCGGGGTACACGACGACTGCAACCTTGTCCCCGACGCAAGCGCGCTTGCCGAAGGCCAAGACCACCCCAGGGAGGGTCTTGAAGTCGGCCTGGTTCCACTGGAACTGGACCGGCCCGATGGTCGCTATCGCGTAGCGGTAGTCTCCGTTCAAGGTCGCGTTCGGGGAGAAGTTCTTGAGGAGGGTGATGCCCCCGCTGGCGTAGTCGACCGTGAAATCCCGGCCTTCGTTCAGTTGCTCCCGGTGGTTCAGCCAAAGCCGGACCGTGTGCTTCACCGGGATGTTCTGGAGCTGGGCTTCACGCTCATAGCCGGTCGAGAACTGGAGGACGGCCTCATCGGTGACCGTCAAGAGCGGATCGATGGCGTAGAACCCGTACTCGCTCGCGTTCGTGGGGACGTGCAGGATCTCCATGTAATAGACGCCCGGCGGCGTCGGGAACTGCCCATGGGACTCCCGCACACGCTGGAGGTCTTCCCGAACCCATTCGAGCGGGTATGCCGGCGTACCGATGTACGCGAGCATGACGTGGCTTTGGACCGCCCCCACGAAGTTGTCACCCGAGAGCGAGACCTTGTTCGCGGAGCTGCCTTTGACGACAATCCCGTACTGCGGTCGTTGGTCGAACGTGAATTTATTTTCTATGTAGTCAACGATCTTGTTGTAGACCGGGTGCCGGACGAAGCTGTCCTTCAGCTCGAGAATGACCCGCCGCTTGAGACTGTTCAACAGGTAGTAGTACACGTCAGCCTGCGTGTTCCTCGGTCGACAGGACGAGGAGACCTTCGGCCACGGAGGTCATAGGGTCCTTGGCCATACGGACGTCGGAGATGGCGATCGGGAACCCCTTCTTCTTGACCTGCTCGAACTCCTCGCGGAATACGGCCTCGAACCCGATGGCCTTGGTAGTCCCGCCGGAGATGACGAACGGGATGGGGTCGGGGAGGCTGATGGTGCTCTGGACCTTGCGGAACTGGACCGCGATGTTGTCGAGGCAGTACCGGATGAGGGCGCGGATGTAGAGGCTGATGGCCTCCGCCTCACGGTCACCCTTGGTGTTGGCGAGATCGACGCCCTTCTCCTTGGCAGAGCACACACGGGAGGCGGTCGAACCGAGGGCCTTGGCCGCGTGCTGATCGATCCAGTCGCCCCCACGGGCGAGGCTGAAGTCCATCCCCTTGACTGTCTGGAACGCCAGGGCGGCGTTGCACATGCCGGAGCCGAAGCTCACCGCCAGGCCAGAGAAGTTCGTGTCGGCGCACTGGGAGTAGATGATCGCCATCGACTCGTTCATCGGGTGCGGGGTGTACCCATGCTCGGAGATGATCTTTCGGAAGACCTCCTGGTGGTACACGATGTCCTGGTCGGGATCGTCGATGGGACTGGCCGGGACGGAGTAGAAGCAGTGCTCGTTGTCGACCGTCGGCTCTTGGAGGACGTTGAAGACGAGGAGGCTCAAGATCTGCTGGGCCTCTAGCTCCCCAGCGGCGATGACGCCTCGCGCGAGGGGACGCCTGACCTCCCGCTTGAAGAGGTTCGCCATGTTGAGGGCGCTGTCTCCGAGGACGATGAGCTGCCCGTCCTTCTCGACGTAGTTGACCTTCGAGAGGCGGAGGGTCTTCTTGGCCTCGACGTCGAGATCGATGAAGGCATCGCGGATGCGCGTCGTCTGGAGGTCACCCTTCTGCGTGGTACGTGCGGCAACAATATTCATTGTGCCACAGTCCAACCCAACTCCACTGCGGTATAGGGTCATGTCTGATCCTCATCTGATGTTGAGAGCCTTGCGCAGTAACCCAGCACAAAACTCTGGTCGTGTGTGCAGATCGTGTTCCCATAGTCGAACCACTCTGTACCCATGGTTTACCATGTACGCATCACACGAATGGTCTAGTCGTCTCTGCTTCCGCTGCCCAGGCGTGAGCCGATCCTCCGTGTAGAACATCGGGTTCGCGTGCCAGTAGTCACCGTCCGCCTGTACGACGAGAAACTGGGACGGTACGAAAAAGTCCACAGTATAAAACCCGATGGGGTGCTGCGGGAGATAAGTGTGGCTTACTTCATCAAGCATGGCCTGAACAATCCGTTCGGGCTCTGTGACCTTACGCGAGAATTTTGCCAAACGGGCAGGAGAGGCGGCGCGGAGCTTCTCTTTGTACTGCCTCGCTTTCTCTTCGCCGTAGATTTCCTCGTACGTCCGGCCTTTCTTTGCATCGACATGAGCGCGAATACCCGAGGTGATGCGCTCCACGTACGCAGGGTCGGCATAGAGATACCGCACCTTGTGAATCGGATTGTTCTCACCCCTCTGGCGTTCGCCCATCGCGGGGTTTTTACGACGCAGCCAAGGTCTTGGATGCACCCCGTAGTTGGGGTTGTTGCTTCCCTGCCACTGCCCTCGACCTACTTGAAACAGACTGATCCTCTCCCTGGTTGCCAGGGAGTGCGTCCGTTCGCTCCAGTTTCTGGTCTTGAGACCGTGCCGTGCGAGTTCACGAGCGATGGTTTCCGAGCCGCAGCGCAAAACAGTCTTCAGTTGGTCTAGTGTGGCGTCGGGATCGGCCTCCAGCAGGGCCTGTAGTTCCTCTCTCGTGAGGCTTCTCTTTCGCTGGGGCACACTACAGCCCGACATAGGACCATTATCGAAGCCCACACCCGATTCACCCTGACTTCCATCGGTTGTCACCTGAGACGACAGGCCGACGGTCGTAGGATGTTTTCTGCAGCGACCGCTGCTTGAGGAGATACACGTGCTCCTCGTGTTTGTCCGCGACGCCCTGAAGCAAGTTGTCCGTGCCGTGTGTGAGAACCTGGCCCTTGTCGAGGAGCGAGTAGACAAGCTTCAAGACGACGAGGGTCCTCAGAGCCACCCGTAGCGAGATGAGAACGTACTCATCACTGTTTGGGTTGCTCGGAGCGTCCCCATAGAAACTCTGGACCACAGCAGACACGTGTTTCGCGTGAAGCACTGGTTGGGCAAGAAGATGGTGGCCAGAGCCAACCATGCGCTCAGCCACTTTGTCGATGTCCTCGACGGTGGCGTTGTAGAGCCGGTCGAACAACTGGTGGTCGCCGTAGAAACTCCCGCCATGCGTCTGCCAGTGGTGCGCCTGGTGGACCATCGACTCAGCACGCAAGAACGCGAGGAGGGCGGCCATTGCGCCCATGGGTTCATCCCCGAAGTCCGCCTTGATGTGCGTGATGATGATCAGGATGGCGGTCAGCGCGTCTGCGGCCGTCTTCTCGACGAGGGGGCGGACGGCTTCTTTGACCCCGGCTGACGCGACCTTGACCTTCGCCTCGGGCAAGTACGGAGGGCCGTGCTTCAGTGTGTCGTAGGTCGTGGGGTCGTGCCAGATGGCATACACGGACTCAGCGTGTTCACCCGTGTACGGGTCCACGACGTTGCCACCTGTCTGGGCCTCGTCCTCAGTCGGCATCTCACGCCTTGGGCTGGACCTTCCAGTCGAGGTCGGTCGCTCGCTTTTTCGGCTTGGCCTTGGGCGCCCCTGACTTGGGACCGGGTGCTCCGCTAGGGGCCGACTGCTGCTCCTTCAGCTCCTTCGAGACCGCGGGGATCTGGAACTTCTCCGGCCGCTGCGGGATGCTCTTGCCAGAGTACGGCGAGTGGACGTTCTGGCGGCGTGAGGGAAGAAAGAACTCCCCGTTCTCGCCATCGACGTACTTCCAGAGGACCGGCGACCCCCCTGCGGCGAGCTTGTCGGTCAGTTCAGCGGCTTCTTCGAGAAGCGCAGCTTGCCTCGGGTGCATGAAGACGGTCTCCTTCTCAACCCTGTGCGGGACAAGAGGACTATCACTTCCCCTGCCGGAGCTTGCGGAGGGCCGCCCCCGCGCCCGCGACGCTGGACCCTTCGGAGGTCTCGGACAAGACCTCGACGTGGCTTTCCACGTTCTGCGGCTTGATCTCCGAGGGGATGTACGTCGGGATCTCGATTTCCACCACGTCGGAGGCCGGTTTGGACGCCCCCACGTGGGTGCCCACGGGCGCAACGACCCCAGACGCCAACATCCCCAGAATCGTGTCGAGTTTGCCCCCCTGGGCGTCAAGGGCGAGCCGTAGGAGCCGATTCTGCTCCAGGAGGTGCTGGTTGTCCTCACGAAGCCGGTCCTCAACCTTGTCCTGAACGGGCACGGACGGGGAGTGCTTGAACGGGTGCGGACCGCCAGGGGTCAGCCGGAAAAGCTGCTTCTGGGCGATGAGACGCCACAAGTCTTTGCTGTGAGTCGCCTTGGATGCCGGGATGTCGACGGTAACCTCGTGGGGCACGTCCATCGCGATGTCCGCAATGTGGACCGTCCCCATGCCCAGGCCGAAAACGCGAACGTCGCTCATCGCTTCTGGGAGAGAGCTTTGCGGACCTGGTTCACATACTCACGATAGAGCTTGTCGCGCATGAACGCACGGGCCTCCTGGCGGGCCTTCTCCAGAAAGTCGGATGGAGTCCGACCAGGGTGCATCCACTTACCGTCCGCCATCGACCTCGGCGTCGCCGACCGGAAGATGATCTTGCCGGTCTCGGTCACGATGGGGATCGGCCTCTTGGCCTTCACCAGCCACTTCATCTGCCCAGCACGTTGTCCATTGACGAGCGCTTTCCACGCGGGGTGCTTGGCCGTGATGACCACGCTCGACTTGTGGACCTCGATGTCTACGGCTTCTGAGAGCGCTTTCTTGGCCCGCACGGAGAACGTGGTCTGCGTAAGCTTGGCCTTGATGCGCTTCAGCATCTCACGCTGGAGCAACCGAAGGGCATGCGTCACGTCGACGTTCTTGAGACCCCCCGTGAGAGGGCTCAGGTACGTCGATTTGATCTTGAGGGTGGGGGGCGGATCGGCCATCAGTAGGTGATGTTCTCCCAGACAGGCGTGCGACCTCGGAGCTGAATTTCATCGGGGACCCCAGGCTTGTCCGTGATCTCTGCCTGGGCCTCCAGCTCTGGGCCGCGGGGCTTGAACTCGACGTACGTGTAGAGCCTCGGCTGGTCCATCGGGACACGGTAGCGAATGTCCGTCTCGTCGATGTGGCCGATCTGGAAATGCTGCTGGAGGAGGGCACCTCGGTTCGAGGGGATCCTGACCGCTCCGATCGAGTACCGGTCACCGTTGATCTTCACGAGGAAGTCCCGGTGTCTGAGGAGCGGGGTTGGACCAGTCCACACCTCATCGCNNTGCTCAACCGTCCGACCGATGTCCGACTGCCGGATCTTCTTCTCGGCCTCGTCGGGCGAGATGATGATGTCGATGGGGCCGTCGTAACCCCCGATGTAACCCGTCCCGTAGCACGTGGGGTCGTCGTTGATCGGCTGCCCGTGGTAGTCGTCTGGGATGCACGGGCACGGGATGCCGTTCGACTTCTGAAGGAACAGCTTCGCGCGCTCACCACCCTGCTCGAGAATGAAACGGTTGCGCCTGATGGCCTCTCGCCAGATGTAGTCGAGCTTCTCGATCTCGTAGTTCGAGGTGCATGTGGCGTTTTCGAGTGGGGTCTCGATGAGGTCTTGGGGCTGGACGGTCGAGATGGGGACGTTCAGCGGGATCCCTACGGTCGTCACACGGTAGAACACGCGACGGGCGAGGTCGGTCGCGATGAGCTTCCGCATCGTGACGTACGAGCACAGAACCTGGCTCCCGTGATGGGGCACGACGTGGTGCTGCTTTCGCTGGGTGCCAGGGTCGTAGGTCGCCGCGTTGACCCCTTGGATGTCAGGCTCGTACGGGTAGCCGGCGTCGATCTCGACCTCCCCGACCCGCCCGTAGATGCGCTTGACCCGCGCGATCCGGCCGTCGACGATGACCTGTACGTCGTGGGGCTCGTGGGCGAAGAGGCCCTGCGAGCCGGACTTCACGATGGGGTTGTAGAGCGTCTTGAAGACGTACCGTGGGGCGTCCGACCCGGTAGCCGACTCCTTGGTCCCGAAAAGCACGAAACTGTCGGACACGTCCTCGTCGACGATGCGTTCGGTATCGGTGCGGTCCCGCCAGAACGTGGAGCCCACGGGGACTTCCGTCACCCGCTCGTAGGGGCCGTACTCCGAGTCGAAGCTCCGGTAGACGTTGACCCCGAAAAGGACGAACCGGCTGTTCAGGGCGAGCTGCGCGGGATCATCCCACCGGACGTCGTACACACCAGGGTGGAAGTTGCTCGACACGAAGATGTTCAGTGGCGGCAGGGGCCACGGGGTCTTCGTGTACTCCAGCGTCGTGAATTGCCGGTCGCGATTGCTGGCATAGGGCATGGGGCCTACCCAAGCCGGCTGACAAGAGGACTCACGCCTGAGGCGGTGCGGCCTCGGGAGCGGGCTCGGGGGCGACAGGGGCCTGGACCGGCGGCGACTGCCCGTTCGCTCCCTTGATGAGGCTGATCTTCCCCGTCTCGGGGTCGATCTCGACCGGGATTCCCGGCATGAGCCCGCGGGACGCGAGTACGTGGGTGAAGAGCTTCGTACGCTCGTCGTCAAGTCTCCGTGCTTCCACGAGAATCCTGACCTTCTCCTGCTCCATGTCGAGGAGCATGTCCCCGAGGGCGAGCCGGCGGCCTTGGATCTCTCCGATGCGCTTGAGCGTCGCGGGGTCCACGGGGTCGTTCATCGTGAGCTTCATGGATTCGTTTCCCATTTTTCATCTCCCGTCGGTTGATCGGCGGTCTGGTGGGCACGTAGCACCCACAGGACTGTTCTCTATGAAAGGAAGCTTCAGATGTTGGCGAACTCCGCGGAGTTGGACCTCGTGTCGCTGTGGCATGCGGTCGACGAAGCAACCGGGGGAGCGCTGTACGCCCTCCGATACGAATGCCAGTCGAACGGCTGGACCCCGAACATGTGGGCCCAGACGCCGGAGGACGGAGGACCGTGCGGGTTGACCAGAGTGATGTTCATCGGGATCGACGGAGTGGGCCGGACGAAATACTACGACACGGCCCTCATTCGAGACACGGGCGGGATCGGCGTGCGGATCAACCTCAACGAAACGACGCGGCAAGCGGCAGCCGCAGTCCAGCGAATCCACGTGGGTCTCGCACGGATCCATGCTGGCCTCGAGCCCATACCCTACACCGAGGAGGTGCGGGGACTCAACTGATCACTCCGTGGCGCCGGCTTCCTTGAGAAGGGACTCGATACCCTTCGTCTCGGTCTTCAGGTCTTCGACCCAGTCGGTGAACAGATCGAACGCACCCCTCAGGTAGTTGTACGCCTTGAGGAGGTACCCCGAGATGAAGTCGACGATGCCCGCCTGACGGCTCTGCATCGGAGCCCAAGGAGCCTCCCGCCCGAGACCAGGCTGGTGGACCTTCTCGACGTCTTCACCCCAGTTGGGCTCGTCCGCCGGGCCGCTGTAGGGGCCAGGAATCTCCAAGCCCTTCTCGAAACGCTCGAGAGCCTTGTGGACGGCCTCGATGACGCCCTTCTTGTCGAGGCTCTTGGCCGCCTCCAGCATCTTGAACTGGAACTCCCGCTCGAACGCGATGGAGTAGTTCTCGACTTCGGCCTTCTTCGCCGCCACGGCCTTGAGGGCCTTGACCTGCTCGATGGACTTCTCCAGGTCCGCTTCGAACTTGCCGACCTCGGCGTTCGCATCCCCGAGCCACTTGACCTTCTGGGACACCCCACGGTGGGTCTTGGCCTTGCCGAGCCCAGCCACGTGCTTCTCGACCTTGGCTTGAGCCTCGTCGAGCACGCGCTTCGTGTGCGTGATCGCCATTTGCACTTCGTCGGCGGTCTTCCCGACCTCGGCGACGAGACCCTGAGAGGTCAACGTCTGCTTGACCCACTCTTCGATGTCGTCGCCAGTTTTGACGCTCCAGCGTCCTTGAGAGCCTTTGCCGCCGAGCCCCGTGATGTACTCGTTGGGGAGCGGGAAGTTGTTCTTCGCGCACTTGGAGCGCCAGTAGGCGATGGCCGCTGCGTAGCTCCCGCTACCCTTCCAGCCGGAGGTCGCCGAGATCTTCTCGACGACGTCCTTCCAGAAGAGCAGGACGTGCGAATCGAGCTTGCCCGTCTCGACCGCGTTCACGACCGACTTCGGCGGACGGAACTTGTCGTCCGAGAGTACCTGCCGGGAGAGGAATCGTCGGACGATGGTCGCGCTAGCTTGGTCCATGAACCCTACTCCGACGCACCTATCAAAAGAACCGCTAGTGGCTCTCGAACCGACGGGCGAGAAGGCGCAGGAAAACCGAGAAAAGCACCGGATCGATGCCGTTCTTCGCGAGGGCATCCCGCCGTGCCAGCTCCCCCTGGCTATGCGGGCAGTCGTTCGTGTGGTGGTCTGGACGCCCCCCGCAGGCAGGGCAGGGCAGGTAGTTCCGAGCCTCCGCGTTCTCCAGCTTGCTCGCCAGGCGGCGGGAGATGGTGAGGCCGCGCGGGTCAGGGCGGTCCTGCCACTCCTTACACTTGCGCCTGTGGCGCTTCATCGGAGCGTACGTGTCGCTCGTGTAGCCGCACAGGCACGGGTGGACGTGGGTCGTGATCGAGAATACCCAACGACGCAACAGATCTCTGTTTGGCATCGGGGTTCTCCGGGTTCCTACACCGGCCTAGAGCCCGACGAACTTGCGGGGGCTGAGCACGCCACGGCCAGCGTAGGGGCCGAACGCGCTTCGAATGCCCGTCCCGTACTTCGGCTGCTGAAGACCTTTGATGATGTTGACCGTAGCCTTGGCCTTCTCGAGCTGCTTGTCAAACTGCTCGGCCGTAGCCGCCGCCGCCGACTCGTACTTGCTCGACTTCTCCAGGTTGAGGGAGACCCCGCCGATGGAGTAGTCGAACTCGTCGGCGATCCAGTTGATCTGGAGCGCGTGGAGGGCCCAGTACATGGCACCCGTGAGAAGGACCGTCGTCCACTCACGGCGGTAGGCCACCATGGAATCCACGTTGGCGAACGGTGTCCTCGGAGGGGCCGCGATGATCTCGTTGAGGGATCTGTCGATGAACTCCCCAAGCTCCTGATCCTGCCAGATGAACCCGAAAACCCGGTTGAACTGTCGTACCGTTTCCTCGTGGGCCGGCGGCCTGAAGTGGTAGTTCCGGTCGGGGTTGTTGTCCCGCAACATGATGCGGAGCCGCCTGATGAGATCGTGCTCGATGGGGGAGTAAAACTCCTCATGAACGAGCCCGGTCTCCTTGTCGATGACCGCGAACTCCTGCAGCACCTGTTGGATAGGACCACCGACGAGTTCACGGAACGTCCACCGGACACGGTAGTTGCCGATGTTCGCATCTCGGGGAATGAGCACGCTCGCGAAGTACTCTCCGACGCTCGGGTTCGCAGGCTTGCGCTTGGGAGGGCCTAGAAGGGCCTCGCGCCCGGTCGTGAAGTCGAGGAGGGCGTAGTGGATCTCAGCGGCATTTGAGGGCGTGCCGTTGGTGTTGACGAGGTAGATGTTGAGATCCCCTCGGCCAAGCTCCTGTCCTCGGTAGAACGAGACTCCCATCAGACGTACTCGCCCTTCACTTGTGCGGTGTGTCGCCCTTGTTCTTCATGTGCCAAGCGAGAGCCCAAGGGTTATCGATCTCCTTGTGCTTCTTCATCTTTTTGACCGTGTCCTCCCAGCCGGGAGGGGCAACGGCCTCAACCTCTTCGGATGCCGGTGTCGGCCGTGTGATGGCCGCAGGACTGGGACGTGTGATGGCCGCTTGCTCCTCCGCTTCGCGGAAACGCTTGACGATGTTGGGCACGAGCTTGTCCATCTCAACCCAGGCGACGTATCAAAAGAACGGCCGTTTCAAGACCACCCGTCGGTTCCGCGGCCGGGTGTGCCACCCACACGGAACGTCCGCTCCCTTGTGATCACGGCGGTTTGCGGCGTGAGCTGGTACGACCAGACGATGACCCACTCACCAGGCTGTCCACCCTCACCGGCTGAGCCCACCACGTAGTAGCGCCCCACATCGGCCTTGACCGGACGTTTGCCCTGCTGACCCACCTGGCGCAACGAGCCCCCCGGCTCACGCTGGTAGAGCGTGTACCCGATGGCACTCGGGTCGATCGTGTTGCCGTTGAGGTCTCGGATCTGGATGTCGAGATCGCCAGGCACGAACACCTGTTGCCATCGGAACTCACGGACGACCGGACGCGGGGGCGCATGGACCGGGCGTGGCGGAGCCGTCTCACCGGAGGGGAGGACCCGTCGACGGTCCGTAGAAATCCACGCGCCGGGCTCCTGGTGCTCGCGAGAGGGGCCACCACGGGCGGTGACTTCGAAGTAGTAGTCGCGCGTGAACACAGGACCGTTGAAGACCTCCTGGACGGTCCAGCGAATCATCCAAGTCCCAGGCTGACCGCCTTCGCCGACAGTGCCCGTGACGTAGAACTCCCCGACGGCTGCCGATGCAGGTGCCCGGTTCGAGGGGCCCACCTGATGGAGGAACTCCTCCTGCTTCATGTAGAGCGTGAAGGTCACAGAGTGTGGTCCGGTCGCGAACTGGCGTCCGTGGTCGTCGACGTAGACGAAGAGCTGAAGGGCCCGCGGCGGGAACAGCGTGCCGTAGAGGAACCGTGCGACGATGGCCGAAATCGGACGCTGCGCGACCGGAGCGAAAACGATCTGCGGCGGGTTGAACCCCTCGACCAGTTGAGGGATGGGAGGCAGCGAGACGTACGGAGCCGGAGGCTGGACGTAGAGGTACGCGAGCGCGGGGGGCTTGCCGAACCCAGCGAAGATCGAGTCGAGCGGCGGAAGCTCTGCGACCGGGGGCGGGACTGCAGGGATGATCTGAGCGAGCTGCGCGGGGAAACCGTACCCAGCAAGCACGAACGTGGGCGGCGGAAGGAGAGGGACCTGCGGGGGTGGGATCGCTGGAATGATGACGGGTGGCTCGGCCGCGACTCCGTACCCAACAACCAACTCGGGGGTGACCGTCGGGTAGGGTGCTCGAGAATCGAACGCCTCGATGATCTGGGCGAGCTGTGCCGGGAATCCGTAGCCGGCCAGCACATACTGAGGCGGCGGAAGGAGTGGGACCTGAGGTGGCGGGATCGCCGGGATGATGATCGGGGCCTCTGGCTGGAAGCCGTAGCCCGCGAAGATGTAGTCCTGAGGCGGGAGAATCTCCGCCGGGGCTGGAACCCCAATGAAGATGGCCGATGGCTGCGCGGGCTGCCCGTAGCCTGCGATCACATAGTCGGTTGGTGGGAGGGGGACGTAGTCCGCCGGAGCGGCCTTGTAGAGAACCGCCGGTTGGGCAGGGTATCCGAACCCAGGGATGACGTAGTCCTGCGGCGGCAGGGCCACGTAGGGGGACGGCGGGGGCAGCGTGATGATAACGGGCGACTCGGCGGGGAACCCGAAGCCCTCGAAGATGTAGTCGGTGGGAGGAAGGATCGCGAAGGGTGGGAGCGTGAGAACGTCCGAGATGATCACCGAAGGCTGGGCCGCGAACCCGAACCCAGCGATGACGTAGTCCTGCGGAGGTAGGATTGCGCTCGGGGGGAGCAACGTCGGCTGAACGAAGAACGGTGCTTCGGCCGCAACCCCAAAACCCTTGAGAATGTAGTCCTGCGGAGGCAGGATCGTGAACGGAGGAACCAGCGGTTGTGTGTAGATGACAGGTGTCTGCGGGGGGAACCCGAAGCCCTTGAGCACGAAATCCTGCGGGGGCAGAACCGCGCTCGGAGGGAGGACGAAGGGCTGAACCGTGTACGGGTTCTGAGCCGGCTGACCGTACCCAGCGTAGATCGAGTCCTGCGGGGGAAGGATCGCACTCGGAGGAAGCAGCGTCGGAATGACGAAGAACGGTGCTTCCGCTGCTTGGCCGAAGCCCTTGATGATGTAGTCCTGCGGCGGTAGCGACGCGAACGGAGGAACGACGGGCTGTGTGTAGATGGCGGGGTTCTGAGCGGGGTACCCGAACCCGGCGAGCACGTAGTCCTGCGGAGGTAGGAGCGCACTCTGAGGAAGCAGTGTCTGAGTGACGAAGAACGGTGCTTCGGCCGCAACCCCAAAACCCTTGAGAATGTAGTCCTGAGGCGGGAGAGACGCGAAAGGAGGAACCAGGAACGGTTGGACGAAGAACGGGGCCTCCGCCGCCTGTCCGTAACCTGGGATGATGTAGTCGGTAGGCGGGAGACTGGCGGCGGGGGCGGGTACCCCAATGAAGATAGCCGGGGCCTCGGCCGGTTGTCCGTAGCCTTTGACCACGTAGTCCTGAGGGGGAAGCAGGACGAATGGAGCGGGCGCTGCCTCTCGCGTGAGAACTGGAGGCTGGGTCTGCTGACCGTACCCGGCGTAGATCGAGTCGAGCGGCGGAAGCAGCACGAGAGGGGCCGGATATAGATCTGGGTAGATCGTGTAGGGTGCTTCGGCCGGTTGCCCGTACCCCGCGAAGAGGGAGTCGAGCGGAGGTAGGGCCGTGAACGGCGGGACGAGAGTCTGTTGCACGACCACGGGCGGTTGTGCAGCCTGACCGTACCCAACGTTCAAGAACGTGGGTGGGGGCAAGAGCGTCGACGGTGGGAGGAGGAAGGCTTCCACCACCACCTGGGGCTGGGCCGGGAACCCGTAGCCCGCGAAGATGTAGTCCTGCGGAGGAAGAACTTCGGCGGGGGGCAGCAGGAACGGCTGGACGAGGAACGGGGCCTCGGCCGGTTGTCCGTGACCTGAGATGACGTAGTCGGTCGGAGGGAGAATCGTGAATAGAGGTACGAGAGGCTGTGCGTAGATGAACGCAACTTGAGCTGCCTGACCGGACCCAGGGATGATGTAGTCCTGAGGGGGGAGGATCTCGGCCGGTGGGATCGAGCGTGCATCGGAGTAGATGACGGGTACCTCGGCCGGCTGACCGTACCCCGCGTAGATCGAATCGAGTGGGGGAAGGATCGTGAACGGGGGGACTGTCAGGACGTCCGAGTAGATGGTTGGGACCTGAGCAGCTTGTCCGTACCCAGCGATCACATAGTCGGTCGGGGGGAGGCTTGCGCTCGGAGGTAGCAGGAACGGCTGGATAAAGAACGGAGACTCGGCTGGTTGTCCGTAGCCCGCGAAGATGTAGTCCTGCGGGGGGAGAATCGAGAACGGCGGAACCGTCAGCACGTCCGAAAGAATCACAGGAGGTTGAGCCGCCTGTCCGTACCCAGGAAGCACGTAGTCCGTCGGCGGTAGCAACGCGAACGGCGGAACCACCAGCACGTCCGAAAGAATCACAGGAGGTTGAGCGGCGAACCCGTACCCAGCGATCACGTAGTCTTGCGGCGGTAGCAACGAGAACGGAGGAACGAGAGGCTGTGTGTAGATGGCCGGAACCTGCGCGGCCTGTCCGAAACCGGTGAAGATGTAGTCCTGCGGAGGGAGGATCTCGAGTTGAGGCAGGACAAAGGGCTGATAGGTCGCCGCGGGTTGAGACGGGTACCCAAATCCGGCGAAGACGTAGTCCGTGGGCGGCAACAGCGCGAACGGGGGGACCGTCAGAACGTCCGAGTAGATCACGGGGATCTGGGCCGGGAACCCAAATCCCTTGATCACGTAGTCGGTGGGTGGGAGGTTCGCGCTCGGCGGAATCGTCAAGACGTCCGAGACGATCACAGGAGGCTGTGCCGGCTGTCCGTACCCTGCGAACACGTAGTCCGTCGGAGGAAGAGCCGCGAAAAGCGGAACCAAATAGGGCTGGACGAAGAAGGGAGCCTCCGCCGCCTGTCCGTACCCAGGAAGCACGTAGTCGGTGGGCGGTAGGTTCGCGCTCGGCGGGAGAATCGTCGCCTGCGTGAGGAACGGGGCCTCGGCGGGGAACCCGTGGCCCGCGAAGATGTAGTCCTGCGGAGGGAGGATCTCTAGTTGGGGCAGGACGAACGGTTGGTAAGTCGCGGCCGGCTGTGATGGGAACCCGAAGCCTGCGATCACGTAGTCTGTGGGTGGAAGGATCGCGAACGGGGGGACTGTCAGAACGTCCGAGTAGATCACCGGCGGCTGAGCCGCTTGGCCGAAACCAGTGAGGACATAGTCCGTAGGAGGGAGGATCGCGAAAGGCGGCGGTGCAATCGCGAAGATGGCTGGGGGTTGAGCAGCCTGTCCGTACCCAGGGATCAGATAGTCTTGAGGGGGTAGGATCGCGAAGGGTGGGATCTCGCCGGGGATGATCACCGGAGGCTGCGCAGCTTGTCCGAACCCCTTGAGGACATAGTCCGTTGGGGGAAGCAGAGCTGCGGGTGCCGGAACCCCAATGAAGATCGCGGGGGGCTGTGCCGGGAACCCGTACCCAGGAAGCACGTAGTCGGTGGGTGGGAGGGTCGTGAATGGCGGGAGCGTGAGCACGTCCGAGATGATGACCGGAGGTTGTGCCGCGAAACCGTACCCCGGGATGACGTAGTCGGTCGGCGGAAGGATCGCGAAAGGCGGAACGAGCGGCTGTGCGTAGACGAACGGAACCTGAGCGGCCTGTCCGAAACCGGCGAAGATGTAGTCCTGGGGCGGGAGGATCTCGAGTTGAGGTAGGACGAAGGGCTGATAGGTTGCCGCGGGTTGTGACGGGTACCCAAATCCAGAGGAGATGGAGTCGAGGGGCGGTAGGATCGAGAACGGGGGGACGCTGCGCACGTCCGAGTAGATCACCGGGACCTGAGCGGGGAA
>QGNH01000170.1_pt1 | contig 31748 bp, 36 predicted proteins | sample 1735481 | NCBI WGS metagenome assembly QGNH01 (sample SAMN09239004, study PRJNA386568) | Viral metagenome, whole genome shotgun sequencing project. | reverse complement strand
GCCGCCCCCCGGCGCACCCGGTATGGTACCGCCGCCCCCCGGCGCACCTGGTATGGTACCGCCGCCCCCCGGCGCACCTGGTATGGCACCTGTCGCACCGAACCCGCCTACAATCGTTAAAGAAAAAGCAACGTACCTGCGTAAAATCAAGCACTACACGATCACCGCAACCGAGATACTTGGACCGCCGAAGTCGAAGAACGAGTCGGATGATGATCATACAGCAAAATTGCTGGACGGCGAAGACTTTCCCGGCGAGTATATTCCGCTGGTACAGGTTCTCGGTATCACGCAGAACATCGAGGGCAAGCAGTTCGTCAAAGGTCTGATCCGTGACGGTAAAGACGCACAGAAGATGGTTAACTTCTCAGAAACAGCACTTGCCGAGCACATCGCTCTGTCACCCAAAGCACCGTACATGATGACACCTCGGCAGGTTGAGGGTTTTGAGAACGACTACAAAGACGCCAACGTCAAGAATAACCCCTTCCTGCTGTACAACATGGATGTGGAGTCAGGCGTTCCGGCACCAGCGCCGATTCGTAACAGGCCCGGTGATCCACCGGTCGCCCTGTTCAACCAGGCGCAACGTGCCGTCGAGAACCTGAAACGGGTTATCGGTATTTTTGGTGGTGACATTGGTGAGGGTGGACCGGAACGAACCGGTGCCGCCGTGTATGCCAAGCAGAAACCGTCCGATGTCGGCAGCTATGTGTACGCCTACAAGCTGAACCGGGCAATCGAGTACAGTGCCAAGGTCATGAACAGCATGATACCTGAGTTGTACGACACCGAGCGTGATGTGCGTATTCGTAATATCGACGATTCGGAAACCGTGGTGCCTATCAATACCACGGTCAGGGCTGCTATCGAGAAGATGCAGAAGCACCCTGAAACGTACAAGGGTATGAATCCGGCGAAACTGGTGATGATGTACCAGCGTGGCGACGATATGGCGAAGCTGAACGACGTTTCCGAGGGCAAGTACGACATTGTGGTCACAGTCGGCCCGTCTTACGCCACGGCCCGTCAGGAAGCGTCCACACAGATGATGTCCCTGATCAACTCGGTACCGCAGATCGGTAAGATCGGTGCCGACCTTATTATCGAAGGAATCATGGATAACGCACAGGGCGAGAAACTTGCCTCCAGACTGCGTAAGACCATGCCCCCAGGAATGGTCGCCCTGCACGAAGGTGAGCAGCCGTTCCAGCCGCCGCCGAACCCACAGGTCATTCTGATGCAGCAGAAATCGAAGACCGAGGAAGTGCGTCAGCAGAAGGGTCTGATCGAGCAGAAGGTCGCTCTCGTTAAATTGTACAAAGAAACACAGGAAACTGATAAGGATATGCGTAAACAGATACTCACCATTCTTGCCGAGCTTCACGCACCACAGCACCCGGCAGATCAACAGATGATGGAGGGATGAGATGGCTGAAGACGAGTACGACCGCAGAAAGAAAATGACCGGCATGCAGAAACTCAAAGAGGATGCCGGGTCAGCGATCAAAGGTCTGTTCGGTGGGGGTAGTAAGGCAACAGCCGCACCAGCGCCGAAACCTGCCGCCGAGGACACTAATCTGTCCCGCATTCGTGCCAACCAGGCAGCGAAAAACAAAGCCCTGAAAGAATATAAAAAAGGGGGCAAGGTGTCAAAAACCGGTCCCGCCAAACTTCATAAGAACGAGCGGGTGCTGACCGTCAAGCAGACTCAGAAATTGGATAAGAAGCCAGCGGTCAAAAAGGCCATTGGACTCAAAGCCAAAAAGAGATAAGAGCGTCGGCAAGCTGACAACAGTATGCAGGCTATAAATATTTCCATGATGGTATTAGGTATACCATACGAGGTGTGTCATGGCAACAACTAAAAAGAAAACAGTCAGTCGTAAGCCTGCCGAACCATCTGTAAGCATGTACCGCGAAAAGAAATCAGTCCGCATCACTCAGGCCGACAATGGTTTTACGGTATCGTGCTACGGCCCGAAGGGTGAGGAAATCAAGATTGCAACCAGTCTGGCACAGGCAACTCGACATGCCAAAGAAATGATGGACAAATAAAGCAACAACCCGTCGCCGGGGTCCAATAGGGCGTTGTAGTACAGAACACACGACTGTCGCCAAGTCTGATGGGCGGAAGGGGAGTAGATTATGCGTTGGAGAAAGTTAGTACACTTGGTCTTTGATAATCCTGAGTTGGATGGTGGCGGTAGTGCTCCACCTCCTGAACCGGCACCCGCCGATCCTGCTGACGGCAACGACGACCCACCCGAAGGCAATGAGCCTCCCACTGACCCACCGGAACCCGGCCACGTCCCCGTGTCTGCCGTCAAAGCAGAGCGTGTTCGTCGTCAGGCTGCTGAAGCTGCCGCACAGACTGCCCGTGAGGAAGCGGCTTATTACCGTGGAATTGCCGAGCGCCCTGTCGCCGCACCTGTAACACATCAGCAGCCAGCCGAACCTGCCGGTCCACCCGAACCACCGGTACAACCGCTACCGAATCAGTTTGACGACTACTCTGATTTTGAGGCGGCTGACGCTCTGTATAAGCAGGCTGAGCGTAAGTACATCGTGGATGCAGCGAAGTACGAGGTGCGTCAGGAGTTCACCACTCAGACTCAGCAACACCAGCGTCAGCAGACCGAGGCACAGATTCAGACGGCGTTTAACCAGCGTCTGACGGCTGAAGCGGCTCTCGATCCTGACATTATCACCCTGGCAAACACATTTCATCTGCCGGGACCAAACCAAGTGCCGCTTACCGGACCAATGCAGGATGCAATCCGCGAGTCGGACATAGGCCCGAAATTACTCAGACATTTTGCCAACAATAAAAATGAAGCGATTCGTTTGGCCGGGATGTCACCAGCTACACAGCTTCGAGAAATTGGTCGTATAGAAGCAGCAATAATAAATAAACCACAACCCGTCGTGAAGCACGTATCTGCCGCACCCGAACCGGTTAAACCGCTCGGAGGTAATGGCAACGTCGATATAGATGATGACAAGTTACCGATGTCGGAATACCTGGCGCGGGAACGTCAGCGAAATGCGGAGCGACACAAAAGGAGTTAAAACATGAGTACCTTCCTGACAGATTTGAAGATCACCCGCAAGGCTCTCGCCGTCTTGCACAGCAAACCAGCGTTCATTGGAACGATTGGTAGACAGTATGATGACAATTTCGCTCAGTCCGGTGCCAAGATCGGCCAGTCTCTGCGTATTCGTCTGCCCAATCAGTACGTTGCCCGTCGCGGTCTTGTTGCCGCACCACAGGCTACTTCCGAACAGTCTGAAACACTGGTCGTTTCGACAGTGGTCGGTGCCGACCTGGATATCAACTCCATCGACCTGACCATGAGTATTAACGACTTTTCCGAGCGGTTTCTCGACCCCTGTATGTCAATTATTACCGCCAGCATTGAGTCTGAAGTATTCAGTCGCCTGTATTCTGACGTGTATCAGTTCGTTGGTACTGCTGGCGTTACACCGGCCACCATTCTGCCGTTCCTGAATGCCAAAACACTGTTGAATCAGTCATTGACACCCAAGGGTGCTGCACGCTATGTTCAGCTTGACAGCGTAACGTCCGGTGGTCTGGTCAACGGTCTTCAGAATAACTTCAACCCATCGAAAAACATCTCTAGTCAGTACCTTGACGGTGAGATGGGTCATCTGTCAGGATTCGACTTCTTTGAAAACGAACTCGTACCGACCCACACCAACGGCACGATGACCGGTTCGGCCAACGTCGTCGTCAACGGACCGAATCAGCAGGGTAGTATCCTGAATACTTCCGGTTGGACTGCCGGTGCTACGGTCACTGTCGGTTCGGTGTTCACCGCTGCCGGCTGTAACAAGGTTCACCCTGAAGCCAAGACCAACTACGGCTCTCTCCAGCAGTTCGTTGTATCGGTCGGCACCAGCGCGTACTACACACCTGCTGTCTACACCAACGGCGTACTCGTCACTCAGGGTTTCTACACGGCAGACGCCAACGGCCTGATTCCATTTGTGATCAGTCCCCAAATTGTCACCAGTGGCGCTTACCAGAACGTATCGGCCAGCCCAACCAGCGGTGGGGCAATTGCCTTCCTGACCGGTGCCGCTTCGACCACTTACGGTCAGAACATTGCCTACCACAAGGATGCTTTCACTTTCGTCACTGCCGACCTCGACCTGCCGAAGGGTATGGACATGGCGTATCGTGAAGCAGCAGACGGTATCAGTCTGTCCTTCGTTCGTGGTTTCGACATCATTAACCGCCTGTATATCAGCCGTTTCGACGTGCTGATGGGGTATCTGACTACTCGCCCACAGTTGGCCTGCCGTATCACACGATAGGTTGCCCGGTGGTAGGTGTAACAGCCTACCACCCTTCCCGTTCACTCATACAAATCTCCATGCGATTACATGGGGAGAAGGAGTATCCAGATGATCAGAATATATACAGGCGATGCAGTTGACGGCGTTTCCCTCGGCAAAGGCTCAACCGACCCGATCTGCCTTTACAATTCCGCACCCGCCGTACCACAGTGGAACAACGGTCTTGATGGTCCGGTAGTTCCGACTACTGGCGCACAGGTTGTCACCTATCAGCAGAATCTGACGGTTGCTTCTATTGCCGCTAACACTGCCGCCGAGCAGGCACTGACTGTCGGTACGACCGCTGGTAATGGTCCGCTCACCACGGACTTTATTGCCGCAATTAGCAAGCCCACTTCTCAGGCAGGCATGGGTGTCCACCAGGCGCGAATCAGTGCTGCTAACACCCTTCAGCTTGTTCTGTCGAATGCGACTACTGCTGCTGTTACGCCAACTGCCAACCAAGTCTATAACGTAGCAATCCTGCGTAATATGCCTACCCACAGCCAGGTGCTGACCCCTACTGCAATTCCGGCCAGTGCTGTTGCCGGTATCGGTACAACCAGTGAACAGATTTTCAACCTGACACCCGTGAGTGCAACAGGTACTGTCAATGTTAATAACGCCGGTCAGGTTGTTAGCATCACGATGGTAACTGCCGGAAGCAACTACATAACAGCACCAACGGTGCTGTTTGCCGACACTACGTTTGCCGGTGCGGCAATCATGGCCGGGTCAAACACTCAGTATGCACCGTCGCTGTCAGGCGTTGCTACTACGAACACAAATATTGTCGGTAACACCAATATCAACATCGGCCCCGGTAAAGGTGCTGCCGGTCTGCCTATCATGTCGTCCACTGGTACGGTACTCGGTGTCCAGATCACCAACCCCGGCAGTGGTTACACTCCAGGTAGCACGATCGTCAGTTTCAAGGGTGGTAATGCTATCTCGGTCGGTATGGCAGTTGCCGTCACCAAACCGACTACCAACGCCGGTGTCGCCGTTACCAACGCCCGTGTAGTCGCTAACAACCAGATCGCCATTCAGTACACCAACTTCACCTCGGCGGCTGTTACGCCGACTTCTGAAGCGTACACAATTGTCGGCTTGAATACTCTGCCGCCTTGTAACCATGTGACGAGTTATGGTGCTGTCGGTACTGGTCTGGTATCGGTTGCCTCGATCACCTCGTCCGAACAGTCCGTTACAGTAAACGGACTGTTGGCTACCGACATTGTGGTCGGGGTATCCAAGCCGACACTTACTGCGGGTCTGCTGAATGGTAATGGTCGTATTTCTGCTGCCAACACCTTGCAGGTACAGTTTGTAAACGCTACTCAGGGCGCTCTCACACCGTCGGCTACTGAGGTTTACGGTGTCACCGTCCTGTCACAGACACCTCTTGTGCCGTTCACTGTGCTCAACTACACGTTGACTCCGGTAAGTGTCGCTGCCAACACCAGCGCCGAGCAGACGTTCACGGTGACACCGTTGCCGTTCATCAACTCGTCACCTTCTACAGTGTTCGTCAACAAACCGTCACTGACCCCAGGACTTGCTGTTGCTGGCTGCCGCGTGTCGGCAGCTAACACACTGGCGATCAACTACATCAACGTAACTGCCGCCGCAATCACACCGGTAGCGGAGGTTTACACTATCGGCGTATTCAACGCTGTCGGACCTGGTGGCGGTGTTCCTGGCTCGTGGGTTGCTCTCTGTGCTCGTACCGGCGACGGTCAGACACTGAACCTGACCAACGAGTTCCAGATGGCTCTCTCTGACTCAGGTATCGGTGCAATCAACGGTTATTCAGGCTCGTAACCGGTAGTAATAGGCGGGTAGTTATGAGCTACCCGCCTATTTTATTGACAGTCTGACGGTGGTACGGTATACCGTCTGTCAGCAGCAATATCACACCTCGGAGGGGGAGAGTATGAGTAGACAGGAACGAATAGACAAGCTGGTGGCTGACATGAATGGTTTGATAGACGAATGCCGAACAGAAGAACTGCTGACCTACGCTGAAGTTGTTGGTGTTATTGAACTGGTCAAATGGGACATTCTGAAGGAGACATCGGCATGAGTGAAGAGACACCACAACTGAACGAACTTTACACCGGATTGAAGATTTTCGTCGCCGTGCCGACGCACGACAAGAAGATTTTCTGCAACTGTCACCAGTCGCTGATGAACGCACTACAGGTAATGCTGGCCTGCAATATTCCGTTCAACTTCAGCTACGAAGTAGGTCTGCCGTACATCTCGATGGCCCGTAACAATCTGGTCAGGAAATTTATGGCGTCTGACTGCACCCACATTGTGTTTATTGATGCTGATGTCGGGTTTGCACCGGGTGCTTTCCACGATCTGATCATCGCCAAGGAAGATATTATCGGTGGAGCGTATCCCAAAAAACAGGATTCGGAAGAATATGCTGTCCGTCTGAAGAAGGGTGATGACGGCAATGTGGTTTTCCACAACGGTGTACTGATGGCCGAGGGGTTGGCTACCGGTTTCTTGAAGATCAGTCGCAAGGCGATTACCGACATGCAGGTGGCGTACCCCGAACTGGCGTACAACGATGGGATCACCAACCAGACAACCTACAACTTTTTTGGTGAGTTCATGGTTGACGGTCGCATGTTCTATGACGACTTTGGTTTCAGCTACCTGTGGGAGAAGATGGGTGGCGAGATGTGGGTGCTACCCAATATCACATTTACCCATGCCGGGAGCAAGGATTTCAAGGGCAATCTGCACGAGTACCTGTCGCGCCCCCGCCCTGACGCAATTGTTAAGGCAATGAGAGTTGACGGTTTCATGTCCGAGGAAGAACTGACTTGGCTGTACGAGACGGCTCAGAAAATGGACTCGGTGGCCGAAATCGGTTCGTGGAAGGGTCGCAGTACCACCGCCTTGCTGGAAGGCTGTAACGGCACTGTGACGGCTGTTGATAACTGGTCAGGTCACGATCCATCTAGCAACGGTATTCTGGAAGCACAGGTGGCCGTCGAGGATGTTTATCAGACGTTCCTTCAGAACACTGCCGGGTATGATAACCTGAATATAATGCAGGGCGATTCGGTTGAAATTGCCACTCACCATACCGGTTACGCCGACCTCGTATTCATCGACGCCGAGCACACCTACGAAGGGTGTAAAGCCGATCTGGAGGCATGGGCACCGAAAGCGCGCAAGATGATTGCTGTACACGATTTCAACGCCTCCTGGCCCGGTGTCATGCAGGCGGTTAACGAGAAGTTTGGTGTCGTCAAGACTGTTGGATCAATCGCATATGTGGAGGTAGACAAATGAAAAACATGCTGATGCCGAAGGTTAAAGTCAAGAAGCCGAAAGTCAAAAAGCCGAAAGTCAAAAAACCTGCTACAGTCAGTCGGAAACCTAAAGGCGACGGCAAACTGCCGGATTGGATTTGATCATGAGAACATTACTCTTTTTACTGCTTGCGACCTGTCTGTTCGCCGTCAACGCCAACGCTTTCCCTGGCGGTCAGACCTACGCCACGTCACAAGGTGGTGGTATCGGCACCGTCCAGTCTACCGTACCTGATCCGGCAAAAAGCCAGGTTACAACGGCAATGACCGGCACCGTGACGTTTTATTTCCCGGCGTCAGGCGCACTCGGCAATGTGGATGTTACCGGGTGGAATAATCTCCATATGTACGTTGCCGCTGACACAACGTACTACTACAACGGCAACACTACCAAGACATTCATCTGTGCGGGTGGGTCAATATGTGACATCTTCATGGCACAGTATAACGTCAACTCGGTAACGGTAGTGTTCGGTGCCGGTACTAATTATGTTCAGGGGATGTGAACATGAGAGTGCTGATACTGATTGTATGTCTGCTTTGTATAATTGGTAAGTCTATTGCATGGGATACTGGCGGCAAATCGTCGGGTGGTACTACAAAAATACCGATACTGTCCGACTACAGCACAGCATCTACCACTACCCCTACTAACGTGGGTGGTCTTGGGTGGCCGATTGCGGCTAATCAGACACAGAGTTTTAAATGTGTACTAGCAACTTTACAGGCTAACGCAGGTTCTTCTGTAAGGTATAATTTAACAGGACCAAACTCTCCTGTTTTTGCATCCTGGGGGCTTATGAGGTATTATAATTTGGATGCGGCTAGTTTTTATCTGTATACCGGGTTTAGTACCTCGGCCCAAACTAAATTAATGACAAGTGGTAACATGACTACACAACAATACCAATTTATTGAAGGATTCATAATGAACGGTGCGAATGCTGGCACTATTCAACTACAAGGCAGTACATCGGCAGCGTACAAGAGTTACGTTTACACCGGCAGTTACTGCACCGTGTGGTAAATTAAAAAGGAGATAAGTTGACATGAAGCCGACTACACTGTATAAAAAAGACTGTGAACCGTATGTAGTTCACTCCAATGAGGCACTGACCTTTCACTTGAATCAGGGGTGGGTGGAAAACGAAGCAGACATCGAGAAAAAAGTCAAAAACATTATGCCGGTTAAACCGTATAATGTGCTGACTGCCACTCCAACCACATCAGTACCTGCTGATTCAGGCGAAATTAAGTCGCTTCGAGAGGCACTTGCCGCCAAAGATCAGGTAATTGCCGACATGCAGGTCGATTTTGACGAGATAGTTGCCGATCTGAACGCAACCATTGCACGACTGAAAGGCGACACACCAGTAGATTTCGGTCTGCCTGCCGCACCAGCACCCAAAGACCCATCGGCAACATGGATACAGCCGTCGGAAGGTCCGACTAACGCACAGTTGAGAGAACAACTCGATGCCGCTGGTATCAAACACACGCCGAGGGACAATAAAACCTCTCTGCTGGCGCTGGTAGCTACTATTCCAACCGAGGGGTAACGCATGCTCGTTCAAGACCTGTTCATAGCTACAATGGAAGTAATCGGCGCGACGAGTCTTGACGAGATACCCGAACCTTCTGAGCTACAGAAATGTCTACGGCATTGTAATCTGATGCTCAATTCCTGGTCGGGTCGCAGCTTAATGTTAGCTGCGACCCTTCAGGAGTCCTTCCCATTGGTCGCCAATCAACGCATGTACACCATCGGTACGGGTGGTAACTTCAATACCGACAAGCCTATCGCTATTGAAAGTGCTTTCCTCAGAGACAGTTCGCTGGTCGATTACCCGATCTATGTGGTCGAACTGGACATCTACGACTCGTTTGACGATAAAATGATCAGTACTGGTAAGCCTGACGCGATTTATTATACTGCCGGGATGACGCAGCAGGGTAATCAACTCGGTCAGATTTTCGTCTATTCGATACCTGACCAGGCGTACACCCTGTTCCTCAACAGTCAGAAATATCTCACCCAACTGGTGAACCTCACCGACAACGTGACATTCCAGCCGATGTATTACGACGCTATTGTGCAGAACCTGGCCGTTAAAATCTGGCGACCAATGGGTCGGCGCGGCCCGGTACCTGCTGATCTACTGAAAGCCGCCAGGGATACCATGCAGATCGTGGAGAATATTAACCACATCTTACCGGTGTCACGAATCGACATACCGGGTGTGGCGGGTCCATCGAATAATAACATTCTGTCTGGCGACTGGATTTCCTGATGCCACGCCTACCCTGGACGCCGAGCAGTTACACAGGCCGATCCACGGCCTTCGAGTCGCAACGGCTGATCAACCTGTACCCCGAACTGGCGACCGCACCCAACGAGAAGGGTGTGGGAATGCTGGTCGGTGTACCGGGTAAACGGTTGTTTGCCGCAGGGATCGCCTCACCGTTGCGCGGTATGATCAATTTCAACGGTATTCTCTACTCCGTACAGAGTAACAGACTGATCCTGACGTTCGCCAACGGTACGACCAGTGCTGTCGGCACTCTCGGCACGTCAACAGGTCGCGTGTCAATGGCTCAGAACGGCCTACTGTCACGTGGTATCGGCGGCAATCAGATCTGCATTGTGGACGGGGTGAACGGCTACATCTACAACGTAAATTACAACATCTGGACACCAATTCCTCTCGGCGTGCTGCCGGATACGCCTTCCCACGTAGAGTATATCGACGGTTATTTTATTATCACCAACGGTACGATGAACGCCTATGCTTCCGATCTGTACGATGGTCTGACCTGGAATCCGATAGCAACTACACCGGTCCAGGCGGCACCAGATAATGTAGCCAACCTGATCAACCTGCACGAACAATTATTTTTCATTAAAGAATACACAACCGAAGTGTTTTACAATAACGCCACCGCCACGTCACTCGGTTTCCCATTCAGTCGCCTGTCAGGTACGGTGATCGACTACGGCACACCGGCACCTTGGTCAGTGGCACGAGGTAACGGAAGTATTTTCTTTCTGGCGAATGAGCGGGACAACAACGGACCGTGCTTCATCGGCGTGGTAGAGTTGAATGGTTACACACCAACACCTATCGCCCCACAGTCGATAGTCAATAAAATGAGTAAATCTGCCGACCTGTCACAGTGTTTCGGCTACACGTATAGTGACGAAGGGCATACGTTTTACGTAGTCACCTCACCAGTAGACGACTGGACATTCGTATACGACGCAACAACTCAGATGTGGCACGAGCGTTCGACGAACAACGGTGCCGACGATCACATCCACCGCGACATCGCCAATGACTACGTGCGGTACAACAACATGCATGTTGTTGGTGATGGGGTTACGGGTAATTTATACGAAGTAAGTAGCAAGTTCTACACTGATGCCGGAATACCAATAGTAAGCGAACAGATAACTCAGCATGTGGTTGACGGTAATGGGTTAGATGATCTGTTTATTGACGAGCTACAGATTGATATTGAAGCGGGTGTTGGTAGCAACGATGTAAATGTACCAGCAATCGGTACATCTGTAATAACAGCAGGCGTGGTTACTATGATAACTATCACCTACAACGGTGCCGACTACATAACTGCACCGACAGTACTGATTTCCTCGGTTGACGGTAATGGTACAGGTGCCAGCGCCACGGCAACAGTCACATATGGCTCTGTGACCACGGTGACAGTAGACCACGGCGGTAGCGGTTACACAATCGCCCCTACGGTGACGTTTATCAGCGGTGAGATAATCCCTGCTGCCGGTCTGTCGCTCAGTAAAGACGGTGGTAAGACCTGGGGTGCTGAATCAATACGGTCGATGGGCAAGGTGGGAGAGTACCGCAAGCGCCTCCTGTGGCGATCCCTCGGTAGGTGTAAGGATAGGGTGTTCCGGTTGCGAATCAGCAGCCCGGTAAAACGGATAATTATGGGGTGGTACGTGGACGGTAGCCGATGATTAAGACATTGAGTATATGCAGCGAGTGTTACGCCCGTATTCCCGCCGAGATGTTCTTCAGAGACGGTCAGGCATGGATACGCAAAACCTGTGACGTTCACGGTGAGTCTGAGGCGCTGGTCGATCCTGATAGCTCGGTAGTGACCAACCACTATAATATCGGTACAATGGGGATCAATAAAGCTGTTCTGGTGCCGATTACTGCCGATTGCAATATGACATGCTCGTGGTGCTTCACTCACGACGTACCGACGCCTGCCAGGACCGCCAAGTATTACAACGACAAGCTGATCGACCTGAAACTACAAGGTTTTGCTATGTTGTTGTCAGGCGGCGAACCGACGATCAGACCGGATTTCTTCGAGTTCGTCAACGAATTGACGGTCAACGGTTGGCCGGTAGTCACCATGTCGAACATGATCAAATTCGCCGACCCACTGTTCATGCAGGAATGTGCGCGGGTTGGTCTGGTGAAAAACGATCTGCTGCACGTTGACTTCTCCATGCAGCACCCGAAGAACTATTCCGGCGAGGTCGCGGCACAGAAGTTTTCGGCACTGGCTAACCTGGAGCGGTTTGGTCTGAAAGCAAATTGTATTCAGTTCAGTATCAGCAACCTGGACGAAATGGAGTGGATTAGAAATTTCTACAACGACACAAAGCACCTGTATCGGCACATGAGAATTCGATCACTGTACGGCTTCTGGAAGGACGACAGCAAGAAAATCTACCTGAGTCAACTACAGGAAGGTTTTAAACAGTATTTTGGTGATCTGACCCCGATGCTGACGACCTTTCCTGAGTCGTCCAATATTTATTCACTATATACACAAGTTGAAAATTGTGGTATATCGCTGTCGAGCAGTCCCACTGTTCACAACGTCGATCTGCTGTCAGCCCGACGACCGACTTACGCACTGGCCTTGGACGGTAAGTATTACAGTTTCCCGGTTGCACAGATTGTTAGTGAGGGGATCACAAAAGGGTGGTATAACGGATTTCGGATAAAGGAGGCGTCAGATGTATAAACCATGGGAACGATTCGACGTAGGAACTGGTTACGGACGAATGACGCCTCGTTTTATGGGTATTGCCGAACTGGTAATTGGTGGTCTTGCTATCGGTGCCACGGCCTACACGGCAGTCAGCGCATCTGACACCGCCGACCAGAACCGGCAAGCACAGACCGCCGCCACTCAGTCGGCACAACAGCAGCAGATGACTGCCGCCGACAAGGCAAATCAGATTCAGGTTGACGAATTTAACCAGCAACAGCAGAACATCAAACCGTGGATCACTGCTGGCACAGGGGCGCTTAATCAGTTGTCAGCCGGTACTGCTGCCGGTGGACAGTTCAGCACTGTACCGCAGTTCAACTTCGACCCATCTAAAATAACAACTGACCCCGGCTACGATTTCCGCATGAAGCAGGGTGTGAATGCAATATCCGCTGCCGGTTCTGCTGCCGGTAATCTCGGTAGCGGCAGTATGGGTACAGCACTGGTCAATTACGGTCAGGCAGCAGGTTCTCAGGAGTACCAGAACGCCTATAGCCGAGCGTACCAGTCACAAATGGACGCCTACAATTCACAACTCACCGGTCAGAATACGTTGTTTAACCGCCTGTCAGGTATCGCCGGTACAGGTCAGACGGCGAACAGTCAGTTAGCCAGTGCCGGTCAGAATTACGCCAACCAGTCGGGAAGTAACCTGACAAATGCTGCTACCAATATAGGTAATCTCGGCGTGCAAGGTGCTCAACTCAATGCCGGGTACGCCAATCAGGGTCAGAACAGCATGATGAATGCTGTCGGTGGTATCAGTAATCAGCTTATGGGTGGATTACAGGGATATCAGTATCAAAATAACCTGAACAATCAGAATTGGAATTGGGGTGGTAGCAACGGTGTTACACAGGGTTATGACCCATACACCAATTATTCCGGTGGTGCCGGTCCCGGCCCCTACGCTGCACCATAAACGAGGTATTAAATGGATATGTCAAACATGCTGACATACTACGACGTGGTTAAAGCTGGTGCCGCTGGATATGATGAAGGTGTTCAGCGTCAACAGACCGCTGCCGAAATGGCCGCTTACGGTGATGCACAGCAGGAGTTGCGTTATCAGAACCGTCTCATGCACATGGCTAACGACGAAACAGCCCGTGCCAAGACGGTTGCAGGTATGGTTGCTGAAACGATGTACGGCGGTCAGCAGCAACCAGCCGCACCAGCACCACCGCAACCGGTACAGAATACTCTCGCCCCTCGTCCGATTACCACCGGCAACACCATAGGTGCCGGTCAGATGTTGCCGGGTATTACCGACCCGTCGATGGCCCCTGCCGCCGCGCCACCGGCACCAGATCAATTTATGCAACAGCGATTAAAACTGCGCGACCTGTACAATAACAAGAAGATTAGCGCCCAGGAAGCACAGGGGTACGATTTACAGATCACTGCCCAGGAAGACGCTTTCAAGACCAAGCAGTCTGCCGAGCAGTGGGACAAAATCAAAATGGCTGTGCAGACCGGTAAGATTGACGAAGAAAAGCAGAAACAGCTTCAAACGCAACTCGAACCAATTGCACGAGCTACCGTACCCATTCTACAGGAATACGAGAAACTGGCTGCTAAGGTTGGTCCTGAGAAAGCTACAGCAGCCGTGCAACCAATGTACGAGAAGATGATCCAGTCAATCAGTCAAATTCCCGGTTACGAGAAAGCAGCAGCCAGTGCGCCAAAGCAATTTAACCCCTCACTCGCTTACATGGCGACCGACACCTTCAAGGCGTTGGAGCAGAGCAAGCTGACAGCCGATAAGGAAAACGCCAAACTCGCCGAGCAGACCAGATCAGGCAGTGTGACTCCAAGCGGCAAGATCATTTTCGTCAATAAAAAAGGTGAACAGTTTGTCGATGGTCAGCCGTACCACGGTAAGGCGATCAAACCGAAAGTCGGCGTGACAGGTGGGTCTGGTGGAGGCGGTGGTGTCGGTATTCCGTCCGAGGGTAAAATTAACCACGCACTTAAATCCGGTAAGCCGAACGACGCCGTGGAGTACGCTGCACAGTATCTGGCTTTCTACGGCAAGCTGCCCCCAGGAATGGGTCGTAGCAAGGGTGGCGATGCTGTCAGAGAGAAAGCGTTCGCCCGTGTGTCTGACATTGCCAAGGAAGCCGGTATGACACTACCCGAACTGTTTGCTGCCGGTGCCGATGTCAAGGCCAATGTGGCAGCAATGAGTAAGCAGAAGGGCAAGATTGCCAACATGACGGCCAGTGAAGCGCAGGCACAGAAGAACCTTGACCGCCTGGAAGGTCTGTACGGTAAATTGGGTAACGGCATCATACCGATATTCAACAGTGTTACTAATAGACTGAAGAAAGGTCTTGGTGCTCCAGAACCGGGTACTGCCGAGGCGGTTGCTTATGAGACAATGATCGAATACACCCGCGTCATTTCACAGCAGACCACTGGTGCCGCACCGACTGACTCAGCAAGTAAGGCAACCAACGAACTGATTGCGGTGCTCAAAGATAACCCGGCGATGATCAAGCAGAAATTTGAACAGTTCCGTGGTCTGATGAAAGACTCGCTCAGATCGCAGAACGACACGTACACTGACATGCAAAAACATCTCGGTCGCGGTGTAGATGCACCTCCCGCACCGGCAGCGCCCGGTCAGGCACCATCCAACCGCTCAGGTGCAACACCGACAGTCATGGAAGGTAAGCCAAAACCTGCGGAACACGTAGGTAAAATATTATACGGACATGGTGCTGAAGCAGGTAAGAAGTGGAAATCAGACGGTACACGATGGATTGAGGTACGCTGATGCCATACTCATTTGAACCACCTGCTGACACGCAACCCACAGGTTACTCGTTCGAGCCGCCTGACGCGCCGAGCAAGACGAAGAAAACCAAATCACACATCTACACCCCCGCCGAGGTGCTTAAAGAGGAAACCGATAAGATGTCCGGTCCTAAAAAGTTCCTGACTGGCGTTGGTGGGGGTATGACAAATCTTGTTCACGGTATCAAACAGATTGGTGCAACTGCTGGCAACAAATTAGGCATTGTGAGCGACAAAACCCTTGCGGGGGTGAATGAAGCAGGTACCGAAGATCGCAAACTGATGAACACCCTTAAACAAGGTGAGTCATTCTATGGACCGGGGCACGTCGGTGAGTTTGTCGGTGAGTCGGCACCACTCATGACCCTTCCGGGCGGCGTGTCAGGCGGCTTATTGAAGAAAGCTACCACAGGTGCTCTTGCTGGCGGTGCTGTTGGTGGTGCTCAGTTTGTCGCTCCTGGCGAGAGTCGTCTTAAAAACACACTGTACGGTGCCGGTGGTGGTGCAGCGGGAGTTACAGCGTTACATGCTGGTGGTGCGCTAGTCAACAAACTGGTAGGCATAAAAGCTAAAGGTGTACCGTTTACTAACAAACGTGCTGAATATAGAGCGGGTGAGGTGTTAAATGATACAGCACCCGCACAGGAGGCATTGACAGGATTGCGTAAAACATTGGGTAAGGGTGCTGCCGATCTACCCGAACAGATAACACCACAGGTTACTGGCGGTAAGATAATTAGCAGGACAGAAAAGGCTAGAACACTAGTTAAAGCTACTCGTCAGAAAGCGTATTACGATTTAGGTAATCCATCACTACCAGTAGCACCTATTCAGAAAGAAATTGACGCCATAAAATCAGAGTTCCGTGCTGGTGATGCAGACGTGCATCCGATAACTTTTCTGAATGATTGGGATAGAATGATTGAAAAATATTCACCCAAACCATCAGGTATACTTGACGCCAAGGGCAAACCCGTTAAATCACCCGATCTGACAACAGTGCCTTTTGAAGAACTTGATTCATTGCGTAAGGAAATTGGTCGCCAACTGGATGTTGATCTGTACGGCATGACACCCAATTTGACACGTGCCAAAAAACTAACAAGAGTTAAGGGTGCTATCGACGAGAATATTGATACAAACCTCGAACACAGTAAGCAGTATCAGAAAGCCAAAAACATTCACAGTAAGTACATGAAAGACTACCGGCAGGGACCGGTAGGTGAAATACTTGCAAAGGGTAATCGTTCAACCGGGTTACGTACACCGGTCGATAAGGTGTCCGATAAACTGTACACTCCTGAGGGTGTTGACGGTCTGATAGGTGCTATAGGGCGTGACGGTGCTGCTGAAGAAATGATGCCCCACGTGACTGACCGACTCATAAAAAACACGGTGGATGCCAATACAGGACTGATGAACATTCCCAGGGCAATGAAGTTCGTAGAAGCAAACAAGCCATTGCTTACCAAATTGGGTGTCGCTGATAAAGTTGACGGCCTTGTCAAAAGTCAAGTACTGAAGTCAATCGAAGCTGAGTTTGAAAAATCCGGTGATGTACTTGGATTGCCTGCAATGAACGCCAAGAGAACACGTGCTCTGATTAGAATGTACGGTAAGAGTGTTGAAAATCTCTTTGGACCGGAAGGAATGAAAGCATTAGCACAGCACGGTGAGAAGATGGCGTCTCTTAAACCGCTGTTTCTGAGAACACCCAATGTGGAGGATATGACATCTCTCGTAGGTGCGTTTCGTCGGGAAAAATACGGCGTATTCACAGGGGTTGCAGAAGATGCCGCTCGTTTAGCATCAGTGGAAGCGGGTCACGGATGGCAGTTTGCGTCCGTAAAAGGTCTGGTAACACGACTTGCCGATCCTTTACTCGGTTTGTCAGACAGTAAAGTTGCTGAGGTGTTACTGAGAGCGGAACGTAACCCCGATCTGGCAAAAGTGTTGCGCGAAATGACAAATGTCAAATCATCTAAACTACCGGAAGTCGTTACAAAACGTCTCACACCACTATTGCGGCAGATCGGCATAACGGGTGCTGAGTCGATGGGTAATATCGGACAACCACGTCAGGAACAGGAGCCGACCGATGGCAGCACACCTTAAAACAGCGGTAAGAGTCGGCACCACGATCCATGTCGGTAAGCCTGACGAGAACCACGACCACATCAAAACCCGTCACGGTCTGCACGTCAGGAACGATAATTCTCACGGATTCGTACCATCCGACAACGAGCGCATGTGGTTATCCCGCTCCCAGGCGATGTCGTGGCTCAGACGGTTCGAGCCTGACATCTACGCGAAAGTTCACCGCAAGATTCCGGCCGAGGGGTTGCACTCGCACATCTACGCCGCCGCCAAGGGGATCGTTATGAGGGTGACGGCTGACGAGCGGAAGAACGGGTTTCCGTTGCAAGAGGGGGAAATGCGACCGGAAGAGGATACGCCAACGGTGGATGTGAGCAAGATGACTGCTATTGTGTATGATCGTGGCGGTTTACACCTTTATTGGGCTGAAAAGCTGTCCGAGAAATATAAAACCGTCATGTATTATCTGGCCGACAGTGACAGTTACCCGACCAGTCAGAAACACACAATCGGTATGGGTATCGCTAAAGTCAAACGTATTCACGACTTCTGGAAGCATGTCGATGAAGCCGACCTGATAGTATTTCCTGACTGCTATGACGGTGAGCTACAACACTGGCTGAGAGCCAAAGGTTACAAAGTGTTCGGTAGTGGTCGTGCTGAAAAACTGGAAATTGATAAGATTTACTTTATGGACAAGCTGAAGGAACTCAAACTACCGGCAGCAGAGACATACATTGCCCACGGATTAAAAGAGCTTCGTGAATATTTGATCAAGCATGACAACACAACACTATTCCTCAAAAACCTGCACCGAGGCGACTTTGAAAGCAAGAAATTCTCTAGTATGTCGCAGATACGCCCGTGGCTTGACGATCTGGTGAAACGTGTCGGCACTGCGTCTGATACTATGGACGTTCTGATTCAGCATAAAATCGACGCAGTGGCAGAAGTTGGATATGACGGATTCTGCATTGACGGCGATTATACGGAAAATTGCATTGTTGGCTACGAAATCAAAGACTGTTGTTTCGCAGGCAAGGTGTTTTCTAAGACACCTGATGTGCTTGCTGAAATCAACACTGCGTTTGCGCCAAGTCAGAAAGAACTTGGTGGCAGGGGCAATCTGTCTACTGAGATAAGAGTCACGAAAGACGGTCTGAAGTACTACATCGACCCGACGGAGCGTTGTCCAAGTCCTCCTGGCGAAGTAATTTGCGAAGTTTACGAGAATTGGGCTGAAGCATTGTACCAAATAGCATGTGGTCAAGTACCTACTCTCAGACCACAGGGCAAGTTTGTAGCTGAACTGGTACTTACTTCCGAATGGTACAACGAACACGAGATGCACGTAACATTTCCCAAAAAATACAAGTGTCATGTTAAATTGAAAAATCATTCGATACGCGACGGTGAACACTACTGCATCCCGAATCAGAACGGTGCTTTTTTTGGGGCCGTGGTCGCATATGCTAACACGCTGAAAGAGGCAATTGCCAAGGTAAAGGAAGTCGCAGAGAGTATAGAGGCTGACGATTATAAATATGACCCGTCAGGATTCGATGCTGCAACAGAAGCGGTCAAGGCAGGTGAGCAGTTCGGCATTGCGTTTTAGACAAACTTATGGTAACGGTGACACCATGTTCACTCACATCAACATACGCATAATCCCTCACGGATGTATGAGAGACGCCTCGCAATACGGCGACTACTGGACAGACCCCGACGGCTCTCTGCAAATTCGGGTCAGTCAGTACGCCGACCCGCGTGACGCCCGTGACGTAGCAATCCACGAGTTACTGGAAGCATGGCGATGTGCCGAACGTGGTGTGTCGTTTACCGAGATAGATCAGTTTGATCTTGACCACACGGACCATCCTGATCCCGGCCTGCTGACAGCCGCTCCCTACCATCGTGAACACATACAGTCTATGGGTGTTGAATATCTGATTGCGCAGCAGGACGGTAGGGACTTCTCGGAAGTATACAGTCACACCCCCATAGGAGTCTGACACAATGCCATTACTCAATCTCTGCCCGATGTTACGATTTCACGAGATAAACCCCGCGGGTATGCCGCTGGTCGGCGGTAAGCTGTACACCGCGCAGCCTGGTACAATTGCCGGTCCCGGTCAGTCATTCCCTAAAGCGACATACACAACCAGCGTCGGTGACGTGGCAAACACCAATCCCGTGATTCTGGACAGTACCGGTAAGGCCGACATCTGGCTGAATGACAATTACAGCATGGCTCTGTACGACGCCAACAACGTCCTGATTGAATCCGTTTCCAATGTTGTCGGTACGGCGAATGCTCGTTATCAGGCCAACGGCATTGACCTGATAACTTTCTACGATACCACCAGTGCGTCAATCAACGTACCCATTCTGTCGGCCAACGATGTAAATGCCAACCCGATGGTTTTCTTCAAGACCGACAATTCCGCGAACTTCGTTACGATTGTTCCGGTAGCAGGTACAATTCTCAGTCAGGCATCGTACGTCTTATATACACAGAATGAATCAGTACGACTTATCCCGCAAGCATCTACTAACGACTGGAAGAGGGGTATGTGATGCCAGATAATCAGGAAACAGAGATTGACAAATTGAAGGACATAATGGAGTCTCTACCGGACTCTACCGAGTTTCCTGAACATATGAAACGTCGTGAGTATTCACTGACTAAAGGCGACGTACTGTTGATTTACCGGATCGCTAAAGTGGCAAACGCACCGCACGTCTGTCCGTTCAAGGACGAAGAACAAGACACCCTGGCGAATGTGGCAAAGAATATCAACCGCACCCAGAAGATTGCGTCAGTTGTGATCATAACAGGTCTGGTAACAGGAATGCTCTCAGGTACGTGGTTTGCAGTCAAGGCGGCAATCCTCGGTTGGCTGAAGATAAATGGCAGCCATTGATCAGCAACCAGCACCAATAGTCGCACCGCTGGTTGACGGTGATATGAAAACTGTAATCACATCATCTTCCTGGCGTACATTCTTTCAAAGTCTGGCGGGTACTGTCGGTAGTATAACTAATAGAGTGGTTGTCGATTCATTTAACGGTCGTACCGGTCCTGTGGTGTCACAGGTAGGTGATTATTCGGTTAACATGATACCGGGTGCCGTATCAACCAGTCGGACTATTAATGGTCATCCACTCAGTAGCAACATAGTGCTGACGAATGCCGATGTAGGTGGAATACCGGAAGCACCTACTGACGGTCGGGTATACGTAAGACGAAATGGCGCGTGGGTAGTTGGTTTAGACGATCCACCGCACGATGGGCAGGTTTACGTAAGGCGAAATGGTGCATGGGAGGTTTTAACAATCACATGAGAAAATATATTTGGATATTAATGGTAGTACTGTTCATAGTGTGGGTCGGCAGATCAGTAAAAGCTGCAAGCGTGGTGTCAAGCGGCACGTTTCAAGCGTACACAAGCTTACACACTGGTAGCGGTTCAGGCGTGTCGGCGGCAGTCTTTCAGGCTTACACAACAATTGACAGGCTCCCACGCAGCGTGTTCCAGTCGTACACTACTATTGACAGGCTCCCACGCAGCGTGTTCCAGTCGTACACTACTATTGACCGGCTAAATGCTAAATCGCCAGATGGTTTTAGTTATATTAAATTTGGTAACGATCAGTTACATACGTATTTAAATAACACTGTTTTTAATGTGGAGTCTTTACAGTTTGGAGGAATTACTCCCGACTCACTTCATCTTGGTTTAGGTTTATTTGACGTATTCGTCAATTCTGGTATAAACATTACAGGACCGTATATGAAGTTAAACGGCAATCCCGTCATAACAAAACCTACCTTCACGGGTTATACTACAATCAGTCGGCTAAACTCTAAATCTCCTAGTGGTGCTAATTACATTAAAATAGATAATACTGGCCTGTTTTTAAACGGTGAGAGCAACATAGCTTCACCAGATGGTAATACTCGAATGTTTACTGTAAATGATGATATAACATTTACAGTAGGCACAGGGGCGGCTGTTACTCAAGCCATACTGACAAACGGGGCTTATGTGGCATCAGCAACTGACACGCTTACATTTAGCGGTGACAATTTAGCAGAATTTGTATCCGGGACATCGTATATGTCGTTGTCGTCCACGTCTGGCTTTTATCTTAATGACAACACTGGATTAAACACGATCATATTAACATCGTCGGGCTTGGACGTAACCGCACCATACCTAAAACTGAACAACAACCCAGTAATAACACAGGTGAGTGCTACAACAGGCAGCAGGATCACAACACTTGGCACAAACAGCCCTTCAAACGGAACAACCCCTTACAAATGGATCAAAACAACTTTTGCAAACGGTACAAGCGTATATATTCCAGGATGGAGGTAACGCATATGATAATTCGCCTGACACTCATTATGACTCTACTTGCTGCACCAGTATATGCCGAAATACTGGTATTCAGCCCGAACGGTGTATATACGAAACCGCCTGTGCAGACGCTTGCTGCCGTACTAGCCAATCCAAATACATCCGGTAAAACCATTGTGATCACCTCGGCACTGAATATTGCAATGAGTAACATATCAAGCCCAACGGTTCACGCATGGCCGACTGACAGAACTTTGAAAGTGGAGAAGGGTGGGAGTATTAATCCTACTACAAAATTTACAGGTCTAAAGGAAGTTACACCTGAGATGTTTGGTGCAACTGGTGGAGCAGATGATACGTCTGCTGTAAACAAAGCAATAGCCTGTATTATGGGGAATAGCGCAGGAGGTAAACTGGTACTTACTAAGGTATATAATGTAACCTCAGTCAATCTGAGTTCCCAAGTTGCCGATTATGTACGGCATATAGTTATAGAAGGAATAGGAACAAATGTTTCTGGTTTTAATGGAACTAGTTCAACATCAATTGTTGTTGACACTATAGGTTCCAATTGTATAATTATGCGTAATTTTAGTATAGGTGGTGTGGGTACAGTAGGCCTATTACGTGCAAGATCGACTGTATCCCATACTAGTAGTATGCACGAAACTCATAGGGTGTGGGTTATCGGAAATTTTAGTATTTCTTCAGTAGCATTCTTGTCCAGCGAGTCTAACTCAGATTACGATCCATATTGGAAAAATAATAATGGGTCAGGCAATACGTTTTTCACATCAACAGCACTTTCTGTAGGAGAGACAGACAATCTATTTGGTATTACTTCCACTAATGGAACTATCTGGAATAGTTCAAATACGGATAACAGGGTTTATGGTGGGATCATCCAGCATTGGGTAAATGGGGCAGTAGTTGCTAGGTTTGTCAACGCCGCGAACTACACATTCTATTCAACAGATATAGGGACCGGAGAGGCTGTGGGGGGTGTGTTCGCACAATATGAGCTAACGCCATCTTTTGGCAACGCATGGAATGGTAATGTCACATGGAACGATACTCTTTTTGAAGGTGGTGGTCCTCCCGGCGCAACTCCTAGTAGTGCAGTTATCCATTATCTTAAAGGCAACCCAAATGTACCAAGTGCTTTTTATAACATCAGTTCTAGGGGTGGTTACTACAATATATACCCTAGTGGTGTACAAAACATCATAGGCTATAACTCAGGGGGTACAACATATGCCGGTTTAGTTATGAGCGATTTCACTAAAGCAAGATTTAACAACTCTGCTATCCCTACAATAACCCTGTATATTGCAGATAATAGTGACTTAGATTTAAGTAGTATTGGCATGACCAGTGTTATGAATTTCACCGGTTATATGGGAGCAGGTAAATACGTGGCGGGTACAGTAAATTCAGCACAGAACGTACTCGGTAGAGTCGAAACGTACGAAGCAAGCATACCGACAACGGGGCTTAGGGCAAAAGGTAGTATTGCGTGGAATACCACCGCCGCCACAATGTACGCTGACGGGCTTGTCGGCTGGCTGTGCAGCGTGTCAGGAACACCGGGCGTATGGAATCCTATGTACACAGGGGGGGTTTCTGTTGGCAGCACAGCATCAAGGCAAACTGTACACACTGGATATATGTACTATGATACGACACTGGGACTTCCTATCTGGTGGGATGGTACTAACTGGAGAGACGCCGCCGGTGGTGTTCGATAGCATTAGATTGATTAACGGAGGAATAAATGAGTGCAGACTTTTTGTTAGCTTTTAAAAGAACCGGAAACAACGAAGGTGCATCAAGTCTCAACCCAGAGGATCACGGCAACGTGGTTGTAAATGGCGTTGTCACCATCCCAACATATCAAGGGGTGGCTCCGAATCGTCATCCTGAATGGCAGGGGTTCAAGTATATCACCGGCTGCATGGAACACATGACCAAGATGCCTGCTTACGGGACAACGGCATTTGCCGCATGGGTCGCACAACTTAACAAAAATCTAGCCGCAATCAACGTGCTCCAGACGCTTGTGTTCACCTTCTACAAAGTCAATTTCTGGAAACGACTGGGAGAGGTTGATGACCAGAGAATTGCAGAGACGGTATATGACATGGATGTCAACACCGGTTCATGGGGCAGTAAGCTGATGCAACGCGCAGCCAAAGTTACAGATGACGGCGATATTGGACCGGCCAGCATCGAAGCAATCAACGCGCTGGATACTGTTCAACTCCTGATAGCATTCAACACCCAGGCCATTGCCCACTACGAGGCCATCATCGCCCATGACCCTACACAGGCACGATTCCGGCACTCATGGGAATCCAGGCTGGAGAACTACGACAGAACGCCCTTTGTGGCGTAACCCGAAAGGAGACTCTATATGAAAACAATCAGTACATTGGCTCTCGGACCCGACACTCTCACCCTCGTCTACGACGACACAACCAACACCCTTGCGATCAACAAGAATGACGCAGGAGCGATCTGGTCGCAAGCAGCAGACACCAGCAAGACCCCCGAAGAAGCATTGCAGGAGGTGGTGGCCGCTGCCAATACGTTTCTTACTGTCACATTTCCCGCAGCAGCACCCGTGCCTACCTGGACCGAACAGTTCACTACTCTCGTGTCTGTTCTCACTCTGGAACTGGATGCAGCAGGCGTTCCTCAAATTAAGTAAAGGAGATGTCACTGTGGGAACAGTCACCGTAGCAATACCGAGCAGTTGGAAAACAGCAGTATTTTCTCTCATGACAGCAGTATTCGGATTTATTCTCTTCTCGCCCGAATACTTCACATCCTATCCGTGGGTAGTATCACTGGCGAAATACTTTGCTGCCGGTGGTCTGGTCGGAATGGGTTTATCGGCCAAAGACTACAATGTAGTCGGCGGTACTGTGGATAACGGTAAGACACCTGGGGGTACACCGTGAAACAACTAATAATTCTGGCGTTTCTGGCAATTAGCATGACGTGTACCGGGTGTGCGACCACCGCACCCGGTACATCGACCACCACCGTACAGCAGGCGCAACAGGTAGCCGAGAAGTCCCTGTACGCTGCTGGCTCAGTGCTCAAAGCGACACCACCGGTGCTGAACGCTCTCTATGATGCCGGTAAAATCAGCAAGGCCGATTACAACAACGCCGTGGTGATTTACAATCGTGCTCTCGCCTCGTTTAACGTCGCTGTCGATGTGCTAAAGGGGTGTGTTGCTGCTGGTCAAGACCCTGGAGGGTCAACAGTCTATCTGGCGGCTCTGACAACCTTTGCCACCGACTCAAGCACGGTGAATAATGTGATTACAGCATTGGGAGGTGTGAAATGACAACAGCAGCAATTCTCGCTATAATTCAACTTGCGTCAGCCCTCGCACCATCAGCAATCGAACTGGTCAATAACCTGATCACTGCGTTCGACAAATCGGGAATGACCGACGCCGACATAATCAAACTGCTGGAGGATTTGAAAGCAGAACTCAAACCGATGGAACTGAAAGCCTAATAGTTGTGATGCCGGTGCGACTTACCCCTCCTGGGTCGCACCGGCTTTTTTCGGCGGGTGAACCGCTGAAACGCATGGCCGTTATAGCAACGGTTTCAACAACTTTTCCGCTTCAGCAATATAATACTCGAAATTAATATCCGATCCAACAGCATCCTGTATCTGATTCGCTTCCGATACCAACCACCCAACACAGATACCGATTCGACGCTCAACACCAGGCTTTTTAGCCAGTGGCGGCATAATCTTGACCATCGGACCACCCGACCGCGACACGTAATAACGGCAAATGTTCTGTTGTGGTACGTCGCCGATCACCAACCGGCTGCTACGCGGCACTTTAGTTCGCAACATGAAATCGTGAATATTGTCGTGATTCAGAATGAATGACCGTACCGACTCACCGTGAATCAATGCCGACTCAACGGCCATTGGAATAACCAGTGCCGAGTGGTCCTGGTGCCACTCCAAATCACCAGCACCCTTGTCGAGATTGGGAGGTGTGAATATCGAGCGGTACGGCCCCTTGCGCTTGATCTTCCCGTCAGTATAACGAGCAACATAACCATTACAATCTCTAATGTGCATGTGAGAATATTCAGCATCTTCCAGTTCCAATCGGGTAAAATCTTCCCACCATTTACAGACATGCTTGACAGCATCCTCCTGATTGCGAGGTATCCTGACCGTTAAACCATCAGTGTTAGCCTGGATCATTTGCAAACCGGATATCCGCATAAGCTGTTCGGCCAACATGCAGAGCAACAACTGACCGTTGACCGTAATCGACATGGTATACTGCGTGTCGAGGAACACTGAGTATTTGTTGTTCGAGTCGCCGTACACCCCGTTCAGTGCCAGCTTCAGCATTGCGTTCTCAAGTGTTTTCTTACCGTAAGACTTGCGTTGTTCGTACACGTCCTTGTAAATCTGACAGAACATCTGACTGTAGTGCTGTGGGTAAAAGTCGTTTGAAATCGCAAGGTTAGGGTAGTATGATTTGACATCAATATCCTTGATCACATGGGTGTCGGAACTACTAACTGTCTGCCCCGTAACACTACCGTGCAGACCACCTGCTCCAAAGTCAAACTGGAACCCGTCAACCACGCAGTTGAGTGTTTTGACTCGTTGCTGACCACCGACTTTATGTTTCTCAAAATGAGAATATTGTGCAAGTTCTCCTAGATCATTTTCAAGTATCTTTGTGAAAATACCTTTAATTTTTAGATCGTCTGTCGCTTCCGTAGTTAGTTCTTCAACCTGTTTACTACCAACCACCTGCGCTTTAAACCAGTTCGCCACGGCTGTAAATTCCGGTCGCTGAAACTGAATATACGGCAGCACCACGTCGGCAAGTGCAATCGACTGTCTGACTGTCTGCCTCGGTCGCCTGGAGCCGCTGGAACTATCGTAACATGCGCCCGGCACCGCTTCCTCCAGACGCATGATGAAATAATCCTTACCAATCTTCGTGTCATTGTGATTGAGAAACGACCGACCATATTTAGCCGACAGTTCTTCCCTGAAACGAATCGCGTCAATCGAGTACCAGTAAAACTTCTCGGTCTGTTCGACATCGTGCCAGTTGTAGCGAATCAGCAGGTCCATTTCCTCGCTGGTCAGAGTGCTACCGGGCTTATAGGGTAAGTCCTGAATACTGTCCGAACGCATGTTAAATTCCAGTATTTTCAGACTGGTATATTTTGCTTTGTTATCGAAATGATGAATCTTGAACAGATCGAGTTGCGGTACAATCTGGTCGCGGTCGTAAATGATGTGACCAAACCGATCCTCATGCGGTTTGTTGATGATGTAACTGACTGTTGCCTGAATACTGGCAGCGGTCGCCTGGTCGGGTCGCAGCAGGATCGAGTGGAGCACCGGATAGTCGAACCCCAAATTGTTGAAGCCGACCATCCTGCTGTTCCAGGTACGAAGCGTCTGTATGAACGCACAGAGCGCCGATACATCGTTACGCCGGTCCGATATTTCAAATAGCCACTGGTGGTCAGTACCGGCCTGCTTGACGGCGAGAGTGAATATGTTGCTGTAGCTCTCGATGTCATAAACGAAATCAGCTACTTGCATATTGAACGACGCATTTTAACGTGAATGGTTTCGTCAAAAGTAGTATGTAAGATTCCAGGAATAATCCCAAGTTCCCACCGGCCATTAATCAGAATTTCGTCGCCTGTCTGTATCGGATCACCGTTTTTCAGCATGTAATACTGAGCAGCAGGCAATGGCACCAAATGACCGTGTACCGGACAGTTCATAACTTCTTCAAGTCGTGCACCATTTTCCGCATGCGGACACTTACAGTGGTTACGGTACAACCGTTCCTCGATCAGACCATCCAGCAACAGCATATAATTACGAATATCACCTGTCTTCTCAGCCCACTGTTCCAACGTAATATTGCCATCAGGCAGTGCTGCCACAAAGTCGTACAGTGCGGTAATATGTTTGGTCACAAAGCCTAGCAGTGCCGCCTCAGGTGTGCAACGTAATGTGTCAGCAGCACGCTTGAAATTACTCAGCCGATCACCACCGTGACTGTATTCTGTCGCCTTACCGGCTAGTACAGTGCGACTGTCGGCCAGCTTGCGTTCCAGCAGTTCATTAAATGTATTAGCGTTCATCCCCCAACCCTCCCTATAAAATATTGCGCCACGCAACCCATGTGTAGGCTCTTTTTTAACTCGTCGGACCATCTCTCAGTGGGTCGGCCATTCTCAGACAACACCTGTCTGCGTGGCGCAATTCGTGAGGTGGCTGACACCACCACCTTATTACAGCATCATTCCATGCTGTCTGAGTGTCACGTCAGTCCAGCCAATAGCCACCAGTTGCTCATACGACGCTCCCTGTGCGGCAGCAGTCATCTGGTGAACCGGTGCTTGCGGTGGAGGAGGTGGCTGAAATCCAGGTTGACCCATCGGCGGTTGAAGAAAGTCCGGTGCCGGTGTGATCGGCGGCATGGGGGCCGTTGCCGTTGCAGGAACACCCGGTACGGCGTACTGTACCTGCGGTTGCATGGGTGGTGCCTGTCCGACCTGCGGTGGTACCGGTGCCGAGGCGAAAATATTACCGACCTCACTGGCAGGCATACTGGCACCAATGTTCAAAGCAGGTGCCTGTGCGTCGATGATCCTGATACCGTCCAGACCGAGTGCAACACCTTTCTGCACGTTGTCGAACGCAAAAGCGTGAACAATGACCTGGATAATTGCGCCAGGATACAGCATACGACTGTACGCCATTGGGTTGAGTATCTGACCGTTGGCGTCGTAGACTTTCTGAGTGATGTCGGCGTTCTCGGTCTTGGGATTGATAGCAATCAGACCGGTGAGCACACCGTCAGCGATCTGCGGGTTACAGGCAGACAACGGTTCACAACCACCGTGAGGCATGACACCTTTGAACTTGCTGGTCTGGAGTGCCGCCGTGCGAATCGCCTGAATCTCGGCGATGCAGGGGTCATTCGGCTGAAGTGCCAGTTTCAGACTGTATTTAGGTTTGTTGGTAGCCACGCCATTCTTCATGGTTTCAGGCTTGGTTATACCATCCCATACGACAATTGCATTACCGGTAATTACGTGGTTCTCTCCGTGCATCATATCGTTAATCCTCCTGCCGGGTTGACCGGCGTTGTTATGTTACTGCGATACACCAAATACTCTGTTAGCCAGTGAGTTGCCGACCGCCACCAGTTTAGTGCCTGTCGATGGCCGCTCACTGTATGCCTTGACCAATACCGGGTCCAGACCCATTTTAACGGCCTTTGCTGGTGTGATTGCTGTCGGTTCACCGGCAAGCTGCAAGCCCATCATCTGACCGAGTGCAATCACCTCGGCGACCGGTCTGTTCCACTTAGCATGACCGGTACCGTAGTCGATAGTGTAACCAGGCACCGACCCACCGCCCTTAATCATACCGATCATTCGTGACTCATGGGCTGACTTCCTGCTTTTGACCAACACTTCAATCCGTTCCAACACCTTGTATTCCATCGCCATTGCTTCAACCGTCAGTTCTTCCGGTTGCGCCTGGCCGATGTAATCTATCGCCGCGTAGCAGGACAGGGCGAGAGTCGGACAGGCATGACGACCGGCACAGTACCGGCAGTGAGCACCTGATGCCGTGTACGGTACGTCTGCGGTGGTGGCATGTGCGGCACTTGACAGGCGGTTGATGTAACCACGGAGGTCTGACCCGCTGACCCGCCATTCCCGCACCGCACCATCCGAGTGAAACGGTCGCGGCTGAACGATCCTGAGAACTACTGTGAGTGCCTGATCCTGTACACCGGTCAGACTTGCCATTATCCCGGCAGCGTAGCAAATTAACTGCCAGTTTTCAAATGGTTCGACAATTCCGTATCCGTACTTGTAGTCCCAAACGTGTAACTCTTTGTTACCCGCCGTCCAATAATACAGGTCCGGCGTTCCCCAACATTCAGGGTGAACCGGCGCACAGACGACTGGCTGTTCGACGGTCAGTTTCTGCTGCACACCGGCGATCTGCTTAACCGCTTCTACGTAGGTGTAGGCACCGTCAACCATTTCCATGTCAATCACAATGCCGTTAGGCGCTTTGACACCGACCCACGCCTGACTGGCACGACCCCTACCACTCAGAGTCTCGCTGCCGATCCAGTGTGACGCCGTACCTTCCTCGGCGGCAGCAGAACAACCGATTTCAGGATACCGAGCAGCAAGCGACACACTGCCAGGACACTTGACCCACCGTGACGCAGCAGACGGGCTGAGACGAGCGTGTGCAGGTTCTACGGCTGACATAATGACTCCAACTCAGCACGAATGGTCGGTATCAGGTCGTGACGGGCATTGAGCATGGGCAACTGTGTGATACCGTATTTCTGACAGGTGGATACTATGTCGTCGTACTTCAGCTTGCCTGACTGCTGATTGCCGGTACAGAACTGTACGAACTCAGGAAACGGATCGGCGGCAGGTGGTGCCGGTGGTGCCGGTGGCGGTACCAGTGTGAGTACCGGTGGTGCAGGTGGTATCACGGCGGCAGGAATCGGCGCACCTGGAGGTAACGGGAATCCGTCGTTGTCGTCGAGGTTCGGTAGTGGTGGAGCGGGTGGTGTAACCACCGTAGCAATTATAGTCTCTGCGACCACCGGACTTGCGCCTACCGGCACCTGACCCATAGCCAACTGCAATTCAGCTTTGACCTTTGTCACCAGACTGTCAGCCACACCCCTGATCAGCTTCCATGTGCCGTCTGACTGCCTCATTGTCTTGGTACTGGCGTGAATCCGGCGATCCCACGGCAGACCTTCGGCATCCAGCTTGACACCACTGACCGGGACGACGGCAGGCGGTGCCGGAGCGGCAGGCGGTGCCGGTGGTAATGCGTTATACTCAGGTGTGATGTTTGCAGCAATATTGGTAGCTGTTAGAGGCGGTGCCGGCGGAACGAGCGGGTTGACTGCTGCCAACTGAGGTGTGAACGGCAGCACGACAACATCTTCCTGACCGAATACTTCATCGGCGTTGAATGTCAGACAGTCATCCGCTGCACCGGGAAACGACTCAGGTCGATAATCGGGATCACCACCCAACGTCGGACCAGCAGCCGCGTCATAATGATCCTGCTTCGTCGCACAACCACACTGATGGCGTTCTTCGTCGTTCAGACTATAATCTAACAGTGTGTTGAAAAATGCACGGGCAGCACGAGTTGCTGCCGGATGATCGGCGGGTATTTCCAAGCGTATCATATATTACTTACCCCCTTTGGTAGCTGCCAGCACCAGACCGCGCACATCGGTTGCCAGCACCTTAATGTCCTGCAACAGACCCCTCAGCCTGACACCTGCCGACTTATTGCCACCGACAAATTTATCAGCCTCCACCTGTGCTGCTGCCAACGTGTCACTCATTTTTCTCAGTCCGTCTTTCATTCGTGTTTCCTCCTGTGTTAGATACCGCCCGTAGGCGGGTGTGTTACTATCCTGCGTTACGAAGATTTGTAATCTGATTATCAATTTCTCTTACATTCAGACGATATTGTGCCATTGATACTATCCGGTCTTCGTAGGAAAGTTGAGCGACGTTACCCATACCCAAATGTTTTTTAGATTCTTCCAGTTTGATGATTTCAATCTCTCTTTCTAACGGTGTCATAACACTACCCCCTCTGATTAATTGCCTCTAGC
>QGNH01000168.1_pt1 | contig 31899 bp, 44 predicted proteins | sample 1735481 | NCBI WGS metagenome assembly QGNH01 (sample SAMN09239004, study PRJNA386568) | Viral metagenome, whole genome shotgun sequencing project. | reverse complement strand
TGATGAACATTAGGTCGACGATCGGCGACATGCCGTTCAGCACGAGGTTCCCCTGCCGCCACACCTGTCCGTACTTCGCCTGTACGTTTTGAATAGCCTCAACGAAAGCAGAGGCGGAATCATACACAGTCATACCGTCTAGATTGGACGCGGGGAACGAGCAGTAGAGCATCTTTAGTACTTGACCAACCCTATCCCAGTTGCTGTACAGTAGGGTATCGGGATCCTTGCCAAGTGTCGCCCGAACAATTATAAAGTCTTGTTGGGCGGGAGTTTGGCCCGCGGTCTCCGCGCGATGAATAAAGTATCCTTTTTTCAATTCAACCTCCTTATCCAAACAAGAAACTGGCGACCACCGCAGCGAAGCCGATGTTCATAAGATCAACACCAGCGACTACCACGTTGAATCCCTTCAATAAGAAACAAGCGCACGCCACACCTAACAGAATCACTTTAATACTCATGTTGCATCTCCTTTATATAATATTGAATATCTTCAAGACGGCTAGCACTACGATCAACGCTATTACATACTCCATACTACCTCCTTATTAGTCTACTATTAAGATTGTACTACCCTCTTCACGACTCATAGAACACATCGCAGTAAACTGATCCTCATCACCATCGTAGTGCTTTAGCAGTTGTCGCACCTCGGGATCATTAGTACGCAGTGTTTTTGGAAGAAAGACCACCCGTCCGGAGGGCAGTACGGCCATGTTGCTTATTAGGGTTATGTCAATCATGCATATACCTTCGGTTAGATTATAACACCGACCTGGGCTTTATCGTCGCGATTCTGCACGATGCCACGGACGCCTCCGGAAACTAACAGTATAGCCACGATAGTAGCGATGCCGTAGTAGTCGTGGCTGGACTTTATATATTTATTCTACTATATTCATATGATATATGTCATGGCGATTTCATGACATATGGTATGTTTTATTTGTTTTCAAACGTTGTACAATGTTGCTGAGCACAAAAACATGCGGGGAAATAAATTTATCAAACATAGAATCTTTAGACGGAGGTAAGAATGTTACACTATGCTCAGTTGAGTAAGAAGGCCATAGAGATAACTAAAGCAAAGTTATCCAGTGACCCTGCCGTTCAGCAGCGTGCTTTGGTAATACTGCTTAATCTGCATCAGACCAAGAAGAGTCCTGAAGATCATCAAGGCTTTGCTATGATAGACTTAGGATTCTTGGCAATGATAGCAGTGTCCTGCAAGTATGAAAAGGACTACACCATTCCTGAGTCAATAAGTCTTAAGATTGGATCTAAACTTGAGAAGTACGCAGTGCAAATACTGCTACACTCCGACCCAGAAAAGACCCTCGCGTTCGTCGCAGGGTTGAAATAACTCTTAATTACATAGTCATAAAGCTGCTCTGCTGCCATAAAGCAGTGTAGTGGAGCAGCTTCCTTAGCATGTTAGCATATAAAGGCCAAAAAAGGAATCTTGTTTTAACTGAGTTTTTGTATAGAAAGTTCAGCTGTAAATGGGTTATATGCTAACATGCTAGGGGGTTGATGTGTCGCGGAGCCGTTTGGCTGACATCAGGTGATTTTGGAGGTCATCTCGGTCAACCGGTCTGTCGTACGAATTGGCCGTTACTGCCAATCACGCAAATCTGCTGCGTGTAACTCATCAACTTATTGACGGAGGACTCTCATGTACCAGACTTATCAGTTCACGTTGTTCTCATCCCAATACGCCAAGTTGGTCGGCGTGGGCACAAGCAAGACTCATCTGTTCACCTTCATGGTGTACGAGGCGCTCGAGGCGAACTGGATAGAGTACTTCAGGTGTGATGACTTCCAGAAGGCGTACGAGGTTTATGCTGAGTTGGCTGCGTGACAAATGTCATGCCGGAAATGTGACATTCGACAGTTACAATTGCAAAATTCCCGCCGCATAATGAGTCGGCAACACGGAATTTTGACGGAGGTCATATGGATTATGTATTTGATCTGAACAGTATTATGTTCGCGTCTGTCGGGCGCGACGGGACGAGTTCTACCTGTGACATCTGTGGTGGGACTCATAATACTGTTGACACTGTGCTGTCCCGCCATCCCGACGTGCCGAATGGTGAGGTGCTTACTTGGTGCCTACAGTGCGCCCAAGATAATCACGTGACGGTGGACGTAGACGGCAAGTCCGTCAAGCGCCCACGTGCTGAGAGCCAACTCGCGGCTTGGTAGCGGGTCATGCTGGATAACCGACCAGAACCTAGTTCAGACGGAGGATTAAATGTCCGAGAATACAAATGTAGCGTACAAGTCCCTTGCGGAAGTTACCATCAAGGGCGGCAACAAGTATGAGACTATCGTGCGTGTTGCAGTAACCGAGCACATCGAGAGCGGTCAGCAGTTTTTTGGCTTCCGCAAGATGTACCTCAACAAGAAGACCAACACTCTTCTGCCCACCGATAAGGGTCTGAACATCCCGATTCAGCTGCTGGCTGAGACCCTCGAAGTTCTTCTGCCCTTCGTCGGCGCAAAGGCTCCTGCAGTTGTAAAGGCAATTCCAGCAGCCAAGGTGGCTCCCGTGGCGAAGACCGCTTCAGTCGCGAAGACCGCTCCAGTGGCAGTTCCCGCGGAGAAGAAGTCTGCTTCACTGCTGGACGTTCTGAAGGAAGCAGCGGGCGACAACCCTGCTCTGAAGATCGCACTTCAGAAGGCCGCTGAGAAGAACGACATCGAGATCCCCTTCTAACCGCTCGCTGATTGCGCGGTTGACCCTCACCCACTCGGGTGGGGGTCAGGGCGCAGTCTACGAACTGCAATCTACATTCGACGGAGGTCCAATGAAGATGATTTAGTTTGAGTTGGCGTTGTGCGCTGCTCGTCTGCGCGTCTGCTCGTATTCTATCAGATCTTAATGGAGGTGTAGTGTGATGTGGCGTGACAGGAAGTTGTTCTTGCTGGCGATGCTGTGGGCGATAGCGGCTCTGTTTGAGCGGTGCGCTCAATGGATGGTTACCAACGAGAAGCAGGCCGGTACATGGGTGGCGGACGCGGAGTCTGCGTACCCGAAGGATATGCCGCAGTCCTTTGAGGACATGGCGTCCGATCTACGACGTTGGATCGAGGTACTCATAAACTCTGATGTTAGTGGCATTCAGTCGTACGAGGTGGCGAAGGCTGCTAGGCAGCACATAATGCGTGAGATTATGGACGACGTCGATGAGTTTGTTGATTAAGGAGATCATTATGAGTTTCTTTGTTGAGCTTGGCATATACGGCGTGGAGCGCGTGCACCGGGTGGAGGTGGAGTCGCTCGAGATGGCGTCCGTTGCTGTAACGAACTATATAGTGGAGAATGAGGTGACTGGTCGTGACTGGACCGGCGGACGGGTGTTCAACGATCATCACAGAGTGGTCGCGCGTGTATCGTATAACGGCAGAGTGTGGGACAAGGAGGGTAAGGAGATTCCGCCGAAGGAGCGCTGGAAGCAGGTCGTGGACTACATCGAGGAGGCAGCGAATGATGAACCTACTCAAGAGGAGTTGGACGCGGTCTTTGCTGATGACGAGAATGTGGAGGACCCGGGTACGTGGTGGGTAGTGAAGTTGGACACCGCTGATATAGACGGTGACTTTGGGTTTCAGGCGTACCTGATGAGTCAGGGAATAAGTGTGAGACTGATCTCACTGCTTAACGGTTGTCCTGAGTACGAGTACAAGGCGCGCAGTCGTAGTGCCTTGTTGGAGATGATACGGCTCTACTGGTCACCTGACGACGAGGAAGACTATCAAATGTTCATAAAGGGCATAAAGGAGGTGCGTGATGTCGTGGGACAAGGTGATGGTGATCCTACCGATGGACAAGACGTGGAACGAGGCGAGTGACGTCGCAGAGGTACACAATGCTTTGATTGAGGAGTGTGGTGAGTGCAACGGGGATGGAACAGTCCCATGTTTGTCGTGCGACGGAGTTGGACACATAGTGTGTGGCGACTGTGATGGAGAGGGTAAGGTTGAGTGCCGTGAGTGCAACGGTGACGGAGCTGTGGAGTGTGAGGACTGTGGCGCCGGCGACGATCAGGAGGACTGTGACACCTGCGACGGGGAGGGCACGGTTGAATGTGATGAGTGTGGTGGTCTTGGTAAGGTAGACTGTGACATCTGTGGTGGAGAGGGTAATAATGAGTGTGGTGATTGTGATAGGGATGGACGTATAGCCTGCACAGCGTGCGATGACGGCAACATCGAGGAGGACCGATGGGATGAGTTTGAAGAGGAGGACATAGATCGTGATGGAGATCGTCCGCGGTTCTACTACGTGGACTCAACCAATACGTCGGACTTACTTGAGGACGTGGACGTGCTGTTCATCAACTATGATGAGGTATTCGACGTGACGACGTGGCACGATGCTGTTGAGAAAATTCGTGGAAAGTACATGGTAGCGTACATCGTTATGTGCCACACCACATAAAATCTAATAGGAAAGGAGGTAAGTACTATGACGTTGAACAGAGATGATAAGAAATTGTTGAAGCACGTGGAGGACAAGCAGTTGGAGTTGGAGGCGCTGCTCGAGTACTTTGGTACGGTCGACGCGCACTTCATGGACAACCCGACGTATCAGTTGGACGGCACGTCGCAAAAGATCATGGGGGTGGTGACCAGACTGTTGAACTGCGCAGTAATTGCACTTAAGGATTGGATTAAGTATGTGTACCGCATGGACTCTAGGCCGGTTCAACTTGAACTGCCAGGGGTCAAAAAATCTGACGAGGAGGTGTAGTTATGAGTGGATTAAAGGTTGTGATCTTGGGGGTTGATGGGGAGGAGGTTTTTGTGCAACGGTTGGAGATTGGTGAGTGCTGTCGTGTTGTTCCGATTGTCGATGCTAGTGAGCATGTCAAGCACGTACCAGAGTTCATAATAGAACTCAAGAACAACACTCCGCCAAACAGCAACGGCATGGAGCGAATTGACGTAAGGATGCCGAATGAGTCCGATGTGCACATCAAGGATATGTGCAGAAAGAAAATAGGTGAGTAATGTGGAGGGCTTTATTGACGTTGTTCGTGTACTACTTGAGGGTGCAGATTGCGTGGCGCTTTTTTATGTAGCAAGAATTGCGCACACCTCTGGAGCAATTGGCGCGTCGATCGCATCAACGATCGTGGGCTGTTTGTACGGCCTGGTATTTATTGTAGATCTATTCAAACAAAAGGAGTAATTGTATGGAGCACATTCACATAGTCAAAGAGGTGCGGGGTAAGAGGTTGGAGATATTCGTCCAACCAACGGTTGTTGATGACACCTATGAGTGCATCGTTACAAAGGATGCGAGAGTAATTGTAAACTTATCATACACCCTAACAGGCCCAATCGAGTTGCCGCTGCCTGATTATTTGAGGGTGTGGTACATGGCTAACATATTAAATAAGTTGTGCTTGTCTTCAACTAACCCAGATCTTTCTCCAGTATCACCAATATTGCTTACAGCCATCGGCATAGGAAAGCCTGCGTTGCTTGGAAAACTCAGCAGTCTTAGTCTCGAGATTGAGGATCATCAGAAGAACGCTAAGGTACCAGATTTTGCAAGGGCTGAGGTTCAAGCTAAGGAGCACTTGCGCATTCTTAATGAACAGGGTATCGTCGCTGCAGGTCTCTTCCTGCACAACATTGCAAGTGCAAGAGGAGATGAGATTGCGTACGCTCAACAGTTCTTTGACATCGATGACTTACGACCTAACAAACAGAAGAACGTTGATCCTGATGAGGATGAAAATTGCGTTGAGTGTGACGATACGGACTGCCCTGCTAATCCGAAGAATGAGAAGTACGGCAGTACCGGCGGTATGGCAAAGCGGCTCGGCATCACTCTGCCCTTAAAGTTTGAGCCTGGGGACCTAAAGAAACTATTCGATGGTGACGTTCACGTTGCCGGGGAGGATGACGATGACAAACAGAATTAGCGATGACTGTGCAGATGCGATAAAGAGGGGCATGGAGAAGGATGTAAGCGCGATGCCCGAGGAACTTAAGGCTGTGCTGATAAAGAAGGCGGATGATCTGGGGGGAAGAGTAGATCAGGCGCTGCAGGCGTTGATGTCTCTTGTGGATCCGAACGACATCCCGGTACTCTACTCCGCTACACTGGGCGGTGATCTGTCAAAGATTGCCAAGAGGGATGAGAACGCCGCGTTGACGATCATGAGTTACATAACGTCTGAAGATCTTCAGCGGATAATGACGCACATGCTTCTAGCTGGAGCCGGTTATGGTGCCATGCTAGTCATGAAAAAATTTAAAGAGGAGGTGGAAGGAGGATTTGAGGATTGAACGCGCGGTATGATGTTGTTTGGAAACTAATAGGACTGAATAAAAATTTAAAAAGGAGATTTGTAATGAGCAGTAATAAAGATGATGTATCGAGAGTGACGAAGGCGACGAAGGCGCTGGAAGCAGCTTTACAGGAACAGTTCAAGGCGTCCTACGCTATCAAGCGTGAGGGCACCTCAATAGTAGTTCCTGACTTTATGTCGCTGCCCTCTGCGGCGGAGGCGATCATGAAATACGTTGATGAGATGGATGAGTTCGTCGACACCAACAAGGAGTTCTTCGGCCACCCTAATGATTGTCTTGTCGCGTTCAACACCGCAGTGAAGGACTCGTTTGGTGCGTTGAGTCCTGATGTGGTGATGTCCTTGTTTGGGTCAACGTCTGGGCAGATGGCGAGCGTCGCCGTCGGTTTCAATGAGACAGTTAGTGTGCCCGTTGGACCGTGGAAACTTCCAGTGGTACCGGTTGAGATGAAGATCGCGCCATACTTTAAGAACTCTGATGGTGATAATGAAGCAGTTGCCACGAAGCGTGGAGGTGGTCAGGACATAGCGGTTGGTGGATTGAAGGTGCTGTTCACCGCTCCACGTCGTTATACTCCATTGATTGAAATGATCATCGAGAAGACCGTAGAGAATCTACTCCTGCACTCCATATTCAAGGGGAAGGCGATTGACAGTAACTTCAACTTTATCAACGTCGTTGGTTTTGATGAGACTCGCGTAGTCTACTCAGAACATGAGATGATGAGGTTGCAGGCCAACGTCTTCTCTCCAATTGTGAAGACTGACATTTGGAAGCGCAGTGGTTCTCCAATAAAACGTGGTGTGCTGTTGTATGGACCGTACGGCACAGGTAAGACACTCACCGCGCTGTTGACCGCAAAGCGGTGTGTGGAGAATGGTTGGACATTCATCAACTCACTGTCCGGTTCAAGCATCTCGCAGGTTATTCGCACCGCTGAGGTGTACCAACCATCGGTTGTCTTCTTTGAGGACATCGACTCTGATGCCGGTTCTGAGAGAGACTCTCGTGTTAATGAGATCTTGAACACGATCGACGGTCTACTGTCGAAGAGTAGTGAGGTTATGGTGGTACTTACCACGAACCACGTTGATCGTGTGAACAAAGCAATGCTGCGCCCCGGTCGTTTGGACAGCGTCATCAAGATGGGTGAACTGAGTCCTGAGGCCGTTGTGAAACTCGTTGAAGTATCGCTCTGTGATAAGAGCGGTTCTACCATGCTTGAGGGTCGATTGGACTCCGAGGCCTTGTGGAAAGCGTCAAACGGCTATGTGTCTGCGTTCATCGTTGAAGCGGTCACAAAGGCCAAGGCGTATGCGATCAGTCGCAACGGTCATGGTGATAAGGTTCGTGTCAACTCATCTGACGTTGTGAACGCTCTTGAGGAACTGCGCCCGCAGTTTGAGCTGATGAGCGTCGATGAGAAGGGTCGTGGTCCTGCATTGTCCGAGTACACCGACGCGATGATTGAACTTGCGAGGACGGGGGTACGTAAATGAGCAAATTAATTCAACACACAATAAAGGCGTGTCGAACGTTCGTGGACGTTCTCACACGTGAGGACGCGAGGGACATAAATTCAGCCCATGATCTAATAAGTGGGGGGCACAATCTGCATAAGGTGTTCAACCGCGTCGAGGAATTACTTGGTGAGGTGGAGGATCCTGGTGCGTATAACATGCCGTTCAAACTGCTGCTCAAACACTCGATGGCGTTAGTAGCGACCTCATATGTGGTTGAGAATGGAGTCGACAAGGAAACCGCCGAGAAAACAGAGGAGATGTTGAGCATTATAAACATGATCAACGAGCATCACGCTGGTACGGCTCTACTGTTGGGGTTGAGTTCTACCATGATGGCAGCGGGATTCTGTTTGGGGGTGGAGGACGCCAAAAACGTTTGTGGAGGTCCGAATGCGAACGAAGACCCCTCATGACGACGGTATGACCGATGAGGAGCGCCTTGTGGTTGCTGAGAAGTACGCGGCGGAGGTTGCCGCGCACTTCTTACCTGATGTGGCACTGATGGTACTGCGCTCCAAGAGGTCGTTGGTCTGCCGATGCGGCTTAGTGGATGGACATGTTGAACTTACACTATCTGCAGTAAGTATTCGAGCGAAGAGTAGAAGTGGGTACGGTGAGTATGAGAGTGTAAAGAAGTTGCTCGCCGTTGAGTTCAACAGGGTGTCCAGGGACTGGCCGATAGTTGGCGTGGCGGCCATAAAGTTGATAGTCCTTCATGAATTGGCGCATGCTGTGAATCAATCCGTCAACGGTCTGAACCCACGTCCGCATGGCGTGGAGTTCTGTAAAACCTTTAGTACGATGGTAAGGAGGTACCAAGATGAGCTCAAAGAAGACGTCGCCCAAGAAGCCAGAAGATCACAACTTCGTCTCAGACTTAAGGCTGGTGAGAGTGGTGGGACTGAGGGCGTCAGGCGTAGTCCACTTGCGATGCCCGCCGGACGCAGATCCAGAGATAGTGAAGAATGAGATGCAACTGCACCTAGAGGAAGAACTCAGTAAGAATGGGTTCTTTCCTGGCAGTCCTCGTGTAACACACGTTACTAGCATGAGCATACCAAGCTCCGGTCTTGCAGACGCGTGTGTTGAGATTCATTGGGGTGTTGGTGAGGGCGAAGTCCTCATCTAGTAGAAATTGTGAGCGGTGCCGCGTAGGTGACACCGCTCACTGCATCATGGAGGATTAGCTTCGATGCAAGGTTATTGTATCATGACACGCTCAACTCGTACTTTGCAGAATCATGTAGGTCAATCCCACGCCAAACGTACTGACCATCTAACATCTCACGGCCCTGCTGATTGAGACGATGTCCAACCCGCTTGCCGAAGCTTCTGGAAGTCATAACGTACTTATAACCGTTCATACGGCTCCAATTTGTGAATGATTTGTATAGATCTTGTCTTAGTATATGAGCAGTCTCATTGAATACTACGTTCTCGTCCATGAATGAGCTTACGACGTCCATCTCAGTTCGGTAGTCATTGACCGCTTCCGTTACTTCTGTTGGATCTTTTAGTCCGTCTGAGAACCACTTTATCGCACCTCGAACGCACCAGGCCAATATGCCCTCTGCTTCCTCGTCCAGTGTCTTATCCACCTCGTCCCTGCTCTTTCTGAACTCCGGTGGGATCGGTTTTAAAAATGGTATTAACTTTATGCGCCGCCAGATGGCCTCATTGATGCCCCTTATTATTGGTTTATCGTTAGTCCTTATCCATAATTTGAACACCGGTGTAAACTCAAATGGCTCTTGATACTTCTTGCATGCCTGCAGTGTGTCTCCACCGGTTAGTTGTTTTACTAGATTCTCACTCAACTTCTGATTCTCTTCTGCCTCGTTCATGGATACGAGACGGACGCCCTGAAGTTTAGCGAGAGAACTTGCTACTCTATTGTCCATGTCCTGGGAGGTTATGACCTTCATATCACTCATCTGACAGTAACCCCTTCCAAGTAGTCTTTGAAGGCCCTCGAGTATGGTTGATTTACCGTTATTACCCGACTCACCCCAACATATGAACATGCACTGCTCTGCAGTTGAACCTGTTAGTGAGTATCCGATCGCGCGTTGTGTGAACTCAATCAAGCTCTGATTGCCGTCGAAGGCCAACTCCAGAGTTCTTATCCACATGGGGCACTCTGCGTTGGGGTCATAATCGTGCTCAATTATTCTTGTTAGCATGGCGCCCTTTTCATGCGGAATTATTACACCTGTGCGGAGATCTACTTCTCCGTTCTTACAGTTTAGGGTAAATTTTGATTCTGTTGGGTCCATGTCGTCAACAAGGACTCTAACTCTTGAGTCCTTGGATGCCATCTCTATCATCGCATGTATCTTCGCCAGGTTTAGGCATATAGTTGCCCATGATGCTTTTGCGAACGCGGCTTTAAATCCCGCAGGATCCTTAGCGTCGTCTAATGCGTGATCTCTCATGTCACGCATAGTCTCTACGGCCAGATTTATTATTATTGCGTTATCATCATCCGGCTTCCATACTCTGCCGTCCCAAATGAACCAACCTAGACCTGAGGTATAACGTAGGTTCTCACCGTGCCGCTCCAAGATCTTCTGCCCGTTGTCGTAGTCAGTCTTACCTATGTCGAACACCTGCCTGGATGTGGCGAGATGATCTGCGCTAGACTTTGCTGTAGTTTCTGCTCGTTTGAACGCGCTACGGACTGTGGCCTCGATTTCTGAGTTGTTCATGTCACTATTGCCGGTGGCTATGCACCATGCGACCATCGTACTTACTGCAAAGTCTACCGTTGCGCCGGCCTTCGATAGGGCCAGTGCTTGATGAAATATGGTGTCATTTCTAGTGCCTCGTTCAAGCGGACCACCTATGTCTGGGAAGCTCGATGACGCAGTATCTTGTGATATGAGGTTGAGTAACCACTCTGGGGCGTCCTGCAGTGTCGTTACAGATGGGTCGTGTAACCATGTGTATGGATTCCCATTTGGGTGGGTAGACGGTGGGACTAGTACTTGCCCATTTTCTCCCCTAACATCGATGCCGCCGCCTGCTAGTCCGACCCTATTGTTTATTACTCGATCACTTGGGTACTTGAAGTACAGGTGGAGTCCACCTGACCCAGTTAGGGCCGTTACTGTAGCAGGTAGATCACCATTTTTTCCTATTAGATCATCCCACTTCTTTAGTCCCCCGTTCTTTTGATCTATGTCAACAACAAATACCCCACTCGTCTTACCTGTTACTACGCCCCAGTTTCCCCCAGGTTGAACCCACCCTGCTATTGTTCCGGGGTCACTTGAGCACTTCTTCTGCCACTCATTTAGTCTTGGGATCTTACTTCTTGTGTACAGAGGGATTATCTTGAATCCCAACTTCGCTAAGTCTAACACGGACTTCAATTGAATAGAGATTTCAACCACTGCTTCCTCCATATGATGCAACTTAATAATACACTAACATTATCCTAATTGTATACTAATTCGGCTCTGCGAGCCAGAAAGGAGGTTAAAATGTCAAAACAGCAAGATTTTACTAAGGTGCACGGATGGATCTTCATTGATAGCGAAGAGTTAATAGCACTACGTAGGTACATTGCGCGAAAAGAAGAGAACTACTACATGGTACGCATCGCCAAATTCTTCTACACAGAGAGATATAGTAGTGCTAGACGGATGCACGCAACAGCAAAGATCACCCCGTTCAAGGGCGCGAAGCACGTCATTGTGGTAGAACTTGGAAGCTATCGTGAAGGTCGAACGGACCAGCTCAGATGGCATGAAGTAGGTCAACTCTGAGATCAAACTATGTTATGGAGGGCAGGGAAAAACTATACCCTGCCCTTAAGGAGGTCGTAATGAAAGTTTTGTGCGTAAAGTGCAGAGTTGAGTTGAGGAACGTTCACACCGGTGTATACGTGAATGAGACCGCTGGGAATCCACCAAGGTCGTATAAACTATGGCACGCAGATCTATACGCGTGTCCTGTGTGTGGAATGAGGATGATAGTGGGGTTTGGAAACAGTCCAATTATGTGTGAGTATGAACCTGGTTTTGATGAGTTCTTAAAAAAGGTGAGGGTTGATGGAACTGTGATTGATGATAATGAGGAATTCATTCCACTATCAATTGATGGGGAACGTGAAGAGTCCATTGAGAAATTGGAGAGTTCTTTAGTGAAGATCAAGATGGAGTTTGCAGTGCTCGTTCATCTTGGTGCGATTAATGGAGATAGGTGCGTAAGAGATGCGATGTTAATAAATAAAATGGAGAAAGATCTTGCTGCGTTGAACGCTCCGTTCGACCCAGATCCCGATTGGTTTATGCCATTTAGGCGTCAATTGGACGATTTATGCAAATAAATCTCCCAGACCGAGAGACTATTAAGTGAAGCAACAAGTGTCGAATGTAACGGGAAATTCATGACAAATGTCATGAACCATAGTAGATCTATGGTGAAAAGTTTTATTGTATAATCAATATTGAATTTGGAGGATTAGCGTATGAGTGCAAATATCTTTGGCAATAGGTTCTTGGGGGTAAGGACTCCGGCCTGGCATCAGATAGGCATAGTACTGCCAGAACCGGTGTCAGCGTCAGAAGCAGTAAAAACAGCATATCTCGACTACACGGTGATAAAGGTGCCGCTCGCCGGCATCCTGCCCTCAGGCACAGGGATCTCTACAGGTAAGGTCGCGTTGATGCGTGAGCCCACCGATGATGATCCAAACTACGCATTCTTTGGAATGGCGTCAGCAAACTATAACATACTGCAGAACGTCGATCTCGCTAGGGCATTGGATGAGTTGACACCGACTTGGCCGGTTGAAACAGTTGGGGCCCTTGGTCAGGGTGAGACGGTGTTTATGACTTTAAAGGCCGGTCAATCTATGATTGACGGCAAGGACCCGGTTGATAACTACTTCCTTGTGACGGACACAAAGGACGGAGGAACGTCGTTGAAGATCGCGTTCACACCGATCCGCGTCGTGTGTCAGAACACACTGGTAGTAGGACTTAAGCAGGCCACCGTGTCAGCATCACTATCCCACTACGCAGGTATGAACGATGAGTTGAGTTTCAGACTGAAGTTGTTGAATAAATTACAGTTGGCGCAGTCACGCACGATTGATGCGTTCAACAGGATGGCGGTATCTGTGCTGCAACCAAATCAAGTGGTGGACATAGTTACTTCGGCGTACCCGATGCCAAATCGACCAAGAAAAGCAGAGATGCTTGATGATGTTGACGAGGGTCAGATCGAGGAACTCGAGGGTCTTTATGATGAGATGACAAATGTGCAAGATCTGTGGTTATACCACTGCCAACGCGCGGAGGCATTTCGTGAGGGTGCGATCCAACTTATCGAGAAGTTCAACGATGAGAACAAGCACTTTGCCAACACAGCATGGGCTGCGTATAATGGCGTTGTGGAATGTGAGGACTATCGTGAGGGCGGGGACAGTGTGTTCATATCACAACTATGGGGCACTCGTGCGCAGACAAAACGTCGTGCATTTAATGCCGCACTGCAGTTATCAGAAGGCATTGGATGATGACGGATTTTAACACAATAATACCTATGGATGGAGGATAATATGGACGTTACCGCGGTTGAGCGTAAGTTTGTAGACCTTGGTGGGGTGAGACCCTCTGATTCAAATTTGACCGAGTTGAACGCCACTGACTCGGTCGACGGTGGGTTTATGTCACACAACGATTGGTTAGCGCACGTGACTAGGTACGGGTACATTATGAAGTTGGTTGAAAGAGACCACTCACCGTCCATACTTGATGTGGGGTGTGGTAAGATGTCGATGATAAAATTCTTTTATAAGAATAGATCAGCATGGCGCGGCCGATATTTTGGATTGGATGCTCGAGCCACACCCGATTGGTTGACAGAAGTTCAGTTCAAGGGTGACGTGGTCTTAATGCGTGGGGACGTTACACAACCGTATGGATTAAAGCAGTTTGATGCCGCTGGTCCATTTAAGACCGTAGTATGCACGGAGGTCTTAGAGCACGTACCTGTGGGGTCGCGCAGTCAGTTGATGAACAATCTTTATGACTGGACCGCGGCTAATGGGACGATGATCCTTAGTTCGCCAAATGCTGGTGTATCCGCGTCTACTGCGGATAATCATAAGGATGAAGACGGTGTGTCTCGTGAGATGACCTACGCTGATAAACTGGAACTTGCGCAAGGTGCAGGATTTATACCAATCGCGTCGTATGGTACGTTCATTCAGAAGAGGAACATACCCGCGGAGGCTATGACTAGGGAGATGTGGCGCGTTGAAGAGTATCTACCGTACGCGTGGTTCTCAGTGTTCATGGCTGCACCCTATCCAGAGTTAGCAAATAATTCACTAATGGTATTCGCTAAGGAGGCGTCATGATATTAGTAATTGATGGACCCGAGAAGGCTGGTAAGACGACATTGATTCAGAATATTTTAGGTATCACATACGCACGTGGCATTCCGGCCCGTGTACATGCATGGGGACCCGTGGACCCAGACGACAGGGTGTACTCTCCGGTGTTGATGGAAGATTCCCTTTCACCCCACGTGCTGCATATTTGGCAGCGGTCATGGGCTAGTGAGCATGTATACGCGAAGTTATTGAACAGGGATAGGCGACTTCGTGAGGATCCTTGGTATGGTGAATGGATCCATGGGAGGGCAGTTACTGCTCAGGGCATGTGTGTTATGCTACTTGCTCCAATTCCTGCTCTGCGTGAAAGACGGGACGACACGGATTTAAACATAGATGTTGAGAAGGAGTTCGTTGAGTTTAGAGATTATGCAGTAAGGTTTAGGTGGAGACTAAAGATGCTTCCAAACAATATGTCGTCCATTCTTCCTGCGGCCTACAGCATAATGAACGAACTTGAAAGCAAGATAACTCATGTAATTCCACCGGTGTACGCTGGACCATTGAACGCTCCGGTGATTATAATTGGAGAGAAGAGGTCAATGAACACGCAACCATGGGAGTGGTTGCCATTCTCTTCCAGGTTGACTACCATATTTGGACGTACGTTTGGGGACGCTGCGTTCCGTTATGGGTGGGGGAATGCGCAAGACACACCGCCGGCTGTTTTATCCGAGGCGCGTGTTGTCATTAGTTGTGGGGATGTCGCTAGAAAGTGGGTGGCAAATTACGTCTCGCCAGTCACACACATTAGCGTGCCCCACCCATCGTACCTGTATAGGTACAATACAAAAAAGACTGCAGTACTATGTAACGATGTGGCGAGACTCATCAAATCGGTCTGCACGTCCTACTTTTAAGGAAAGGAGGTAATACCATGGCTAAAGTTGATAATGAAGGAAAGGAGATCCTCGCCAGTAACTTCACAGATGGGGAGCGTATAAACCTAGATGGTGAAGAAAAAGAGATCTCATCTGCATTGGCGACGTATCAGAATAATCCGGAGTTTGATAGCACCGATGTCATACTCCCACGCCTACGACAGGCACAGGGGTTGACTGGTGAGGTACAGTCCGGAGAGGCAAAACCAGGACAGTGGTTGATCTTGGGTCACGAGCCAATGGAGGAATTTGATGCAGTTCCGCTGCTCTTTACTCGTCGGCGTGTTCTGCGCACAGAAGAGTTTATAGTACTGTGTGCATCAAGTGACTCCATAACTGGGGTTGGGGAACCTGGTGGCTTGTGTGCTGACTGCGAGATGAATCAGTGGTCTGAGGGAGACAAGGGAAAGCGTATTCCGCCACCTTGTCAGTTTATGTACTCGTACGTCATGTACGTGGTGCAGGCAAAGTCCCTCGCACTCCTTGAGTTCAAGCGTTCAAGCATTCAAACAGGTAAGACGATGAACACCTACGTCGCTCAACGTGGACTAGGTAAGTTCGCAGTGCACGTGACATCACTTCAGCAGACCGGTAAGAAGGGAACGTTCTATATGCCGGTGTTGAAGATCACAGACGTACCTGCAGAGGTACTCGCGGAGGCTCAGCGCGAAATTCACAAGGGCTAGTACTTGATGAGGTCTCATCCCCCAAGTGGGACCTCACCACGCGGTTGTAACTCAATGGTTAGAGTAGCGCTCTTATAAGGCGCAAGTTGGTGGTTCGAGTCCACTCAGCCGCACTTGACTTGGACATGCTCACGATGCCCCCGCCTGATGCTCAGGGCGCCTTACCTCCGTCTGGCAGACCAAGACTGGGTGGTTGTGGGTGAGCGAGTAATTATAAAGGAGTTAAAATGATCATACCAATTTCGTTCACTGACTATAACGAGTACTACTCTCATATAGTGATGTTCGGGAGGCAGTCAAAACCTCGCGGTCTTAACGTAAAGGAGTGTTACGATCTGTCATTCGCGTACATGCCAGGGACTATGGTAACACGGACTGGCGGGAACGTCGCGATAGGCCTGATGGAGGGACTGCAATTTATGGCAGGCATATTTGACAAACAAGCAATTCAGAGGATAGCACCAAATGCGAAGTTGGAGTTATTCACGGGTCAGTCCGCTTATGGACCCAGAGTAAAGTGTCAACTGCCAAAAGTTGTTGACGAATTATGCACAGACAACTCTAGTAGACGTGCCATACTACTAATTGCGCATGACGATGATAATCTTGATAAGCGACCTTGCACAACCAGTATGCAGTTTCTTATTCAAAACTCTGGCGCGCGTGTACTTCATACGATAGTTAATATGAGATCATCCGATGCAATATGGGGGCTCCCGTACGACATCATTCAATTTGGTATGATGGCGGAGATGATGGCGATCGTAGTGGGAGTACTCGTTGGATCTGTTGTTGTTCACTTAGCAAATGCACATGTGTATGAGGATACTCAAATTCCAATAAATATGTTTAAGACGTACACATCGGCGTATAAGATACCCCACCTGCCACTAATATCTGCGTACCGCGAATGGGCAGAGAACATCATTGAATCAAGTACGGACATGTTTCAACTTGAGCACACTCTACACGTGGATAGGAAGAAGGAGGAGGACTTTGAACTCAGAGGTATCTAATATAAAGGTGATTAGAGACGTCAACGACGCCTGTAATGAACTTCATAAAAATTCGTTGATAGGTGTAGACCTCGAGACAACTGGGTTGAGTCCGTGGAAGGATCACATAGCTGTTATGCAGTTTTATGGCGTGGACTCGGACGCACTCGCGGTGGTTCAGGTGGTAGACGGAGTTGTTCCCCAGCAGATAAAGGATCTGTTCAAAGAGCGGAATAAGAGGTACATCGTTCACAACGGTGTGTCATTTGACTTACAATTTTTGCACACGCATGGTGTGGAATGGGAGGGGGCGGAGTGGTACGACACACTAGTTGGTGAAACGGTGGTGACTGGGTTTGGCAGACGCGACGTATCAGTCTCATTGAAGTCCAGCCTGCGTAGGCGCCTTGGGATGGAGATTGATAAGGATATTGAACACGGGCACTGGGACGAAGACTTATCGGAGAAGCAGGTACTATACGCTGCGAACGACGTGTTGAGTCTTCCGGCTCTTATGCGCGCGCAGATGAGCAAAGCAGATGAGACGAAGCAGACTAACGCACTTAACATGGAGATGTCGCTTGTTCCTGTGTTTGCTAAGATGTGTATAAACGGACTACCGCTGAGGCGCGACGTTCTTATCAAGTACGTTGCTGAACAGAAGGAGAAGGCTGATGCTTCGCATAAGAAGTTGATAGAAATATTGGGGGACATCAACTATAACTCACCCGTGCAACTGAAACGTGCACTCAATTCTGTGGGTGTGCATGTAATAAGCACTGCCGCTGCGGTACTTGAATCATTGGTAGTGTCTGGTGGCAAGGGCGGTGAGATAGCAGCGTTGATACTTGCGTACCGTGGTCCCGCGCAAAGGATGAAAATGTATCAAGAATCATGGATGGACGAGCACATAATAGACAACCGAGTTCATCCACGGTTTTGGCAGTGTGGTACAGACACTGGTAGGGTGTCTAGTAGTGATCCTAACATTCAACAAGTACCAAAGGACGGTCGTAGGGTGTTTGGTCACCTTGAGGGGTATGACATAGTGAATGTTGACTACTCTCAAATTGAAGTAAGGATAGCCGCTTCAATAGCAAATGATCAAGAATTAATAAATACACTTGCATCTTCTGATGTTCACACTTCAATCGCGGCGGCGGTATTTCAAATACCGGAGGATCAAGTAACAGTGGAGCAGAGACGATTGGCAAAGGCGCAAACATTTACACTGCTGTTCGGCGGTGGTCCAACTCTTCTGCAGGACTACGCCTCACGACAGGGCTCACAGATAGACATGGACGCGACGATCAAGTTGTGCATGCGGTTCTTTGATACGTTCAAGGGACTTGCGTCCATGAAGTCTCGTGCTGTAAACATTTCACACTCTCCCGGTCCAGTAGTCATAAGACTTCCAAATGGACTCCGCAGAATATTGGTTGGTGCGAATAAGAAATTGACAACTATATTGAACACCACAGTGCAGGGTACCGCTGCTGTGGGACTTAAGTACGGACTGCTGGAGGCGAATAAACGTGGATTGATCGGAACGTACATGGGGGCGACCGTGCATGACGAGGTAGTTTCTACCGTTCCAAAGTCTGAGTCTACAGAGTACGGATTAGATTTGGCAGACGCGATGACGATAGGTATGACCCGCGTACTCCCAAATGGTGTTGTTAGAACTAAAATTTCTAAAGGAGATTGGTGGCAAGAATGAATAAACTGAATTTGACGAAAGAAATAGCATTGGATATTAAAAAGAACCTTAATTGTTATTGGGATTCAAAACGTATTGATTTATTAGCTTCTGATTGGTTCACAATGTATACCGAAATAGAACGGTTGAATAAATCGCTAAAAGAGGCGGTGGAGGAGATAGAAATATATTCTAAAAAGATAGACAGGAACTATAAATACCAAACGTCAAATGAGCGCAGTTATGGACAAGGGGCAAGTAGAATTTTTGGTATTCTAAAATCGCATTTCCCAGAACTGGAGGTGAAAGATGACTGATAATATAAACGTTGTAATTGGTCTGGCGGTTGGTTTAGAAGAACTCACCAACTGCCAAAGAACGGTGAGCAGTCTAGTTGATGGAGCAGTAACCAACGGCGTTATGAGTGAGCAGGTGAGGATGGCGTTCTTGGCAGAGATGGTTGAGTTGGTAGAGTTGCTACAGGAACTTGAGTGGAAGCCTTGGCCCCATAAGCATGCGCGATTTAGACCCGATAAGATAGTAAAGGAGTTTGGTGATGTACTTGCCTTCTTGGGTCTTATAATGGTGTACCTATCGAAGATGGGCATTGATTCAAGAATGTTGGCGGAGGGCTACGTAGAGAGATCGGAAAATAATGTAAAGAGGTTTGATAAAAAAGGAGATTGATATGAAGTTACCGGATAACGTTGAAAAGATACTCTGCACCGGTTACGTAAAGACACCCATCGGGCAGGGTAGTGTGGTGGGTTATGACCCAGTGAACGATATGGTCACCGTTACGCACCCAAGGCGGTTTATGAACATAGCCACAAGAATGAATGTGAGTACCAGCTTCACCTGCGCGGTGAAGCTGGTAGACTGTGAATCTATTAAACCATACGAGACAGAAAAGAAGATTACCCGCCCAAAATCAACTGCATGATCGCCTTCATTCCGTTGGCTGTTACATCGCCACTTGCGCGCAGTTTAGAGAGTAGAGCGGTAAGTTTCTGCTCAAGCGCTGGGTCCATAGATCCACCACCTTGATCTTGTGCTCCCATCTGTGGGGGAGTTGGCACGCCGGGTGGTTTTAGTACTCCACCACCGGGCTGCATAGGCATATTATTTGGTAGCATGTTTACCTCCTTTCTTTGGGTGCCCCTTAGCGTACGAGGCGTTTGAAATTCGCGCAGCGGATTGTTTGTTGAAGCCCCTCTGCTTCAAGTCCTCATACTGCTTTGGATTCTTTATTGACGCATACTTCTTTCCAGGCATATATCCTCCTATAGTGACTTTAGCTCATCCATTGTACCATTGAACCAATCGAGATCAACGTTCATAGCACCACCACCGATGCCGAAGTTTCTTCCGGTACTCGAGTACTGCCAGAACTTCCAACTAGCCCACGGGAATATGAACGAAGGCAGTAGTCCATTTGTGTACTGTGCACACCACAGCGGGTAGTCGCACGCAAATGCCCACTTTGGGTACACAGGTGCGGGCAGTGTTATTTGAACTTCCCCCCGCCAAAATCCGCCACTCGTGTATATGATTGGTGTTCTGCCACTAGCATTCTTCAGCGTCTCGCAGAACAACTGTACAGCAGTGGCCAGTTTTGAACCATGTTCTCCGGTGACCTCAACGTCAAGAACTGGGGGCAGGTCGTTCTTCAGATCTCTTATGACCTGCCAAAATGCGTTCGCTTGAACGTCTGCGGGTACGTGACTCCTGTAAAAGTGATAGGCGCCAAAGAATATACCGTTGTCCTTACATCCTTGTGCATTGGCCAACAGTGTATCATCTGTCCAAAGTTTTGTCACTCCGATTGGATACTCAGTGGCCTTGCAGAAAGAAAACTTTACGCCGGTCCTCTTTATCCACGGCCAGTCTATTACCTTCTGATAGTGTGATACATCAATTCCTGGGATCATAATATTCTCCTTATATAACTAAACTTGTATTTGGTTGCCAAATTCCATGTTTGAATAAAACTTTATTCCAAAATTTTTTCATCATCATTATACTTGGGGACAGTGCAACTGGATTTCCGCCACTTGGAGGAACGATATATCTGAAGCAAATTGAACTTACCCCGTTATTTGCATCATATACGACAGCCTGTGTTGCTGTTGGCTGCATCTTATAGCCACCCTGCACAAAGTTGCTTTCTTGCATTATAAAGGTAAAACCAGCCGGTAGAGATACAGAGCCTATACACACCGCTGCTCCTAATGGGTCAGCTGCTGCAAATGTGCCATTGGCAGTACCGCCGCTGCTCTTGTCTTCCTTTATAGTGTTCAATTGATCTATGTTTGTAAAGACCATCGCACCAGCGCCACAGGAACCCGGTGCTGAACCTGTTACTGTAAGAGTCCCAACTGGCGGGTTCTTGAGTATCCAAACCTGTTGAAACTGATAAGTTCCCTGATTGTCCCTATTAACTGAACTTATAAGTGTCATTGCGACACTGTTTACCTGAAATCCAGTTGCGTATGAGTACTGGCAGCAGGATATTACAACCGCTAATCTATTTTGTCCGCTTGACGTGATTGTTCCACTGAACGTTGTTATGTTGAACCCAAGATTTATGGAACCGGCTAAGTTTGACTGCGTGTCGCTCATTTGCTATCCGGCCCTTGTGTACGTTAGGACTACTGTGTCCAAGTACACCCCAACGGAGGCGAGTGTGTCGTTGGTACTGTCGGTTGACACACGAGTCACCTTCACATTTACCCGTTTACCGGCAAGGGGAGTTCCGGCACAAGTTATTGCAGCGGACTCAGGAGTCTTATACATTGTGTTTGCGGACCCACCAACGTCATTAACTTGCACGGGTGAACCAAGAGCAACGTCAATCGCACCAGCGTCCGTCATAGCCACCATGGCGATGTTCCATGCAACGTTGAAGTTAAATGTAGCAGTTGGGTGCCACCATGTAACGTGTGCTGTGAACGTACCTCCATCATAGTCGGGTGGGAGCTCAAACGTCCATTCACCACCAGGCACGTATATTGGTTTTACTGAAACATTATCCAATGTGCCTGCGAATGAGGCGTCCTTTGAAAATAAAAATGCCGTTCCGTTTGCGGTTATTACTTCTGTATACGTTCCTGACGCTGATCTGGACGTACCAACTTGTGTACCGCACTTTGGTGTTATTGAACCAGCGGTACGAGTAAGCGTGTAAGTAACTACATACACCACAGCGTTTATCAATGGAGCTGTGGTTTGTGATAGATCTGAAGCAGACCCCGCGGTAGCAGTTGCTACACCTGAGCCAATGGTCCAACCAGTGCCCTTAGTCCAATTGGAGTCAGCTGCAAAGTCTCCTGTGAGGATCTTCTCCACAGCTGTGTCCTTCATGAACAGCGGAACTTTATACGTATTCTTATTTGTGGGCATTTCTACAGCAGTGGGTAGTGCACAGCCGTTTGTAGTTGAGTTAGTGATACTTGAACCAAAGAGTTCTACTATTGCGGCTACTTTATTTATTACGTTCATTCCAACATCACAAAACAGTATGGCGTACACTGTTCCATTCCCACCACCAGAGTATCCAGTTAACGCGACACCGACCGCACCCCATGGTGGTCGTAGAGCAGATCCATAGTCCTTTGCTCTACCAGAGGTAGTTGAGGACACTAAAAAGTTTCCCCGCACTACATTACCTGCGACGTTTACTACGGCGAGTCCACCAAATCCTACCTTACCCGCAGCACCATTTACAACGTCTTCAAGTAGTACACCAAAAACGTTTTTGTTTTGTGCTACAGTTGTTACTGTAAATGAGTCATCTCCTGTTGGATCAATCACAACAGTAGTACCGAGTAGTTGAGTAGATCCACTATTGTTGGTTAAAGACATACTTGCGCCAACAAGAATAGACGCCCACTTTACACCAAGTAGTGCTGTACTATCTGCTTGAAGTAAATAACCGTTGACACCAGCGGGCAGGTTGTCGTACGTAGCGGGTCCAGTTCCTAGAAGTAGATCCCCCTTTGCCTCAAATGTTGCGTCAGGTATCTTTCCTGGTCCAACATCAAACGGTGCGATCTCAAGGGTAATGGACACCCTTTCACTGTTTATCGCCTGTCCTATTATCTGCTCAGATATTATCTGCATTTACTCCTCCGTTATCCTTGGTGTAACGTACACATCACCGCGAATCAAGTAGGTGGTCACTCCACCTGCGGATGTTATGAGCAGATCGTACTTACCACGTTCGAATGCCAACGCAATTGTCTGAATTTTTGTCAACGCCATGGATATAAGTCCGGATCCTGCGGTTATTGTTATTCCTGTGCCAACCGCAAGGGATACTTGAATTGGTCCACCAACGACTATGCGCATTGATACCTTTGCTGTGTACCCTGATAAGGAGAATGGAGAACCATCACTTTGTTTTACATAGATGTTATGTGTCCATGTTTCACCGCGTTGAATGTACAGGTCTACTTGTGGGACTATCATACGTATATTCTCCTTCGTATAACAGATATTGCGACGTCTACAGATGGCAACTCTGAGGCTAATATTATCACAGGATCTGCGATCTGCTTACCCATCTCCTGCCTCAACATCATCACCTTTAACATGTCCTCTGTTCTCTTGGACTCATTGTGGTAGTACTCACCCCAAATGAACACCGGTGTTGGTAGTGCGGTAGCGTAGACCAAGAAGTCTACTATTTGACCACCCCGTATCATCCTGCCACCAGCTACTGGAACTTGATACTGAAAGTATAACTTCAACGTTAGCAGTCCCTGTGCAAACCGCCACTCCTGAACAGAATCAGGTTTAACGCCAAATACCAGTCCAGGTTTCTCCTTTGGCATGCTCCTACTGAACGATCCCGGTCTCGGAGTGTACACTTGAGCGTGCAGTGGACGTTTGTTAGTTTTAAATTTGAATGAAACTGATTTTTGCGACATAACTTTCCTCATCAACTTCAGTCAAATTATCGAGTGATGTTGGATCTACCACAACTCTAACATTGTCAAACGCGCCCCTACTACAGCGCATAGTGAGGACCTCCGCACCAGATGACCATTTATCAAGTAGTGCGATCTTATCCTCCGCAGTTTGTATTGGATCTGGATTGTTCATCAGGTCTACATCATTATCACGCAGTCTAACAGGTGCAACAAAACTGTACTTCACAGGAACACGGCTGAGTATGTCAAGGACTACGCTTCGTATGTCTGGAGTCTTACTATTATCTGCGGTCTGCAGGCGCATACGATACTTAAAACGCTTACCAGACAGTCCCTGATCCTCCGCAAATACTAGTTCAGCACCAAGACTTGCACTGTTTATTGGCACTAGTCCTATTGTCCACGCCGTATCAGTGTCCATCATCCAATCAATGTATATCTCCACTGAATTTTCAGCTAGGTTCTCTGCAAATATTTTTATAGAACGATAAAATTTAATAACATCAAACATACCCGCGTAGAACCATCCACTTATCAACACACCCTCATTGGTGTACTTATAATTTGGATCTGACGTTGGATATAATGTCAACGATGGGAAGTCAAGCCACATGATCTCATCCCCCAGTGCAATCCATAGTCTATCAAGAGATGGACCGGGAATTACTTGAAACTGTACACTAGTCAATCGCTGCCCAAGCCATTGAGATGTGTATATATTGTGCCAACCAACGTAATTATAGACTAAAATGCTGCTGTACCCTAGTGCACCGGCATCAACACCACCAATCACACGACCCGGATACCCCGCCATTGATGCCACAACACCCTGCTCTAACACCGGGAGTCCCTCATCCTTGTTCAACCCAACGTCGTCCATGTTTGCATTGTAGTAACGCTCCACCCCACTGCCCAATGGGAAGAACATGTACACGTTGTGGCGTAGTGGACACGAACCGTTGTTCTCAGCCATCAGCGCACGAATTTCATACAGTGGGATTTCATCCGGCATGTTACTAGATATTGTGTAGATCGAACCCTCTCTAAATACCCACGGGACCTTTGTTGTGTCCCCACCCTCACATATTGCAGTTATACGACCCCCGTCATCATTAAACGGTATTGCGGTTCCGAACGTTAAATTTGTACCATACGCAACGACATTCGCTACTGCAACACTGCACACACGAGGTGTTCCACCATCCTTATCGTTGCCCTTCCACACCTGCATACCACTGGTGTCGCTCCGCGACGCGCCTATCTTTTTTGCCTTATTAGTTCCATCGTCTGCCCAATCATGAACAGCGGTGGTCTGATTCCACTGCATGTGCCTCATAACAACATCATCACCTTGAGCAAGGTACACGACGTTGTTCACCGTAAGTACGTCTGTTATTGGCGCGGTGAGTCCGTGTCCAGTTAACTGCGTCCACTCATTTGTGTTTATTATTATGTAAGCAGTATCCGTTGTATGAACAACAGTCCATGCTGAGTCAACAACGAGAGTCGTGGCATCATTTGATATTATTGTACGCCATGGCTGCGGCTCGCTGATCCCCGGCCCATCAACTATCAACACCATCGCCCCCTTCCACTTGTCGGTAGTCCACGCCTTCGAAGAGTCGATCAACTTAGTCAACTGCCCGGTGTTACTCGCGGCCTGACCCCTATCACCATTTATCCAGATCGTTGGGGCCCCTGACGCCAACTGTCTAACCGCGTACGCAGCACGCTTGTGTTGGAAAAATCGTGTGCTGTACCTTGTATTAGCCTCACGAACTCTATAGTACATATTGAAGGACGCTGCCGCCCACGTAGAGCCGGCAGTTGAGATCATCGTTGTTCCAGGCGCTAAGTTTACACCAACGTTCCAACAGTCTATGTCCGTGCCGCCCGAGCTATGCGCCACCAACCAGTACGTTGATCCAGCGTTTATCGCAGTAGCAGTTATAGCAGTATGGTACAGCTGGGACAGTACGTCTGGGATGTTGGTCTTTGTTATAGTAACAGAGTTCAACAGTGTACCAGGCGCACCAAGTGTGTCAGAGTATATTCCAACAACAAGGTCTCCAAGCGGAGTGCCCTTACGCTTTATGTAGAGCGCAAGTTCCGCCACCGAGTATGACGCTGCTGAGACGAATGAAACGGCCACGTATGAGTCATCGGACATCAGAGTCTTCCACGACACACTGCCTGGCAGGACGTAATTTGAATTTATCATCTTGCAGGCGTATGTTTCCTGCGGACCAAGGTACATACGACCAAATATAGTGTTGATACGATCTGAATCATAAAATCTGGTGACGTCCTCATCGAATGATGCCTTGCCGCGACCACCTGACCAGTCCACTTGAGCAATTGGCGTCCATGGCAGTTCGTAGTCACTATAAGCGGTGTTACCCTGCGCCATCTTAATAGCAGTTCTTACTATCGGGGTACGCGCCAAAGACTGTACGTTCGCAATACCCTTCATGTCGCAGGCTATCAGCCCAAGAATGTTATGATCTGAGTCCTCAAGACTGATGTGGTGAGTTTGCTTTGGAATTCCTGCACCAACTCGTATGGCATTATTCATCTAGTACCTCGAGTAGTGTGGGTCTCTTCCCATAGTTACTGTGGGTTTTGCCGCCATTCGTCTCTCGGCATCCTTCACACTCTGTTTGGCCTCGTTCATCAAGTCTAGTGCAGTAGGATTATCTCGTCTTTGATTAGATATGTACCATCTCCACAGGTGTGCGCATGCCCCCCATAGGAGAGACTCAACATCTACGCCCTCTGGTAGATCTGCGGTTATAGCAACACCCACTAATGGTGCAGAGTACCACAGTCTTATTATGTTCCCAACGTTAGTTGGACACTTTGTGTCATCAAATACAAGGTGACCATTTACCTCTTCCCACCAGTAATTTCTTGCGTAGCCGTACGGGGCGACGGGATTCATAGCTTCCTCAACTCGCAGTATCCCTCGTACTCCGTCCGGGAGTGTGTAGTCGTACTGATCCGTGACTACCACAGTGGTTATGTCCATCTTCACAACCTTCAAACCATTCTCTATTGCGAAATTAATGGCGGATCTCAACATCTCACGCACAAACGTTGACGGTGCCACAGAGTATGTTACACCAGCGATTATCGCACCTGGTAGCGCGTCGAATGTAAGTGTCTTACTCACATGAGTAGTGATTATTTGACAGGAACCAGAGTACGTTCCACTCGTTATCCAAACGGTCCCACCGTTCAAGTACTCATCTGGCAGGGCCATGTTTGAATCTATGAGAGTTGTTGAGGATCCCCCGGTAGCAACGCCATCGTAGATTAAACCACAATTTCTTGCAACCCTCAACATCATCTCATACATCTTCATTTAGAGCCTCACTCCCTTGTCTAGAACGTCAATCATATTCTTATCAACTTGCTCACTCTGTTCTGCTGGCATATTCTTCCAATCATCAATGTGTTCAGTCGCATACCCAAAGTCTTGAACAAGTGTCTTAACAATATCCGCAGCGTTCTTCCTATCATCTGGAACAAATCCGCGTCCTTTACTGAATTTGATACCGCAAGTTTCCTCACTGTACAGTGGATTCGGTGAGATTATAAGAGTACCGGACCTCCCAACTATCCCGGACTTCAACTTTGCGTTCTCAATTTCAAGATCGTGAATTTTCTTCTGTTGTGCATCAAACTCTTCACTAAGATTACTGGTCATTTTATCTCCTCTTTGAATTAAAAAGTTTACTATCTGCCATTGCGCCTAAAGTATCCCATGGACTATTATAGAACGTAAATGGTTGTGGGACTCGGTGCATCGGTCTACCGCATAATTGACACTTTATTGTTGGACTGTCAGACATGCTATGCTCAACCTCTTGAGTATTTTTATCTGTATCGCACATGTAGATGTATCTAGCCAAATTTACCTCCAACTAGTACTAATTTTACCACTATCGCCACCCATGGAATTGCAGTAGCAAATATTCGTGTCTCTGATGCTATACCAAACACCCAACCGAGCGGAAATATTATAAAGGGTATGAACCAACCCTCGACGTGATTGAACAGCAGGGGTATCACAGTAAGGAATAAAATCAATGAGATCAACGGCTCCGAGTGGAAAAATGGATAGAACTTGAAACTTTCTTTTAACTCCTTCCAATTACGCGGAAGCATATACCTGCTGCAGTACATCTCTCGTCTACCAACAACTATTCGAACACTAAAGAACGCCACAGCGCATAGTAATGTCATTATCCCTATAGCAATATCAAATTTAATTGACATTATCCCAAATGTAAGAACCGCAACCACGGGTAGTATAAACACGGTCTCTCGAGACAACCCGAGTAGTACAGCAGCGATGAACATAAACAATGGCTGTCCTGTAAGTACCATCATCACAGCCATCAATTCAACAGACCAATCCCAATAATCAAACTTAAATGTTAGTAGTAAAAACACCGCAGTAAGGGTGGCTATGAATGGTCCAAATACGTACCCAACAAAGTATAGTGCGCCAGAATCAAGCAGTACTTTTAGCGTTTGATACACAGTTACACGCCTAAAAGTTCTACCAAATATTTTCTCCACCAACCACATCGTCCATGGAACTAACACACGATAAGCCATCGGCGCTTTTGTTATACGCATGTTCACCTGATCCACACAACCAAGTCCGTTGAATATGGAACCGTAGTTTGGCGCGCTTATTATCATCTGCGCGCGTTCAACCGCCCAAGCTAGTACTAACGCGTATAATGGATTCAATCGTTTTGTCCTTTAACAAGTGTGTATGGACTTAGATTATCAACATCTTGAGTGTACGTATAGAACGCCAAGAATTCTCGCAGCCCCTCTTCCATACCCGCACTAAATATGTGTCCAGTGTAAACGGAAAAGTCTGCATAAATCTTTATACCCGCTTCTCTTACCTTCCTGCAGAAGTCAAAGTCCTCGCCGGCCAACCAACTAGTACGAGTAAATCGTGGTGGTTTTATTTTTTCCAATACGTCTCGACGAATGCAGCAAAAGTGCATCCCAGTTCCATCGATCTCGACAAGATCATCATCCTTCTTGTCTAAAAGTAGTGCATTTTCAGTTTGCAGGTCAAACTTTCTTTCCGTAGTTCTCTTTATAATTTCATCAGACATCTTTCCGAAGTTGTACATATGATCGTTCTCAGCATTTCTGCCCGCGTACGTTCCGAAAGTAGGAACAGGAGGAAGACCACGCTTGAATATTACACCTGTAACCACCGGTAAATTTCTAGATATTAGTCTCTTTACTGCACCAGGATGCCAAGTCGCATCACTATCTATGAACATAAGAAAGTCTGGTTTTTCCTTCGTTTTCAACGCAAAGTCAACTATTATATTCCGCCCAACATCGATGGATTGTCCAACAACTGGGTACCAGATAGAAGTCATCTTATCCATGTCAGTTTGAAGCAGACAGGATACATGAAGTGCGTCAAAGTCTCGAGTTGTTGGGGTACCTAATAATACAGTTGTCATCAATCCTCCATGCAAAATAAGTGGGGGTCCATTGTAGGACCCCCACGATCTTCACGCTTATACGAAGTGCGTGGTTCGATCCCAATCGTACCCGACTGGAAGAACGATACCAACTACCACCTTGCCAAACGCAGTTGAAGCAGTTGTCGCGGTGATCACCAATTCAACCTTGATGTACCGTTTACTGGAAATAGCAAACGGAATTATCAGGTCCTTACCTAGGAGTCCACACTTTGTGGCGCCATCCTTGTAGGTGGCCAACAGACTATAGGTGCTGTTATCAACAGACTCATAAATCTTAGGCCAAATTGTGTCATCGGCACCCGCCGTTGCACACGCCGGAACAGAAACTCTTACAGCGAGTCCCTTTATCGTGGTACCAGCCTTCAATAAGACGGGACCAGAGGACTCATTTTGAGTCAAGTTACCGGTAGTACGAAGCATTAATTGACCATCAAATACTGGCATTTTAACCTCCTAAGTCCAAGATGCCGGAGCTAGTAAGTTCCGACCTCTAGTTATGCAGTATGAGCCAAAGGAGGCTAAGCCGTTCCACCAGTCTATGCGTAGCAGTCTACTTGGCTTTGTCTCCATTTCACCACCGGTTAAAGGATCATATGCTTTTAACGGTTCTAGTTCAATGCCTACCAGGCCATCAGAACTATCAAAGTTCACCATGTACACGGACGTGGTGTTGGCGGAACCGGTTCCACCGGCCTCAGTGTTAGAGAGTATCTCAGTTGTTTCATCGTACGACAAGCCAACATCAATGAATGGTTTACCCTTGAACGTTTGCACTTCACGACCAAATACATCCTTAGTCGTATCGAGCATTGACGCACCCGAGATCTGCAAATAGCGGAGTACTCTTATCACACCCCACAGTACACCTTCGTTGCAGAATATCGCATCTACGGCACCACCATGACACTTGTACCACATCTCATCCCACTTATCAAGGAACGTGCGAGCGTTAGTCGTGGAAGCGGTGGGGTCCAATCCGGCCGCAGTAGAGGCTGCAAAGTACACAGTCTGCCTAGCGGGCATAGCGGAAACACGTTTCTTTAGACCCTCGAATTGATCAGGATCTACACCATGATCGCCGTTGATGAATACGTTGTTGTAGTTCAGACTCATCACCTTCAACTTCATCTCAGTCTGAAGTACGACGGGGTCTTGAACTACGTTTCCTAATTTTTTCAGTACACGATCGTAGGTTATGTCACCACCGAACGCATACAGAGACTCCCAAAGTTCACCAATGTTCCCAGACTCATCGGACGTATAGCCCTCATTCAGGCGACGCCACGTTCCACCATTCGGAAGAGTTTCCCACCGTAGTGCTTGAACTTTCAAACTATTCACAGTTTGAAACGGAACAATCTTCAAAATGTTAGAGTCACGCAACAGGTTCATCAAGACGCCCTTGCGCAGAGAACTGGTTTCAACTTGGGCTAATTGAGCTAAAGTTATACCAGCCATTTTTATCTCCTATTTCACATTTTTTAGACCCTGGGAGAGTAACTCCGTTGGGTCCGTTATGTGGGCTATGGGATTACTTGGTGTACCAGGACCTCCAGAAGCAGACAACCTTGACTCGGGAGTACCAGAACCTTGAGTTATACGATTCTTCTTTGCTTCAGCGGCCTTGCGAATTGACTCAAGCCACTTTACGCGTGATGTTTGATCAATGTTCCTTAACTCCGGGTCGGTGTCCACAAGGTCCACACCAACTTCTTTCATAATCTCCAGTGCAGTGAGTTGTAAGTCGGAGAGTTGTTGTGTTTGCTGCGGCTGAGGCTCCTGAGCAGTTGGTTGTCCTGCGTCCGGTGCCTGCGTTAGCTGCTGACGAGTGACGTTGGTCAAGTTGCTTAGTTGGTCTTCGGTGAGAACAACGTTCGCTTGTTTCAAGGCAGTGACCTGCTTTGAAACCTCAGCTGTAACACGAGACTCTAACTTATCTCTGGCACTCTGTTGACCTCTTGCCCACTTATCAAGCTTTTCATCTAGGACTTTACCTACAATGTCCGACAGAGCGCTAGCATCTAAACCTGTTGGTTTATCAGACTCTTTGACGGTCCCATCGATCTTACTCGGTAGAACTTCCGTCTGTATCTCTTTTGGAGCAGGTACACCGGCATCAGGAATCGGATTAATGTTGGGTTCAATTGCTTCATTCATTTTATTCTCCTTTATTATATCACAAAATTACTGCACGCACTTCACGAATCTACTGTGCGATTGCAGGTCTAACATCTAGATCCAACCATGCTTCAAAGTTGTTGTACGGTTGACCTAGGTTATCCCATAGCGTATTCAATGTGGCAGATGCTCCAACGGACAACGCCTCACCAGCATAGAAGTACCCAGATAGATTACTCACAAGAAGCGGTCCAAGCATATTTGCATTGATCGGTGTTAATGTCTGCCCAGGTGTGTACTTCTTATCAATGTACGAGGACAGTGACTCCTCCCCAAGTATGTACGGAGACGCATCCGGATTTGTAGAGGCCATCTGCTTTCTAAAGTCCCAGTATCCAAGAAGTTCTGAGTGCTTCTGCAGGTATGAGTAAGCACCACGTCTGTTGCCGGCGTCATAGTAACTAAAGTACTTATTCTGGATGTCAAATATGTTTGGGAATAATTGATCCCTAGCGGCGCGATACTGATATACCTTAGCCTGCACAGAATTAGGAAGTCCGTACAGCGAATTACCAGCCCCTATAACATCGGGAATTATTGTTGGATTTTGCGCTAAGAATTGATTCTCCCACACCGTGTACTTCTTTGACTCCGCAATAACATCACTGAATGCTGCATTACTACCAAGTGTAGAGTAGTATACGTTTGAACTCTCAGTAACGTTAGGAAATAGATTTGCCTTTTGAGCATAAAATGACTCCAACGTAGTAGACTCAGTCTTATC